>Ga0268386_10000700_pt1 | contig 21818 bp, 17 predicted proteins | sample RVTome_15_FD_200260 | JGI IMG/M metagenome (GOLD analysis project Ga0268386, IMG submission 200260) | Soil microbial communities from uranium-contaminated site in the Upper Colorado River Basin, Wyoming, United States - RVT150D86... ...
TCGGGAATCACACGTCGAACCGGGGGCTAGCGCCCGCCGGCTGATGCGAGTGCTCGCAGAATTCTGCTCAGACATGGGCCTCCTCGCGTTCGGCGATGGACGACGGTTGCCCGTAGTCGACGTGAGGGGAATCGTCGGAATGCGCGACCGACGCCTCCGATTCGTGCTCCAGCGGGGGCGCGACCGCCTGCTGGCGGTTGAACAGCGCGAAGAACCCCTGCGAGACGGCGGACGACTGCGCCGGCTGCCGGCACAATCCGGAGAGGAAGTCGATTTCCACCGGATCGGTCACTTCCGCCAGCGTCTGCAGGCCGCCGGACGACGAGCCGATGATCAGAATCCGCGAGCCGAGCCGCACGAGATAAATGAGCTGGCCGCGGTCGATGGCCCGTTTCCCAAGCACTTCGAGGGCGTCGGCGGGAATTCCGCCGGGAAGCCGCGGGCCGTGTTTGCGGAGGTATTTCGCGCCGAGGAGGATCACGGCCACGATGCCCCCCAACACCAGCAGCGTCTGCCAGAATGAGCCGGTCGTCGTTTTACGCGGCGGGCCTGATTTCGACGGCGAGCGCGGAGGACGGCTCGGCGGGGTGATCGTCCGGGTCTGCGCCGGGGGCTCAGCCGGAACGAATCGCTCTTCTGCGGCGGCGGCGCGCGGTGCGAACGCTTCCACGATCGCGAAAACCGCGATCAGCGCTGCCGCGAGGCGGAAGCGGGCGAATCCGTTCATGGGTCTGCATTCATCCGTGAATGGCGGCCGCTCACGTGGACTAAAGTACACGCTACGGGATTGCGGCCGGCGTCAGAAATCCGGGGGGAGGATTTCGGCGACGCGGACGCAGAAGTTGTCGTTGAGCACCAGCACCTCGCCACGGGCGATCAGCCGGCCGTTGACGAGGATGTCCACCGGGTCGCCCGCCAGCTTGTCCAGCGGAACGACCGAGCCTTGTTTGAGTTTGAGCACTTCTTCGATCAGCAACTCGGCGCGGCCCAATTCGATCCGCACGTCGAGCTCGACGTCCCGCAGCGACTGCAACGGCGACGATTCGACGTCGTCCGGTTCGATCGCGTCGAACGACTCCATTTCAAAGGGGGTGACGTCCCCCAGATCGGGGGGGATGCCCTCTTTCAACTCCGGCGCGACGGCGGCCGCCAGATCGGCCTCCGCCTGGTCGAGCACTTCTTCGGGGGACTTCGTCGTTTCGCCGGCAGCGGGTGCGGACGGGTCGCGCGGCTGCGTTGCGGCCTGGCCGGTTTCGCGGAACAGGGCGTCGATTTCGTCGGCCTTGAGTTCGTCGCTGCCGGCCACGCGGAGGTTCCTTTCGAATCATGTCCGTTTAGCCGCGACTCGAAGGCTTTGCGAAGAGGAGCGCTCCTCTCCGAAGACTCCGAGTCGCGGCTAAACACTTCCCGCTACTGCTCGCTGACCCGGTAATCGGTGAGAATGACGTTGCTCACGAAGCTTTTGCGAAGGACCTTGTTGATTTCTTCCTTGATTCGCCGGCGAATGACGCTCAACCGCGGGTCGTTCAACTCCGTTTGATTGGAGCTGCTGACGACCTCCTGGACGGCCTGTTTCACGCTGGCTTTATGCTTTTTGCTGGCGGCCTGGTCGAAGGCGACCTCCTGGCTCTGGGCCACGACGACCGTCAGCTTGAACTCCACGTACAGACGTCGGCCGGCATAGGCCGACCCGTTGTAGACCTGAAACGTATCGAACGCCACCTCGACTGTTTCGGCCGACGCCATGTCGCCCAAGCCGTCTTCGCCGGCGGCGCCGGACTTCCCCGACCTGGGGACCAGCGCGTAGAAACCGGCCGCTTCGATCCCCATCACCAGCAACAGCAGCAGCAGGGTTTTGACTTTCTTGTTGGAGAGGCTGAACGCCCGCGGCGGGGGCCCGCCCGCGTCGGCAGTTTCCACTTCCGTGCCGAGATCATCCAGCGTTTCGGTGGCCATGGAACAGCGGTCTGAAGGTCGGAAGGTCGGAAGGTCGGAAGGTCGAAGGTCGGAAGGTCGGAAGGTCGAAGGTCGGATGTCTTACAGTCGGGTCGGGTGTCTTCGACTTTTCGACTTTCGACTTTTCGGAAAGCCGTCCCGCCGTGGGGCCGCCGTCGAAATGTGATGTTATGTTCACATTTTTTGGCGGCAACACGGCTCAGGGGAGCGAGCTGGGAGGGGCTATATAGGAATCAATCAAAAACACGTCAACCCGGCGATTCCGCTTCTGGCCGTCGCGGTTGCGGGTCGGCTGGCGTTGTTCGGTGTCTCCCGCCGCCGTCACCAGCAGCCGGCGGGGGTCGATCTTCCGGGAGATCAGGTAGTCGGCGACCGACCGCGCCCGGGCGAAGGAGAGATCCATCTGGCTGTGGACCGGCAGGTTGTCGATCGTCAGAAACCGCCGTGGCTGGGCTTTCGGCCAGGGAACGGCGACCCCGACGGCGGCCGCGGCGAAGTCGGCGTCGGCGGGGAGCGGTTCGGGCGAGGCGTGGCCGCGAACGACGATCTGATTCGTCGCGTTGCGGGCGACGCGGGCGATCACGTCGAGGTTGCGCTTCAATTCCGGCGAAAGCCCGGCCTGGAAGGGGGGAAACGCCGCGGGACCGCCCAGCGTGATGAGCGTCCCCTCGCTGATCCGCCGGGAGGCCTTGTGGGCGCCGGACATGCCCTTGGAATCGCGCGACGAGCGTTCCAGGCCCCCCTTCATGGCCGCGCTGCGGGAGGCGCGTTTGGCCCAGGCGCTGTTGGTCTGAAACGACGGTCCCGGCGAGCCGCTGGTGTGCCGGGTCGCGCCGAAGGACTGGCGGATCGCGTTCATCATCGACCGCATTTTGCCTTCGTCCTTTTTGAGGGTGCTCATCGAGACCAGCATGATGAAAAACGTGAGCAACAGCGACATCATGTCGCCGTAAGTCACGACCCATTCCGGCACGCCCACGGGAGCATCGTCTGTGGAGTCGGCCATTGGGAGTTGGTGAGTGGTGAGTGGTGAGTGGAATGCGGAAGGCGGAAAGCGGAAAGCGGAAAGATTTCGATGTCGCCCGTCGGCCTTCCGCTTTCCGCCTTTCACTTCATCAGGCTGCGATCTTTTCCCGGGCGCGCTCCGCGGGAGAGAGCATCGTCTTCAGGTTCTGCTCGATCGCGCGGGGGTTGTCTCCCTCTTGAATCGCCAGAATGCCCCGCACGATCAGCTCGCGGATTTCCAGTTCGCGCTTGCTGTAAAAGGCGAGCTTGTCGGCGAAGGGGAGAAAGAACAGGTTGGAAACGAGCGCCCCGTAGAGCGTGGTGATCAGGGCGACGGCCATGCCGGGACCGATGGCGTCGGGGTTGCTCATGTTGCCCAGCATGATGATCAGTCCCATCAGGGTGCCGATCATCCCGAACGCCGGCGCGTACCGCCCGATGGCGTCGCAGATCGACTTGCCCGCCTTGTGCCGCCCGGCGACCGCTTCCATTTCCGTCCGCAGGATCTTCTCAATTGTCTCGCCGTCGGTGCCGTCGACGGCCATCTGCAGGCCCAGCAGGATAAACGGGTCGTCGATATCTTCCGTCTTGCTTTCCAGCGCCAGGATGCCGTCCCGCCGGGCGATCTCGGCGAATTGCACCAGTTGGGCGATGACCGGCGCCTTGTCGGGCTGCTTCGCAAAGAAGACCTTCTTCAGCACTTTGGGAAGTTTGAGCACGGTCCCCAGCGGGAACGAAATGAACGTCACCGCGATCGCGCCGCCGATGACGACCGCGGCCGACGGGTAGTCGATGAACGCCTTGAACGACGCCCCCGGCGCGATCAGCACTGCCAGGACCAGCAGGCTGACGCCAAGCAGCAATCCGCCAACGGTCGCCTTGTCCATGTCGGTCCGCCGGAGGGCGGGGGATCGTCGTATGCCGGCCGAAAGTCGAAAGTCGGAGAGTCGAAAGTCGAAAACCGACCTTCAGACCTTCGACCGACCGACCTTCGACCTTCAGACCTTCCGACCTTCGACCTCTCCCGGCACAAGCCGCAGCGCCCGCGCGTAGCAGATCGCGCGGTGGACGACCTCGTCGACGCTTTCGCGGACGATCAGCCGCTCGTCGCTCGTGAGCGTGACGTAAGTGTCGGGCCGGCTTTCGATAAAGCGGATCAGGTCGGCATTGACGACGAATTCGTCCCCATTGAGTCTGGTGAGTTTGATCATCCGTTGATCCCCCCACGCGATGCTCCCTCACGCGCCCGTGTCGTAAGCATCGGCCGACCGCACGCGGGAGTTCACCCCCGCCCGCACAGGCCGCAGAATCAGAAGGCGGAAGGGTAGCAGAATTCGTGAGAATTCTGGCGGGTGAGCAGAGCGTGCAGAATTCTCACGAATTCTGCTACGGCCGGATGTTCTCCGCCTTCCGCCTTCCGCTTTCCGCCTTTCCCTCCTACCGTCCCAGCACCAGCAGTTCGTCGATGAGCTGCTGCACCGAACTGATGACCCGCGCGTTTCCCCGATAATTCGTGGAGGCGACGATCAGGTCGACCAGGTTCTGCCCGATGTCGGTGTTCGAGAGTTCGATCGCCCCGGAGCGGACCGTGCCGATGCCGAACGTCCCCGGCTTGCCCCGCAGCGGCGGGCCGGAGTTGACCCCTTCGCGGAACGTGCTGTCGCCGGCTTCGAGCAGCCCCTGGTTGTTGGAGAACCGCGTCAGCACGACCTGGCCCAGCGTGCGAATCACGCCGTTGTCGAACGCGCCGGTGATCATTCCGCTTTCGTCGATGCTGTAGCCGGTCAGTGTTCCCGGCCCCGACCCGTCCTGCGCGTTGAGAAGCAGCCGGCTGCCCGCCGTCTGCGACGACAGCCCCGAGATGCCGCTGAAATCGGCCGTCAACTGCATCGGGCTGGCGGCGGCGGTGCTGTTGCGGTCGATGGAAAACGACCCCGTGCCGCCGGCAATGACTTTCCCGTTGCTGTCGAAGGTGATCGTCCCGTTGGCCAGCGCCACGTCGGAATCGCTGTCGTCGGCGCTCTCCAGGAAGTACTGGAACGTGGTCGAGTTCGTGGTCCGCGACGCGAGGACGGCGGTCATCTTCACGGCGACCTCCTCCCCCAGCGAATCGTAGACGATGAAGTCCGTCACGGCGCTTTCGCCGTTGGCGGTCTGGGCCTGGGTGAAGGTCAGCGGTACGGCGACCCCGTCCTGCAGCAGATCGCCCGTCGCGACACCCAGGTCGTTCAACAGTCCCTGGTTCCCGACCAACTGGATCTGCCCCCCGGCCGTCACCGAGACGCCGGGCTGGCCGCCGGAATTGGGGTCGTTGGGGATGCCCGTCCCCGACTGGATGCCCAGCGTTTCGTCCATCAGCGTCAGCAGGTCCTGCATGGTGGTCGCGGCGGCGACCACCAGCGATTGCGGCATCTGCGTGCGCCCCCCTTTCGAGCCGGAGAACGTCAACGTCTGGCCGGCGGTGAACAGGGGGCTGGCCGAACCGTCGGCGAACACCGACGTCAACAGCGTGGCAGCCGTGATCGGGTCGACGGCCGCGCTGCCGCCGGAGGTGTTCGTCAGCGCGTCGCTGGTGATCAACGCCCCCTGCGTCGCTAGGTCGCCGGACGGGTACAACGCTCCCCCCACGGAGATGTTCCGCGTCTGCTGGGCGACGTTGAGCTCGCCCAGCGGGATTTCCAGGTCGACCAGTTTCGTCTCGACGAGGTTGAACTCGGAATCGATTCCGTACCCCTGCAGCAGGTATCCCTGCGCGGTTTGCAGGCGGCTCTGGATCGTCTGGCCGGTGAGGGGGTCCTGCGTCTTGGCGGAGAGCGTGAAGCTGCCGTTGCGGGTGTAGGCGTCTCCGGTCGGAGTCCGCACGATGAAGAACCCGTCCCCCTGAATGGCCATGTCGGAGGGGCTGGTGCTGTTGGTGATGCTGCCCTGCGTGAAGTCCTTCACGATGCTGGAAACCGACGCCCCCAGGCCGATCTGCCGCGGGTTCGTCCCCCCGTTGGTGGCGGTCGGTCCCGAACCGACGCTCAGCGTGCGGGCGAGCTGGGTGGCGAACAGCGCTTCGGAGGCCTTGAAGCCGTTCGTCCCGGCGTTGGCCAGGTTGTTGCCGATGACGTCGATCGACGTCTCGTTGAGGCTCATCCCGTTCAGGGACGTATTCAGCGCGGACGACAGACCCATGATTCCCCCCCCGAGGACATTGCGTCGAAAGCCACGAATTGTCCCGCACAACGCGAACACGTCGCGGCGGCCGCCGGACGGCGGTACTCGTCCTGTTTTATCGGAAGAGTCGCGCCGGCTTGCCCAGTGCAAATCCCAATTCGGAACGACGCGGCAGCCGACACAGGGGGATTTCGGGGCGATGGGAACGTCGCAGAAGAAACGAGGCCCGGCATCAAAGCCGGGCCTCGGTCCGTTGCGGAAATGATTCGCGCCCGAAGCAGCGGGCCGGATCTTACGAGATGCCGAATCCCTTGCGGTAGTCGCGTTTGATCAGCTTTTCGCCTTCGGACCCCATGTTCTTGATCTTCATGTCCTCGGCGTTCCATTCGACCTTCTTGCCGGCCCGCAACGCGACGTTGCCCAGCAGGATCGTCTCGGTCAGCCGGCCGGCGTAGTCGAAGTTCGACATCGCCTTGGGTCCCCCTTTGCAGGCGATGGCGAATTCCTTGAAGTGGCCGGGCGAACGGGGCAGCGTCTCTTTCGGCTTCTTGTAATCGCGGAATTTCTTCTCAGGATACAGCGTGTACGCCGCCCCGTAGTCGTTCGGCGAGAACAACGTCCCCTTCGTGCCGATGATCAGCGACCCGCTGCCGGACAGCCGGCGGTCGCCGATGTGCTCGTCGAGCAGCTCGCGGCTGGGGTACTGCTTGCCGTCGTACCAGTACAGCACGCACGGCGGCAGTGTGCCGCGCTTCGGGAACTCGAACTTGATCACCGAGTACTTCGGGTACGTCTCGTTCTCGACGATGCCGGAGTTCTTGACCGCTTCGACCGTGATCGGGTCGAACAGACTGGCGGCCATCACGGCCATGTTGGCGGTGTGGCAGGCCATGTCGCCCAGGGCGCCCGTGCCGAAGTCGAGCCAGCCCCGCCATTTGAACGGGTGGTACACCGGGCTGTAGGGCCGAACGGGGGCCGCCCCCAGGAACAGATCCCAGTGCACGTGCTTCGGAGGTTCCTGCGAGGACTTCGGGCGTCCTTCTCCCTGCGGCCAGATGGGGCGGTTCGTCCAGATGTGCACCTGGGTGACGTCGCCGATGCCGCCGGCCTGCACGATCTCCACCGCTTCCCGCAGGCCGCGTTCCGCCGTTCCCTGGTTGCCCATCTGGGTGGCGACCTTTTTGACGGCGGCGATTTCCCGCATCTTTCGGGCTTCCTCGACCGACCAGGTGAGCGGCTTCTGGGTGAAGCAGTGCTTGCCGAGGTTCATGGCCTTGATGCTGGCCGGGGCGTGCGTGTGGTCGGGCGTGCTCACAGTCACCGCGTCGATTTTGTCCTTCATCTCGTCGAGCATTTCGCGGTAGTCGTTGAACCGCTTGGCATTGGGAAACTTGCGGGCCTTGGCCTTGAGGTTGTTGTCGTCGATGTCGCACAGCGCGACGACTTCCCCGTTGCCGCCGGCCGAATCGGTGTCGCTGGAGCCTTTGCCCCCCACGCCGACACAGGCGAAATTCAGCCGCTCGACCTTCGCCCGCTCTTTCTGGGCGGCGACGCCGAGGTTCGTGTCGAACCACCACGAGGCCCCGACGCCGGCCGCGGCGGCGGCGGTCTGCTGGACGAATTCACGACGGGTTGTGTTGTGGGTCATGGCAAACTCCCATTGGATGCGGGCGGACGAATTGCGGCGCGGGACTCCCAATCCGTGATCGATCGGCTCTGTTCCCTCAAACTGGTTCCCATAATATCAAACCGGCCGCCTGCGCCCAGCAAGCAGAAGGCAGAAGGCGGAAAGCGGAAGGCGGACGGCGGAAAGCCGACAAACGCCACTGTCTCTCAACTCTCAACCCTCAACTCTCAACTCGGCCACTCACCACTCACCACTCACCAACTTCAATATTGCCGGTGCAATCGGCTATAATGCGATCGGTCGAACGATTCGACGTCTGCGGGCGGTCCTCACCGCGGTCTTATGTCCCGTCCCACCCGTTCTTCCGTGCTGAAGGAGCTTCCCATGACGACTTCCATGCAGCGCCGCGACTTTCTGAAATACGCCTCCGCCGGAGGGACCGCCGCCGGGCTGGCGGGCCTGCCGCTGTTCGCCGACCTGCCCGCCGTTTCCGCCCAGGAAACGAAACTCAACAAGAAGATGGTCCAACTGCGGCCGGAGATCGAACCGCTCGTGCGGCTGATCGAAACCACGCCGCGCAACGAGCTGCTCGAAAAGGTGGCTGCGAAAATCCGCAAGGGGACGTCGTACCAGGAAGTGCTCGCGGCGTTGTTTCTGGCGTCGGTGCGGAACGTCGAGCCGCGGCCGGCCGTGGGGTTCAAGTTCCACGCCGTGCTGGTGGTGAACTCGGCCCACATCGCCAGCCTCGCCTCGCCGGAGAGCGACCGCTGGTTGCCGATCTTCTGGACGCTGGATTACTTCAAGGGCCGGCAGCTCGAAGAGGAACGCAAGACCGGCTGGAAGCTGCCGCCGGTGAAAGCCGACCGGCTGCCGAAGCCGCACAAGGCGAAAGAGGAACTGATCTCGGCCCTGAACCGCTGGGACGAGCAGGCCGCCGATGCCGCCGCCGCCGCGTTCGTTCGCGCTGCCGGGGCGAACGAGGTGTTCGAGCTGCTGTTCCGGTTCGCGGCCCGCGATTTCCGCTCGATCGGCCACAAGGCGATCTTCGCGTCGAATGCGTACCGCACGCTGGGGGTCATCGGCTGGGAGCACGCCGAGCCGATCGTCCGCTCGCTGGTCTACGCCATGCTGAACCGCCGCGGCGACCAGAACCCCGCCAAGGCCGACCTCGAAGCCGACCGGCCGTACCGCCGGAATCAGGAACTGGCGAAGAAAATCCGTTCCGACTGGCGGAACGGCAAGCTCGACGAAGCCGTCACCCGCGACATGATCGCCGTCCTGCGGCAAGCCTCGCCGAGCGACGCCACCGAGCACGCCGTCAAGGTGCTCAACAAGGGAGTGGCGGCCCAATCGATCTGGGACGCCTGCTTCCTGGCGGCCGGCGAGCTGCTGATGCGGCAGCCGGCGATCGTCCCGCTGCACGCGCTGACCACAGCCAACGCCATCAACTACGCTTACCGCACCGCGGCCGACGACGAGAACCGCAAGCTGCTGCTGCTGCAGAACTGCGCGTTCCTGACGATGTTCCGCAAAGCCGCCGAAGGCCGCGGGCGGCTGCGAGCCGCCAAACTGGACGACGTGCAGCCGGTGAAGGTCGGCACAGACGCCGTCCCCGAAATCCTCGCCGACATCAGCGGCAACAAGACGCGGGCAGCGGGGAAGGTGCGGCAGTACCTGCAATCCGGCGGCAACGCGAACGCGCTGATCGACGGCGCCCGGCGGATGATCTTCCACAAGACGAACGACGCCCACGCCTACAAGTTCAGCTCCGCCGTGCTGGAAGACTACTACCACATCAGCCCGAAGTTCCGCAACACGTTCCTGGCGACCAGCGTGTTCAATCTGGCCGGCTCCGGCGGGAAGGAGAACCCGATCGTGGAACGGACGAAAGCGGCGTTCGGGAAAGCCTGATCGCCCATGGACGGGGAAATCGCGTGATTGACTCTCTTGGGAACAATCCTCGAATGCGAATGGAAAATGAGTCCCCGGCTCGCGATAATTGATAACAATGGAAGCTAATTGGTTATCGCCATTCGACGCCGGGATCGTTGAGCGACAGACCGGACAACTCATTACGGTCCGTGTCCGGCCGGTCGAGCAATCGGACAAGGTTCTTTGGACGCACTGGCACGGTGAGTTGGGGCGCGATGCGGACGACGCACATTGGGAATGGGATCGGTTGATCGATTTGGCGCTCGCCGTCTCCGATCGTTTCGAGATGTATGTCATTGAGTGCGCAGGCGAATTCCAGGGGTTGCGAATGCTGGAAGTGTCGGAGAACGAAGTCGACACCTACGGCGTTCATGCGTTGAGGCTTTCAACCGCTCCCTGGAATCGGCCGCCGGAACGGCGATATTCGGGCGTTGGTAGCGTTCTCGTGAGCGTCGGGATTCTGAGAAGCCTGGAACTTGGTCATCGAGGAGAGGTCCATTGCGAATCACTGGCGGATGCGGCCGCGTTCCACCAGCGCAATGGAATGACCGAGTTTGACGGACTTTCGACGGAAGGATTGCGCCGTTTTCGGTTCACCGAGGAGGCGGCCGCGTTGTTCTTGTCCCGCCTGAGGCGAGACGGATTGTTGCCATGAGCGATTATTCACATTACGACGACGACGATCGCTTCGACACGCGGTGCGGGAATCGACTGCAGACCATCCGCGCGAGTCTGCCGAAGGTGATGACCCGCGGCGCAACCATCATTCTCGATGGCCAACCGCTGTTCAAATCATCGCAGCAGCTTCTCTGTCCGCGTTGCCGTCAGGAAATGAAACCCTCAGAGACGACGATTCGGTTCCGTTATGCAGTACCGGAGCGATCCGTTCAAACCGTCGCCGCGCTCGTATGTCCGTGCGGCGAATCGTATGTTCCTGGCGACGTCGCACGTCGGGCCTATCGAGCCGCAATGTTGGATCACGGATCTCCGAATCCTGACTCCGCAGTGGGGTTGCCGGAAGCCGGTGAAGGACCGACCCCGAATTGTGTTGAAGGACTGCGTCGTCGGCTGGAAGCGCTGCTCGCAGCGCCGCCGGAGGAGGCTGTCGACGAACCCGGGCAGAGTTTGGCCCAGATCGGAGCAGAGCGAGTCGCCGCGCACCGTGAACGGGTCGCCGCTGCCGGAGGCGAGTTACTGGGAGCTGCATTTCGATTTCTGGATCAACTGGTCGAGAAGCGGCCTGATAATACGGCAACTGACGACGACATCCGCAATCACCTGCGCGTGACGTTTGCTGAGCGTGCCGACCCCGACCCGAAGGGAGCGCCCCTTAACGTCGGCGCATCTGATGACATCACCTGGGCGATGGCTCGCCGGGCGATGCAAGTCATTCTGGAGGCGATCAGGGTGATTTGACGAGAAGGGCAACTCCATTTCCGTTGCAAATTCCGCCGCACGTGGCAAAATCATGGGCACGGATTCCCGCGTTGGAAACGCCCCCTTTCGACGGAGCGACTCGTCATGACGACCAAATCGAGCCGGAAGCTCACTCTCAGGGACCGGCTGTCCCACCTCAGCTACGTTCGCGCCGCCCAACTGCTCGGACCGACCGGGAAGAAGCTCATCCAGCAGGGGGCGAACTACCGCGACATCGACCTCAACGAGCAGGTGCGGCTGACCCGCGACCGCTTCGCATTGACGCTCCCCCTCGCCGGGCCGCGGCGGCAGGACGTCGTCGCGACCATCGACCACGCCGACGACGCCCGCGGCAAGCTGCGATTCGGTTGCTCGGTCTGCACGGGAAGCTGCGAGCACATCGGGGCGGCGGTTTCGCTGATTCTGGAAGAGAAGCTGGCACTCGGTCTGGCCGCCGAGCCGACCGAACGCACGCCGGCCGAATCGCTCGGTGAGGAGGAACTCGTTCAGCAGGCGCTGGCCGAACGGGCGGAGCGGGCCAGGAAGGAGAAATTTCGGCTCGAATCCGACGATCCGAAGCAGCCGTGGACCGATTACGTCCTCACCAGCGCCGGTTCCGGCAAGAGCTACCGACTGGCACTGCGGGGGGAAGAGCGGGGCGAATCGTATTGCAGTTGCCCCGACTTCCGCACCAACACGCTGGGGACCTGCAAGCACATCATCTACGCGATGGACCGCGTGCAGCGGAAGTTCCCCGACGCCAAACGCAAAAAACGGTACCGCAACCGCGACATCTTCGTGCACGTCCTGTACGGCGAAGACCAGACGCTGCACCTGCGGCTGCCTGCCAATCCCCCGCAGGAAGTCGTCGACGTCGCCGGGTCGCTGGCCGACAAACCGATCGCCGACGTCGAAAAGCTCGTCAAGTGCGTCGGCCGGCTGGAGAACGGGGGGCATTCCGTCACGGTCTATCCCGACGCCGAAGAGTTGATCGACCGTCGGCTGTTCCAGAAACGGATCGCCGACCTCGTCGCGGAAATCCGCAGCAACCCCGCGAAACACCCGCTGCGGAAGGAGCTGCTGAAGACGGAACTGCTCCCTTACCAGCTCGACGGCATCGCGTTCGCCGTCGGGGCCGGCCGGGCGGTTCTCGCCGACGACATGGGGCTGGGGAAGACGATTCAGGGCATCGGCGTGGCGGAACTGCTGGCGCGGGAGGCGAACATCCGCCGCGTGCTGATCGTCTGCCCGGCGTCGCTGAAGTCGCAGTGGCGGAACGAAATCCGCCGCTTCACCGACCGCGACGCACAGCTCATCGCCGGCCGCAACGACGAACGGGCCGCCCAGTACAACAACGACGAGCTGTTCACCGTCTGCAACTACGAGCAGGTGCTCCGCGACCTGTCCGCCGTCGAAATGGTGCCGTGGGACCTGATCATTCTCGACGAAGGCCAGCGGATCAAAAACTGGGAGGCGAAAACGTCCCGCGTGCTCAAGGGGCTGAAATCGCCGTTCGCGCTGGTGCTTTCCGGCACGCCGCTGGAGAACCGGCTCGACGAACTGTATTCCGTGGTGCAGTTCATCGACGACCGCCGGCTGGGGCCTGCGTTCCGCTTCTTCAACCGGCACCGCGTGGTCGACGAGAAGGGGAAAGTCCTCGGCTACAAAAACCTCGACGAGCTGCGGAAGAACCTCGGCCCGGTGCTGCTGCGGCGAACGCGGAAGTCGGTGCTCACCGAGCTGCCGCCGCGGACCACGGAATACGTTCGCATTCCGCCGACGGAGGAGCAGCTCGGCATCCATTCCGCCCACATGCGGATGGTCTCGATGATCACCCGCAAGGCGTACATCAGCGAGATGGACCTGCTGCGGCTCCAGAAAGCGCTGTTGATGTGCCGCATGGTCGCCAACAGCACCTACCTCGTCGAAAAGAAAGACCCGGCGTTTTCGTCCAAGCTCGACCACATGCGGGACCTGCTGCGGGACCTGCTGGACGAGCCGGACCGCAAGGCCGTGTTGTTTTCCGAATGGACGACGATGCTCGACCTGATCGAGCCGCTCACGAACGGCCACCGCTACGTGCGGCTCGACGGGTCGGTGCCGCAGAAGAAGCGGCAGGCGCTGGTGCACGAGTTTCAGAACGACGAGCGGTGCCGGCTGTTCCTGACAACCAACGCCGGCTCGACCGGGCTGAACCTGCAGTCGGCGAACACGGTGATCAACGTCGACCTGCCGTGGAACCCGGCCGTGCTCGAACAGCGCATCGCCCGCGCCCACCGCATGGGCCAGCAGCAGCCGGTGCAGGTGTTCGTGCTGGTGACCGAGGAAACGATCGAAGAGAACCTGCTGGCGACGCTCTCCGCCAAGCAGGACCTGTCGATGGCCGCGCTCGATTTCGATTCCACCGTGAACGAGGTCAAATTCCCCAGCGGCATGGAGGAACTCCGCCGTCGGCTGGAAGTGTTGCTGGGGGCCAAACCCGAGGCGGAAGTGGATGAATCGCGGCGGCAGCAGGTCAACGCCGACGTCGACGCTCGTCCCCAAGCTGGAGCTTGGGAACGAGAGCACCGCGAGCGGGTCGCCGCCGCGGGGGGCGAACTGCTGGGGGCGGCGTTCCGCTTCCTCGACCAGCTCGTCACGCAGGTGCCACTGGCGGCTGGTCCGCCCCAGGTGGCACTGGCGGCTAGTCCGCCAGTGGCACCCGACGACCGCGTCGCCAACCGGCTGCTCGGCCAGCTTTCCCAGTGCACCGAAACCGACCCCGACGGCCGCCCGCGGCTGACCGTCACGCTCCCGGATCGGGATGCGCTGAACAACCTCGCCCAGACGATGGCCCGGCTGCTGGCGATCGGGCAGACGGACGACGCCCCGTGATGTGGTTGGGGTCGGGTGTCCAGAATTCAATTTTCCGCCGAAATCGCGTGAGCAATTCAGACGGACAGGGCGGAAAATTGAATTCTGGACACCCGACCCCTTCCCCCCACAAAAAAACCCGCGGAGGTCCGTCTCCGCGGGTCTTTTCGTCGGAATACCGGTCGCCTCATGCGACACACTGAAGCGACCCGGACGCTGCCAGCGTCCGGGTCGCTGGCTGGACTACGCCGCCTTGCGACGCATCGGAATCACCGCCGGTTCGGCGTCGCGGGTCGCTTCGAGGAACGCCTCGAACACCTGCATGTCGAGCGCCGAGGCCGTTTCGTTCTCGGGATGCCACTGCACGCCGACGCAGAACCAGTCGTCGTCGATCGATTCATACGCCTCGATCACGCCGTCCGGGCACGTCGCGCAGACCTTGAACAGGTCGGCCACCTGGTCCACCGCCATGTGGTGCTGGCTGTTGACGCGAATCTCGCCGGGGCCGTAGATGCGGTCCATCCGCGTGCCGGGAACGATCTCGATCACGTGCCGCAGCGTCGCCTCGACGCCGTCGCGGTGGTGCAGCGCCTTGGGGACGTCTTCGGTGACGTGCTGGTACAGCGTGCCGCCGCAGACGACGTTCAAGGTCTGCATCCCCACGCCGATCGCCAGAATCGGCTTCCGCTTCTTCACCGCCAGCTTGCACAGCCGCCGGTCGAAGTCCTCGCGGCGAATGGGCATCGCGCGGCTGGCGGGGTGCTTCTCCATCCCCAGCCGGATCGGGTCGAGGTCCAGCGTGCAGCCGGCGAGCACGACGCCGTCGACCACGTTCAGAAACTGCGACAGGTCGTCGTCGTCAGCCAGCGGCGGGACGAGCAGCGGCACCCCGCCGGCCGCCGTCACCGAGTCGTAGTAGCCGGAATTGAACCAGCTCAGCGCGACGGCGTCCTTGCGTTCGGCGCGATAGTCCCCGTTGACGCCGATGATGGGCTTTCCAGACATTGCGAACTCCTCCTGCTTCCTTGCTCGGGAGGTCGAAGGTCGCAAGGTCTAAAGGTCTGAAGGTGTTCGTAGCAGAATTCGTGAGAATTCTGCAGTCCATTCACCGGCGGCAGAATTCTCTCGAATTCTGCTACGTTGGAATCCGACTTTCGACCATCCGACTTTCGACTTTTCGACTCTCCGACGGACCGTGCAACCGGGAAAGAAATGGGTCGGCAGAGCGCGGAGTCGGTGCGAACCAGCACGCAACCGAGGGCGAGGGGAACGACGCCACAGAAAGCGGCATCGCCGGACGGATTGGCAATCCGTCCCACATTGGCGGAAGAGGAGCCGGATGAGCAATGCGCGAGCTGTTGTTGTACGCAGCTATCGGAGTCCATTCCCGTGTTCCCGAACCGTTCCTTCGGTTCATCTGGCGGCCGGCCATCGTTCCATCTTTGACGCGCCGACCTGCCCGCATCCCGTGAACCACGGCACACCGGCCGGGTTCACAACGCTCAACAACGATCGGGGGAAGCTAACGACCGGGGAAGGGGTTGTAAAGCAAATTGACGATTTTGTGGGGGAGGGGGGTCGGGACCACAATCGGTAGGGGTCGCAGGTCGCAGGTTTTGTCGTCGTGACGAATACCGCGCAATTGCAGCTTTCAGCCACGTTGCTGACGCACAACGCGCCAAAAGATTGCAATGGAAATTCCGATGAGACCGCCGACGCCTGCTCCTCTTGAATTCCCGATTGGATCGCCAACACTTCTCACCAATGGTGCCAAGAGGATTGAACCCAAGATCGCCCCGGCAAGGGCCGGCAGCACAAGGCCGAGCAAATGTGAACGGCGTTTCAAGGCACGCTCAGCGAGTACTTCGCCGCAGGCGGTGCACTGCTGCGTTCCACATTCGTGACCACACATCGGGCATTTCATCGCTACCGCCTCGCCCCTGAAACCCAGACGCAGACGAGTCGTACTGGGCAGTTCGATCGTATGAATGGACGAATTGATCCGTCAATTCCATTCCTCTCGGTTGTCGGTCTCCCGAGGGAGATGGTACTCGCAGCCCACAGATGATTGAACGTCGATCCCTTGCCATGCCGATCCTGATTCTGGTACGATTTTCCAATCCCGCCCGTGTTGCGTGGTCTGGCGCTACCTCGCGCCAGGCTCCCGCCAGTCAGCACATTCCGGAGAGCGTTCCATGTTGAACCTGTGGCCCGGCGCCCTGAGTGATTGTGAAGGCGTTTCCCGGCGAGGTTTCCTGCAGGTCGGCGCGCTGACCGGTCTGGGGCTGGCGCTGCCGGATCTGCTGTCTTCGACCGCCGAAGCCGCCAAAAACCGGCAGGGGAAGGCTTCGCGGAACGCCAACAACTGCATCCTCATCTGGACCCGCGGCGGAACCAGCCACCACGATACGTTCGACCCCAAGCCCGAAGCCCCGGTGAACGTGAAGGGGGAATATGGCGTCATCAACACCGCCGTCCCCGGCGTGCAATTCACCGAAATCGTCCCCACGCTGGCGAAAGAGCTGAAGCGGTTCGCGCTGCTGCGAGGCTGGAACCCGAAGAACGGCAGCCACGGCTCGGCCGACCAGTGGGTGATGTCGGGCCGGCGCTTCAACCCGGCGGTGGCGTATCCGACCTACGGCTCGGTCGTCAGCTACCAGCACGGGTTCAAGTCGGCCCTGCCGCCGTTCGTGCAACTCGGCAGCCAGGTGGACCGGCGGTTCGGCGGCGGCACGTCGGGGGTGCTCGGGTTGCAGCACAACCCGTTCGAGATGCTGGCCGACCCGAACGCGAAGCGGTTCAACGTTCGCGACATCACGCCGCCGCAGGGGATTTCGATGGGCCGCGTCGACCGGCGGAAGAAGATGCTGGCCGTCATCGACTCGCTGCAGCGCGAATCCGACGTGCAGCCGGCGGCGTTCGACGCGCTCGACGAGCACTACAAAGCCGCGTTGACGATGATCACCGCCCCCGAAACCAAGCGGGCGTTTGAAATCGACAAGGAAGACGCGAAGCTTCGCGACGCCTACGGCCGCAACCGCTTCGGCCAGAGCTGTCTGCTGGCGCGGCGGCTGATCCAAGCCGGCGTGCGGTTCGTGACCGTCACCGACGGCGGCTGGGACACGCACCAGAACAACTTCCGCTCGCTGAAGAGCCGGCTGCTCCCGCCGGTCGACAAGGGCCTGCCCGCGCTGCTGGCCGACTTGCAGGACCGCGGCATGCTCGACAGCACGCTGGTGATCTGGCTGACCGATTTCGGCCGCACGCCGAAGATCAACTCCGCCAGCGGCCGCGACCACTGGGCGTCCGCCGGTTTCGCGATCGCCGCGGGGGCTGGCATTCCGGGCGGCAGCGTCCTCGGCGAAACCGACGACGAAGGGGGCCGGCCGACGAAAGGCGAATACTTCAGCGAAGATATCGCCGCCACGGTCTACGCGAAGCTCGGCATCCCGCACGACCTGATCGTGCACGCCCCGGACGGCCGGCCGATCCGTCTGAATGAAGGGCGGCGGATTAAAGAATGGATGTGAGGCTGTCCGTTGCCCGTGGTCCGTTGTCAGTTGTTCGCTGAGAGCAGCGCTTGCGGCAGGCTCCGACAGCTCACCGCTTCTATCGAATTCGCCGGGACGGATTGACGATCCGTTCTGGCATTTCTCTTTCCCCCGCCGTTCGCTGCAATCCCGGTAGAAGCGGCGCGCCTCTTTCGTTATTGTCGCGAATCGAATCGCGCGACATCCCGGACAGAGGCGGCGCACGGGGAGCGACACGATGGCCGAATGGTGGAACCAACTGCTCGAACAGCCGTGGTTGCGATATGAGTTTTTCGGCAACCCGGTATCTCAATGGATCATCGCCGGCGTCGTGTGGCTGGCGGCGCTGCTCGTGGTGAAGATTCTCAACGCGACGATCCGCAGCCGGGCCCGCAGCGTCGCCGAACGCTTCCAGGCCGCCTGGGCGGAAGGGATTGCCGACCTGCTGACTGCCACCCGGTTCTGGTTTCTACTGCTGGTGGCGCTGTATCTGGGGATGCTGGTGCTGGTGCTGCCCGATCGGGTGCGCGCCATCGCCCAGTCGGTCGTGATCATCGCGCTGGTCGTGCAGGGGGCCGTCTGGGGGAGCGTGCTCATCGCGTTCTGGCTGAACCGCTTCGTGCGGACGCGGCTGGAAACCGACGCCGCCAGCGTCACCACAATGACGGCCCTCGGTTTCATCGGCCGCGTCGCGCTGTGGGTCATCGCCGGGCTGCTGATCCTCGACAACCTGGGGATCGAAGTCACCGCGCTCATCGCCGGGCTGGGCATCGGCGGCATCGCGGTCGCGCTGGCCGCCCAGAACGTGCTCGGCGACCTGTTCGCCTCGCTGGCGATCGTGCTCGACAAGCCGTTCGTGCTGGGGGACTTCATCATCGTCGGGGAGTTCATGGGGACGGTTGAAAACATCGGCATCAAGACGACCCGCATCCGCAGCCTCTCCGGCGAGCAGGTGATCTTCGCCAACAGCGATCTGCTCAAGAGCCGCGTGCGGAACTTCAAACGCATGTTTGAACGACGGATCGTGTTCAGCGTCGGCGTGACCTACCAGACCCCCTACGACAAAGTCGCCGCGATCCCGAAGATCATTGAAGAGACTGTCAAGTCCCAGGAACAGACCCGCTTCGACCGCTCGCACTTTCAATCCTTCGGCGACTCGGCCCTGGTGTTCGAGACCGTCTACTACGTCACGGTGCCGGATTACACCGTCTCCATGAACATCCAGCAGGCGATCAACCTGTCGCTGTTTCAGCGGTTCGCGGCGGAAGGGATCGAATTCGCGTATCCCACGCGAACGCTGTTCGTGCAGCGCGAGGAACCAGTGGCAGTGAAGTCCGTTTAGCCGCGCTCCTCTCCGCAATGCCTTCGAGTCGCGGCTAATCGGACTTCACAACTCCCCGCCGCAGTGCGGGCATTTCCCGTCCTCCTGCTCCGCCTCCTTGCGTTGCGAGATTTCCTCGACGAAGCCCGCCCCCACGATGCCCGTCGGCAGGGCGAACATGCCGATGCCCAGGATGGCGATGATCGCCGCAAAGAACTTTCCCGCCGCGGTCTCCGGGTACACGTCGCCGTAGCCGACCGTCGTCAGCGTGACGACCGACCACCACATCGTCGAGGGGATGTCCGGGAAAGCTTCCGGCTGGGCATAGTGCTCGCATTCATACATCAGGCAGGAGGAAACGACCAGCAGCAGCATCAGCATCGCGGTGGTCAGGATGAGTTCCTCCTTCTTCGACGCAATCACCGAACCCATCAACCGCAGTGACGAGTAATACCGCCCGATTTTCGCGATGCGGACCAGCCGGAACAGGCGGAACATCCGCACGAACCGCAGGTCGAAACCGAGAAACGGCAGAAAGAAGGGCAGAATCGCGATCAAGTCCACCAGTGGCATCGGCCGCAACGCAAAGCGGATTCTGCCCAGGATCGGCCGACGGTACGCCGGGGTCACCGTGCATGCCCACAGCCGGGCAAGGTACTCCACGGTGAAGACCGCGACGGAAATGGCTTCGAACGTGTAAAGAAACCCGCCGTATTCCCGCTGCACGTGCCCCACGGTCGCGACAATCAGCGCGACGACGTTCAGAAAGATCAGCGAAAGGATGCACGCGTCGAACACCCGGCTCGCGATGTCCCCCGGTTTGGCGGCTTCGACGATTTCCCAGACGCGGCGTCGGATCGGCGTTTCGGTCAACGTCACTCGTTTGTTCCCCTCCGAATACTATCGCCCGCTCTTCAACTCCCACCGCTCCCCGAAGAACCCCGCGTCCACGACTTTGCCGGGATGCACCGCATTCGGCGGCGTGCGGAGGTCGATGACGGCCCAGTCCGGCAGCATCGGCACCTGGCGGGCGTTGTTGAGGTACGCGTACTCGCGGTACGTGAAGCCGCTGTTGAGGACGACGTACTTCTTCGGGTTCAGCGGGTTCGGGTAGATCAGGATCGGCGCGTGCCGTGTGACGTCGTAGGTTTTGCTGCCGACGGTAATCTGCTTGTCACCCCATTTGATCGGCAGCTTCTCGGCGATCTTCGCGATCAGCGGGTTGCTCGCCGGGTCGCCGAACAGGACGAGGTTGGAACCGGCAATGTCGGCCGGCGTGATCTGATCAGCCGGCTTCACCCGCGCGTCGCCGCGGAACTGCTGCCGCCAGTGCTTGACGGCGTGCGCGAGTTCCGACTGCGTCCACTTTTCAACGGCGGCGTGCCGGGCTTTCCCGGTGGGCTTCACGAAGAGAAAGGAATCCATGAAGGCGTCGTCGATCGGCCCCTGCAGGTTGTGCCGCTTCGCGAGAGCGACCCGGACGCTCGCAGCGTCCCGGTCGCTTCCGATTCGCCAGCGGCGGCCGTCGCGGTGAAAGCGGACGGTGAAGGAGCGGTCCGACTTCGGCTGCGGGCCAACCATCGGCAGGCCGTTGATGAAGACCCGCACGCGGTGGCGGATGTCGAACAGCTTCGACCCGGCCGGCATCGACACGGTCAGATCGGTCACGTTCCCGCTGCTGATGTCGAGCCGGTTGTCCGGCTGGACCTTGGCGTCGACCCAGGCCCGCTTCCAGTGCTCTTCGAGGGCGTTGACGGTCAGCCAGTGCATGCGGTTGTACTTCAGTGTGAACGTCGCGAAGCGGATCGACCGCGGGTTGCGGTCGCGGCCGGCTTTCGCGAGGGCGGCCATCCGCCGCTCGATCTCCTTCGCGGAATCCGGATGAATGCTGTGCCGCGTCTTCGGGCCGATGACGTGCAGCAGGTCGATGCGTTGTTTCTTCAGGGCGGCTTCCATCACGTCCGCCGCCTGCTTCTGGCTGTCGAGTTCGCCGCTGTAGGCAACCGTCGGGCAGTGGTAGAGGTTGATCGCGTAGCCGGGGCAGTCGTACATCGTCCACAGCCGCCGCTCGTACCACGTCGGGTTGAGCGTTTCCTTCTGGAAGACTTTCAGGAACAGCGGCGTCTCGGAAAACCCCGCCCCGGGATTGGCGGCGAACCAGCGGTCGGCATAATGCACCGCGAACTGCCAGCAGGCCGCGCCCCCCATCGAAAACCCGCGGACGGAAATGCGATCCGGGTCGATGCGATACCGCCGCCGCACGTCGGCCAGCGCTTCGAGCACGTCGATCTCGCCGGCAAACTTGTTGGCGTTGGAATACCGCCCGTAGGGATGCAGCACGATCGTGTCTTTCGGGGCGAAGCGGCCCACCTGTTTCATCCTTTGTGCGATGAAGTTCGTTTCGCTGAGGGTCTCGCCGCGGCCGTGAAACCAGATGTCGAGCCGGTATCCCCGCGCCGATTTCGGATTGTAGGAATCGGGAATGACCAGCCCGTAAGGCTGCACGGTGCCGTCGATCTTCGAACGGTAGCCGCGGACGGCCAGCCCGGTCTGATCCGGCCAGAGCGGTTTGCCGTTCGCAAGGTCCCGTGTGCGACCGCGGCCTTCGGCGATGGCGAGGGAGGCGTTGTTGACGTCCCGTTTGCCGAACAATTCGCGATGGTCGATGTTCGTGCGAACGGCCCGGTAGAAGATTTCAATGTCGGGCAGCAGTTCCTGAACGCGGCGGTCCTTTTTCACTCTCAGTTGGTCGAGCGCCGCCTTGAAGCTCGCCATCTGTTCCTCGAACGAGGCCTTCTGAGCGTCGCTGAGTTCGATGCCGATTTTCGGAATTGGCCGCACCTTCGACGGAATGTTGTCCTGGGGACCGTCGCCACAAGCCGGCGTGACGGCGGCGGCAACGACGACGAACGGCAGCAAGTGGCGAGTCATGGGAGTCCTGCGAGGGTGAAGCGGGTTGGGGTCGGGTGTCCAGAATTCAATTTTGCGCCGAAAACATACCTCACTTCCAGCGTGACCA
>Ga0268386_10000702_pt1 | contig 21816 bp, 12 predicted proteins | sample RVTome_15_FD_200260 | JGI IMG/M metagenome (GOLD analysis project Ga0268386, IMG submission 200260) | Soil microbial communities from uranium-contaminated site in the Upper Colorado River Basin, Wyoming, United States - RVT150D86... ...
GTTCGGTGGTCAGTTTCGCAGCGTCCATGATTCCCTCCTTCCTTGGGAAACTCCGTTGAATCCGCGGCCCTCGCCGCGACTACCCGTATCCTGCCAGATTTCCCACCAACATTCGAGACGCACGCCCGCCGCATAGCCGCATACCTGCCCCACGGTCGGGCCTTGACGCTGCATCTCCAGCACTGAGGCGTACATCGCGGCACCCTGGTGGTCGGCGAGTCGGTTCGTATCCGGATGGCGGTCCAGGTGAAGGGGTGGAAGGACAACGACACCGCAGCCGCTGCGGGAGTCGCGCCCTCATCGCCGTGGTGTGGCCATTTTGAGATATGTACTCCCTCTATTTCGAGATCGAAGGCCACTCAAGATCGCGAATGAGCCGGTCGACAACTTGCTCCTCGTGGACGACGTATCCTTCACTCTCCATCGTCTGCTGCAGCCGCTCATCCCAGCAGGCGGCGACCGGAGTGCCTTTGAGTTTGAGCCGACCGCGCGAGCAAAGGTAATCTTCGGCCGAGAGGCGCCACGGCTGGGCATCGTGCCGGCCCATGATCAGATTCGCGATGCGGAGTCCCTCCCAGTCGAAGTCGCCATGATAGGCGAGTTCGATGCCTGATCGTCTCAAACTGTCGAGAAGCAGCCGCACGGCGGTTCTGGGCTGTCCTTCGGTGCAAATGAGTGGGACACTCGACCGACCCAGCCGATTGGCTGCCGCGTCCACGACGGAGGGATTCTCGCAGACATAAACCTTCTTGCCGGTGACGAGCGGATCGAATCGAAGTCGTTCACGTCGGATCTGACGGATGCTCAGTCGGTACGGTTCCCCGGCGTCCGTGTGGAGGCGGAGCGCCCGACCTGTCGTTGAGTCATCATTTGACGACAGATTCAGGGTCAATACGGGAGCGCTCAGTTCGTCACAGAGAACGCCCACGCTCTCCCAAGCATCGCGCCGACCATTGGCTGAGCTGGGATGCGGGACACGGCCAAAACGTGCGGCGGCCCGAATCAGCAACGTACCGAGGGGCTGCCCTGGATCGAGTGCGTGTGCGTCACCGGCAATCTCGGTAGCCAGTTCTGCCAGATGGATGAGCGGTCGCGGAAAGCTGCGAATCACATCGATCGCCAGGGTCAGGAGCCGCCGGGCAGTATGAACGTCTCGCCGGCTGAGCCGTTGTAATACACCGCTGCTCTTGAGTTGAGACAGCCAGTCGCGGACTTCCGGGCGTGGATCGGCCAACTGATCTGCTTCCTGCCAGAGTTCGGCCCATTCGGCTCGACGAGTTTCATCCAGTTCGCGAAGATTCCGAATGGGTCCCGTCAGTTCTTCGATCGCCTCGGAGAGTGACGACGCGATGCCGGCGTCGCGCACAATCGCTTCCAGTTGATCAAGGCTGACCCGGAGCGAGGTGCCCCGCGAAGGAGGACGCCCCAGCAGCTTGTCCACGGCGGCACGATGCGTGGTCGTGGTAAATTGGAGTGCAACTGAGCCAGAGAGCGGTCGCCCCCGTTCCAGCCGGAGCCGGATCTTGCCGACGAGCCAGCTCAGCTCCGGCTGCCCCAAAGTTGCGCGAAGTCGAGCGCGGTCCACGGTCACGGCGTCACCCGATCCTGAGGTTCGTTTCCATCAATTGCTGGAGCCGTCAGTTGGGGGCGGCGTTCAGCGGAACGGACGGAGAATCCGGGGCGGCCGTTGTCCCGAATCCGCTGCCGGCCGTTCCATACCCAGCGTGTCGCATGCACTGCGTCCACACCTTCACGCCTCGTGAGATGATAGATGGCGAGTCCAGGGACCGTGGGATAGCAACCCCATTCCAACTCGCTGGTCATCACGAAATCGAGGTCGAACTCGTGGAGCAGGCCCAGGCACTTTCTGCGCATATCGGGGTCGACACCGGCAAAGGCCTCATCGAGCAACACGATCCGCGGTGCCAGCCGATAGGCCGAGCTGTAGTGTGCGGCGGCGGCTGCAAACTGCGGAATGATCAGCGCGATCGTCTTTTCGCCCCCGGAGCCGGTGCCGTGCGTGCGTCTCGTGAGCGGGACCCAGCGCTCGTCTTGGAAGCGCTCAACCTCCATGCGATGCCAACGCCGGTAATCGAGGGACTGCGACAGGTGCTGATGCCAGGTTCCTCCCTCGTCTCCTGATCGGGCATCCTGAATCCGACGCTGAAGGAACTCCCCGAGTGCCTGGCGGTCCGTCGGGGACCACGTTCCACTGGTGCCGAGCAGCCGCTGCCGGGCCTCCTTGAGCCCCGGGTCGTCCTGGTTGCTCAGTCGCCAGTGGAACCGCAGCTTCATGCCGGTGCTCATCGGGCGTTTGGAGACTTCATCGCTCATCTTCCGGACGACGTGCTCCGCCTCGTGAATGCGTTCGTGCAGGTGAGCGGCCACCTCGTCCACGAGATGGTTTTCCAGAACTTCCCGCTCGCGTTCCGTGAGAATCTGTTCGCGGTGAGCGATCTCGTCGGCGAGAGCATCAGCCAGTTCCGCCATGTCCGACTCGCGGCCGTGGAAGGTGGCGGTCACGATCAGCAGTTCGTCCTGCAGCTCGACTGCCGGTCGATAGTCCGGCAAGGCGGCGATCAGATCCTGGATGGAGGCGTGGACGTTCTTCTGCATGCGCTCCCAGGCGGACTGATCGTCATCAACGTCCTTGAGGGAGGCTTCGATCAGCCTCGCAATTTCTACCGCACGCGACGGAGAGAGCCTCTCCTTCTCGGCCATGTCCACCTGTGGGACGGCGATCGACAGCAGCCCGCATTCCGACATCCTGCGCAAGTCATGGACGGCGGACTCCCGATCCGCTGCATGCCGTTCAATATCCTCCTTCAGTCTATTCACGTTGACATTGGCGGTCTCGATAGCGACTCGGGCATCGACCAGCTCTCCTGCGACACGTTTCTTTTCTGCCAGGACATCGTCGAGATCGCTCCTTGCGCTGTCCAATTGCGAGAGGATCTTCTCCACCTGCGCCCCGACCGTCGCTTGCAGGGTCTCGAACGTCGACTTCGCCCCTTCGTGCCGACTGTTGACATCCCGCCAGTGGCGTTCGGCCTCATCGGCATTGAGCCGAGCGGATCGGGCGCGTTCCCCGGCTTTCGCGAGCTGATCGGTCAGATCGATCAGCCGTTCCAGCCTCGACTGAATCCGTCCCCAGGACACCTCGTAGGACGACAGTGCCTGGCGGAGTTCTGCCAGTCTTTCGATCCAGACCTCCAGATCCAGATCGCGGGCCGCGACATTTCTCTGTTCAGTGGCCGCAGCTAAGGACTGGTTCCTTCCAGCGACGTACTCATCGGCCTCGGCGACACGCAAGCGGACCGCGTTGAGTCGCTTCGCGGCGGAGGCAATGTCGGCGACGGCAATACGCACGGGGCTTTCGTCCGGCGCATCACGCACTTCAGATTCCTCCATCCTCAACCGGTCGTCGAGGCCGGAGAGTTCGTGCCGGATCTGCTCCAGGTTCGATTCCGTCCGACCGATCTCGGATTCCAGCTCTGTCAGCCGTTGCTGCCGATTCCGTTCACGCGCCTGCGGACCGATGTACTGCGCTGCGGCTTTGCTCCACCGGCCGTGCAGAGGACCGTTCTGCCAGCGGCCGTCGACGTCCACCCATGCCGGACCGGAATCCTGTCCCACGCCGATGTATGTGAGCACCTGGGCGACGACCTCTTGCGGCACCGTTGCGGACAGGGGCAGGGAGGGATCGACGAACGGAACGAGGAGGCGTCCCACTTGCCGATCCGCTGCTGCCCGTGGACTGCTCTCGATCGCCAGATACGTTTCGGACTGGTCGCTCGAGATCATCCGGCCGTCCGGAGTGACCCAGGCGTCGAGGAATCCGGCCGCCTCCAGGGCCGCTTCCAGTCCCCGCCGTGACCGTTCATCAACGTCCGCCGCGAAGTCACACAAGGCCCACAGTGGAGCGCCGTCGCGAGCCGACCGCTCCTGTTCATCCCGAGTGTGGGGGAGGGGAGGCCGTTCAGTCAGACCGGCGGCAAACGCATCGCGGTGCTGCGTCAACTCGTTCAACCTGGCCTCGGACTCGCGGAGTTGCCGATTTGATTCCGCCCGAAGTTCGGCGAGCGTCCGTTGTGCTGAGTCGGCCGCCGCACGGACGGCACGCTGGACGGGACCGGGGCCAGTAGCTTCGTCGCACCAGTCCGAAAGTTCGTCGGCAATCTCCTCCGGCGGGGGCGGGTACAGTTCCGACAGCGATTTGCACCAGACCGAATACGACTCCAGCAGATCGACCTCAGCCTGTTCGCGTCGGGTGACGGCATCCTTCTGCTCCTCAAACGCCTGATCCAGTTGGGCGGCGAGTTCCGTCTGCGTCTCTTTCGCCTTTCGCAGATCCTCCCGAGCGAGCTGGACGGTCTGGTTGAGCGATTCCAGGTGATCGGCAGCCTCACGTCGGCGTTGCAGAAGATCCTGGACGCGCTCATTCGCGTCAGCAACGGAAGCCTGGTCCGTCAACTGATCGAGGGCGAGAATGGCGGAGAGTTCCCGATGAAACGCTTCCAGCCCGGCCGCCTCAGCCGCTTGACTGCCGTTCCGGAGTTCGGCCGCCGCATCCTTCGCTGCTGCCTCATGCTTCTGCTCGACGTCCCGGTGGTCCTCGTCGCAACGCTGAAGCTCCTGCCTCGCTCGCTTGACGCGGTCAGCAGCAGCACCGACGTCCTGTTCCAGTTGATCCAAAGCCTGCTTCGCCCGATCGACAGCGTGAGCGTCCCGCATCCGTGGATCGTCCCGCAACACATCGATCCTGGCGGTCAGAGACTGCTCATCCCGTTCGAGCTGCTCCTCCCGAGTGGTGAGTTCCCGTTGCCGCCTGTCGGATTCGTCCCGGCTGCGTTCCTCATCCCGGAGCTTTCGTTGTGCCGACTCGTAGTCGCTGTGTCGGCTCCGCACCACGCCGGCCCGACGCCGGGCGGCGATCCGTGTGTAGCGTCGATACTGCTCCAGGAACCTACCGACGCCGGCGCTTGCCGTTCGGTAGTCGTCCAGCTCGATCCGGTCCTTTTCCAGCCCGCGGAAGGCTTCCGCGACGTCCGCCAGAATCGCTTCGGAGATTGGCGGCAGGGCCTCGCTGAGCGCGTCGGAGAGTTTCTGCTCATCGAGCTGTCGGGAGAGCTGCGGCTGCCGCAACTGGATCAGCAGGTTCATCAGCGCCTCGTACCGCAGAGGGCCGAGCTTGAACAGGGCTTCGTCGACTGCCCGTCGGTACTCGCGAGCCGACTCGTAGACCTTTCCCTGCTCGCCGACTGCCTCGATCAAGCGGTCCTTCGGGAGCGGATAGCCGGCTTCCGACTGCAGGAACAGGTCGCATCCCACGCGCTGCTGGGTGACGAAGAACCACTTATCTACCAACCCGCGTCCCTGCACAGCATTCATCCCACAGCCCAACGTGACGTAGTGAAAGCTTCCGTCGTCATCCCGGCGACCGAATTCGATCCACGTGTAGCCGAGCCGGTCGGGGTGTTTCCCCATCAGAAGGTTCCACTCCATGCGTTTGCTCGGATCACCGTCCGGCTCGAACCTTCGTGAATGAACTTCGCCGTCGAGGAGGAAGGGGAGTTGGAGTGCCAGGACGCGAGTCTTCCCCGTTCCGTTATTGCCCCGCAGCAGCAGTCGCCCTTGCTCGTATCGGAACTCCTCGGAGTCGTAGAGATAGATGTTGAGGAGTCCGCCGCGAATCGGTTGCCAGCGGTCGCGTCCAGCCACGGGAAGGCCGGCACCGTTCGGGTCGTGCAACGAGTCGAAGTGCAGCATGTCGTTCATCAGTCTTCGATCCCCCAGAGTCTTTGCTGCGTAGAAACCGTGGTGTTTTGCGAGAGCTGCACCGCTTGCCCCAGCGCGTATCGACCGATGGCGGGCAACGGCAACACACCGGCCGTCGTCGGGCGGAGCAGCCGCAAAGCTTCGAGCCGGTCGACCGCGTGGTCGACAAGCCACGACTCCGCCCCTGGCTCGCGGGCCTCTTTGCGCCAGTGGGAACCATGTTCGCCGGAGAGTCGAGCCACATGGTCCCGCAGAGCCGCCAGTGATACAACCTGCCCAGGGTTGCGACGCGCTTCCCCTGCCAGGTACTCGGCAACAAGGAGCGCGACATGACCGTCGGTTCCCTCCTCAGGCATTTCGAGGTCGGTCAAGCCCGCGCTTTCATCCACCATCGCCATCCCTTCACCTCGGACCTCAGGTTCCAGGCCAACGGCCTCCGTGATCTGCTGCTGCAGACGTGCCCGTTGGTTCTGCAAGTAGCTGCGTTCGGCCTCATTCAGTTCGTTCCAATAGACGACCGAGTCATCGAGGAGCCGGCGCATCAATCGGTGTCGCGTCCGCTGATTGCGCGCGTCGTCGCTGTCCGCCAGAGGCTCGTCCACAATCGCAGCAAGACGGGCCTCGAAGGAGTCCTCAGTGATGGTGGATGGCCCGCGCTGGACGTTCAACAAGGCAGCCAAGACCGGACGGTTGATCGTGTAGAGGACATCCCCGCTCTCCGACAGGAATTGCTGTTCGTCCCCATGAACTCGGATCAATACCTGCCAGTGAAGCAACAGGCGCATGACCGCAACCAAGTCGCGGCGCTGATCCATTGTGCGGAGATCGAAGCGGATGCCGGCGTTTGCCAGAGCGGGATCGGCGGACGCCAAAGCAAGGATGTCCTCGGCCAGCTTGCCAAGAACAGTCTGTCGATCAGATCGCTCCAGCGCGGCAAGGGCCAGGCACAGCAGGACGTACCGACGACGAGTGAAGGGGGTTCCGTTTTTCGGGTCGATGGCAGGACGGGTCTGGTCCGACACGTCGGCGGGTGTCTTTCTCAACCGGGCCGCTTCGCGGTCGATCTGAAGACTCCACCCGCAGTGACGATGAAACCACTCGCGCAACCACTCGGCGTGTCGGCGGACGAAGCGGTACTGCTCAGGATCGGGGCCTGCCGCCGACAGCAGCGGGCGCGACAAGAGCGACCGCAATGCCTGTCTTCGTTCGTCGAAAATGGCTTCGTCCAGTCGGCTGCGGAGCGGCGTCGTGGGCACTCCAGTGCTACTTCCATTGTCGGTCGGCTGACTTTCCCGTAGGACCGGGGCCGTGTTCATTCGGACTGCCTCCCGGCGGAAAGTAACTGTGGTTCGTTTTGACGAATCCTCATCACTGGATGGTCCGCGTCATCCCTGGACTGGCGATCTTCATCAAACACGCAGCGGGAGATCGTCACGAAGTGATCTGGACCGCAGAAGCGCCCGTGAGACGTCTCGATGACTGCCATCTCTCCGTCGTTGGTCGGTTGTAGGTCAATCGAGAGTGTTCCATCGCTGGAAGTAGTTTCCGCGGAGCTGCGATCGTCACGGCGGCACGTCAGCACTGCACCGAGGAGATCGAGGAATAATCGAAACTCGGCTGGTTCCAACCGTCCGATCTGCGACAGGCGCATCCTGCGTCCTGTGGCCAGACGGCGCTGCGCGATTTCAATCTGCTCCGCTTCCAGTGCGGCAGCCTGTTCAAGTTTCGCTTTCTCGGCGCTGCGATCGATGACATTTCGCGGCCGTCCGCGCCGCGCATATCTCCCTGCGGCCCGCAGCCTCGGACAGATCTGCACCGGAGGCGCCTCCAGCCAGCTTGTTTCAGGAGAAATTGGATGGGCCTCCCTCTCGGCGAGGCAGTCCGGGTCGACCCGCAGATGGCGTGCTGACGAAAGCCCGAAGGCGGCTCGCCAAAGTTGGTGAGCCTCCCGATCATTGTCGGTCTGGGCAAACCAGCGTGCCAGGGTTCTGAAATCCGCGGACCGGTCGCTCCGGGAAACGCGACGATCATGAATACTCGAAACCGCCAACAACAGCGCCGGAATGGCGGACCTCGCCCGCTCTCTGAGAATCTCCGCTTGCGAGTGGGAACCGTTATCGCTCAGGAACCAGCCTCGCAGGCCGCGCCACCGCAACTCCCACTGTTTGAATTCTTCCGCACGAGCTTCATCGGTCTTGATCAGCCGATCGATCAGTTGGCGCTCGGCCGCGATTGCGATCAGTCGTTCAACGCCACGTTGTTCTATTCTCTCGATCACCTCAGAAACACCAGTCGTGGCGATCAGCAGCTCGTGAATGAACCGCTTCAGGTAATCAATCAGCAGTTCTTTGTACGCCAGAAATGTGTCCAGTTCCGCATCGTGAAGATCGATCGAGCGCTGCAGGCTGCCAATGAAGGCTTGAGCACGCGACGTAAGTTCATCAAACCGCTGGCGAAGGGCGCTCAAGGTTGCCCAAACCTTGCCGGCGTCTGGCACGGGATCGCTCGTGAGCTGAGCCAGCTCCTCGAGGTGGCTGCGAATTTCGCCCAAGGCAGCAGCCTGCAATTCACCCGGCCTCCGAATCATCTCTTCGAAAGCGGCAATCGCGTGCTCAGCTGCTTCACCCTCTGCCGTGAGCTGATAGAGGTAGCGCGGTCGGTAAAACTCCTCCACGGTGCTCACGTCGGCTGTATCAGGGGTCTTCTGAAGGTTTCTCCAAAGACAGAGCTGCTTCAAGGCCGCCTCGACTTCCACCGGCTCCCACGGGCAGGTCCCCACTGATCCACCGATGTCAGCCACAACATCGCTCACTCGCAGGTGGATGGCGAATGACGACCTGGCCGCCACGAATGCGCGCATGATGGAACGGTACAGATCAGCCTTCTCCACCGTGAGGTAGGAGAACACCTCATGTACGTCGTGTTGACGGCGGTCCTGGGTCTGGTCCTGCATGATCGTCTCCACCGCTGAACACACAAGTTTACCGAGAAATGGTTCACGACGCATGCCGTCGGGGCGCTGCTGCGGCATGTCGAGGCGGCCCGGATTCGTTCACAGCGACGAGACCGAAAGCTGAACCCAGAAGGTCGGGACGGAAGTCTTCGCTCAGGCTCAGCCAAAGAGGTCGCCGCGAGTGTCCAGCGCGGTAGCGCGAGCATCGGCCTCGGAGCGCCGAAGGACTCGTTGTCCGCCATCGCCGTTGACCAAACGCGGCTGTTGAACGAGAGAATCCGAGAGTTCGGCACCGTGGGTTGCGGCGGGCAGCAGCAACGGGTACGTTCGGGTTCGCACCCTGCACGGGCCGTGAGGGAAGCGAGAGCGCCCGGCCAGCCGAGGGCATCGCCGAAGAGGTTGGCCTTACACGGGAAACGCGAAAGCGCCGAGCGCTCTCGCGCCCGGCGTTCTCGGTGAACCGGTGGGTACGGGAGTTCCGTACCAAAATTTCGAGCTCCGCGAACGAGACGCGAATTGGGAACCGAACTGTCAACAGAAGTGATCGAGATTACGGAATCGCGATCACCGGATTGCGGGCATTTGGAAAACGGTTGAGATTCCAACGTTACCGGCAGCCACCGCGATCCATCGGCGTCCGCGAACGTCTACTCTGTCCACGCAAATTGAGTCCACAAGTGTCCATAGCCGTCCACTGGCGGATTTTTCGGAGTTAGGCTGTACTTTGGCTGCACAACACGATTTTGTCGCCGAGTTGCGTCAAGAAGAAAACCCGCAACTCGCCAAGTGTTGCGGGTTTGCGGAAGTGGACAGGGGCGGAATCGAACCGCCGACACCAGGATTTTCAGTCCTGTGCTCTACCATCTGAGCTACCTGTCCAAGGCTTGTCTTTCCAGTGTTTCTTGCAATCCCCGTTTCGTTTTCCGGTTGGCTTTACACCTGTTGCTACACCCGGCAGACTGGATTTCGCTGACACTGACGCCCCGCCGGATGATGGCCGGGGGGCGTTCTACACCACCTTACACCTGAAAGAGCGGAAGTGATGCAATGGCGAAGTCTACCGGAAAATCCGCCAAGATCAAACTGGAGTAGCCCCACCCGGACTTCCCTCTCTTCCCGCATGATGTCGGACTCTGGGCGAAAAAGGTTCGCGTCAGTAATCCTCTTTGTCAATCACCCATCGGTGGAAGACCTCTTCCGTGATTCGCTTGCCAAGCGGCTCGCCGCCGAAGCCGAAGACGTCGGCGACGGTCATCCACGGTTGCGGGAGATACCGCCGGTGTTCTTTGCTGATCTTCCGGTAGTACGTGCTGTGCCAGGCGATGGTGCGCTGCGGGTCCGTCAACGCCATTGCGGTGAAGACGGCGTTGCGGCGATAGAACTGTGACGAGTCCGTGTAGCCGGCCCAGCGTTTGAAGACCGGGGCCATGATCTCGCGGCGGAGCTCGGGGAACTGGTCGTACATTCCGAGCAGCACGACGAATTGCGAGATGTTCTCGTCCGACTGCTGCTGGGCGTCGCTGGGAGAGAAGTATTCCCCGGCGGGTCCGGAGTGGGTCGCGGCCGCCTGCCAGAAGTAGTCCCGCAATCGTTCCGGATGTACGGTCTCGGCATAGCGTGTGAGGATGAACGCGACCCCGAATTCATACCGGACCGAATATCCGCGGGAATCGGCCGACTTCAGCTTGTCGAACGCCTGCCGGAGCAGCTTCCGCGCCGTCGCCGGGTCCTTCTTGACGAGCCCCATCGCCATCACACCGTAGGCGTGGGCGTTCCCGCCGGGAGATTCCCTGTCGTCGATCGCGTCGGCAATCCGCCGGGCGCGTTTCAGGTCGACGGGAGCCATCCGATAACAGATGCGGACGGCAAACGGCGTGATCCCGTGATCCTTCTTGATGAGCTTCAGAAACCGCTCGGCCTCCGCCGGGTTGATGCCGGCCAGTTCGTGAGCCGTGTTTCCTGCGTGCCGTCGCAGCACACTTTCGTCTTTGATGTCCTTGAGCAGCTTGAACGCCGCGGCGGGGTCGAACAGGGCGAGCGTCTCGGCGAAATTCCCGCGGGCGTAGCCGCTCCATTCGGTCGGGGCGAGTTGCGTGGCGATCTTTTGACCGTCGTTAACGACCTTCCGCGCTCCGGCCCGGTCGCCGAGGTCGTAAAGCCGCTCGGCCACGTTGGACAGCAGCAACACGCGCTGGCTCGGTTTGGGGATCGAACGCGCGGCGACCAGCGCGTCGGCGAGGATGCGTTTCTTCCGCGACTTGTCGGTGCAGGCGTCGGCGATGGAGAGCATCTTGAACGACTTCGAGTACGGGTTCTTGATCAGACCGGCCGTCTCCAGCGCGTCGTCGATTTCCCCCAGCGCAATCAGCACGTCGGCCCGGCTGCCGTTGCTGCGGAGCTTGCCGAGCTGATCGAGGCACCATTTGCGATCGAACGGCGCCAGCCGGGTCATCGCTTCCTTCGGAAAGAAGTCCCCGGCCGATTTGAGGAACTCGGGATAGACCGGCAGGATGAGCTTCTTCAGCAGCTTTTCCCGCTTCTCGCCCCGCCAGTCGACGCTGTGCATCAGCGGTTCTTTCGACTCGGCCCCGTCGGGAATCAGTGTGATCCGCACCGTACCGCCTGCCTTGCGAATCGCGCCGCCTCGCAGGCGGTAGCCGTCCTTGTCGGCGAAGACCAGCGGCGCTTGCGGATGCAGGTTTTTCAGGAGGAAGCGGCCGTCGGCCTTGGTGGTGGCCGTGACGCGAACGCTGCGGCGCCCGCGGGCATGGCCGTGCGACCAGACGGTGGCGCCGGCGATCGGTTTGCCGGCCGGATCGACGACGATCCCCTCGACGGACTTTTCGCGAGACAGGACGATGTCCTTGAACCGCACCGGGTCGCCCGTTCTGGACGGGGTCAGATAGCCCGTCTCCTGCCGCAACATGCCGGGAGCCCCGACGGCGAGTGCGTATTTTTCGTTCCGAGGCAGCTTGACCGGCGTGCGGTAGGTGCCGTCCTTGTCCGTGGTCAACTCCCGTTGGCCCTGCATCGTGACGACGCCGGCGCCGTAAATCTGGCCGGAAGGAATCCGAGTGGCTTTGCGAACTTCGACCCTCGCGTCGGGAACCGGCTGGCCATCGGCGTCGACGATGCGGCCGGTGAGCGTCACGGCGGCGTCGCGCAGCGCTTGCAGCCGCACGGGTTTCTTGTTGCCGGGTTGGACGAGGAACATCTCCTTCGTCGCGCGGTTGGCTGTCGTCACAGTCAGGCCGAGCATGCTGTCGCCGGGCACCTGCCGCAGCACGAAGCGGCCGGCATCGTCCGCGAACGTATAATCGCTGCCCAGCGTCGAGTACGGCCCGTTCCGTTTCTGCCAACGTGCGACGACACGAGCGCCGGGGAGCGGTTTGCCGGTTTCGTCAACGACGGCCCCCTTCAACGGCACGGCGCGTTTGACGGTGATCGTCGGCACCTTATGTGACTTCGCATTCGCGGGGATCTGGAACGATTGAAACGTCTCGAACGGAGGCAACCATTTCTTTGGTACGCTCGTCACAGTGACATACGCGTTCCCCGGCCGTGCGTACCCGTGAAACACCCCCTTCGCGTCGGTCGTGGCAGAACGGCTGCCGCCCACAAACAGCGACACCCCGGGCACGGGATCTCCTGTCTTGTCTTCGACGACGCGCCCGGTCAAAGGGACGCCTCGCTTCAAAGCGATGTGCACGGTCGCCGGTTCGCCGGTCCGGATTTCAATCCGGGTCTGTTGCTGCGGAGAGAGAAACGGGAAATCCGGGTTCGGCCGGACATCCACGGATGCGTTGCCGCGCGCGATTGCGGGGATGACGAAACGACCCTTGCCGTCCGTCTTCAGGCTCGCCCACCCGATGGCCCGCCCCTGCAGATTGCCACCTGATGGCCGCGAATAAACCATCACGCGCAGTCCGCCGACCGCCCGCGGGTCGTCGGCTGTCACCGTTCCTTCAAGTCTTCCGGCCGTTCGCAGTTTGACGGACTGCTCCTTCCCCGTGTTCTTAAGCGGAAACTGCTGTGCCCCGTATGTTGCCGATGTCACCCTCAGACTGAACGACACATCGGGCGGCAGAAAGTCGATCTGAACGACACCTTTGGAATCCATCGTCACCGGCAGATGTTTCGCCACCGGTTCTCCGACGTACAGATAACTCTGGCTGGAGAGCCGAAGACTGCGAAGCGTGGCACGCGCTCCGGCGACCGCAACATTCATCGGTCCTGTGACACGAACGCCAATCGGCTGCGGCCGCGGCAGGCGGATTCTCACGTTTGCCGAATCAACTTGTGCGAACCGGTCATTTGGATTCCGCAGGATGGACACGCCGCCGATCGCGTGTCCCTTCTTATGCGCCACCACCATCCACAGCGACGAGCGGCCCGTCCACTTCTCAAAGTGAAACCGCCCATCAGCGGCTGACTTTGTCGTGCGGACTGTCTGATCCTCTTCCAGGTACGAGTTCTTCACCAGCAGCACGGTCGCTCCCGCCACCGGTTTCCCGGCGGTGTCCACGACGACGCCGCGAACGTCGGTCCCCTGCGCGTTCATGGGGGCCGTCAGCGCGATCAGCATCAGCAGCGGCGACATCGGCGTTTCTCCCGGCGTTCGTAGTGAGAAATTCATTTCGCACGAGTGGCAATTTCAATCACAGCCGCGGGTGCATACCGGCGGATATGCATGCGCGGCTACGACCTGTGCGAAATGAATTTCGCACTACGTCAGTCGCGCTTCGCGACGACTTCGACCGTCCGCCGCGCCGTCACCACTCCCGACAGCGGGCCGGTGTTGAACGTGGCGGTGAGCTGCAGCTTGCCCGGCGACTGGTCCTGCGGCACTCGCACGGAGGCCGAGCAGAACGTGCCTCAAGCAAACCCCGATTGCGTCGTTCCCAGCACCGATTTGCCAGTGGTCACCAGGCGAATCTGCGTGCAGTTGTGCTTGTCTTCGGACGAATAGCGGTCGGCGTCGCCGCAGGTGCTGGAGTTGATCAGCAGCCCGTCGCCGGTATACAGCCGAGGCGTGATCGCCAGCGACTCTCCGGGGCGGTACGTCTTCTTGTCGTCAATGCGCAGTTCGAAGCGGAACTTGCCGATCGGGTTGACCGTCACCGTCCCGTCCTTCCTCACGTCGTACCATGTCTGCGGTTTCACGCCGCCGGAACGCGAGAAGACGAAGTTCCACGCATCCGGCGACTTGCCGTCCAGGACCGACAGCGACACCGATTCCAACGCATACCGCCCGACGGGAACGGTGACGTGGGTCTTCTCACCGCGGAGCGAAAACGCCGACCCGTCGTTGCCGACGAACATGACTTCGAGGTGTTTCAGCCGCGCGCCTTTCGCCAGCGACGGCAGCGAGACCGTCAGCCGTCCGACGCCGACGATCTCGTCGAACCGCAGCCGCCGCCCCAGCCGGTCCGCCCGCACTGCAAATCGGCGGTCCATCAGTCGTAACACCGGGAGGTATGGCAATTGTTCGGAGATGGCGTCCCACTTCCCGTCGCTGTTGAGGTCGATCCAGAGGCGATCCGATCCGTTGGAGAAGAACCCATTGCCGTCACCGTCGACCCGCCGGACCGTCACCTGGCGTCCCGCCAGTTTCGCGAGGCCTTCGACGTATCCGTTGGTTCCGAACGCAATCCGGTCCCGCGCGATGCCCCGTCGGAACGTGCCCGATCGCGGCACGTGCTTGACCTTGACTCCTTCCACGATTTCCACGTTCAACGGAGTCGTTCGGTAACGCCCGGTCCCTTTGACGAGATCGCGGCTCTCGATGATCCGGTTGCGATTGCGATCGACGTACAGGTCGAACGCGGTGCGGCTGATTTCGTCGACGACGACGATCACGCGGGTCGAGTCTTCCGTTCCGTAGCGAAGCTGCGCATACCGCTGCCGGCGGCCCCGGTATTTGACGGTCTCGCTCATCGGATCGGGCTTTTCGGCCGAAAGCGACACGCCCCGCAGGACCGGCCGCACGAATGCCCCCTCGGCAGGTTCGGCGACGTACTTCCATGATGAGGCGGGGCCGGCCTTCTCCGCGGCGCCTCCCCGCGCCGCATAGCCCCCCACAACAACCACCGCCGCAAGCCAAACGGATGTGCTGCGAAACATCGATCCCCTCCTGTCCTCAAGAAACCAACGGCGGGACCGGACGGCAACGTGTCTGCCGCCAGATAGCGATAAAACATCTTAGCTAAGATCGTGGCGAGTCGCTACATCGTCTCTCGTCGAGAGGCAGGCGATCCGCGACGTCATGCGTGAAGGAGGCGCTGGTGGCCGCCGCCGAAGTACACGTGCCGTGCTGGCATGCGTCGGTGGAGCGCGTACTTTTCGGCCAGGTGCAATCCCGCCAGGTACGGCTGAACGCCGTGACGGCCCGGTGTGTCTACGGCTCGAATATCTGGAAGGATCTAAAGATTTCGTTGAAGGATGCTTTCGGCGGGCGATCAAAGACGGCAGAGAAGCTGTTGCACGATACCGAGAAGGAATTGATCCGGGTTCTGCGAGTGAAGGCGCAGAAGCGCGGAGCCGATGCTCTCATTGAGCTACGAGTCCAATTCGGCGAAATGGGAGGTCGCGGTGGGTCGATGTTTTACGGAACGGCGCAATCAACCCCGGTGATCCTCGGCATAACAACCGAAACAGACTCGAGTGAGAAACGGTGATCCATGTCGCCCTGACACTTACCCGCCAGCCAGTCCCGGCCGCACGTGATCTCCGGATAGCGGTCCTGCACCGGGAAAGCGCGATATGGGCGAACGGCCGTCACGGTTTCCCATTGCCCGCGAATGATCAGCCGGTCGCCGGGACCGATGTCCCACCACGTCTTGTCGCGGCGTGCCGGTCGGGCGAATCGATAACCGCTGTCCCACCAGACGACGAGCTGACGGCTCGCCTGCGGCTCCGTTTCGAGATCGAAGATGAGGCCGTGGAGGAGGCGGATCGCTGTATCAATGCGCACCGGCTTGCGACGAGGCAACTGAATTCCGGCGACTCCTCAGCAGAACGAACAAAGCCAAACGGAATCTGAACCGAGGCGCTCGACTCCGTCAACCGCGCACTTCCAGCCCGGTCAACATGCCGGTGCTGGAACCGAACTTGTCGGCCTTGATCCGCATCCGCTGGAGCATGCTCACGAACAGGTTGCACAGCGGCGGGTTCTTGTCTTCGTCGAACGCCAGATGCTGCCCGTGCTTGAAACCGCCGCCGGCCAGCAGCACCGGCATGTTCTTGACGCTGTGTTTGCCGGCGTCCCCCAGGTTGCTGCTGAAGAAGACCGTCGTGCGGTCGAGCAGCGTTTCGCCCTGTTCGCGCGTCGTTCGGAGCTGGGCCAGAAAGTCGCGGAGCGTCTTCATCTTTTCGAGTTCCAGGATTTTGAGCTGTGCAATCTTGGCCGGGTCTTTGCCGTGGTGCGACAGATCGTGATGTCCCTGGCTGACTCCGCGGATCGGCGGGACGTTGCTGGTTCCCAGGAGCTGCAGCGTGACCAGCCGGGTGGAGTCGGTCTGCAACGCGAGGTGGATCAGGTCGAACCAGAGCCGGGTTTTGCCGATGAGGTCGGCGCTGTTGCGGATGTTGACGGGCGGCTTCGCGTCGACTTTGGGCTTGGGTTTCTTCGACCAGAACTCGGCCTGAGCCAGCCGCTGCTCGAGTTCGCGAATGCTGGTGAAGTACTCGTCGAGCTTCTCGCGATCCCCCGTGCCGAGATCCTGCTTCAGACGGCGGACCTGTTCGCGGAGCGCGTCGAGCACGCTGCGACCGTCCGCCAGCCGGCGGGCCTGCGCTTCCACCTCATCCGGGCGGCCTTTCAGGAACAGCTTGGCGAACACGCTCGACGGCCAGCTTTCCGTCGGCACCGGCGCGCCGCTGCGGGTCCAGGCGAGGCCGAAGCCCTCGCACGACAGCGGTAGCGTCGCGAATCGCGTCTTGCCGAAAAGATGCTCGGCCGCGAACTGGTCCAGCGAAATGCTGTTCTTGAAGCCGGCCCGCCGTTCCGGATGCGGGGCGGCGGTCAGGAAGCTGTAGTTGGAATCGTGGCTGGGGCCGACGTCCGGGTGCGACAGCCCGGAGATGACCGTGAAGTCCTTGCGAAAGTCCTTCAACACGTTCAGGTACGGGGACAGTTCGTAGTCTTTCCCCGCCTTCTCCGGAAAGAAATACGGCGGATGCACCCCCAGCGGCGTGTTGATGCAGACCATCCGGCGGGGAACGCCTGCCACTTCTTCCGCGGCACGGGCGCGCCGGGGAGCCAGAGCATCCAGCAATGGCAGCCCCAACGCGACGCCCGCGGAGCGGAGGAATGTGCGGCGATGGATTTTCATTGGGCGGCCTCGGGGGTCACTTATTCCGAAACAACTCGCTCTGCACGATCTCGTGCACCAGCGACCGCAGTCCGTAATTCTTCGCGCTGATCGTCTTCACGATCGCCTCCACCGCTTTCCGGTCGGACGCCTGCGGCGCTCGGCCGGTTGCGTAGGTGAGGAGTTTCGTCGTGAGGGCTTTCGCGAGCTGCGGCTTATCGCGCAGGAGCAACTGTTTGAACTCGTCGATGTTGTCGAATCGCCGGCCGTCGGGCAGGACGTCGGACGGCTCGACTTTCTTGCCGCGATGATAGGGCATCCGCCGACCATTCACATAGACGGTCTTGCCGCTCCCGGTGACGCGGTAATTCTCGCGCCAGCCGCCGATCACGTCGAAGCTCTCCAGCGCGAAACCGGGCGGATCGATCGAGCGGTGGCAGACGGCACACGATGCGACGGTGCGGTGTTTCGCCAACTGCTCGCGGATCGTCGTCGCGCCGCGGATGTCGGGGTCGATCGCCGAGACATTGTCGGGGGGCGGCGGCGGCGGGGTTCCCAGAATGCGGCTTAACACCCAGGCCCCGCGCATCACCGGCGAGGTGGTCGTGCCGTTGGCCGTCACCTTCAGCACGCCGGCCATCGTCAACACGCCGCCGCGATGGCTGTTCGCAGGCAGCTTCGTCTTGCGGAATCCCCAGCCATGCACGCCGGGGATGCCGTAGTGCTTCGCGAGCCGGCCGTTGAGCATCGTAAAGTCCGCGGCCACGAAGCTGGTCAGGCTCAGGTCGTGCTTCAGGACTTCGTCGAAGAACAGTTCGGCCTCGCGGATCATCGACACTTTCAGCAGGTGGTCGAATTCGGGATACAGACGATGGCTGGGTTCCGTCGCGTCGATCTCCCGCAGCCCGAGCCACTGGCCGACGAAATTCTCCGTGAACGCCGCCGCTTTGGGATGCGCGAGCATGCGTTCCACTTGCTTGCGAAGCACGTCCGGCCGGCTCAATGTTTTCTTTTCAGCGAGCGAAAACAGTTCGTCGTCGGGCATCGTGCTCCACAGGAAATACGACAACCGGCACGCCAGCGCAAAGGAGTCGAGTTTCCCCGGCCGTTCTCGGAGGAACAGAAACTCCGGTGAGATCAGCACCCCTTTCAGCGCGGCCCGCATCGCCGGCTCGAACCGGATCCCGGCCGCCATCCGCGATTTCACGATCGCGACGAACGGCGCGACGTCGTTATCCGTCACCGTCCGGCGAAATGCCCGCCGCGCGAAGGTCTTCAGAATCTGCCTGGCGTCGTCAAGGGGCCGGTCCGAAACGACTTCCACGCGGTCGCGGGCGTTGTAAACTCCGAACGTCTTCTGCGGCCGCTTGCCGAAAATGAGGCGGTGGCTTGCCGGCGGCCAGGAGTCGTTCAGCGGGCCTTCAATTTCGACGTACTGGACCGCCAGCCCAGGTTTGTCCCACGTCTTCGCGCCGACCTTCTTCACCGTGTTCGCGTGGGCCAGACCGTAAGGAAGCATCGCGATCGTGGTTCGCGGCTCCATGTAGCGGACGAACTCGAACGCGGTCGGCTTTTCCGGCGGCGCGTCGAAGTAACCGACGAGGCCGCTCTTGCCCGTCAACCGCGAACCGGTGGTCGTTACGCGAAACGTGACGGGTTTGTCGCCGCTCTGAAAGCCGGAAGCGGAAATGCGGAACCGGTAGCGCCCGGCGTCTCGCGGATAGAAACCGGAAATCCAGACGTTGTGCCATTCGGAGGAGCAGAAGCAGACCACCTCGCCATTCTTCAGGAAGCGATACACGTTCTCCGTCGTCGAACGCACGGGATGCGAGTCTTTGATGCTGTAGCGTTTCTTTACGAACCGCGGCGGTTTGGGACGGTTGGCGATCGCCATGTTCAGGGCGGTTTCGGCCGCTTCGAGGTACTTCTCCATCAAGAAGGACGACGTGTGATGCGCCGCCGCTGCGTTGTCGAAACCGTCGGCCGAGCCGTCCTGGGGCAACTGCTTCTTGAGCCGGGCCTGGATTCCCAGCAGGTCGTTGACGGTGTTCTCGTATTCAATCCGATTCAACCGCCGGAGAACAACGCGGCCGTGTGCGGCGCGGGCGGCGGCATCGGCCGCGGCGACGCGCTGAGCCAGCCAGTTCGTCAACGCCCGAACGTCCTTCTTCGGCGGACGCGGCTTCCCTGCGGGAGGCATTGTGCCCGCTCGCAGCCGTTCGATGACCGCGGTCCAACGCTTGCGGACGGCGGCATCGGCGAAATTCGGCGCGAGGTTGTCGAGCCGGAGCTTCCCCTTCGGCTTGTCTCCCGAATGGCAGGAGATGCAATAACGGGCCAGCAGCGGCTGGACGTGCTTATTGAACTGGTTGGCGTCAGTTGCCTGCCCGTGGGATGGCGGCGACGCCACGATCGAACCGGATCGCCGATTCTCTGGTCCCTTCGTGAAGGATTTGCGTGGACCGGTCGATGCCTGCTCGAACTCACGCGCAGAAACGGCAGCCGCGATGGTCGCCACACCCAGCAGCACGAAACCAACGCTGGTCAACGACCGGACCAGTTCGAGTCCTGCTGCCATGAACCGTCTCACCGACATGCGTTTGATCCAACACGAATCAATGGTGGCTTGCGGGTTGATTGTCAGTGATCAGGTGGGGCAATGCAAGCAGCCATCCGGCGACTCCACACGAGTGCGATGACGATCTCGACGTGTCCATTGCGGAGGACGGCTTCCCATTTCCGCATGTCCGCGCCACGATTTCAGGAAATCGCCCCGGCCAGGTGCTTGATCTGCGCATACTTCGTCGCTTGAACCCATACCGACGTGCCGCGATCCGGACAAGTGAACTCCGCCCAGCCGTCGCTGTTCGTGGTAACCGCGTGGAATTGCCCGTCGAGAAGATCGCGGTACATCACGCCCGGCCTTCCCGTCGGGAGCCACTTCGTGGCGAAGACTCCGTTGGTCATCACGACCGCCATGCTGTTGTCAAACGCGTGATCGCCCGGAAACGACCAGCCCACAGTGTTGGGATGGTCGAACCGGTCGTGCCGCCAGCCGTAGGTGCAATGCGCCCGGGCCAGCGTCAGGCGTTTCAGCAGTTCGGCGTGGCCAATCAGATCGACGTCCGAGACCAGAGGAAATCCTTCGGTCCGAAGCAGGATGAACGCATACGCCTGCGAAAGGAACCAGTCTCCCACGTACTCGCCGCGGTGTCCTGAGCCGTGAGCCGGAGGTTGATCATCGTGACTGTGCACGAAAGTCACCGAGAACACCGGCAACTCGGAAGTGAATGTGCCGTGAACGAGCGACCTCAAGTCGAAACGGGAATGCTCCCGCGATCCGCGCACCAGTTTTCGTTGGAGGGCGAAGTCGAACAGCGAAATCTGACCGTAGGTCTGATGGACATACTCCTTCAGTTCATCAAGATTCTCGGAGAAATACTCGCCGACCGCGAACAGGTTGCGGGCCGCCGATCGCCGCATGTCGGTCAGAAAGTTGACGGTTCCCTTCGGGCGGACGTGCTTCACAGCGTCGAAGCGATACCCGTCCACCGGGATGCGATCCTTGAAATCAAAACCGAACTGCCGGAGTTTCATGACCAGATCGACGTTGTCGAAGTCGAGGTCGCAGCCCATCAACGGGTCCATCTTGGCCTCGCGATCGAACGTCTTGTCGCTCAACGCCCAGCAGTCATGGTCGTTGGGATGGTAGGCGTCGAAGTGATGGCGATTCAGACCCAGCCAGGGGAAGCCGGTCGGGATGTCGGCTTGGAACCAGGTCCTGGTCGGGTCCAGCGGTTCGTTCTTGTTGTCCTTTTTCACGTGCAGGCACCACACGCCGCGTTCGATGTCTCCCCCCATCAGGTGGTTGTGCACCTGATCGTGATAGACCTGGATTCCGCGCGCGTTCAATGCGCGACACGCTCGGGCCAGTTGTTCGCCGGTGCCGTACTTCGTGCCATCGAGATCGCGCCAGTTGCGGATGCCGTAGCCGACGTCGTGCTCGCCGCCGACCCCTTTCGTCGCAGGCGGCAGCCACACGGCGGTGAATCTCAGGTCGGCATAGCGCTGGGCGTCCCGCTCCAGGCGCTGCCACAGCTTCTGGCCGGCATCGTCCAGACGAGGAGTGTGGTAATTCCACGGCTGCAGAAGAGTGCCTCGAATCTCCACGATCCCTGCCCCCTGTCCGGAAGAACTGATCGCACCCGCCCCGGGCCATTGCCGTCACGATACCGGACAACCGATTTGTTTTCCCGCGAGAAATCTGTGGCGATCGCGCCCGCGGGATGATTATTGGTCAAGCGGTGGATGCGAACGGGATCGCTCGTGCCGCCGCCGGAGCCGACGGTGTCGCGTCCCATAAACAGGTCGCCAGAGGAATTGAAACCACGGTTCACTGGATCGGTGACCGAGGCGTGAACCGACACGTCAAAGCCGGGAGCCAGAACTCCAGCATCAGCGGTTGTGCGCACTGCCAGGAAAGTGGCAACAATCACGACCACACAACCGGTTTACATCGCTTTCCCCGCGGGTCTGTCGTTGCCGGCACGGCACAGGTTCTTTCATCCGGCACCATGCTGCCATTGCCGAAAAAAGTAAAAGCAACGGCAAGAAGAAAACCCCCAACCTCCCGGCCACGCGTTCGGGTCTGCCCACCGCCGGGCTAGTCCTGTGTCAATTCGCAAACTACGGGTCACGACCATAGAAGCCTGAAGCGCAAGCGAAGGGCGAGACACGAGTTCCTTCGCTTGCGCTTCAGGCTTCAATCCGTAA
>Ga0268386_10000703_pt1 | contig 21805 bp, 13 predicted proteins | sample RVTome_15_FD_200260 | JGI IMG/M metagenome (GOLD analysis project Ga0268386, IMG submission 200260) | Soil microbial communities from uranium-contaminated site in the Upper Colorado River Basin, Wyoming, United States - RVT150D86... ...
CTGTTTCATCATTGTTCCAAAAGATCATGTACAGCAGTGATGCCAAAATCAGGGCTCCCACTACTGACAACACGATAATGACCAGCCTGTGGTCCCTCTTATCCTGCCGGCGGGGTTCCAATTTTGGCGGTTCGCTGATGATTCCGGGTTGGTCACGATTGATCGGCTGAGGTTCCACTTTAGGAAGACCATAATCCTTATTCTTGTCCGAAAAATCTTCAGCCATACTACGCTAAAAAATGATCTTAAGTATTCCGTAAATGTAAATTAATTATTCAGCGGTCCCAAGGCTAAAGTCAGGAAATCGCATTAAAACGAATAAGTTATTCCAGCTATAGCGGTAAAACCCCTTGATGGATAGTTAAGATACAATTCATACTCTTTGGAAAATATGTTTTTTCCAATAACAAATGCTGAAAATCTCTTTGAAAACAAATAGTCGGCACTGAGGTTCAGGTCAAAAATTCCATCCAGTTTTTCCTGGTGACCACTTTGCTGGTTCAAGGCCTTGATACCGCCCTGGGCTGTCAGGCTGGTGCCAAAAATGAGTTTGTCGTACAGGTTGTAGCTTCCGGAAAGTTTGAAGGAATAAGTAGGCCGTCCCCACGCTTCCCGTACTGCTTTGGTATCATAACCGTACAGGTCCGCCCTCAGATTTACCAGAAATTTGTCCGTTTTGCTATACCCAAGCTCTCCAAAAAATTGTACTAAAGTAGGACTATCGGTGTCGTACAAAATATCGAACCTGGTGGAATCAGACTGGCTGCTGGCAAAGAAGGCCAGGTTGCGGTAGGTGCCGATGGAAAGGCCTGTATGAAAACTGATGTCCTGCCAGAAGCTGCCTTTTAACCCTCCCAATACTTCAAAGGTTTTAATATTATGGGACAGTGCCACTTCAGATCCCAGGAAGGGATTTTCTTCAATATAACTTTCCAGGGACCTGTAATTCACATCGCCGGAAATACCGCCATATACCTGTATTTTATCAGTCAATTCCATTGAAGCAATAGCCACCGGGGCAATATGCAATTTATCTGCGTTCTTAATGGTATCGTTTTCATAGACCATGTTTACGCCCACTTCCAGTTTAAAACCGGATATTTTGGTGTATACCATGGGCCGGACCCTGAAGAAACTGCGGTTCCGGCTACTGCTTAGGATGGTGTGCTTACTCAGATGGAGGTCACTCTGCAAACTGAAACCCAGTTGATCATTCACCTGGTACTTCCCATAAAAGTTAAAAGTCCCCTGATCCTCCTTGCTGTCGAAATTATCCGCCAGTGCGGTAAAAGCGGCATCCAATGTGAAATCCACTCCCTGACCTTTTTGCCGGTCTTCCATTCCCAGACCGATATCAACAATGTTGTAGGTTTGCTTGATGGTGTCCTTATCAACTTCCAGTCCGGGGCTGTATCCGTAGTAGAAGATCTTGTCCCTGCTGTAATCAACAAATCCGTCGAAAGTCAGGTCCTCCGCAAAATAATTCCCGTTAAACCCTACCTCCAATTCACTGGAAGCAGAGTGGTCCTTGTCCACAGGACCACGGGAAGAACTCAAGGATTTAAGATATCCTCCGATGGAATGTGTTTCACTGCGCTTATTGTTAAAAAAAGCTTCCAGGTAAGTAGTGCCATAGTTCCCAATCCCCCCTTTGACGTAATTGCCATAAAGTTTTGGCAGTGGTTCCTCCTTAATCCGGTTAATCTTAATTACCGGGGTAAAGGGCGTGGCAGAATAATGAATGGGCTGGAATGAATACACCTGGGGTTCCTTATCACCCTGTACCGGTAAGGGAGCAACCTTTTCATATCCCCGGTTGGCTTTTTCCAGGGTTATTTGTCGTTCCTTTTCAATAACTACTTCCGCATCCTGGATAGCACCGTCTTCGTCCCACTCCTGGTCCTGGCTAAACAAGGAAACTCCCGGTAACTGGATTAAAGTTTGAATCAGGAAAATCTTAATAATTGTCTGCATAGTTCTTATTCCCCAATTATCTCAAACTGAACTGAATCTTCTTCCACATATTCCTGAGGTCTTTCCTCATCCAAGTTTGCCAGCTTCTCTTTAGCCTCTTCCACAATTTCCGTTTCCGGGGCATTTTCGATAATTGACTCCAGCGTAGCCCGGGCCTGAAACTGCTCATCAAGACCGATATAGTTATCCGAGATCAGCAGGAATGACCTACCCAGCCAATAGCCATAGTTGGCAAACCGGTTGTTTAGATCATACAGGGTCTCATTGGACTGCTTATACTGCCCTTGTTCATGCTGAATTTTAGCCAGCATATATTGGGCTTCAGCCCCATTTTCATCCTGGGCGGTGTTTAATGTGCTTAAAAAGTGATCTGTGGCTGTTTGGATATCACCGTTGGAATATGCCGCTTTTCCCCTGACCAGCAACGACCGGTTTGAGGCGTTAGTGTCCACCGCGCCCTGTTCCAGAATTAAATTTGCATATCGGTCAGCCTCCGTATATTCTTTGAGGATAAGGTGGCTTTCCATTAATCCGGACCAGGCATAGTAGCTTTCTTTTTTCGTGCTGGCAGATGCTTCCAGTTCCTGGTAGGCATTTATAGCTTTACGGTAATCCCCCTGCTCAAACCAAAGGTCAGCTAACCGCCTTCGCGCCCGGTTGACCTGGGTAATGCGGTTTTCATCCACCACTGTCTGGTAATAATCAATAGCCTGTTGGAGGTTGTTTAAGCGAAAATAACTTTCTGCGATGTAGAACCTGGCTTCATAAACCAGATGATGCTGTGGATATGCCTGAATAAACTCATTAAACTGGTCCACTGCGTCTTCATAATCCTGATTCAGATACAGGTTCACCGCAGTCTCATACTCAATATTTGCCAATGAGCCATCTTCGGGATTGGCTGCCTTATAACTGGCGAAATACCGCTCAAATTCGCCGCTCCGTCCCAGCATGTTTAATGTTTCCTGCATACCGATCAAAGCATCGTGGGCGCTTTCATGATTAATATGCTGCTCAAGCACAGTCCTGTAATCGGCCAATGTTTTCTCGTACTGCTTCAGGTTGTAGTAGGCCAGGGCCCGCTTGGTGTAGGCGAAAGGGATCAAGTCACTGTTGGGAAAATCACTGGTTAGGCTGGTGAAACCGTCAACCGCCTGCTGGTACTGACCCGACTCCAGGTCCAGTTGTGCTCTCTGATATACTGCATTGTCAGCAAACCTGGATTTGGGAAATTCAGTTATCAGGCTGCTGAAATTCCGACGGGCTTCATTCCGGTTTCCCAGGATACTGAGAATGGTACCTTTTTGCAGCATGGCATAATCCTGGTCATGGCTTTTGCGTGTTATGGCCTGGTCGTATTGTTTGATTGCTTCCTGGTATTCCTTCAAAACGTAGTGACAGTCAGCCGCTCTGATCAGGGCATCATTATAGAACCTGTTATCCGATTTATATTCGTTCAGGAAAGTGTTGAATTGTTGCAACGCCTGTGGATATTGGCCGGTATTGTAATAGGCATATCCCAGCCCATATCTCGACCGGATATATTGAGGGTGATCGTGATGAGACTGGTCTTTTATCACAGCGCGGTACGACGTTATGGCTTCATCAAATTTCTTTCCAATTGAATAGGCTTCGCCCGACCAATAGTTGGCCAGCAGCGCGATTTCGGCATCCATTGGATTTTCCAGTGACTTTTCAAACATCTGTACCGCCTTATAATATTGGCTGTTGTTGAAATACTCGGTACCCCGGTAATAAGTGACTTTTTGGTAAGTTCTGCGGGCCCTTGGACTCTTGTTTTCCAGTTGTTCAAGATGCTGAATGGCCTGATCGTAGTCATTGGTGTTCAGGTACGCCTCGCTTAAAAGGTCGCTGGCTTCCTCCTTAAAACTACTTTGGGGGTGATCTTCCAGGAATTGTTCCAAACCGCTTACTGTCTGCGAATAATTACCCAGATCATATTGGACTTTATTATACTTGAATGCCGCCGCTTCACTTATCCCCTCGTTATAGGTATCCCTGCTGGCTTTCAGATATGCCGGTGCAGCGTAATTTAAATTCTGGTATCGCACGTAGACTTCTCCCAGGTAATATGAAGCAAACTGACCCACCTCCTCTTCACGAGAGGCCAGGGCCTTGAATTTCTCCGATGCCGGGTCATACTCTTCGGTGGCATACAGCGCATAAGCGAGTTTATATTGTGCATCCGGCGTCAAATTTCGTTTGGTGCTTTGAGCGTACAACTGGTAATACTCGGCCGCCCTGGAGTATTCCTGCTTGAAATAGTAAGCTTCCCCAGCCAGCAGGTATAGTTCCTGGTGGTGGTCCCTGGGTTGATCTTCCAGGGTCTTTTCAATGTAAGCCAGTAACTCGTCATATTTGCCCTGTTTATAATATATATTAGCCACCAGATCGGGTACCAGCCTGGCATAGGACTCCTGTTGCCGGGCACGTTCCAAATCAACCAAAGCCTGGTCATAGTCACCGTTGCGGTATTCTATATAACCAGCATAGTAACTGGCCGCTGCAGAGTACTTACTGGATGAAGTTTTTATTTGGCTGAATTTCTCCAGTGCCTGTTCAAACTGCTTTTGGCTGAAATAACCGTAAGCAAGTTTAAACCTCGCTTCCAGTTGCTGTGCGGGATCCAGCCTGGCCAGCGGCACTTGCTCAAAATAATCGATGGCTTTTTTATAATCCTCCTTCCTGAAGTAAAAGCTGCCCAGTTCATAGTAGGCTATGGCCGCTTTAGGATGGTAGTTATAATTCTCAACAAAATCCTGGTACAGGGATTCGGCATCCGGATTATAGAGATTCAATGCGCATAAAGCCCGGTAATACCTGGCCTCATCGCCATTTGCACCCTCCGGATAATCGGAGATATACTGGTCAAAGGCCTGCCTGGCTGCACTGAACTTTTGCTTTTGCATCAGTTCAACCGCCGTACGGTAATTCCGGTTTTCCTGGTTTTGGTACAATGAGTTCTGCGCTTTTATCGAAATCCACCCGCAGAACAACACAAAAAAAATTAGGATTCTCAGCATAACCTATAAAATATGTAAAGATAACAACCAGCCTGGACAATTATTGTAGAAGAAGATACATAATGATATCCCCCGGTTAAAAATGTTTTGCATTAATGCATTAGTTTAAAAATTAACTCTTTCAGCACCTCCCCCGGAGTACTTTGTTGATTGCCTACCCCTTTTACGTTTAGATCGGCGGTCCTCAAATGGCCAATATTGTTGACCACCTGTTCAGGGCTGTAAAGAGTGGCTGCCCGTATATATTCCGGTAGGTATCTGTCGTATATCTTTAATTCCCTGGCCAGCCCTGTCTCTGAGCCGGTATGGGCATTTTGCACAATGATCAGTTTGCAAAAGAAACTGAACAGCAAGGCGATAACCGGGATCACCGGGTTCGATTTGGGGTTGGCAGCGAAATACCGGACGATTTGCTGGGCTTTGACATTATCTTTGACCGCCAGCGCCTTTTGCAACTCGAATAAATTATAATCCTTGCTGATCCCTATGTACTTCTGTACTGCATCGGCATTGATTTTCGCAGGTTCTTCCAGGTTCAATAGCACTTTGTCAATTTCACCGCTTATGCGCTCAAGATTGTTCCCTATATAGTCCGACAGCAATTGGGCGGTAACCTGATCGATGCTGGCATTCTTTGACTTAACATGCCCCAAAATCCATCGTGGTACATATTCATCCTTGATCTTCTGGCAATCTACCAGCAAAGCGTTTTTAGCAATGGCTTTGGTGAGTGCTCTCCTGCCGTCCAGGGTTTTATATTTATAACAGAAGACCAATACGGTAGACACCAGAGGGGCTTCTATATAGGACTGTAAAAGATGTTGTATATCCGCCCCGTTAAAATTAGCTATTTCCTGGGCTTCCCTTACCATAACTACCTGTCTGGAAGCCATCATGGGAAACCGACGGGCATTGGTCAGGATAGCCTCAATACTACTGTCCTTACCATACATGATCACCTGGTTGAAACCCTTTTCGGATTCTTCAAGAGCGTGGTTCTCAATATAAGAGGCAATACTGTCTATATAATATGGTTCTTCGCCCTGCAGGAAATAAACCGGGTAATACTTACCCTCCCGCAATTCTTTCATAACCTGGTCCGGGCTCCTGGTCATTTTCCGATTTATCAGTGTAAAAAATGTCTGAATTGATCCACTAATTTACAAACATTTCGCACAGAGCAGAAATCTTCATTGTTCATTGTTCATTATTCATTTCATATCTTTGCCCCATCAAAATACCATTCACTGAGTATGCTGGATTTTATTGCAGAGCTTAAATGGAGGGGCATGATCCATGATATCATGCCCGGCACTGAGGAACAACTTAACAGGGAGCTGACTGCTGGATATATCGGATTTGATCCCACCGCTGATTCACTGCATATCGGAAACCTGGTGCAGATCATGCTGCTGGTCCACCTGCAAAGATGCGGGCATAAACCTTTTGCGCTGGTTGGAGGCGCTACCGGCATGGTAGGAGATCCTTCCGGAAAAAGTGCGGAGCGACAGCTGCTGGGGGAAGAAGAGCTCCGGCACAATGAATCATGCATAAGAACCCAGTTAAATTACTTCCTGGATTTCGAACCGGGAAGGACTGCCGCAGTGATGGTTAACAATTATGACTGGTTCAGGAGCATGGGGTTTATTGAATTCCTGAGGGATGTGGGGAAGCATATAACCATAAGCTATATGACTGCCAAGGAATCGGTTAAAAACAGGATGGAAAGCGGGCTGTCATTCACCGAGTTCTCCTACCAGTTACTACAGGGTTATGACTTCTACTGGCTCTACCAGCAATATGGGGTAAAATTACAAATGGGCGGCTCGGACCAATGGGGTAATATAGTGACAGGTACTGAAATTATTCGCAGAAAATCAGCAGGTGAGGCTTTTGCACTTACCACCCCCCTGGTAACCAGGGCCGATGGCGCTAAATTCGGCAAGACTGAACAGGGAAATGTGTGGTTAGACCCCCGGAGGACTTCCTCCTACCAGTTTTACCAGTTCTGGCTGAATTGTGCCGATGATGACGCCCAAAAGCTTATTCGAATATTTTCCACGAAAGGACAGCAGGAAATTGAACATCTGGAACAGGAGCATTTGAAAAATCCTCATCAGCGCATCCTGCAAAATGAACTGGCCCGGGAAATTACCATCAGGGTACACTCGGAAGATGAATATCAGAATGCGCTGAAAGCCTCCCGCATCCTGTTCGGAAACTCTACTCAACAGGAACTTCAACAAATAGAAGAACAGATGTTGTTGACAGTATTTGAAGGGGTACCCCAGGTGGCCATTTCAAAATCGGTACTGGAACACCAGCTTAACGTTACAGATTTCCTTTCTGAAATTACCTCGGGTCATATCTTTAAATCAAAAGGAGAAGCCCGGCGTATGATATCCGGAGGCGGGGTAAGCATCAACAAGACCAGGCTCAATGATGCCTCGCAACCTATGGATTTTGAGCTGATCAACGATAAATACTTCCTGGTACAGAAGGGGAAAAAGAACTATTTCCTGGTTAAGGCTGAATAATTTTTTTCAGGGCAACAGAAAAAATACCTACACTTTGCTGCTTTCCTTTAAGCTCCAGATGATCAACCTGGATCAATTCCAGGTTCGAAGGACCGGGTAGTTGAGCGCTTAAAGAACCTGATATTAGCAGTTCGGCACCGTATTGGTTGCAGAGGTCCTGAATCCTGGCGGCAGTGTTCATAGTATCACCCAGGAAGGCCAGGTCCCGCTTGATATCGCCAATCTCGGTTATGGTAACCGGGCCGATATTCATACCGGCCTTAAACTCAGGTTGAACACCATATTTTTCCAGGTAATAATTGGAACGAACTTCCAATCGCTGCTTAAAATCAAAATAAGACATAATACAATTCCGGTTCTTCAATCCTTTATCAACTTCCCAATAGATAATCGCTTCATCGCCTACGTACTGATAAACTTCAGCCTGGTGGTTTTCAACCACTGTGAGATCACTAAAACAATCCTGAATCAGTTCACCGAACTGGACATGCCCCAGCCTTTCAGCATGTGCAGTGGAATCCTTCATGTCAAGAAACATAAATATTCTGAGCTCCTCCTTGGGATGATGAAATTTCCCGGTCAGGAATTTGGTAAGGTTGCCGGGGCCAAATTTTAAGGTGATCTGCCTGATAAAATTAATGGTAAAATTAACCAGTGTGGTGTATAAAAAAATAATAACCACCCCGGGATTCGCCAGTGAATTACCCAATTGTCTTGGAGTGAGTTCTATACCCATTACCTCAAAAGCTTCAACCCGCAGGAAGATGCTCAGGGATAGTATGATTGCAAAATGTAACAGTGCTTTAGTGATCAGAACGGTGGCGTAAGACCTTTTTCTTAGCCAGTGCTGATCGAGAAATATGTCGACTATGCCATAAACCAGTCCCAGGATTAAACCTGACTGAATTCCCAGCCACAAAGTATAGTTAAAGCTCAGTACCGGTTCTGCCGCCGGTATCATTACTTCACCGTTGTGTTTGTCGTAATACCTGAGAAAAACAAAAAGTACCATGGCAAATACCCACACCACCACATCTGTGATCAGGATTCTCAGACTTTGCCATCGCAACAAACGCATATTCAATTTTCGGTTTTACTGAGGAATTTTCCAATCAGCACTGCCATGATTACCACCTGGTAAAATTGACCGATAAGGCCGAAAAAAACGGTGGTGCTTCTGGCTTCCTCAGTCAGGGGAGCTATATCTCCATAACCTATGGTAAGCAGGGTAATGAAACTAAAATAAAACAGATCACTTGCCCCTTCCATTTGAGGTTTCACATTGCTAAAACTACCGGGATCTGTTAAATGCAGAAAAGTATAAATCAATGAAGCAATCATGCCGATTAGCATGAATCCACAGAATGCTCCCATAATTATATTCATGGTAATGCGGTCTGTGCGGATTATATTTTTAAAAACCTCTATGGTGATCATTACCACAAAGTATCCAAAAAGTATAAAACCGGTGACATGAGTAAAACCCGATTTCATATTATAAAAGCTAAACCATTCGGCTGCCAGGGTAAGAACAGCCGGGATCAGAATCCATACCACTCTTTGCTTTATCCTGCGCAAAACATTTACACAGGCAATTAAAACCAGGGTGCGGGTCACAGTCCAAATGAGGTCTTCCTGCTGTCCCGGTATAAAAAAAGGTAATATTAACGTCAGTAATAGTGAAATCAACAGGATATAATACCTGTAGACGAATGTGACATGCCCCATTTCGGAAGTAATACTTCCTGGTCGTTCATTCAACTGGGTCATATGGGTATGCTGACTTGCAGATTGTGGTTTCCCGCATTCTTACAATTAAGCAATGATCGGATTAATTTGCAAACCCTGCATTACACTCCGGGGATGGCCCTTGCTATTTATTTTGATAATACCTTGATTGAGCCGCCTTTTTCCAACTGGTCGTTCAGCTCCATACCATTCACCACAGCCAGCTCTCGCTGTTGGCTGTCCGGAATCTTGTAATGATTGAAGGCCTGGGCCAGGGTCATATTATTGGGGATCTGCTTCACCTGTATCCTGTCAGGTTTCACATTTAGTTTTGCCTGATCAGTTAACCCGCTGAAACCGGTCATGGATTGGGATAAAGCGGATTTATACGAATTAAAATCTACCGTATTGCTGAGTCCCAGGAAAACATAGATATTACCATCCTTCTGGATCAGATAGTTCAGCAGGGTGATCGAGGAATTGTTGTTAGTTTGCTGGGCCGTCATGGCAATAGCAGGATAACCGTTTACCTCGGTATTGCCCTGATCAGTTACCGTGAGACCAAACCGTTCCACCAATTCAGCAGCCGCTTCATTTAAACTGCTCTTGGAAGAAAGGGTAAAGACCAGCAAAGCTTTTCCGTTTTCCGGTACCACCTGGACCTGGGTGGGACTGTTATGCAACTTCCAGCCGTTAGGAAACGGGAACTGGAATTTCAGTTCCGGGTGATAAAAGACATTTCCTTCGACGAATCCCTGTCTGGGATCTTCACCATATACCAGACCATCAACCATCTGCAGGTAACTATCCCTTCCCACTTTAAAATTAGCGGAGGATGATTCTGCCTGTACTGCAGAGGCCATTTGCTCAACCTTGTTGAAACGGTCTGCCGGGTGAGGGTGGGTCGACAGGAATGTTGGAATTTCACCGGCTCCGGATTCCTGTGACAGCCTGTTCAGGGTCTCAAAGAAACCTGCCATCTCCTTGGCATCATAACCGATTTCGGTGCTATACTCAACGCCTAGTTTATCCGATTCACTTTCATTGTCCCTGCCAAACTTTAAGAAAAGCAATCCCAATCCCTGCTGGGCTTCATTTCCAAACTGGGCGAATTCCGGTGAAACGATCATCCCTCCTATCAACAGTACCTGGGCCACCTGTTGCTTGCTGTATTGCTTGGCACTGTGACGGGCGGTAACATGACCGATCTCGTGGCCGAGAACGCCGGCAAATTCAGCTTCATTATTAAAATGCGCCATAATTCCCCGGGTAAAGTAAATGAATCCGCCTGGTAACGCGAATGCATTTACGATAGGAGAATCCACAATTTTGAATTCATAGGGCAGGTCAGGTCTGTGGCTGATCTTCGCCATTTGTTGACCTTTTTCCACAATAAAGTTTTGCAGGGTTTGATCCTGGTACAACCCATACTGGGCAATAATCGCGGGATCCGCCTGTTTGCCCATGGCTATCTCCTGTTCCTCCGACATGAGCATTAATTCCCGGTTTCCACTTACCGGGTTCACCGCACATCCGGTTAATAAAAGGATTACCGGGAACAGTACAAGCAGGGTTTTGATAGATTGGTTCATTTGGCTAAAAAAAATTGGTTTAATCTCAGGGACAAACTAACAAAAAATTTTAATTTATCTGTCTTGTTTAAATCAATATTAGTGCCAAACTTATTCTGAAGATTCAAATAGAATTACTCCTTTCTTATTGGCAATCACAATGTCTTTTTTCTGATCTCCGTTGATATCCTGTACTATCAACTGCAATCCCACGCCGCTTTGGTCATCTATCAGGTGTGGAATCCAAAATGGATTGTTTTGCTCATCCCGCTTCAATTCAAACCAGTACAGCACTGCCGGTTCATGGCCGCCGGGATCCTTGCCATTATGGGCAAAAAATCTTTTCCCGGTTATCAGGTCAGGCAGGCCATCATTGTTCAGGTCTTCCAGGGCCAGTCCGTGTGTCTGGGAGAATGAGCTGTCGATCAGCTGTTCCGTAAAAGCCGGGTGCCCGGTTGTTCCGGACTGCCGGTGCCACCAAATGCCATAGTCATGAGCAGAGGCGCTGATCACATCCTGGTCTCCATCCAGGTCCAGGTCATACAGATACATTTGCGAGCATGGCTGACCCAGGTTCAGTTCCCGATAGACCCAGGGGGATTTGTCAAAATCATCTGGCGCTTTCCACCACCCACCAGTAGTGAATATGTCAGCTTTTCCATCCAGGTCCATGTCGCCAAATCCCATTCCGTGTGAAAAGGTGGAACCTCCGGGAGCTTTTTCAGTACTTACCGCGATCCTGTTCCAGGCTATTTTTTGCGGGCCATCAGGTGAAGGCCTGAACCAGGTTATCTGGTCATTACCGGTACCGAACACCAGGTCCGGATTACTGTCGCCATCGACATCTACCATCATGGGGGACTCATTCCTGGCTGTACTGTCTATAAGGAATTGGGGCCAGTGCACATCGCTATTACCAGGGTTTTGGAACCAGCGGACCTCTGTTCCCGGAAAATCAAATACTATCTGGTCCGTCCATCCGTCATTATTCAGATCGGCAGCAAAATTTAGAAAGGAATCACTCCATTCCTTAGTGTAATCGTATTTGCCGGGCTTGGTGATCTGATGTGATTTCCAGTCAGGAGCTTCAAACCAATAAGGACCGGCCAATATATCTGTCAATCCGTCATTGTTGACGTCAGCTACTGCCACACCTTCGGAAATAAAATCCCAGTGAATGACGTGCTTCCTAAACTTCACAGGTTGTTGGGCCCAAACGTTATCGTTAGGGCCCAACATGAGCAACAGCAAGAGCATACAGAGAGGCTGCTTCATTTTTGTTCTAGCAGGTAAAACATTAAATGATAATGATCCTCTTCGGAAATGGTCCTTGAAAAATTGTCGGGCATGATGGTGAAGGGCAGCGCTGTTTGTTGTTCAATTTCATCTAAGGGTATTGAAAATTCCTGGCCGGCCAGGTCCGCAAAAACCATCAGATTGCCTTCCTGCCTTCTGTACAAACCCTGTCTGACGTCACCATCCTTCATAGCAATTGAATAATTTACAAAAGACTTGGTTATGCTGCGGTTCGGGTCCAGGGTTTTCTCGGTCAGCGCCAGCAGTCCCCTGTTTCCAATACCATCAAGCTGAGGGCCAACATTTCCACCTGCACCACTTATCTGGTGGCAGGAGGCACAGTGCTGCTTAAATACCATGGAACCTGTTTCAGCTGACTTCGGGGCTGATGTGAATCCGGATACCCGGCTTTTAATCATAGATTCAGTTTCTGCTGAAAAGGGAGTAAGGTCTTCGGTAATGAGCTGGTAGTTTTTCCGCTGCAGATCGTTCATATTGGCATGCAGTAATGATTGAATCCCGGGTTCCAACAATATTCTTGGTGATATATCCAATGATTGTGCAGACTGCAATACAGTTGATATGCCCGACTCCTCAGTGCACATGGATGAAACCATCTTCTTTTGGGTATCAAATGAAAGTCCATTGAGAGAGCCGGCGGCCAATGCAAATGCTTCTTCAGTCTTTTGATTAACCAGCAATAAATGTAACTGTTCCCTGACCTGGTCCGTTTCCTGAGCATCTGTAGCTACCTCTGCCACATTTTCAAAATTTCCCCCTGAAATAGATAGCAATGCGCTGGCTGCAGGTGTACGCACCCGGTGGTCTGCGGTTTTGGAATTGAGCAGTTCCAGTAACTGCGGTTGTAAAGCGGACACTTTATAGGTCCCTGCAACTTCGCAGGCAAAGATCTGCTGTTCTTCAGTTTCGCTCAGCTCCTGTCCCTGACCCTTTGGCGCGAAAGGGCGGTCTAAAATGGTATTGGCCAATTGAATGGCCCAGTCTTTTCCGTAATCCGTACTGCTGCCTCTTTGTGCAACACCATTTTGCAGTGATTTGATTACTTTATACTGCAGATCCAGATTGTCTGAGGTCAATTTTCTCAGTCTGTCCCGGAAGGTGCCCAGGTCTGATTCAGGCAGCAGCCTGGCAATATGGTTGACATAATTAACCAGCCGGTCGGGATCCTGGTTGAAATTTTCCAGGTACTTTACCAGGAATCCCGCAGAGGGTGCGGTATCCACACCGATCATGGCTTCGGCTAACTGGCGTGAGTGGTCAATATTCCAATCCTTTTGATTTACCAGGGTCAATATCTCCTGGTTGCGAAGGTGATCCCTCAAGGCTTGTTTAATGGTATAAGCCAGGTGGGTATCTTGCTGAGCAACCCCGGACCCCTGGTCCAGCAGCATCTCCACCTGATCATAAGACGGATATTTTGCCAGGATCATTAACACCGCCCTCCTGATATGCGGGTTTTCATGTGCGGCCAAAGACCTGAGCCGGTCCAGCCACTGGTTGTCCAGATCTTCCATTTCAAACAGGATGTGCAACATATGAATGCCCACCAGGTCCTCATCATGAGCCAGGCACCTGGCAATCAAGTCCTGGTCAATTTTGTCCAACCGGAAAAGGATCCATATTCCATGGACAAATTGTTCGACAGTCACTTGCTGGGCATCAAGCAACTCCATGATGGGCATGACAGCCTGTTCACCGTACCGGTCCACTATTTGATCAGCCACCGTCATACGTACGGTCAGGCTGGGATCACTCAGGGCTGCTATTAGTTCCGGTAATTCCGCAGTTTGCCAATTAGTGGAAAGATGTTGGCTGGTGTTTGGCTCATAGGTAACCCTCCAGATCCTGCCCCGCTGACGGTCCCTGCCCGGATGGTCCAGCGCTACCTCGTAATGCCCGATGATGCGGTTGTAGAAATCCGCGATATACAGAGCGCCATCAGGGCCCAGTTTTATATCTACAGGCCGAAACCAGGGATCTTCGCTCACAATAAAATCCTGCTGCCAGTGCAAAACCGGTGTGGTACCTGCCATGTTAATGGTGGCCCTGTAAACCCTGCTTTTTACCACGTCACCCAGGTAAAAACTCTGTTGAAATGCTTCCGGAAATTGATTTCCGGTATAGTATTCCAGGCCTGCCAGTGCAGTAGACCCGTAATTGTGAGGCATCATGGCCGGTCCAAAGCCTATGCCAGCAGGTTTTTTGCCAAAATGCGGGTAATCGGCGCCCCTGACCAGCTGATAGATGGGACTTGAATGACAGTCAACCGAATACATATAGCCAAACTCATCCATGGCATATCCAAAGGGGTTAACCCTTCCGGTTGTGGTAAATTCCACTCCGGTGCCATCAGGCCGAAACCTGAAGGTGTTGCCCGATGTCATGGTGAGCGGTGGCCGGTGGTCAGTACCTACTACGTTTGAAACATTGGAAAATCCATGGTCAGCATGGATCCATCCATCCAGGCCCCTGAAAAAATTATTGATCATCCCATGTGTATCCTTGTATTGAAAGCCCCTTAGCAATACATTTCTCCGGTCAACCCTGTCGTCACCGTTCAAATCCTCCAGGTGATATACATAGGGTATGCTGAAGGCTATGGCACCATCGGGAACCGGAACGATACCTATGGGGATATTCAGGGAATCCGCAAAAGTGACAAACTTATCGGCCTTTCCATCCCGGTCGGTATCTTCCAGGATGGTTATTCTGTCTGCACCAGCCCTGGTCGAGTCGTAAAAGGGATATTCCTGTGACTGGGTTACCCAAAGCCTGCCCCTGGCATCGAAACTGATATTCATAGGCTTGCCAATATCCGGTTCGGAGGCGAACAGTTCTATGCGAAAACCATCAGGAAGTTGAAATGCCTTTTGCTGCTGTTCAGGGGTATTGGGTTCAGCAGTTCTGATATTCATGGCAAACTGGTCCTCATCCTGATGACCAGCTTCAGTTTCCTGCTGCGGATGTTCACATGCCACCAACAGGATAGAAAACCAAACCAGGAACCGGGGCATACTATTTAATAGTCATGGTCAAACTAACTCCACCATAGTAGTTACGGGGCAGACCGGGATAATAATAACGCGGAGCGCTGCCACCGAAAGAGGCCGCGTTTACCAGTAACATGGAAGCGTATGTTTCATCCCAAATATTGTTGATGGCGCCGAATACCTTGAATCCGAAAAGCGTTGACAGCTGTTTTCCATATCCAACTTTCAAATTTAGCAATGAATAAGGATCCGAATAGATAGAATTGTCATCACGCATAGGCATAGAAGAAACGTAAATAAAGTTAATATTCCCAAATATTCCGGAATAATGAGTTAAATCCATACCCCAGTTCAGTTTATGGGATGGGGTGCCTGTGAGCTCATTTCCGGAGTAGTCCTGGTCCAGGTCCATAAATTCCTTAAAAAAATAGTCTGCAAATCCATAGGTGAGCCATACATGCAAATCGGACCTGGAAGCATCATTAAGCAGATCGTAGCTTAAGCTCAAATCGACTCCCCTGTGCCTGGTCTTACCGGCATTCACCCCCACGTATTGATCGTCCCCCACCCGCCTGGCTACCAGCAGATTTTTGATATACATTGAATAGATCGACACATCATACCTGAGTCTGGTCCCTGTAAGCTGGCCGCGTGTACCAAATTCCAGATTGTAGCCCGTTTCAGGCTGTACATCAGGATTAATGACGCCCTCCGGCGTCAGTGTCTCGGGCAGGGTTGGAGGTGAAAATCCATGACTGATTTGACCGTAAACGGATAATTGATCGGAGAAATTGTGTAACACTGCGAAACGGGGTGACCATTGGGCGTCAAAGGAATAATCGCCTGACTGATCCCCGTCCTCCGGTAATAAATCATGGTAACCGTACCGGGTATTATTGTAATTCAAACCGGCAGTAAATTTGGTCCCACCCTCAAGGGACCAGTTGAGTTCAGTGAAGGCATTGTAGTACCAGCGCCTTTCATCGTTGTCACTTAACAGAACCCCCGGCTCACGATCGTTGTTTTCGAAGATCTGCCATTCGAAATTCTCGTTAAAATATTCCGCACCGAAGGTCCAGAATAAGGACCCGGTATTCACATTCGGATTTAGGGTCATTTTGAGCCTCCCGCCCAGGGACCCGGTTTGCTGTTGCAGGATATCAAACGGGCGCAGTTCATAGGAATCCCTCAGACTTCCAAAGAAACTGGTGCTCAGTTCCCAGTTGGCAGAAAACCGGTGGGTCAAATTTGCACCCAGCAAGCCCTTATCGTAATCTTCAAATCCCATGGCCTGGGCCCAGGTAAAAGCTGCCTGCCGGGGATCTTCCGCGAAAGCGGCGCTATCGATCGAAGATGGAATGAACGCCAGTAAATTGATCCAGCTGGCCCATAAGGTCAGGGTAGTATTTTCTCCCGGGTAAAGCTGGTTTAATACGCTAAGGCTCTTGCGGTCATACTCATTGTTTTCCCGGTAGCCGTCCTGTTTGATGGTGCTGTAGTTTACCCTGAGATTCACCCCATCTGTGCCATGCTCAGCGCTATTTACTGTCCTGAACAGGCCATAGGAACCAAAAGTCAGCTCACTGGAAAGACCGGTAGCATTGTAAGGGGCTTTGAGGGCTTTCAGGTTTATGGTCCCTCCTAATCCCGCCCCGTAAATCGACGATACAGGTCCTTTCAACACTTCCACACGCTCTATCAGGCCCAGGTCAATATCCTCTATGGTGGTTTCACCATCTCCGGTAGTTAAAGGGATGTCATTGAGATAGGCCCTGATTTTGGTGGTGCTGAATAATGACCTGGAACCAATACCCCTTATGGTAATGCGATTGGTATTCAGGGTGCCTGAATGCATGTAGAGCCCCGGAATACGGTTGATGGGATCTGCAATATTGGTTCCGTTGTCCCGCTCAATTTCATCCCTGGAGATCAGTGAGATGGACGAAGGGGTATCCAGCAGTTTATCGGTGGTATTCGAAGCCGTAACAACCATTTGGGGCAGTTGATGGGCGGTTGCCGGCATAAGAATGCGCAAATTCCGGCTGTTTTCAGAAACTTCTATGACCAGTTCTTTATATCCCAGGTGATTGACATAAATGGTATTGCCGTTCAGAGCAACGTCCCAACTGAATCGACCCAGGCCATCAGTGGTAGTGCCTTTCAACCTGGTCGAATCTGTTAAATTAGCCCCTGGTAAAGGTTCATTATTTGCCGCATCCAGTACTTTTCCACTAATAGTTTGTGAAAAAGCCGGCGCCGAAAATAATGTTAAGGCCAATAACAGAATTACTCTGGGCACGCTTCTCACCTGTTTCCTATTGAGCTCGAACTACTGCAACCTGTTCTGCGGTCACTGCGGGAGCGCTGTTTCCGAAACTGCTCCTTACATAGGTAATTACATCCGCAACTTCCTGATCATTCAAAAGGTCTTTATGAGGGGTCATCACGCTATTGTAAACTACCCCATTAACTTCTATCTCACCAGTTAGTCCGTTTAAAATAATGCCGATCAAGCGATCAGTGTCCCCGGTTACATAATCGGTCTGAGTTAATGGTGGAAAAGCATTTGGAACCCCCTGGCCATCAACCATGTGACAAACGATGCAGTATCTTTCATAAACTTCCTTACCTGCTTCATTGACTACCGCCGACCCCGCTGACGGATCTGCTTCAGGCTGCTCCATGGACTGAGGTGTACTGGTTGGTGTTTGTTCCTGACCACTGCTACCACAAGCAGCCAGCAGCGACATAAATACTCCGATAAATTGATATTTCATGAATTTTTAAGATGAAGTGTTACTATAGGTAATCCGCCATATCTTGCCTTTAACTGAATCTGTTATATAGAGCGAACCATCAGGCCCCTCTGCTAATCCCATAGGCCGGTGCTTTGCATCACCGGGACCTGCTACGGTATCTACTCCGGAAAACCCGTTGGCAAAGATCTCCCACTCACCGGCAGGCATGCCATTGCTGAAAGGGACAAAAGCCACCAGATAACCCTGTTGTGGTTCGGGGGCACGGTTCCAACTGCCATGGAAAGTAATGAACGCCCCGTGTTTATATCTTTCGGGGAATTGATCACCCTGGTAGAAGATCAGGTCGTTTGGGGCATAGTGAGCAGGAAAAGCCAGTACCGGATCCTTCTTTTCTTCGCATTGTCCGGTTTCCTCACCGTTTCCACCATATTCGGGCGCCAGTACCTTCTTGTTTTGAAAACCGTCGTAATAACAGAATGGCCATCCAAAATCATCACCGTCATTTATTTGCAGAAATTCCTCTGCCGGTAGTTCGGCGCTTTGTTTGTCATTAAAATACTCAGGCCACAGGAAGCTCAACTGATCTCTTCCGTGCATAACGGCAAAGAGACTGCCGGATTGATGGTTCCAATCCAGGGCCACGCAATTTCTGATCCCGGTACAATACTGGTATCCGTCTGCCTGTTGGGTCTGTCCTGGCTGATCGGCTTTGAACCTCCAGATACTGGCTTGCAAGACTCTTTGCGGACAGGAATCCTGTCCTTTTGAACCGGCAGTGCGACTTTGTTCCTGGCAGGCGTTCGACGGAGCTCCTACGTTGACATAGATATTTCCGGCATCATCAAAAGTAAAGGACTTTGCTTCATGGGAGGTCTGATCAGGGAATTCCGAAATTATCACTTCAGCGGTAGTATCAGGCAGCAGAGCACCTGCCTGAAGCCGGTACCGGTAAACCTCCCTGGTGGAGGATGTATACAGATAACCGCCGTGTATATCTATGCCAGTCCCACTCACAGAACTGAATTCGGCCTTAATATCGACTTTGCCATCTCCGGTAGTATCGCGCAATGCCAACACCCCATTGCCCACGCCTCCTCTGGTCTTAACATAGATATCACCATTGCCATTGACCACAATATGCCTGGCATTTCTATAGGTACTGTCTGCCACTACCGTAGCGCTGAATCCCTCCGATAGTTCCAGTCCTCCATTGTCAATAAATTGTGGTGATGAAGGGAGTGACCCGGCTGCTTCCCGGGAGGCCGGCTGGCATGCAGCTGCGGTTAGTATAAACAAAATACTGCTCTTAATAATGTTATGCATGGTTCTATGGTTTTGATTCTTGTTAATGATTGTCCTTGGGAACGTAGCTCCCCGATTTTCCCACCAGAAAGTCCATATCGGCTCCCCGGTCGGCCTGCAGCACATGGTCTACATACAGTTTTACATATCCCCTGGGGTCCTGACCGTCAGGCCTGCTATACTGACTTCTACGTTTTTTAAGCTCGGCTTCATCTACATGAAGATGCAGCCTGCGGTTGGGTACGTCCAACTCGATCAGGTCACCGTCCTTTACCAGGGCCAGGGTGCCGCCAACCGCTGCTTCCGGACTGACATGCAGTACCACGGTACCATAAGCGGTCCCACTCATCCTTCCGTCTGAAATACGCACCATATCGGTAATGCCTTTCTTTAATATCTTCTTTGGTAAGGGCATATTGCCCACTTCAGCCATCCCCGGATAGCCTTTGGGTCCTACGTGCTTTAACACCATAACACTGTTTTCGTCAATTTCCAGGTTGGGGTGGTCGATCTTGGCATAGAAGTCCCTGATGTCCTCAAATACCACTGCTTTCCCGGTGTGCACCATCAGGGCGTCGGTAGCGGCAGAGGGTTTAATTATAGCGCCGTTTTCTGCCAGGTTGCCCCGCAACACCGCAATTCCCGCTGCCTCCTTGATCGGTTTCTTAACAGTTGCAATCACCTCGCGATTGTAGCACTCTGCTTCCTTAACGTTTTCGGCCAGCGTTTTGCCATTGACGGTCTTAACATTCATATGAAGCAGGTCACTCAGCTCCCTGATCACCACCGGCAATCCTCCGGCATAGTAGAAATCTTCCATCAGGAATTTCCCGGAAGGCATTAAATTCACCAGCAATGGCACATTACTACCCAGCTTATCAAAATCATCCAGGTCAAGCTTTACTCCCACCCTGCCGGCAATTGCGGTTAGATGAATTACCAGGTTAGTAGAGCCGCCCACACCGGCATTTACCACTATGGCGTTTTCTACCGCCTCACGGGTGATAATATCAGATATCTTAAGATCTTCTTCCACCATTTCCACTATTCTGCGGCCTGCCATCTGGGCCAGTACCTTGCGCCTGGAGTCCGCTGCGGGAATGGCCGCACCCCCGGGCAGGGTCATTCCCAGCGATTCGATCATACAGGCCATGGTAGAGGCGGTACCCATGGTCATACAATGGCCACGGCTGCGGGACATACAGGCTTCAGCCATGGCGAACTGCCTGGGAGTCATTCGCCCGCTTCTCAAATCCTCACTAAAGGTCCATACATGAGTGCCGGATCCAATATCGGTATTCTGGTATTTTCCATTGAGCATAGGCCCGCCTGAAACTACGATGGTAGGCAGATTCACACTGGCAGCCCCCATTAAAGAAGAAGGGGTGGTTTTATCACAGCCGCATAGCAGTACCACACCATCCAAAGGATTGGCCCTTATGGTTTCCTCAGCATCCATACTGGCCAGATTTCTGAACAGCATGGCGGTGGGACGCATCATGGTCTCACCCAGGGAAGTTATGGGAAACTCCAGTGGAAAACCACCGGCCTCGTAAACCCCTCTTTTGACTGATTCAGCCAACTCCCTGAAATGCGCATTACAGGGGGTAAGTTCAGACCAGGTGTTGCAAATGCCAATGACAGGGCGCCCGTCAAACTCGTGATCGGGAATTCCCTGATTGCGCATCCAGGAGCGGTAAATAAATCCCATTTTGCCGTCCCTGCCAAACCATTCATGGCTGCGGAGTTGCTTCTTCTTCATAGGTGTTTCGTGAATAATATAACAGAACGGCTAATTTAATCGTTTGCGTTAAAACTACCAGCAAACCTTTGGTAATTTCAAGGTCAAGGGCAAGCGCAAGAACAAAATCGCAATATTTAATCCAGTTGGAAATCAATGGTTGATACTACCCTGACCAATTTAATCTCCGGTGTATTCTGATCCCGGTCAGATATAGTAAACAATCCCTGCCTGGCTACCCTGATCTTTCCCACCTTTGAACCCGAATCCCGGGCAAACTTCTCCGCAACTTCCCTGGCATTGTTAGTGGCTTCCTCGATCATTAATGGTTTAAGATCATTCAGACCGGTAAAAATGTATTCAATCGGCCTCCAGGTATTCTTAGAGCCCAGTAAAATTCCCTCCGACATCAGTTCCAATGACTCGGTCAGGGCATTCTGCAGCTTTTTTATATCATTTGTACGCACCGTCAATTCAGAGATCACCAGGTACCGGTACTCACTGGTACCCACGTTGGAATTGAAAATATTGGCATGGGCATCCTGGATATTGGTTATACCTCTGGTGATCTGGTTATCCTGAAAACCCTGGTTGATAAAAAATCTGTAAACCTGATCGGTTTGCCTTTCAATACTTTGTTTTAATGCACCCAGCTCATTGCCGGCCAGGGTTACCTGAAGCGGCCATACCGCCAGGTCTGCATCTACTTCACGTTCCGATAGTCCCTTCACCTCTGCATAGCGGTCATACCTTTTACCTGTCTTATGCATATTGCCAATGAAGTATCCGGCTAAGATTATGGCCACGGCAATTATCAGTGTCTTAATCCAATCAAGATTGTT
>Ga0268386_10000704_pt1 | contig 21799 bp, 21 predicted proteins | sample RVTome_15_FD_200260 | JGI IMG/M metagenome (GOLD analysis project Ga0268386, IMG submission 200260) | Soil microbial communities from uranium-contaminated site in the Upper Colorado River Basin, Wyoming, United States - RVT150D86... ...
AGGTTCTGGAGCTGGTCCTCTCGGAAACGGGGGAAGGTCCAACGGAACCAGATCATGGTGAACACCAGGAGAAAGGTCTTGCCGAGAACGATCACCGGCCCGGCGTAGGCGAGCACGTCCTCGGGTATCCCCGGTAGCCAGTACCCACCGAGGAAAAGCGTCACCGCGATGGCCGACAGAGAGAACATATTGGCGAACTCGGCGAGGAAGAAGAAGAGAAACCGGAAGCCCGAGTACTCGGTGAGATAGCCCATCACCAGCTCGGACTCGGCAATCGGCATATCGAAGGGGATCCGGCTCAATTCGGCAAGCGCGGCAATCATGAAGATCCCGAAGCCGATGAACTGCAGGACCACGTAGGGATACCCGGCAGAGATCTGCGCCTCGACGATCCCGATCATGCTCATGGTCCCGGCGAGCATGACCGAGCCGATCACGGCCAGGACAAGCGGCAATTCGTAGGCGATGAGCTGGCCCGCCGCCCTGAGCCCGCCCATAAGGGAGTACTTGTTGCCCGATGACCAACCCGCCATCAGGATGCCGACCGTGCTCAGCGACGAGATGGCGAGGGCGTAGAAGATGCCCACCTCGAGGTCGCGGAAGATCAGCCCTGGCCCGAAGGGGATGATGACCAGTATGGCGACCGTGCTCACCAGCACTAGGACCGGGGCGATCTTGAACACGGGACGGTCGGCCTCGTCGGGGACCAGGTCCTCCTTCTGGAAGAACTTGACGCCGTCGGCGATGAGCTGTGCCCACCCCCACCGGCCACCGGCGAAGTAGGGGCCGACCCTGGCTTGCATCTTCGCCGACAGCTTCATCTCGGCGTACCCGATGACCATGCCGACGAGCGGGATCATCAGGGCAACCAGCAAGAGCTTGCCGGCGAGAGACACCCAGAAATTGGAGAAGAGGTCGGAAATGAATTGGGTCACTGGTGATCCACTTTGATTGCCGGCCGACTTTGCCCTCGGCCCACCTCTGTCTGGACCGATTGCACCCGACCTCTCGTCGAACCAGCCGAGGGCAAACAGGCGCCGGTCGGCCGGGGCTGCCGCTCCAAGGAGAGGCTTATCGTCTGGCAGGTCATCGGTCCACGTCCCCCAGCACGAAATCGAGACTTCCCATGATGGCGATGATGTCGGGGACCAGCACGCCTTCCAGGATCCAGGGGAGGATGGAGATGTTGGAGAAGCTGGCCGAGCGGATCTTGAGGCGATAGGGCCCCTGGTTGCCGTTGGAGACGAGGTAATAGCCCATCTCTCCCTTCGGGTTCTCCGCCCGGACGTAGGTCTCTCCCTGGGGGACCTTGATGATCTTGGGCACCTTGGCCTGCAGGGGGCCGGAGGGGATGCTGTCGATCGCCTGCTGGACGATGCGGACCGACTGCCGGATCTCGAGGAGCCGGACGTGCCAGCGGTCCCAGCAATCCCCGTTCTCGCCAACCGGGATCTCGAAATCGAAGAGGTGATAGGGCAGATAGTCCTCGACCTTGCGCAGGTCGAACTTCACCCCCGAAGCGCGAAGATTGGGGCCCGAAACCCCGTAGGACGCCGCCACCTCGGTGGGAAGGATCCCGATCCCCTTGGTGCGGGCCAGGATGATCTCGTTGTCGGCGACCAACTGCTCCAGCTCGTCGACCGCCGCCATGACCTTGTCCATCGCATCCCGGGTCTCGGCCAGGAACCCCGCAGGCAGGTCCTGAATGACCTTGCGGGTGCTTGACCCAGACCCGTAGGCGGGCTTCACCCCGCCGATCCGGTTGAAATTGGGGTGGAACCGGCCCCCGGTCACCCCCTCGAGGAGATCGAGCACTCGCTCCCTCTCCCTGAGGGCGAAGAAGAGCGGCGTGGCGGCGCCCAACTCGAGCGGATAGGAGGCCATGAAGATGAGATGGGATGAGATGCGCGCCATCTCGGAGAGGATCAGCCTGATGAACTGGGCCCTCTCCGGGACCTCGATCCCGAGCAGCTTCTCGGCGGCCACGATGAAGGGGACCTCGTTGGCATAGCCGGCCACCCAGTCGATGCGATTGACCAGGGTGGTGATCTGCGGGTACGTCCTGACCTCGGACAGCTTCTCGTAGCCGCGGTGCATATACCCGATCACCGGCTGGACATCGAAGGCGCGCTCGCCGTCGACCCGGGCGACGAGCCGGAGCACTCCATGGGTGGACGGATGCTGGGGCCCGATGTTGAGTGTCATCTCCTCGGTCTGCAGCTCCACGGAGACCGAGGACTCTGAGAGGTGGCGCACCAGGTCTTGATCCAGCACCACGTCAGGCCTCCGGGTTCTCTTCCGACGGGCCATCTACGGGTTCTTCCTCGTCGCCGCTGCCGGGCATTCCCTCGACGTCGACCGTCCCTGGCCAGGGTTTCACCTCGCGGCTCAGCAACGGGTAGCTCTTGCGAAGTGGGTTGCCCTGAAACGAGTCGGGGAGATAGAGGTGGGCCAGGTTGGGATGGCCGGGGAAGTCGATGCCGAACATCTCGTAGGCCTCGCGCTCGTGCCAGTTCGCTCCGGCGAACACCTCGACGAGGCTCGCGATCGACGGCGAATCCTTGGAGAGCGTTGTGGAGAAGGTGACCCGGCGGCCCTCGCTGATATCACTCAATGTCGCCAGCACCTCGAAGCGATCCTCGACCTCCCCAGGGAAGGGGTCGCCCACCTCGACCTCCGACGCCCAATCGACGGCGGAGAGCCAGGAGAAGAAGAAGAGGCCAAGGTCGTCTCGCGCCGTGGTGAGAGCAGAGACCCATCGCTCCGCGGGCACTTCGACCTTCACCGTGTCGAAGGTGATGGTTGCTGTCCCCTCGACGACGGCTGCCACCTGATCGGCGTACTCCTGGAGTGGATGCACCGTCGGGGCCTCGACGGCCTCGGTGGCTGTCTCGGTCTCAGACGGGCTCGAGGTCACGCCGGCTCCACTTCTCTTTGATGTCCTCGCCCTGAATCTTCTTCTGAAGCAAAACGATCCCGTCCATGAGCGCCTCGGGGCGCGGCGGGCAACCCGGCACGTAGACGTCGACCGGTATCACCTGATCGACGCCCTTGGTCACGGAGTACGAGTCCCAGTAGGGGCCGCCACAGTTGGCGCAGGAGCCCATCGATATGACGTATTTCGGATCGGGCATCTGGTCGTAGAGCCGGCGGATGGCTGGCGCCATCTTGTCGGTCACCGTGCCCGCCACGACCATCAGATCGGCCTGGCGAGGCGACGCCGGCAAGGGGATGATCCCGAATCGCATGAAGTCGTAACGAGGGCCTGACGCCGCCATCAGCTCGATGGCGCAACAGGCGAGACCGAACTGGAACAGCCAGAGGGAGTATTTTCGGGACCAGTTGAGAAGCCAGCTCACCGGCTTCGGGGCCCCGAACTTCTGGACTACTCCCACCGGAGCACTCCCTTGCGGACGGCGTAGACCAGCCCCAGGATGAGGATGTCGATGAAAATGAACATCTCGACCAGACCGAAGGTGCCCAACTGGTCGATCACGATGGCCCAGGGAAAGATGAAGACGGCCTCGACGTCGAAGATGACGAATAACAGCCCGTACACGTAGTAGCGGACATAGGACTGGCTCCAACCGGACCCGACCGGGTCGACTCCGCATTCGTAGGTGAGCCTCTTGGTGGTGGTGGGATTGGTGGGACGGAGGACCGCGGCCACGCCGAGCATCACCATCACGAGGATGGCACCCAGCACGGCGAAAGCGCCGACCGTCAGATAGCTCTCAAAGTAAGAGCTCATGCCTTTGAGGGTCGAAGGACACCACCGCGGGCGAGTATACGCACGGGTCGTTTCACGTCGAAGTTTGGAAACCCCAACTGATATAGGCAAAAACGGTCGGGCGGGCCCTAGCCTGCATCGATGGTGGACCCCCCCTCCTACGACTCGCTAGGTCTGGTGAACCTCGTGGCGGAGATCGAGTCGAGGCTGACCGGAACCTCGCCTTCACCCCGTCTCGACCCCGAGATCGGCGCTTTGATACCCGAGGGGAACACCTATGTCCTGGTCCTTTTCGATGGCCTTGGCGTCGCACAACTGGCCCACGAGACGGCGCGATCACTGCGGGAGTCACTACAGGGGACTCTCCAGGCCCCTTTCCCGACCACTACGAGCGTCGCCCTGGCCACGGTCGCGACCGGGCTACCCCCCTCCCGCCACGGGCTGATCTCCCATCTCTGCTGGCTCGAAGAGGCCGGCCGCGTCGTCAACACACTGAAGTGGGTCGACCTCGCCGGTCAACCGGTCCACCACGACTACGGCTCGTTTCTCCCCGGGCCGAACCTCTGGGAGCGTCTCCGCACGGCCGGAGTCGAGCCGATCACAGTGCAACCGGGGGCGTTCGCTGGTAGCCCGCTCTCCCGCCTCGTCTACCGCGGCGCCCGTTTCGAGCGAACCTGGGACGATCACGACCTGATGGAAGCGACCGTTCAACTCGCTGCCGAGCCGAACCGGCTGATCTTCACCTATTTCTGGCCGATCGACTTCGCCGGACACGTCCACGGCCTCGAATCGGACGAGTTCGCAGACGCCCTCCGGCTGGCGACCAATCTCTGGGAGAACATTGTCTCGAAGACGCCGCCCGGCGTCACGGTCCTCGGGACCGCCGACCACGGGCTCGTGGGTTACGACGACGAGGACAAGGTCCTCATTCGCGGCGAGCCGTACCAGTCGCTGCGATATGCAGGCGATCCGAGGGGTGTCCATGTCTGGGGAGATGACTCGGTGCTCGCGTCCTTGGCCGAACAGACCGGAGCCGAGAGGATCGACCCCCTCGCCCTGCTCGGGCCCGACCCAGGCCCTGAGGCCCGCGCCAGGGCGGGAGAGGCAATGCTCCTGGCGCCACCGGGCAAAGTCCTCCTCCCGCCGGGATTCGACAAGCGTCTCCACGCCTATCACGGTGGTCTCGCCGCCGGGGAAATCGAGATCCCGTTGCTGGTCGGCTGATCTCGAACCTGGTTTGCCCCAGCAGACCGGGGGGTAGGTAGATCTGCTCATGCATGATCTGACCGGGACAGTCGTGGCCATCATCGACGACGCCGAAGATGGCCGTGCCGCCTTGGCCGCGCTCGTCGAGGCGCAATTCCCCGCCGAGCTCCTCCAGGGCGAAGAGGGAAGGGCCCACCTCACCGAGGCGGACGAAAAGGGTCTGTCCGCAGTTGCCAAGAAAGTCGCCCTCGCCTTCGGCGACGAGGTGCGAATCGTGGACCGGCTCGACAAGGCCCTCCAGGACGGCCGGTCGGTTGTCTCGGTGAACGTCGCCGACGACGAGGAACAGGCCGCACGGGTCGCCGTGATTCTCGAAGAGCACGGCGGCCACGACATGTGGCGTCTGGGCGAGTGGAGCTTCAACCGGATCGGGCCTGAGGGCTCTGGAGAGGGCTGAGCCGATATGGCTCGTCAAGAACACACCATCGCAATCTTCGCCCCCCATCTCACTCTCACGGTGACGATCGAGTCCGGCCGTGAGGACGGCCCCGACGACATTCACATCCACCCCGGGGGCCAGGGCTTCTGGGTGGCGCGAATGCTTCGGCATCTGAAGGAGAAACCGCTGTTGTGCGGCCCGGTCGGGGGCGAGTCCGGCGGGGTGCTGCGAAGTCTGATCAGCCAATGGGGCATCGACCTGAGCCCGGTGGAAGTACAGGAGAGCTCACCGGCCGTCGTTCACGACCGCAGATCGGGTGAGCGGACGTCGATAGCCGAGGCACCTGCGCCGAGCCTGGCCCGTCATGAGCTCGACGATGCCTACGGCAAGATCCTCGATCATGCCCTGAGCTCAGAGGTCCTGGTGATCACCGGTCAGAGCTCGGAGATCGTTCCGGTCGCCACCTACCGCCGCCTCGGTCACGACCTGGCGTCGGCCGAGGTCACCGTCGTCGGCGACCTGCACGGCCTCGAGCTCGCGGCATTCCTGGAGGGCGGGCACCTCGATCTGCTCAAGATCAGCGACGAGGACCTCATCCAAGACGGAGCGCTCGTGGATGAAGATGAGGACGGTGCGCTCGACCAGCTCCACCGCCTCAGCGAATCTGGAGCGAAGAAGGTGGTGATCTCCCGGGGCCCCCGCCCTGCCCTGGCCCTGATCGACGATGTCACCTATCGAGTGACCGGCCCAGACCTGGAGCCGGCCGACTATCGCGGTGCCGGCGACTCGATGACAGCGGGTCTGGCCGCGGGAATGCGGCGCGGCTTGCGAGCCGAGGACCTGCTCCGTCTCGCCTCAGGCGCAGGTGCGGCCAACGTGACCCGGCACGGGCTGGGTAGCGCCTCAGACGACCTCATCCCCCGTCTCGCCGAGCGGGTCGTGATCGAGGCACTCACCCCCCTGCCGCAATGACCGACCTCCCCAGGGTCATCGTCACCAATGACGACGGGATCGATTCCCCGGGCCTCCGACTGCTTGCCGCCGCCCTGGCCGAGGACTTCGATGTGGTGGTCGCCGCCCCGGCTACAGACATGTCAGGCAGCGGCACCGGCATCGGCGGATTCGACCCAGTGAAAGGCGTCGACCTGACCACGGTCGACATGGGTGGGATCACCGCCTACACCATCGCCGGGCCGCCGGGGCTGGCAGTGATGGCGGCGGCGCTCGGGGCTTTCGGGCGGTTCCCCGACCTGGTGGTCTCAGGAGTCAATGCCGGCATGAACACCGGCCATTCGATCATCCACTCGGGGACCGTGGGCGCGGCCCTCACCGCTCGCACCTTCCGCAGCCGCGGCATCGCCATCAGCCTGGCCCAGTCCGATCCGTGGCAGTGGGAAACGGCGGTGGAGGTCGGTGTCTCCGCCGTGCGGTGGCTCATCGGCCGAAACGGGAGCCCCTATGTGCTCAACATGAACGTGCCCGGCGTTCCGCTCTCGGAAGTCAACGGGATCCACTGGGCAGACCTGGACGAGTTCGGGTATTTCCGAGTGGCCAATGCCGACGTCGAGTATCGGAAGCTGCAGTTCGTGGTGGGATCGTCCTCGGCCGGAACCGACCCGGCCACCGACACCGCGCTCTGCGCCAAGAACTTCGTCACGATGACCCCTCTGGCCACGATCGAGCCGGCCGGGTTCCCCGACTTGGACGCCAGCTCGGTCTGGAAGCCCTGATCGGCTCGATCCGGTTTTGAGCACGTGGCGGACGGGAAAGACGCTCTCACAAGACCACGGGAGGATTCGATGGAATGCGGACACGAGCCATGCACCTGCCTGGTGATGGAGGAAGGCGGGTTCTGCAGCGAGACTTGTGAAATCGGGACCATGTCCGGTGCTTTCTGCGGTTGTGACCACGCGGTGTGCCAGGCAAGCCGGCTCCGGGCACCGGCCATCGACCAATCGTGAAGCGGTTGAGCCTCATCGGTGGAGCAGCGATAGGGGCCACGGTCGTGTACTTATTCGACCCGACACAGGGCCGACGCCGACGCAGTCGCCTCGCCCGACGGGTCGTCAGCACGATCGACGCTCTCACACCGGGGCGAGGCATCGGACCACGCCACAGCACGAAATCCAGTGAGTGGGAGCTGCCGATGGCTACGGTGAACATCGACATCGACCAGGGGACTGTCACGCTGCGCGGCGCGTTCCCCCCGTCCGATGAACAGCCGGCTCGAGCTTGGGCCCATGGTGGGCTGAGCCGGGTTCGGGGGCATGCGGCCGCCCGTCGGGGTTTCGACGGGTCGGATCAGGGGTAACAACAACCTCTAAACCAGGATCCAACATGTCCTTCACCCTGTCCTTTCCTACCGGTAGACCCGCAGAACCCGATGACGAGCAGACCAGCATGTTCAGTGCCGCCTATCCCGACCCGTCCGTGGCCGACGCCGTTGTCGACGACCTGGAAAGAGCCGGTCTGCGCCCGACGGTGATCGCTCCGCTCGGGCCATGGACGCTCTCCTCACTTCCCGATCCGGGCCGCCGGCTCTTCGAGCACCCGATGATCACCGCCGCCACCGGGGCCCTCGCCCTCGGCTCGATAACTGCCCTGGCGTCTCTGCTTTTCCTCGATGGGCGGAACTGGTTGGTCTATACCGGTCTTGGAATGGTGGTCGGCGCCCTGTCCGGATGGATCGGCAGCGCCATGTCCGCAACCGCCCATCCGCCCCGTCGGGAGGACCTCCTTGCCCATCCGGGTGGCGGTCTGACCGTCGAGGTGGAAGCCGGAGAGCCCCGCAAGGCGAGGCTCGCCGAAACGGTGATGGGGCGTCACGAGCCGATCCTGTTCACCGCACGGACCAAACCCGGCCCCCGGTCGCCCAGTGAGAGGGTGATGTGGGAGCACGACGAGGGTCTTTCCCCACTCGAAGCGCTGTCGGTTTGGGCGGACGATCGGGAGCGGGCACGCCGCCCGGTCGCGCCTCGGGGCCGCCACCTGGAGAACAATCGCGTTCGACCCTGAGGAGGCCCCCTGCCCTATTTGCACTATCGCCATAGTGTTTATAGATTTCACGTCGTTAGGTAGCTAACGATCTGGAGGCAGACATTGAAAAGGTTGGTCATCTTTGTCGTCGTGGTGGCGTTCGTGTCCATTGCATGCGGGGGAGCCGACAACGCCGATGCGGACGGGCCAATGGTCGTGTACTCAGGGCGAAGCGAGGAGTTGGTGGCGCCCCTCATCGAGCAGTTCGAATCCGAATCGGGGATCGAGCTCGAGGTCAGGTACGCCGATTCGAGCGAGCTCGCCGCCACTCTCCTCGCCGAGGGGGAGGAGACCCAAGCCGATGTCTTCTTCGCCCAGGATCCCGCATCTCTGGGCGCTGCAGCCGCGCTGATGAGCCAATTGCCTGAGGAGACCCTGGACATGGTCGATCCCAGGTTCCGCGACCGCGACGGCCGTTGGGTCGGGACCTCAGGCCGGGTGAGAGTCGTAGTCCACAACACCGATTCCGATGTCCCCCTGCCCGAGACGATCGACGACGCCGTCGATCCTGCATGGGCTGGTCAGATGGGGGTAGCGCCTACCAATGGCTCGTTTCTCGCCTTCGTCTCGGCCATGATCCTCGAGCGTGGCGAGGACGGGACACGTGAATGGCTGGAAGCCCTTGCCGCCAATGACCCGGTCGAGTTCGACGGGAACGCCCCCATCGTCGATGCCACCGACACCGGTGAGCTGGGGGGCGGACTGGTGAACCATTACTACTTGCTCCGTTTGCGCGCCGAAGGTCAGGGCACAAACACGGAGAACCATTTCATCCCGGCCGGCGATGTCGGATCGTTGGTGATGCCGGCCGGCGTCGGAATCATGGCGGGCACTGAGAGGCCCGATGCGGCCCAGCAACTCGTCGATTTCCTGCTGGCAGAGGAGACGCAGACCTTCTTCGCCACCGAGACATTTGAGTTCCCCCTGATCGAGGGTGTGGCCCAGCCCGAGGGGGTCCCACCCCTGTCCGAGATCGACGCCCCCGACATCGATCTGAGTGAGCTCGCAGGCGTGCTCGACCTGGCCACCCGTCTCGTGGCCGAGGCCGGCCTGGTGTGATTTGACAGCCGGGCCGCTGACCGCACCACGGCCCAAGGTCGGGCAGGTTCGGCGTCCCGGCGGCTGGGGCTGGGGGGTCGCGGCAGGGCTGGCGCTGCTTCCGGTGCTGATCCCCCCGGTCAGCCTGTTGTTCCAAGTCATCGGGACCGGGACGACATTGGCGGTCCCCCCGGGACGCCTCGCCGAGCTCATGCTGCACACCGCACTGCTCACCGTGGCTGTGACGGTCACCGCGGTCGTCATCGGCCTGGCCACCGCCTGGACGACATCCAGAGTGGCGCTTCCTTTCCGGAAGGGATGGATGACGTTCGCCGCCCTTCCCCTTGTCGTCCCCTCCTACGTGGCCGCCCTCAGCCTCATCGCCGCCACCGGCCCATCGGGAGTGATCGTGGAGGTCCCGACGCCATACGGATTTGTCGGCGCATGGCTCGTACTCTCGGTGTTCACCGCTCCTCTTGCCCATCTCACCTTGATCCCCGGGTTGCGGGCCATCGACCCGGCCACGGAGGAGGCGGCCACAGGATTGGGGGCGAGTCGCTGGCGAGTGTTCACCACGGTGACGCTGCCCCAGTTGAAGCCGGCGCTCGTCTCATCCGGCCTATTGGTCGGGCTCTATACCATCTCCGACTTCGGGGCAGTGTCGCTGCTCCGCTACGACACCTTCACCCGCGCCATCTACACCCTCTACCGGGGACAGATCGACCGACGACCGTCGGCAACCCTGTCGTTGATCCTGATGGCTCTTGCCATCGTGATCCTCCTCGTCGAGCGAAGGTATCGGGCCAGAGTCCCCCTTCACTCACGCAGGCCCCGCAGGGCGCGTCCACTGCTGGCCCTGACCGGGTGGCGACGCGTGGCTTCGATCGGGGCCCTCACCCTCTACACCCTGGTCGCGCTCGGTCTCCCGCTGGCGGTAATGGCGACCAGTGTCGTCCGCGGCCTCGAGTCGGAGCAGATCGTGGGGACGCTTGGCGCCGAGGCGGTTCGGTCATTGGGTGTGGCCCTGATCGCCGCACTGGTGACCGTGGTTCTCGCCTTCCCGGTGGCCATGGTGACCACCCGTCGGCCGGGGCGTCTCTCGGGCTGGGTGGAATCGGCGATGTGGGGCGCCTACTCCCTTCCTCACATCACCGTGGGGGTGGCGGCAGTCGGCTTCGCCCTGACCTGGGCCCGACCGTTCTATCAGACCCTGATCTATCTGGTGATCATCTACGCCGCCATCTTCCTGCCCCAGGCGGTCGGCGCCGCTCAGGACTCGCTCATCCGGGCCAGCCCGGACCTCGAAGACGCTTCCCGCGGCTTGGGCCGAGGACCCTTGGCGACGCTGGCTCGGGTGACGATCCCCCTGGCCTTGCCGGGATTGGTGGCTGGCGCCGCTCTCGTCTTCCTCAGCGTCATGAAGGAACTGCCGGCAACGCTCCTCCTCCGTCCCAATGGGTTCGAGACGCTGGCGATCAGGATCTGGAGCTCGACTGCGGAAGGCTTCATCACTAGGGCCTCCGCGGCCGGCCTCGTCCTCCTTGCGGTCTCGATCGTGCCACTCTTCCTCGTGATGTCACGTGAGCTCAGCGACTGACCGCCTCGCCATCCGCGCTCGCGACCTGACCAGGACGTTCGGCGACGCCGTAGCACTCGACCATTTCAGCCTCGACGTCTGGGAAGGCGGCGTGGTGACCATCCTCGGCCCGTCGGGGTGTGGCAAGACCACCGCGTTGCGGGTGATCGCCGGGTTCGAGTCCGCCGGTGGCTCGGTCGAGATCCATGGCCGCAGCGTGCTCGGGCCCGAGGTCTTCGTCCCTCCGGAGCGGCGGCGGGTGGGCATGGTGTTCCAGGACTACGCCCTTTTTCCCCATATGACCGTCGCCGGGAACGTTGCTTACGGGCTGCCTCGCGGCGACCGGGCACCCCGGGTCGCAGAGGTCCTCGAACTGGTCGGCTTGACCGGGCTCGAGATCAGAATGCCGAACGAGCTCTCCGGTGGTCAACAGCAGCGAGTGGCGCTGGCCCGCGCCCTCGCCCCGAAACCCGAGGTCATCCTGCTCGACGAGCCGTTCAGCAACCTCGACGCCAGCCTGCGCGATCGGGTGCGGCGCGAGTTGAGAACCATCCTGACCGAGGCGCGCACGACGGCCGTCTTCGTCACCCACGACCAGGAGGAGGCCCTGGCCACTTCCGACATCGTGGCCGTGATGAGGGACGGTCGGGTCCTGCAGGCCGACACCCCGGGTCATCTCTACTCCAACCCGGCCGACAGATGGGTGGCCGAGTTCCTCGGCGATGCCGACGTCCTCGAGTCGGTGGCGCGCGACGGGCGGGTCGACACCGCAGTCGGCGCATTCGATACCGATCTCCACGGCAGCGTGTCTGTCGTGGTCCGGCCGGAGAATGTGCAGATCTCGCTGGGCGAAACTCCGAATGCGGTGGTGGCCGGGTCCGAGTTCTTCGGCCATGACCAGCTGGTGACGCTGGCTCTGCATGAGGGAACCCGGGTCCGGGCCCGGATCGGCCCCCGTCCCGTCTACCGGGTGGGCCAACCGGCCCGGGTGCGGGCGACCGACGCCCGCATCTACCAACACACCCCCTAGGCTGATCGCCCTAGCCTTTCTGAGGTGGACTCGGCCCTGGCCCTCCTCGCGGCATTGGCCGCCTCCTTCTTCGCCCTTGACCTCTGGCTCGATTATCGAAGACGGCCCCGTCCCCACATCGCCGCCTACGGGACCGGCATGACCATGTTCGCCATCGCCACCTGGGCCTTCTTCCTGGGGGTCACCATCGGTTGGACCGGGCCGATGTACCGGATCTTCTATCTATTCGGGGCGATCCTCAACATCCCCTTCCTAGCCCTGGGCTCGATGTTCCTCGTGGTCGGGAGGCGCTCCGGGCACGTCATGGCTATCGCCCTCGGCGCCCTCACCGCCATCTCCACCACCCTGACCGCCACGGTGCCGTTCGCCAATCCGCTGCCTGAGACCGGGGTGCCCCACGATGTGTTCGCCTCGGGATTCGGGCCGAGGTTGTTCGCCATCATCGGCGGGGCCATGGGCGCGACGATCCTCGCCGTGTTGTCGCTGGTGTCGATCTTCCGATTCTGGAGGAAGAACCGCCGGATCGTCTGGGGCAACCTGCTCATCTTGGGTGGGACGCTGGCGGCAGCGTCAGGTGGCACCGGTCTCGCCCTCGGCGAGTCGAGCGCCTTCGCCCTTTCGCTGTTGGTGGCGGTGACGCTGATCTGGGCCGGCTATCGGGTGGCATCGGGCGGGAGAGCGGCCACTGTCCGCACAGACATCGCGCTGGCCGACCTCTGAGCTTCGCCTGGGGTTCACCGGGTTGTAAACGTCACATGGCCGGGTGTTCATCGGGCGCCCATACCGTGACCCGAAGCGGCGAAGGACTGGCATCTCTCTATCTACGAACCCCCGGAATGATCTGGCGAGGTCGATCGAAGACTTGAAGGTGGCCGTGGATGTGCTCAACGCGGTGATTGCGACCAAGCTGACCGGGAGTGCCGAGCCCGGTCCGATCGGCGAAGACACCGACTCCCGAGTCGATCCCACGCTGCTCGAGCGACGCGGTTTACCCCCCGATGTAGCTCATCTCGACGCGTGAGCCGATGCTCACCGTCTGCGCCGACCTGATCTCCGAGTAGCGGTCTTCCCGGTTCGACCAGACCCGGTCGATGATCGTCCCGACATCCTCGCCGGCCCTGATCGCGTCACGCAGGTTCGATCCAGCGGAGGCGAAGAGACAGGTGTAGAGGACGCCCTCGGCAGAGAGCCGGGCCCGGGTGCAGGACCCGCAGAAGGGCCTGGTCACCGAGGCGATCACCCCCACCTCACCCCCACCGTCGAGATAGCGGAAGCGATTGGCCACCTCCCCGGGGTAGTTGGGCGGGATTGGCTCGAGGGGAAAGACCTGGTTGATGGCCGAGATCATCTCCTCGGCCGGCACGACATCGTCCAACCGCCAGCCGTTGGTGTTCCCGACATCCATGTACTCGATGAAGCGGACTATGTGACCCGTTCCCTTGAAATGCCGGGCCATATCGACGACGGCGTGCTCATTCACTCCTCGCTGGACGACAGCGTTCACCTTGATCGGGCCGAGCCCGGCCTCGGCCGCCGCCTCGATGCCCTCCAACACGGAAGCAACCGGGAAGCCGACGTCGTTCATTCGCTGGAAGGTCGGGTCGTCGAGCGCATCGAGGCTCACCGTCACCCGGTCCAGACCGGCAGCTGCCAGGGACCGCGCCTTTCTCGTCAGGAGCGAGGCGTTGGTGGTCAGCGTCAGGTCGTCAACCCCATCGACCGAAGCGAGCCGGCCGATCAGCTTCTCCAAATCCTTTCGGAGGAGCGGCTCGCCCCCGGTGATCCGCACCTTCTCCACGCCGCGGTCGACGAACAACTGAGTGAGGGTGGCAATCTCCTCGAAGCTCAAGAGCTGGTCACGGGGCAAGAACTCGTGGTCCTTGCCGAACAGCTCCTTGGGCATGCAGTAAGTGCAGCGGAAGTTGCAGCGGTCGGTGACCGAGATGCGGAGGTCACGCACCGGGCGTCGGAAGCGGTCGAGGAGGTCACCCATCACCACCAACGTTATTTGCCGTGGAGCCCAATGTCTCGTGACGCCGTCGCTGTGAGCCGTTAGCGTGAGCGGCGATGTCGGAGGGGCCGCTGCAGATGTCGATGACCATCGACCCTGAGGCCGTAACGGCCCAGGTCAACCGTCGGGTGTTCGGCTCGTTCGTGGAGCACATGGGCCGGAGTGTGTACGGGGGGTTGTACGAGCCGGATCATCCCCATGCCGACGAAGACGGCAACCGCGCCGATGTCCTGGCCCTGGTGAGAGAGCTGGGGGTGAGCATCGTCCGCTACCCGGGTGGGAACTTCGTCTCCGGCTATCGCTGGGAGGACGGCGTGGGGCCGGTTGGGCGGCGCCCTGCCCGATTCGACCGAGCGTGGCGGAGCATCGAGCCCAACCTGTTCGGCCTCGACGAGTTCGCCCGCTGGTCGGCCAAGGCGGGGACCGACATCATGTTGGCGGTCAATCTCGGGACACGAGGTGCGCGGCAGGCCGCAGAGTTGGTCGAATACGCCAACATCACCGGTGGGACCAGGCTCTCGGACCTGCGCCGCCGCCACGGTCGAGAACAACCCTATGGGGTCAGGACCTGGTGCCTCGGAAACGAGATGGACGGCCACTGGCAGATCGGCTACAAGTCCGCCGAGGAGTACGGGAGGCTCGCCTTCGAGACCGCCAATGCGATGCGGGCGGTCGACCCCACCCTGGAGCTCGTGGCATGTGGCAGCTCCGGGAGATCGATGCCCGGCTTCGGCACGTGGGATGAGACGGTGCTGGACCATTGCTATGAGGTCGTCGACCTGATCTCTGCCCACGGCTACTACGACCCCGAGGCCTCCGACCTGCCCAGCTTCATTGCCTCATCGGCAGCGATGGACGAGCAGATCCGCCAGGTGGTGGCGATAGCCGATCGAGTAGGGAGGAAGAAGGGATTGGCCAAGCGGCTCGGGATCTCATTCGACGAGTGGAACGTCTGGTACATGGGACGCCATGAGTCGCAGAGGCCCATCCTCGAGTGGAGGCGAGCGCCACGACTATGTGAGGACGATTACACGAGCACGGACGCAGTGGTGGTGGGATCGCTCCTGATCACGCTGCTCCGTCACGCGGATCGGGTGGCCCTCGCCTGCCAGGCCCAACTGGTCAACACCATCGCACCGATCCATTCCGAGCCGAACGAACCGGCGCGGCGCCAAGCCATCTTCCATCCGTTCGCCCTCACCTCCCGTCATGCGGTCGGCGATGTCATCCACGCCGCCGCGCTCGGCCCGACGGTGCAGACCCGAGCTCACGGCGAAGTCCCGGTCTTCGACGGGATGGTGACCCGCGACAAAGCCACGGGGGCTTTGACTTCCTTCTCTGTGAACCGCTCGACCACCGATCCGATTCAGCTCGTTGTCGATCTGAGCTCTCTCCCCGAGGTTCGAGTCGTAGAGCATCTCCTCCTCGATCCCGGCAAGACGACGACCGGGGAGCCTCACCCGGCCCCGTGGGAGCATGCCGGCAGAGAGGTCGCCCTGCTCCTCCCACCCGTCTCCTGGTCGATGCTCCGACTCGCCACGACCTAGAAGTTGGAGACACGGCAGGATTTTCACCGGAATCGGTGGCATGGCCGCCGCTCGCCGGGTTAAGTTGAAATCGTTATCGACATCGTTTTCTGATAACGATTTCAGACTGGCGAGAGGCGACGTGATGAGGCCATCGACCAACAGAGTGACCATCGGTGATGTCGCCGCCATCGCCGGGGTCTCGATCGCCACGGTCTCCAGGGTGGCCAACGGGCGTTACGGGGTCGCCGCGGAGACTCAGGAGCGGGTGCGGGCCGTGATCTCCGACCTCGGGTACGAGTCGAGCCTGGTGGCGAGGAGCCTGCGCAGCCGCCGCACGAACGTGATCGGGATCGTCGTGGCAGACCTGGAGCCCTTCAGCGCCGAACTGCTCAAGGGGGCGGCTCGAGCCATCCATGGGAGCGGCTACGAGCTGATCGTGTATTCCGGCGGGGGCCACATCGGCGACCCGGTCGGCTGGGAGCGTCGGTATCTCTCACGCCTCAACGGGACTCTGACCGACGGGACCATCCTGGTCACTCCGACGGTGGTCGATGTCGATAGCGCCGCACCCGTCGTCGCAGTCGACCCCCACGCCGGCGCCTCCTCGCTGCCCACGGTCGACTCGGAGAACCTCGAGGGCGCGGTGAAGGCAACCGAATACCTGATCGAGCTCGGACATCGTCGCATCGGGTTCATCGCAGGGAGACCGGACCTCGAGTCGGCCCGTCTCCGCGAGGACGGGTTTCGCCGAGCGCTGGACAGGGCTGGGATCTCTTTCGACCCCGCCCTCATGCGAGTGGGTGGCTATACCAAGGAGGCAACCGAGACCCCGGCGCGCGAGCTGCTCGGGTCGCGCGACCGCCCCAGCGCCATCTTCGCTGCCAATGATGTGTCCGCGATCGCGACTATGGAGGTGGCTTGGTCGATGGGTCTCTCGATACCCGACGACCTCTCCGTGATCGGATTCGACAACATCCCCGAGTCGGCTCTGTCCGTTCCCCCGTTGACGACCATCGATCAATCGATTCAGCAGATGGGCTACGAAGCGGCCAAGTTGCTCACCCGCCTGATCGATGAGCCGGATCAGGAACCGGCGCACCTGACCCTTCCCACTGCATTGGTGGTCCGGCAGTCATGCCGGACCGTGACCGTCTAAGCCGAATCCGAGGAGGAGCAACGAGAGCTATAGCGTGACTGAAAACGTTTACAACACGGAGGTACGAAAGGAGGCATATGTGAAACCAGTGAGACGATCCATGGCGATTCTCGCCATCCTGGCCCTGGTCCTGGCCGCCTGTGGCGGTGGAGGCACCGGCGAGGACGAGCCCACCACCACCAGTGGAGCGGTGACCGAGACGACGGCGGCCGAGGCGGCGACGACAACCGCCGCAGCCGAGGAGCCGGCGGAGGAAGTCACCATCGAGTGGTGGCACATCCAGAACACAGACCCGATGATGACGTTGTGGCAGGACATGGCCAACGAGTTCATGGAAGCCAATCCCAACGTCCAGATCAACATCACAGTGATGGAGAACGAGGCGTTCAAGGCGGCGCTGCAGACCAATCTCCAGGCCGGTGAGGTGCCGGACCTCTTCCAATCCTGGGGTGGCGGTGGCCTCCGTGAGCAGGTGGACGCCGGCTTGGTGCAGGACATCACCGATGCTTCCTCGGGGTTCATCGGGGATATGAACGAGGGGGCTGTCGGGCTCTACAACGTGGATGGTGTCCAATACGGCATTCCATTCAACCTGGGCATGGTCGGGTTCTGGTACAACAAGGACCTGTTCGCCCAGGCCGGCATTGATGCCCCACCGGCTACCTGGGACGAGTTCCTCGAGGATGTGCAAGCACTGAAGGACGCGGGGATCACGCCGATCGCGGTCGGCGCTGGAGACAAGTGGCCCGCTCATTTCTATTACTCGTATCTGATGATCCGAGAGGGTGGCGAGGCGGCGATGGAGACCGTGACGGAGACGCTCGACTTCAACACGCCCGAGTTCATCGAGGCCGGCAATCAATTGCAGCGTCTGATCGACTTGGAGCCCTTCCAGCCAGGCTTCCTGGCCGCGCCGTGGGATGCTCCCGACGGCGAGTCGGGCACGATCGGCACCGGAGCGGCGGCGATCAGCCTGATGGGGCAATGGGGACCGGGCGCCTATGCCAACCAATCCGGGATCGGGACCGCTGAGGACCCGATCGAGGAGCGGCTCCCCGCCGAGTTCGGCTGGTTCCCGTTCCCGGCGGTCGAAGGTGGCGCCGGTGCGGCGACCGACGGTTTCGGTGGCGGTGACGGTTTTGCAGTGGGCAAGGACGCCCCCCCGGAGGCAGTTCAGTTCCTGGAGTACATCACTGCCGTCGAGCAGGCGATTCGGACCGGCGAGACCGGGACCACCCTCCCGGTCACCGCGGGCGCCGAGGTGTCGGTGACCGATCCGCTGCAGCAGGAGGTACTGGCGGGACTGGGCCAGGCGGGCTTCGTCCAGCTCTACCTGGACCAATACTTCTCGCCTGAGCTGGGCGCCGCGGTCAATGACGCGGTGGCGACCCTGTTCGCCGGTGAGGCGACACCGGAGGACGTCACGCAGGCCATCACGGACGCCGCTGGTTAGACCATCGGCCGTAATGTGAGCAAGACAGTGGAGGGCCGCCGAATCGGCGGCCCTCCACCAACCGATCCAATAGTGACCAGGCATGCACAAGCCGACGGCCCGCGCCCCGGGCGACATCTGGGTCGCTCGCCGGGCACAGCGCCGTGGCCCGTGATTGCGGGGTTTCTGCTGCCTGCCCTGGCGCTCTACGCCCTATTCGTCCTCTACCCGATCACTCAGAGCATCCGCTACAGCGGGTACGACTGGAACGGTCTGGAGCCGCTCACCGATTGGGTGGGCTTACAGAACTTCAGAGACGCTTTCGCCGACCCATCGTTCATCGAGGCGATCTCCCACAACGCGATCATCATCGGCCTCTCCCTCCTCCTACAGATCCCTTTCGCAGTTGCCCTCGCCGTGCTACTCAGTCGCAACCTGAAGGGGCGCGGGGTGTTCCGGACCATGTACTTCGCCCCATTCATCCTCTCCGAGGTGGTGACCGGGGTGGTGTGGCGCCAGATCTATCGGCCCGAAGGCCTCTTCGACCAGATGTTGGCAGGGGTCGGTGCCACCGATCTCACCACCGAGTGGCTGGCCGACCCTCAGATAGCTCTCTACAGCCTCTTCTTCGTCATCTCCTGGAAATACTTCGGGTTCCACATGGTGCTGATCCTGGCCGGTCTCCAACTCATCCCCAACGAGCTGGAGGAGGCGGCGTCCATCGACGGCGCCTCGTGGTGGCAGGGCTTCCGTCACGTCACCCTGCCCCTGCTCGGGCCAACCATCCGGGTCTCGATGTTCCTATCGATCATCGGCGCCCTGCAACTCTTCGATCTGGTGTGGGTCACCACCAAAGGTGGGCCGGTGAATGCCACCGCCACGATGGCCACCTACCTGGTCGATTGGGGCTTCCGCAGAACTCAATTCGGCTATGCCAGCGCCATCTCGGTGATCGTCTTCGGACTCTCGCTGATCGTGGCAATCCTCTATCAACGATTCGTGTTGCGGCGTGACCTGGACGGGGCACTCACCACGTGACGGCGGTTGCAGCTCCGCGCAGTCCGACCCGGAAGTACGACTTCGGCCGCGGGCTTCTCTACGTGATCGCAGTCCTGGTCCTGCTCGTGATCGTGGTACCGCTGAGTTTCTCGATCATCGGCGGATTTCGGAGCAACGCCCAACTCGCCGCCGACCCGGTGGCACTCCCAAATCCCTGGATCTTCACGAACTACCAGACCGCTCTCACCGACCCGAGCTTCTATCAGTGGGTGAAGAACAGCGTGCTGATCGCGCTCATCACCACTGCCCTGGTCCTGCCCGCGGCGTCACTGGCTGCGTTCGTGATCGCCCGCTACCGGTTCCGGGGCCGGGAGTTCTTTTTCGCCCTGTTCACTTTGGGGCTGTTGTTCCCGGTCGCAGTGGCCATCCTTCCCCTGTTCATCACCCTGCGTCAGACGGGCCTGCTCAACAACCCTCTAGGTATCGCCCTCCCTCAGGCGGCGTTCGGGCTCCCGCTCTCAATCGTGATCCTTCGTCCGTTCTTCCGCAGCATCCCCCGTGACCTCGAGGACGCAGCCGCCATCGACGGCTGCGGCCCGCTGCGCTTCTACTGGTCGGTTATTCTCCCCCTGTCCCGCCCGGTGCTGAGCACGATCGCAGTGCTCACGGTGGTTGGAAGCTGGAATGCCTTCCTGCTTCCGTTGCTGGTGTTGATCCAACCGGAGCAATGGACTCTGCCACTTGGCATCAACAACATCTCGGCTCAGTACGTGACGGATACCGCAATGATCCTGGCCTACACCACCCTGGCCATGATCCCGGCCCTGGTCTTCTACTTCATCGCGCAGCGTCAAATCGTCAGCGGTCTCACCGCAGGAGGAGTGAAGGGATGACCGCGGTCACCGTCGACGGACACCAACCTGCTTTCCGCGATCCCGGCCTCTCCGTGAGCGAGCGCGTCGAGAGTCTGCTCGAGATGATGACTCTCGAGGAGAAGGTCGCCCAATTGGGGAGTGCCTGGGTATTTCAATTGACCGAAAAGGGGCAATTCTCCCGGGAGAAGGTGGGGTCACTGCTGCGACACGGCCTGGGGCACGTCACCCGGATCTCGGGCGCCAGCGACCTGCCACCCCGGGACGCCGCCCGACTCGCCAACGAGATCCAGCGCTATCTCCTCGAGGAGACCCGTCTCGGCATCCCGGCCATCGTCCATGAGGAGATCTGCTCTGGGCTGATGGCCAAGAACGCCATGGTCTACCCCCAGGCAATCGGCGTGGCCGCCACCTGGGATCCCGACCTCGCCCGCGAGATGGCTGACGTCATTCGCCGCCAGATGAGGGCGATGGGGGCGCATCACGGTCTGTCACCTGTGCTCGATGTGGCCAGGGACCCGCGATGGGGACGCACCGAGGAGACCTATGGGGAGGACCCGTACCTGGTCGCCCGGATGGGAACCGCCTTCGTCGAGGGGTTGCAGGGTGCCGACCTGACCCAGGGCGTTGTCGCCACCGCCAAGCACTTCGTCGGGTACGGCGCCTCAGAGGGCGGCCTCAACTGGGCTCCGCCCCATCTGCCCGACCGCGAGCTGCGCGAGGTGTATCTCCATCCGTTCGAGGCGGTGGTCAATGCTGGGGCATGGTCAGTCATGAATGCCTACCACGAGCTCGACGGGATCCCGTGCGGCGCACACCGCGAGCTCCTGACCGCCATCCTTCGCGACGAGTGGGGGTTCGAGGGGACCGTTGTGTCGGACTACTTCGCCGTTCGTCAGCTCGCCAGCTATCACCACCTGGCGGAGGACGGAACGGGAGCGGCCGGAATTGCTCTCGACGCCGGGATCGACGTCGAACTTCCCGGCACTGACTGTTATGGCGAGCCGCTACTCGACGGCATACACAGCGGAGGCATCGACCTCGACATCGTCGACACCTCGGTTAGGCGGGTGCTCCGGTCCAAGTTCGAGCTCGGTCTCTTCGAGTCCTCTCTTGTCGATCCCGAGGCGGCCCGGACCGACCCTCGGCCCGAACGGGGTTTGGCCCGTCGAATCGCGGAGAAGAGCATCGTCCTGCTGTCCAACAAGGGTGCCCTGCCCATCGCCGATACGGGGCCGATCGCGGTGATCGGCCCAAACGCCGACGACTCACGAAACCTGTTCGGCGACTACACCTACCCGGCCCACATCGAAGCCTTGGCCGAGATGCAGCACGGCGACAACGTGTTCGGTGTGCCCTTCACCGGGGAGGTTTCGGCTGAAGGCGCGATGAAACAGGCCAGCACCATCCTCGAAGTGATGCGAAAGCGGCTCGGCGACAACGTCGAATACGCAAAAGGATGTGATGTCAACACCTCCTGGCGCGAGGGTTTCGACGAGGCCGTCGCCCTCGCCCGTCGTTCCGCGATCGCGATCATGGTCATGGGGGACAAGGCCGGCCTGACCACCGACTGCACGACTGGCGAAGGTCGGGATCGTCTCTCACTCGACTTCCCCGGAGTCCAGGAAGACCTGGTGCGGGCAGTGGCAGCGACCGGCACGCCCATGATCCTGGTCCTGGTCAGCGGGCGTCCCGGCGGCAGCGTCTGGGCGCACGAGCACAGCGCCGCGGTCGTCCAGGCCTGG
>Ga0268386_10000705_pt1 | contig 21763 bp, 18 predicted proteins | sample RVTome_15_FD_200260 | JGI IMG/M metagenome (GOLD analysis project Ga0268386, IMG submission 200260) | Soil microbial communities from uranium-contaminated site in the Upper Colorado River Basin, Wyoming, United States - RVT150D86... ...
GGGTCTTCGACCGCTTCCAGGACGGGCTCACGATCGGCGGGGCGCTGGCCGAGCTCGGTGAGGGAGCGCCCGGGGAGCCCGCCACCCAGGGCGCCGTGGAGGAGGCCGTGCTCGACCTGCTCGAGCGGGACGTGGGCTCGCCGGCGCTCGAGCGCCTCGGCAGGAGGGGCCGGCGCGCCTCCTAGCGCCGCGAGATCCGGTCGGCCGCCGTCACCGGGTCCTCGGCGACGAGCTCGGCGCGCGCCTTCGCGGCCGCCTCCGGGGTCGCGCCGGCGCCGGCGACGACGAGCCGCGTCTTGCCGGCGAGCCGCCGCAGCCCGGGCAGCGCGGGCTCGAGCCGCTCCGGCAGCGAGGCGCTGACGACGACGACGCGGGGGCGGAGCGCGCCGACGAGCTCCGCGAGCGTCTCCACCGGGGTGTCGGGGCCGAGGTAGGTGATCCGCCAGCCGCGGGCGCGGAGTGCCAGGCCGAAGCAGACGAGCGGGAGGTCGTGCTGCTCGGCGGGCGCGCAGGCGAGGAGCGCGCGCGGCCCCGCGCCCTGGCCCCAGCCGCGGGCGAGGCCGAGGAGCCGGCCCCGGATCAGGTTGGACGCGAAGTGCTCTTGGGCGACCGACGCCTCCCCCTGCTCCCAGCGGCGGCCGAGCTGCTCGAGGTAGGGGATGACGGCTTCCCGGACGAGCGCGTCCACGCTCAGCGCCGAGACGAGGCTGTCGAAGGCGGCGTGGGCGCCGGCCTCGTCGAAGGCGTCGAGAGCGTCGCTCAGCCGCTGGACGTCGGCGCGGACCCTGCCGTTCGCCTCCGCCGGGGGCTCCGCCGCGGCCGGCTCGGCGCTCGCCGCCAGGCGGGCGGCCTCGGCGGCCGAGAGGCCGCGCTCCTGGTACATGCGCATCAGCCGGACGCGGGCCTCGTCCTCGTCCGAGTAGAGGCGGAACCCGCCCTGGGAGCGCGACGGCCGCAGCAGGCCGTACCGTGTCTCCCACGCGCGCAGGAGCTCCGGGCTCACGCCCGCACGGCGCGAGAGCTCACCGATTCGCAGGTATCCGCGAGCCTCGTCCGCCATGCGCGTATTCTTGCACAGAGACTTGACAGAGGCGCCATGGTCTTTCGACACTTTCGCTACAGTCGGGCTGTGGCCAAAGTCGAGGGCGAAGGGAAGCAGTCGCCGGCCGGCGCGGTCTCCTCCCAGCAGCGCCTCCGGCTGGGGCGGCCGGTCGTGCCGGAGTCGGAGGACGGCGCCCTGGCGCTCGGCCGCGTGTACTGGGAGGAGGTGGAGCGGTTCACGCACAGGCTCGTACGCGCGCGGCCGGCCGGGGGCGGCGTGGAGCTCGCGCTCCTCGGCCGGGTCGCCCTGCTCCGCTTCGGCCCGGCCGACGTGCGCGTACAGGACGGCGTCGTCGCCTGCCGCTACCCGATCCTCGGCGGCGCCCTCGCCCGCGCCCCCGGCGGGGCGATCTCCTTCTCCCAGCAAAGCGGGGTCCGTCCCGAGCTCCGGTCGACGATCGCGGGGTTTCAGCCCCGGCTCGGCGCGAGGCCGGGCCGCCCGGACTGGACGGGCGCGCTCTACGCCCACGTCCAGGCCCGGCTCCACGGAGCGGTCGGCCGCCGCTACTTCGCCCGGCTCGAGCGGGGGCAGCTGTGAAGGCCGTCGTCCTAGGCGCGAGCGGGGTCGTCGGCGGCGCGCTGCTGCCCGCCCTCCGGGGCGAGCACGAGGTCGTCGCCGTCTCCCGGCGACCGCGGCCTCCGGAGGATGGCGTAGCCTGGGCGGTCGCCGACGTGACCGACCGCCGGCAGGTCGCGGCGGCGCTCGCCGGGGCCGACGTCGTCTACTACCTGGTGCACTCGCTCGGCTCGGCCGACTTCGCCGAGCGCGACACGCTCGCGGCAGGCGTCGTCGCCGAGGAGGCGGAGCGGGCGGGCGTGCGGCAGCTCGTGTACCTCGGCGGGCTCGGCGACGACTCCCCCGACCTGTCGCCCCACCTGCGCAGCCGACGCGAGACCGGCGAGCGGCTCGTGGCCGGGGCCGTGCCGGTGACCACGCTGCGTGCCGCCATGGTCGTCGGGAAGGGCAGCGCCGCGTTCGAGACCATCGTCGCGCTCGTCGACAGGCTCCCGGGGATGATCACCCCCCGCTGGGTCTCGACGCCGACGCAGCCGATCGCGCTCGCCGACATCGTCCGGTTTCTCGCCGGCGTCGCCGGCCAGGAGGAGGCGCTCGGCGAGACCTTCGACGCCGGGGGCCCGGAGGTGATGACCTACCGCGAGATGATCGAGCGCATTGCGCGCATCCGCGGCCGCCGGCCGCTCATCGTCGAGGTGCCCGTCCTCTCGCCGCGGCTCTCCTCGCTCTGGCTCCACCTCGTCACGCCGGTGAAGGCCGGCGTCGCGCGCCCGCTCGTCGAGGGCCTCCGCAACCCCACGGTCGCCCGGGACGAGCGGATTCGCACGCTCGTCCCCTTCGAGCTGACGCCGTTTGACGAGGCGGCCCGCGAGGCTCTGCGCTAGGAGGGTTGGGCGAAATCACGGCGGTGCCGCCGGGCCGCGCTGCTCGCCCCGAGGGCGGCGTCCTCGGTCGCGCTCGTAGCTCCCGGCTACGAACGCTCCCTGCGTCCTTGCCTCGGAACGACCATCGCACCCCGGCGACGAGCGGAATTCCGCCAAACCCTCCTAGGCGAGATCCGCCGTCGGCGTCGCGCCCTCGGCGGCCCGGTCGCGCTCGGCCTGGCGGTCGCGGCTGGCGAAGTAGTCCCGCACCGCGATGCCGGTCAGGAGGACGAACATCGCCTTCACGTCGTCCGTTCCCTTGGCGACCGGGACGAAGAGCACGGCGGCCGTGATCCCACGAGCAGGATGGTGAGGAAGGCTCTGACGCTGCCGTTCGGGAGGCCGAGTGGATCCAGCGGCTTCGTGTCCATGCCCACGGACGGCCGAGCGCGCGCCCGTCTTCCCCGAGAGGGCGCTCAGCCGAGGCGCAGGGACTCGGGCGGCAGCGGCAGCGGCTCGGCGGCCGCCTCGGCCGGAAGCTCCGGCGGCGGCGGGACGGCCCGCGGGCCGGCCCGGATGAGGTTGCGGACCTCGCGGAGCGCGACCGAGAGCGTCTCCAGGCTGGAGAGCCCGCCCATGCGGATGTCCGAGACGACCTGGAGCGAGCGGTCCACGCCCGCGCGGTGCCCCTCGTACCACCGCTCGGCGCGGGCCTCGGGCGCGCGGTCCGGCCCGTCGAGCTGCAGCGCCTCGCGGGTGAGCGCGCTGTGGACGGCGTAGAGCTCGTCGCGGAGGGCGGCGCGCGCGAGCGTCTGCCACCGGTTGTCGCGCGGGAGGGCGGTGATCTCGTCCCGGAGCCACTGCAGGTGGAGGCGGGCGCCGACCGCGTGGTAGACGGCGGCCACCTCGTCCAGCGGGGCGCCCGTCGCCTCGGCCACCTCGACGATGTCGAGCGCCGAGAACATGGCTCCCAGGCCGGCGACGTGCGCGGCGAGCTCCTCGGGCACGCCGGCGCTCTCGTACGCCTCCGCCGCCTGCTCGAGCGCCGTGCTGTCGGCGCCGTGCAAGAGGCCGCGCAACGTGCTGGTGAGCAGGGCGGCTCCCGGCGCGACGCGCGCGAACTCGGCCTCGATGTCCAGCGGCCGCGGCCGGCTGCGCACGAGCCAGCGGGTCGCGCGCTCGACGAGCTTCCGTGCCTCGAGGAGCATGTCGAGCTGGACGTCGGCGGGGATGGAGTCGTCGAGCTGCTCGATCGCCGTCCAGAGAGCGCGCAGGTCGAACACCTCGCGCGCGACCGTGTAGGCGCGCGCGATGTCGGCGGCGCCGGCGCCGGTCTCCTCGGCGATCCGGAAGGCGAAGGTCATCCCCGCGCGGTTGACGAGGCTGTTCGTCACGTAGGTGGCGATCAGCTCGCGCCGCAGGCGATGCTGCTCCATCTCCGGGAGGAACCGCTCGGAGAGGACGCGCGGGAAGTAGCGGACGAGCTCGCGGGTCATGAACTCGTCGTCGGGCAGGTCGGACGCGACGAGGGCGTCGAAGAGCTCGACCTTGGAGAAGGCGAGGAGGACGGACAGCTCGGGGGAGACGAGCCCGCCCCCGGCGGCCGCGCGCTCGGAGAGGACCTCGTCGCTCGGCAGCGAGTCGAGCTCGCGGCTCAACCGGTCGCCCTGCTCCAGGTGCTGGATCAGGCGGGCGTGGACGCCGACCATCGAGGGCGCTTGCCGCGCCGCCAGGCTGAGCGCCTGCGTCTGGCGGTAGTTGTTGCGGAGGACGAGCCTCGCCACGTCGTCGGTCATCTCCGCCAGGAGCTCGTTCCGCTGCTTCTCGGTCATGTCCCCGGCCGCTACCGCCGCGCCGAGCAGGATCTTGATGTTGACCTCGTGGTCGGAGCAGTCGACCCCCGCCGAGTTGTCGATCGCGTCGGTGTAGATCTGCCCGCCGGCGAGGGCGTACTCGATGCGGCCCTTCTGCGTGAAGCCGAGGTTGCCGCCCTCGCCGACCACCCGCGCGCGCACGTCGCGGCCGTCGACGCGAAGCGGGTCGTTCGTCTTGTCGCCGACGGCCAGGTTGGACTCCGTCGAGGCCTTGACGAAGGTGCCGATGCCGCCGTTCCAGAGGAGGTCGACCGGAGCGGTGAGGATCGCCCGGATCAGCTCGTTCGGCGCGAGCGCTTCGGCCTCGATCCCCAGGGCGCTGCGGATCTCGGGCGAGAGGTCGATCGACTTCGCCGTGCGCGGGAAGACGCCGCCCCCCGGCGAGATCGCCGCCGGGTCGTAGTCGGCCCAGCTCGAGCGCGGGAGCGCGAAGAGCCGCTCACGCTCGGCGTAGCTCCGCTTGGGGTCCGGATCGGGGTCGAGAAAGACGTGCTCGTGGTTGAAGGCCGCCACGAGCTTCAGGTGGCGGGAGAGGAGCATGCCGTTCCCGAAGACGTCCCCGGCCATGTCGCCGATGCCGACGGCGGCGAAGTCGGTGGACTGGACGTCGACGCCGAGCTCGCGGAAGTGGCGCTTCACGGACTCCCACGCGCCGCGGGCGGTGATCCCCATCGCCTTGTGGTCGTAGCCGGCGGAGCCGCCCGAGGCGAAGGCGTCCCCCAGCCAGAAGCCGTACTCCTCGGCGATCCCGTTGGCGATGTCCGAGAACGTGGCCGTGCCCTTGTCGGCCGCGACGACGAGGTACGGGTCGTCCCCGTCGTAGCGGACGACGTCCGGCGGCGGCACGGTCTCCCCGCCGGCGAGGTTGTCCGTGAGGTCGAGGAGCCCGCGCATGAGCGTGCGGTAGGACTCGACGACCTCTTCTCGCAGCGCCTCGCCGTCGGCGGGCGGCTGCTTCACGACGAAGCCGCCCTTGGCGCCGACCGGAACGATCACGGCGTTCTTTACCATCTGCGCCTTCATCAGCCCGAGGACCTCCGTCCGGAAGTCCTCGCGCCGGTCGGACCAGCGGATCCCGCCGCGCGCGACGGCGCCGCCGCGCAGGTGCACGCCCTCGGTCCGCGGCGAGTAGACCCACACCTCGTACCGGGGGCGCGGCGGGGGGAGGTCGGGGACGAGCGCGGGGTCGAACTTGAATGAGAGATACGGCTTCGGGCGCCCGTCCGAGGCCCGCTGGAACCAGTTCGTGCGCAGCGTCGCCTGGACGAGCCGCAGGAAGCTCCGGAGGATGCGGTCCTCGTCGAGGCTCGGCACCGCGTCGATCTCCGCCTCGATCCGGGCGGCAAGCGCCTCGGCCGCTTCGCCGCGCTCGTCAGCGCGGGCCGGGTCGAAGCGCACGCGGAAGAGCTCGACGAGCTTGCGCGTGATGGCCGCGTGGTCGGTCAGCGTCTCCTCCATGTACGCCTGGCTGAAGGTGCTCCCCGTCTGCCGCAGGTAGCGCGCGAGCGCGCGCAGCATGGCGACCTCCCGCGCGCTCAGCTCGGCGCGGAGGACGAGGCGGTTGAAGCCGTCCACCTCGATCTCGCCGCGCCAGGCCTGCGCGAACGCCTCCTTGAAGGCCTCCCCGACGACGTCCAGGTCGATGGGGCCGTCCTCGTTCGTGAGTCCGAAGTCGTAGATCCAGGCCGTGATCGCCCCGGCGCGCGAGATCTCGTAGGGGCGCTCGTCGTAGACCTTGACGCCGAGGTCCTCGAGCAGTGGGAGTACGTCCGAGAGGAGAATCGGCCTCCCCGAGCGGAGGAGCTTGAGGACGAAGAAGTCGTCGGCGGCCTCGAGCGGGCGGTAGAGGGTGAGGGCGAGGTCGCCCTCCGGGTCGAGCCGCTCCATGCGCTCGATGTCGAGGACGGCCGCAAGCGCCGAGAAGTCGTCGCGGTAGGCGGCCGGGAAGGCGTCGCGGTAGAGCGCGAAGAGCTCGGTCCCGCGCTCCTCGCCGAGCTGGTCGACGAGGGCGTCGTAGAGGTCGTCCGTCCACGACCGGGTCGCCTCGACGAGCCGGGCCTCGACGTCGCGTACGTCGAAGTCGGGCAGCGGCGCCCAGGCCTGCGTGTGGATGACGTAGTGGAGCCGGGCCAGGACGGACTCCGAAAGCCGGACGTTGTAGTCGACGCTCGTGCCGTCGAACTCCTCCACGAGGATCGCCTCGATCCCCTGGCGCACCTGGGTGTTGAACCGGTCGCGCGGCACGAAGACGAGGCAGGAGAGGAAGCGCCCGAACGTGTCGCGCCGCAGGAAGAGCCGGACGCGCGGCCGCTCGCCGAGGTGGAGGATGCCCATGGCCATCTCGAAGAGGTCGTCGTCCGAGATCTGGAAGAGCTCGTCGCGCGGGAAGGTCTCCAGGATCTCGACGAGCGCCTTGTCGGCATGGCTCCCCGGCGGCAGGCCCGAGCGCTCGCGGACACGCCGCGCCTTGCGGCGGAGCAGCGGGATCTCGTCCGGCCGGGCGCTGTAGGCGGTCGAGGTGTAGAGGCCGAGGAAGCGGTGCTCCCCGACGACCTCGCCCGCCTCGTCGAACCGCTTCACGCCGAGGTAGTCGAGGTAGGCGGGGCGGTGCACGGTCGCACGCGAGTTCGCCTTCGTCAACACGAGCGGGTCCTTCGCCCGGGCGATCTCCCGCGCCTCGCGCGGCAGCTTGACGACGCCGTGGTCGCCGCTCTCGTCGCGCAGGATCCCGAGCCCGGTCCCTGGCACGCGCCGCAGCACGTCCTCGCCGTTCTCCTCGATCAGGTCGTACTCGTGGTAGCCGAGGAACGTGAAGTGGTTGTCCACGATCCACTCGAGGAGGGCCTTCGACTCCGCCAGCTCCTCCTCGTCGACCGGGGGCGGGTTCGCGTCCAGGTCCGCGATCACCTCGCGCGCGCGCGCGACCATCGGCTTCCAGTCCTCGACGGCGGCGCGCACGTCCCCGAGGACGCGCTCGAGCCCGGCCTTCACCCTCGCGAGGTGCTCGGGGTCGGTCTCGCGCACGATCTCAGCGTGGATGAAGGACTCGAGCTCGCAGTCGGAGGCCTCGACGTCGTGGCGCAGGACCTCGAGGAGCCGCCCTTCCTCATCGCGCCGCACCCTGACGACCGGGTGGATGATCAGGTGGACGCCGCTTCCGAGCCGGTTCAGCTCCATGCTCACCGAGTCGACGAGGAACGGCATGTCGTCGTGGACGATCTCGACGACCGTGTGCGTGGACGCCCACCCGTGCTCCTCGAGCTGCGGCGTGTAGACGCGCACCTTCGACTCGCCGGGCGCGCGCCGCATGCCGAAGTTGAGATGGGCGAGCGCGGCGCCGTAGAGGTCGGCGACGCTGCGCTCCAGCAGGTCGTCGGCCGCTACGGCGCCGTAGTAGATGTGGATGAAGGCTTCGAGACGCGCCGCCTGCTCGCCCGGGAGCTTCGCGTGGGCGCGCTCGACGGTTTTCTCGATCAGACCGGCCTTCGCCTCGTCGGGCTTCGAGCTCATGGTCTCTCACCCGACAGTCTGTCCGACCGGGCGCGGTCTGTCGAACCCCTACCCCTCGACCACGACCCTCCCGGTCATGCCCGGGTGCAGCGCGCAGATGTACCGGTACTCGCCGGGGCTGTCGAAGGTTCGCTCGAACGTCGCCCCGCGCGCCATCGTCCCGGAGTCGAAGGAGCCGTCCTCGGCGGTGACGGTGTGCTCCGCCGGGTCGTGGTTCTCCCACCTGACGGACCGGCCGACCGTCGCGGTGAGCGTCGGCGGGGTGAAGGCGAAGGCCTCGATCGCGACCGTGGCGCCGGCCGCCGCCGGCTTCGGGGCGGAGGCGAGGGGCGCGTTCCGCCGCACCTCGAGGAGCGTCTCCATCCCCATGTCGTCGTGGCCCTCGACGTTGCACTCGAGCTTGTAGACGCCGGCCTCGAGGTCGAGCTCGACCTCGACGGTCTCGCCGGGCTGGAGGACGCGGGTCTCGACCTTGCTCGCATCGTCCTCCACGTCCTCGCGCTCGATCTCGAACCCGTGCGCCATCGTCCCGCGGTTTACGATCACGAAGGTCGCGCGGCCGGGGCGGATCGCCGTCGCCTCGGGCGTGACCGCCCACTCGCCGAGGGCGACCTCGAACCCGCCGTCGCGTGGGTCGGCGGCCGCCGCCTGGTCGTCCGGCGTCGCCGCGTCGCCTGCCGCTGTGGAGGTCGCCTGCCCGGGCGAGGAGGCCGGCTCAGCCTCCTCGCCGCCGCCGCCGCAGGCTGCGGCGGCGAGGGACAGCGCGGCCAGCAGCCCGATGAGCGTCAGGCGCCTCATCGGTCGTCGTCTCCGTCGTCGCCGCCGCCGTGGCCGCGGCGGTCGTCGCCGCCGTGGTCGTCGTCGCCGTCATGCCCCGGGCCGGAGCTCTGCGAGCCGGGGCCGGAGTTGTCGTCGTCGTCGCGGTCGTCGTGGCCGCGCCGGTCGTCGTCGCCGGGGCCGTCGTCGTCCCCGCCGCGGCGGTCGTCGCCCGCCGACCCCGTACAGCGCGGGTCGCCGGCGTGCTCGGCCTCGTCGCACGGGCCGCTGACGTCCTCGGCGCCGGTCGTCGTGGCGCTGGTCGTGGTCGTCTCGACCGTCGAGGTGGTCGGCGCGACCTGGGCGAGCGGGCTGCTCGAATCGTCGTCGTCGCCGCCGCTCGCCGCGAGCGCGACGCCGACGCTGAAGGCGACGACGAGCGCGGGGACGAGCAGGATCTTCATGAAGGTGGACATGGAACCCTCCTGTCTCGGTGAGCGAAGTGCTCCTCCGAGGCTAGGAAGGGCCGGGAAAAGCGCGCCCCCAGGCGAGGTGAAGACTCGCCAGGCGGAGGTAAAGAAATCTCCTAGTCGTCGTCGCCCGAGCCGTGGCCGCCCGAGTCGTCGTCGTCCCGGTCGTCCCCGCCCGAGCCCGGGCCGCTCGAGTCGTCGTCCCCGGCGCGCGGGTCGCAGTCCGGGTCGAGGGCGTGCTTCGGGTCGTCGCACTTGCCCGGGAGGTCGTCGTCCTCCGTCGTCGTCGGGCGCGTCGTCGTCGCCGGCGGGGGCGTCGTCTCGGCCGGCGCCGTCGTCGGCGGGCTGGCGATCTCCACGGGGGCCCGGACGACGGTCGGCACGGCCGCCAGGGAGCTCTCCGAGGCGACGTAGACGCCGAGGGCCAGCCCCACCGGCAGCGCCAGGCCCGCCAGGGCCAGGAGGAGGACGCGCGCGCGGGTCATGGTCTCGACGCTAGCAGGGCGATCCTTCAGGAACGGTCAGGGGACGGTGAGGAATCGGCAGCGAGGGGCGGGAAGCTGGCCCGGATGCGCGTCCCCGGGCCGGCGAGGAGCTCGATGCTGCCGTCCCACCGCCTTGCCAGCTCGGCCACGATGGCGAGGCCCAGGCCCGTGCCCGGGCCGGCGCTCTTCCCCTGCGCGCCCCGGTAGAAGCGGTCGAAGACGCGCGCCCGCTCCTCGGTGGGGATGCCGGGGCCGGTGTCGGAGACGACGAAGCCCGGGTTGCCGCCGTTCCGGTCGAGCCCCACCTCGATGCGCGAGCCGCCGGGCGAGTAGCGGATGGCGTTCTCCAGCAGGTTGTCGAGGATGTCCGCGACGTCGCGCGGGGCGGCCCAGATCCGCCCGCCCTGCCCCTCCTCGACCGCGAGCTCGTGGCCGGCGTCGGCGGCCGGCTGGGTCCAGCGCCGACCCGCGGCCCGCACGGCCTCGCTCAGGTCGACGGCCTCGCCCGGCGCCTGGTCGGCCGCCGCCCGCGCGAGCGCCAGCAGGTCGTCGACGAGCCCGCTCAGGCGGTCGAGCTCGACCTCGGCCTTGGCCGCCTGCTCGGCGGCGACGCCGCCCTCTGCGCGGATCGCCTCCAGGCGGAGCTTGATGCCGGTGAGCGGCGTGCGCAGCTGGTGCGAGGCGTTGGCGACGAAGTCCCGCTGCGCGACCAGGTTGGAGGAGAGCTCGCCGGCCATGCGGTTGAACGAGCGGCCGAGCTCGTCGATCTCGCGGGGCCCTTCGGGCTCGACGCGCGCGTCGAGGTCGCCTCTCCCCAGCCGGCCGGCGGCGGCGCGCAGCTTCTCGACCGGCTTGGCGATGGAGCCGGCGAGGATCCAGGCGAGCACGAGGCCGGCGCCCACCACGGCGAGGCCGATCAGCGCGAGCGCGACCCAGCTCGAGCGGACGCTCGACTCCACCTCGCCCATCGGCGCGGAGACCCTGACCGCGCCGACGACGTCGCCCCGGTCGGTCACCGGGACGCTGACGAGCAGCAGCTCCTCGCCGAGCGTCTCGCTGTGGCGCTGGCGGACGTCGACGCTGCCGCCGAGAGCCGCCTGGAGCTCGGGCCGCTCCGCGGTGGCGAACGGCTCGCCCGGGGGCGCGGCCCCGTCGCTGTCGGCGAGGACGATCCCGTTCGCGTTGACAACGACGGTGCGTGCCCCGTCGCCGACCGTCGCCTCGCCGACGAGGGCGGCGAGGCGGTCCGTCGCGCCGATGCGGACGAGGTTCGCCACTCGCCCGGAGAGCACGGTCGCGTTGGCGACGACGTCCGACTCCAGCTCGGAGGTCGCCCGCCGGTCGACGTTCAGCGCGAGCGGTACCGTGAGCGCGATCACCACGGCGGCGAGGAGGTAGGCCGCCGCGAGGACGAGGCGGGCCCTGAAGCTCACGGCGCCTCGAAGCGAAAGCCGACGCCGCGCACAGTGTGGATGTAGCGCGGGGCGGCCGGGTCGTCGCCGAGCTTCTTCCGGAGCGCGCTGACGTGGACGTCGAGCGTCTTCGTCGAGCCGAACCAGGCGGGGTCCCAGACCTCGTGCACGAGCCGGTCGCGCCTGACGACCTTGCCGGCGTGCTCGAGGAGGACGCGGAGCAGCTCGAACTCCTTCACGGTCAGGTCGAGCGGCTCGCCCGCTCTCGTGGCGACGTGCGTGTCGAGGTCCACGCGGACGTCGGCGGCCTCGAGCACCGTGCTGTCCGTCTCGGCCGGCTCGCCGCCACGGCGCAGGACGGCGCGGATGCGCGCGGCGAGCTCGGCGGCGCTGAACGGCTTCGTCACGTAGTCGTCGGCGCCGAGCTCGAGGCCGAGCACGCGGTCCATCTCCTCCCCGCGCGCGGTGAGCATGATCACCGGCGTGCGCGAGACCTCGCGCAGGCGGCGCAGGACGTCCCGCCCGTCGCCGTCGGGGAGCATGACGTCGAGGAGCACGAGGTCGGGGGAGCGGCTCTCGAAGAGCTCGAGGCCGCGGGCCGCGGTCGCCGCCACGAGCACGGCGAAGCCCTCGCGCCCGAGCGCGGCGGCGAGCGGCTCGGAGATAGCCTCCTCGTCCTCGACCAGCAGGATCGTCCGCTTCGTCATCTCTCCGGAAAGGGTAGGCGACGGACGGCGGGCATCGACTAGACTCGCCCGGCCGTGGAGAGACTCAGACGGGGCTGGCGCCTCGCCAGGGAGAGCCTCGTCGTCGTCCGGAGCGACCCGGCGCTCGTCGCCCTCGTCGTCCTCGGCCTGGTCCTGGCGGTGCTCGTCGCGCTCCCGGCCCTCCTCGCCGCCGCGGTCGTCAGCGACGGTGACGAGCCGTCGGCGGTCGCCTGGATCCTGCTCGGCCTCGGGCTCTACCTCGGCTACGCGGTCACGATCTTCTTCGGCGTTGCGGTCGTGCACGCTGCCGGGCGCGTCCTCGACGGGGAGGACGCCACGGTCGGAGAGGCGATCGGCTTCGCCTTCGGCCGCCTCGGCCCGATCCTCGGCTGGGCGCTCGTGGGCGCCGTCGTGCAGGTCCTGTTCGCGCTGCTGCGGAGCCGCGGCGGGCTGGTCGGCCAGATCCTCGCCGGCGTCGGGGGCGCCGCCTGGGCCCTGGTCACCTTCCTGGCCGTGCCGGTGATCGCCTTCGAGGGGCTCGGGCCCTTCGCCACCCTGAAGCGCTCGGCGGCGCTCTTCCGCCAGCGCTGGGGCGAGCAGATCACGGGCTCGATCGGAATCGGCCTCGTCTTCTTCCTGCTCTCCCTGCCCGGCCTGCTGCTCGCCGGCATCGGCTTCGCCGTCGCGTCGAGCCAGGCGGCCGCCGTCGGCTGGATCCTGGCGCTCGTCGGCATCCTCGCCGTCGTCGTGGTGAGCATCGTCGGCCGCGCGGCCTCGGCCACCTTCGGCGCCGTCCTCTACCGCTACGCGGCCACCGGCGAGACGGCGGGCCCGTTCGCCGAGGGCGACCTCAGGTCGGTCGCGCAGAAGGCCTAGCGGCCCCGCCGTAGCCCCGACGAGAGTCGAGCAGGAACCTAGACCTTTCCTCGACTCCTGACCGGTCACCGCCGCGGTTCCGTTGGCTACGGTCGAGACTGGCCCGAGGTTTTCCAGCGGCGAAGAGGAGGGGTTGTTCGTGCGTGCTCGTACGAGCGGGCGGCGGTTCACGACTGGGGCGACGTTCGTCGCCGTGCTCACAGGGGCGCTGCTGGGGGCAGCGGGCCAGGCCAGCGCGGCTGTGGAGTCGTGCGTCCACGACCCCGTGACGAAGACGGTCACGGCGTCGATCTCCACCGGCTCGGAGGCCACGCTCAAAGTGGCCGCGAACGGCCAGCTCCTCTTCGGCCTCGTCCCCGCTCCGTGCGGCGACGCGACGACCACGAACACCGACCTCGTGACCGTCACGGGCACGGCAGGCGCGGACGACACGTTCGTCCTCGACCAGTCCGACGGCTTCCTCGGGCCGGGCTTCACCCCGGAGGGGAACATCCCCGAGATCGAGGTGGACACGAACCTCGGCGACATGACCGACCGCTTCGTGATCTACGGCACGCAGGGCGACGACACGATCGCCGCCGGCGTGAACGGCGTCGCCATCGACTCCGACGGCGACCTCGATATGACCTTCAACCCGGGCATCTTCGAGCTCGAGGTGCACCTGCTCGCGGGCAAGAACTTCTTCAACGGGCGCGGCCAGGGCGGCGCGGGCCTCGCGTTCCGCGGGCCGCTCTGGATCTACGGCGGCGACGAGGGCGACGAGCTGGTCGGGGCGTGGGCGGCCGACGAGATCCACGGCGGCGCCGGGGACGACCTGATCTACGCGCACCAGGAGAACGACGTCGTCTACGGCAACGGCGGCAGCGACTGGATCAGCGCCGGCGACGGTGCCGACCTCGTGGTCGGCGGCGCGGGCGCCGACAACCTCCTGGGCGGCTACGGCGACGACACGCTCGACGCGGTCGACGGCGACGCGGACGCGCAGATCCACGGCGGCGGCGGCACGGACACGGCGTACGTGGACGTCCCCGACCCCGGCACGATCGCGGTCGAGAACGTGATCGTCGACCCCGGCCCGCCCCCTCCGCCCCCACCGCCCGGAGGCTCGTGCATCTACGACGCGGCGTCGGGCACCGTCAACGCGGCCATCCCCGCGAACGGGAGCGCGACGCTCGCGGTCGTCGCCGGCGGCGCGATCCACTTCGGCGAGACGCCGACCGCGTGCGGCGCAGCGACGACGGCGAACACTGACACCATCACGGTCGTCGGCCAGCCCGGCTCGGTCGAGCACCTGACCGTCGACCAGACCGGCGGCGCGCTCGCCCCGGGCGCGACCGCGGAGACGAGCGGCCTCTCCGAGGTCGAGGTCGCCGCCAACCTCGGCGACGCGACCGACGAGGTCACGGTCGTCGGGACGAGCGGTGACGACACGCTCTCGGCCGGTTCGAAGGGCGTCTCCGTCAACACGGACTCCGACGAGGACGTCACGTTCGGCATTGCGCCGGCCCATGTCGAGCTCGTCGGCGGCGGGGGCGTCAACGTCCTCACCGGCCGCGGCGGCTCCGGTAGCGGCACGGTCTTCGCCGGGCGCGTCACGCTCCGCGCCGGCGCCCTCGGCGACCGCCTCGACGGCGGGAACCTGGACGACCTGCTCGTCGGTGGCGCCGGGCCGGACGTCCTCGACGCCGGGACCGGCGACGACGAGCTGCGCGGCGGCGCCGGCGCCGACGTCCTCAAGGGCTCGGACGGAAACGACCTCCTCGTCGGCGGCGCCGGCGCGGACGAGCTGAACGGGAGCTTCGGCAACGACACGATCGAGGCCGACGACGGCGCCGCGGACCTGCTCATCCACGGCGGCCCCGGCACCGACTCTGCGAAGGTCGACGGCGTCGACCCGGGCACCATCTCGGTCGAGACCGTCGAGGTCGTCGCCGGCCCGCCGCCGCCTCCGCCTCCGCCCGGCGGTGCGTGCACGTACAACCCGGTCTCCGGGGTCGTGCTCGCCGCCACGCCCGCGGGCGCCGCCGCGACCCTCATCGTCGTCGGGGGCGCGATCCACTTCGGCGAGACGCCCACCGCCTGCGGCGACGCGACGACGGCCAACACGGACTCGATCACGGTGACGGGCCCGTCGGGCTCCGTCGAGCGCCTGACGATCGACCTCTCCGGCGGCCCGCTGGCGCCGGGCGCCTCCGACGAGGGGCCGAACGGCAGCTCGGAGATCGAGATCGCCGTCAACCTCGGCGAGGCCGCCGACCAGGTCGTCGTCGTGGGCTCGCCCGGGGACGACACGATCGCGGCCGGCACGAAGGGCCTCGGGCTCAACGACGACCGGGACGTGGACGTCACGTTCACCGTGCTCCCGACGACGTTCGAGCTCTTCGGCGGCGGCGGCGACGACTCCCTCTCCGCCCGGGGCGGCGCCGGCGCCGGACCGCTCTTTGCCGGCCCCGTGATCATCCACGGCGAGGACGGAAACGACACGATCGCGGGCAGCGACCTCGCCGAGCTCCTCGCGGGGGGCGCCGGGAACGACACGATTGACGCGGGCGCCGGGAACGACACCGTCCAGGGCGGCGCGGGAGACGACGCCCTCACCGGCGGGCACGGAGACGACGACCTGGACGGCGGCCTTGGGACGGACCAGCTCTTCGGCAACGCCGGAGACGACGTCGTCCATGCGGACGACGGCGTCGCCGACGCCGAGCTCAACGGCGGGGCCGGCACCGACACGATCTCCTACGACGCGGGGCTCGACCTTCCGGTTGCGTTCGAGGTCCTGCACGGCCTCTAGGAATCGAGGAACCGGGGCCGTCGCGATCCCGCCCGAGGTGGGCGCCGCGGCGTGAGCGGCTAGCGGCAGTCGCCGGGCGGCGGCGGGACGATCTTCGTCTGGCGCTTGCCCTCGGCTTGGATGGCCCGCTGGATCGTCCGCGCCATCAGCGCGGCACCGTCCGGGTTCAGGTGGATGGCGTCGTAGGTGAGGCCGCGGCGGTCGGACACCTTGTCCCAGGGCGCGATCACGAGGTCGTCGCGGCGCCGGTCGAGGCGGCGCAGGCGCTCGTTCACGTACTTGAAGTACCAGGCGTAGCGGTCGTGCTGCCAGTACGCGCTCGGCGGGATCACCGAGCGGCGCGCGTCGCGGAGGGTCACCCAGACGAACTGCCGGGCGCCCTTGCGGCGAAGCGTGGCGAGGAGATCGCGCGCCTCGCCGTCGAACTTGCGCGCCCAGCGCGCGTAGTTCTTGCGCCCGCGCTCCCAGAGCGAGTTGTAGCCGATGCCGAGCACCACGAGCCGGGGGACGCGCTTGCGTGCGGCCATGCGGTCATCCATCGCGGGGAGCATGATCGCGGGCTCGCCAACGATCTCCACGTTCCAGCGGCGGAACTGCTTGCGCAGCGCCTGGGTCGCGCCCAGGAGGACCGAATCGACGAGCACGGTCTGGCGCCGGCGGGTGAGCCAGCCCGGCTTCACCGTCGTCGGCGACCCCGTCGGCTCGCAGACGGTGGAGGTTCCGACCGCGGGGGCGTCGGCCGCGACCCCCGTGTTCCCGCCGAAGACGAACCCGGCCAGGAGCGCTCCGGTCGCGACCAGCCCGCCGACGACGACGGCCAGCGCCGTCGCCCGGCGCCGGCGGTAGCGGCGCTGCCGCTCCGCGCGGCGGGCGGCGCGCTCCTCGGGTGTCGGCTGCTCGGCCATCCGTCTTCGTCCCGCAGGGAGGGTCCACGATAGCGGCGGAGCACCGCGGGATCCACGCCGCTGGCAGACTTTGACCGTGAACCTCTTCTGGTTCATCCCCGGCTACGAGACGTCCGTCTACGAGGCCGGGCGCGAGCCGATCTTCGTGGCGCTGCTGGCGTTCCTGCTCTGCTTCGTCCTCACGCGCGCCTACACGCGGATCGCCCGGGTGCGCGGCTGGGGGAGCGCTCATGCCGGCGGGGTCCACCTGCACCACGTGGTCGTCGGGATCGTGCTCGCGCTCGCGTCGGCGACGCTGATCATCGGCTTCGAGCCGGTCGACAACTTCTTCGAGCTCTTCCTCTGCGCCGTCTTCGGCTCGGGCGCCGCGCTCATCCTCGACGAGTTCGCGCTCGTCTTCCGCCTGCAGGACGTCTACTGGTCGCAGGAGGGGCGCTCGTCGATCGACGCGGTCATCGTCGCCGTCACCGTGGGCGTGCTCGTGCTCCTGCACGTCACGCCCGTGGACCAGAGCGAAGGGTTCGGCTGGGCGGTGGTCGCCTCCGTGGCGGTTCACGCCCTCCTGGTCGTCGTCGACCTGCTCAAGGGGAAGCTCTGGACGGGGCTCTTCGCCGTCTTCATCCCGTTCGTGGCCCTGGTCGCCGCACTGCGGCTCGCCAAGCCGCACTCGCCCTGGGCCCGGCGGTTCTACAAGGAGGGAAGCCACCGCCGTCGACGGTCTCAGGCCCGGTACCGCAAGAAGGAGGAGCGGTGGGGGCCGCGCCGCGAGGAGGCGCTCGACCTGATCGGCGGAGCGCCGACCCGGCCCGAGGCCGACGTGGAATAGTCCCGCCGTGCGGATCCTCTACGGCGCCGTCGGCGAGGGGCTCGGCCACGCGACCCGGTCACGCGTGGTCGCCGCCCACCTGCTCGAGCAGGGGCACGAGGTCAAGATGGCCGCCTCCGGCCGCGCGCTCCCCTACCTGCGCGAGCACCTGCCGGACGTCGAGGAGATCTGGGGCACGTCGTTCGTCCTCGAGCACGGGACGGTGAACACCTGGAAGACGCTGACCGGGAACGTCCGCGGCGGCGTGCACGGCGTGCCGGAGGACTGGCGCCGCGGCGCCGAGATCGCGCGCTCCTTCGCGCCCGACGTGGTGGTGACCGACTTCGATGGCTTCACCTACCTGTTCGCGAAGACCCACCGAAGGCCGGTGCTTTCGGTCGACAACATCCAGATGGTCGACCGCTGCAAGCACGACGCGGAGATCCTGAGCGGGATCCACGTCGACTACCGCACGGCGCGGGCCTTCGTCCACGGGAAGCTCGGCCGGGCGAGCCACTACGTGATCACGACGTTCTTCCGGCCGTCGCTCCGCAAGCAGCGCACGACCCTCGTCCCGTCGCTCCTCCGGCCGGAGATCCTGGCGGCGCGCCCGGAGCGCGGCGACCACCTGCTCGTCTACGGGCGCATCAGCGAGACCGCGATCGCCGCGCTCGAGGCGAGCGGCGTCCCCTGCCACGTCTACGGCGCCCGCGACGGGCTCACCGCGGAGGTCCGTACGCGCAACCTGTGCTACCGGCCCTTCGCCAACGAGGCCTTCATCGACGACCTGCGGACTGCCCGCGGCGTGGTCGGCTCCGCCGGCTACTCGCTGATGAGCGAAGCGGTGTACCTCCGGAAGCCGATGCTCGCCCTGCCGCTCGCGGGCCAGTTCGAGCAGGAGATGAACGCCCGTTACCTCGAGCGGCTCGGCTTCGGCACGGGGGCCTCCGCGCTCGACGAGCCGGCGCTCGAGCGCTTCCTCGCCCGCGAGCCGGAGCACGAGCGCGCGCTCGCCGGCTACGAGCAGGATGGAAACGCCGAGGCGCTCCGCGTCATCGACGGGCTCGTCCAGGAGCTCGCCGGCGGGCGGCGCCCGTGAGCGAGCTCGAGCTCGCCCGGACGCTTCTGCTCTTCGCCTGGGCCTTCGGCCTGGCCGCGATCGAGATCGAGATCGAGGGCGGCTGGGGCTGGGCCGAGCGGCTGCCGACCTGGTGGCGCTCGCGCGGGCTCGTCGGGCGGGCCTACGGCGCGGCCATGGGGCGCCGTCCGCTCACGGGTTACCACGTCTTCGCGTTCGCGCTGCCGCTCCTCGTCCTCCACTTCCCGTACGCGATGGGCGTCGACTGGACTCTCGCTGGGGAGCTCCGCACGCTGGCGACGTTCTTCGCGGTGGCGGTGGTCTGGGACTACCTCTGGTTCGTCCTCAACCCCGCGTACACGGTGAGGCGCTTCGAGCGCGGGAAGGTCTGGTGGTTCGAGGTCCCGTGGCTCTGGCGCTTTCCGCTCGACTACTACCTGGGGCTGGCGCTGTCGGTCGGCCTGGCCGGTCTCTCGGCCTGGGCGGCCGGCGACGCGGAGCCGCTCCGTCGCCACCTCTGGATGGTCGCCGGGCTGGCGCTCCTCGTCGCCCTGACCGTGCTCGCCGCCCCGCTCTACCACCGCTGGTACCGCCGCATGCGCCGTCCGGGCGCGGACGACCGCGGCGCCGTGCGAACCTATCCGCCGCCCGCCCCGGGCGAGGCCTGGGCCGGCGGCGTCCCCGATCTGACGCTCGACGACGAAGGGAGACCGACATGAGGACGTGGCCGCTCGCGCTCGGCGCCGCCGCCGGGGCCGCCGGCTGGGGTATCTACAACGCGATCTCCCCGACGGCGCAGGGGTTCGGCAGGTCGTTCGTGGGCACCCCCGGGAAGGGGAAGCTGCTGGCGATCACCTTCGACGACGGGCCGAACGTCGCCTGGACGCCGCAGCTCCTCGAGGTGCTGGAGAAGCACGGCGTCAAAGCGACCTTCTTCACCATCGGCCACTACGCGCGCGAGCAGCCCTCGCTCCTCCGCGAGGTCGCGGCCGCCGGCCACGCAATCGGCAACCACACCTACACCCACGTGACCATGCCGCTGCACACGGACGACACGATCCGGCGCGAGCTCCGCGACACGACGCGCGCGATCGAGGAGGCCAGCGTCGAGATGGCCAAGGTAAATGGACGCCGGTTGATGCGCCCGCCCTACGGCCGCCGCCGGCCGGGGACGCTGCGCGTCCTCTGGGAGGAGGGGTACATCCCGATTCTCTGGTCGGTGACGCTCTGGGACTGGTCGAAGAACGTGACCACCGAGAAGATCATGCGCAGGGCCGAGAAGCAGATCAAAGGCGGCGACGTGATCCTGCTCCACGACGGCTGCGACGTGGCCATGGGCTGGGACCGCAGCCACTCGGTCCACGCGGCCGACCTGATCCTGCAGCAGTGGAAGGAGCAGGAGGGCTGGGAGTTCGTGACCGTGCCGGAGCTGATCGAGCGCACCGGCTTCGACGTGCCCCGGGCGGCCTGATGCGGATCTTCGTCTGGCACGGCTACCTGCTCGCCGGCACCGGCTCGAACATCTACGCGCGCCAGCTCGCCCGCGAGTGGAGCGGCGAGGGCCACGAGGTCGTCGTCTTCTCCCAGGAGCCGCATCCGGAGCGCTTCGACCTGGGCGGCGCCGAGACCGTCCGGCCCGATGTCGGCGGGCTCCTGCCGGTCTTCGTCGTCGACGAGTACGAGGGGTACGAGGTGAAGCGCGTGCAGGACTGCACGCGGGCCGAGCTGGAGGCGTGGGCGGAGGCGAACGCCGCGGCGATGCGCGGGCGGCTCCCCGCCGACTTCGTCTTCGTCAACCACGTCCTCATGGGCGGACCCGTCGGGGCGGCGGTCGGTATCCCCTACGTCGTCAAGGCGCACGGCTCCGAGCTGGAGTACTCCATGCGGGGGAACCCCGAGCTCTCCGCGTGGGGCCGGGAGGCTCTGGCGGGCGCGAAGGCGACGATCGTCGGCTCCGAGCACATCCGCGAGGTGCTCGCCGAGGTGTGCGACCACACCGAGAACGTCCACGAGATCCCGCCCGGAGTCGACGTCGAGCTCTGGCGGCCGGCCCCCAGAGGCGAGGCGCTCGCCGCCCTCCTCGCCGAGAGCCGGAAGGATCCCCCGAACCCGGGGAACGCGAACGAGCGCCTGCCCGACGAGGGGAACGCCGACCGTCTCGGCGCCTTCCTCGCGGACGACCGAGCGACCGTCGTCTACTTCGGGAAGCTGATCGAGAACAAGGGCGTGCAGGTGCTCTTCGAGGCGCTCCGCGGCGTGGACGCCCGCGTCCTGGTCGTCGGCTTCGGCGACTACCGGGCCGAGCTCGAGCGCCTGGCCGAGGGGCTCGACGCGCTCTTCACGGGGCCGCTGGAGCACCGTCACCTCGTCCACCTGCTCGCGCTCGCCGACGCGTCAGTCGTGCCGTCGATCTTCCCGGAGGCCTTCGGGATGGTCGCCGCCGAGTCGGCCGCCGCGGGGTGCCCGCCGATCGTGGCGAACCACTCGGGCCTCGCCGAAATCGCGCAGGGGCTCGAGCGCTTCTACCCGCCGGAGCTCCGGGATCTGCCCTCGTTCGCCAGCGGCGACGCGCTCGACCTGCGGGCGAAGCTCCTGGAACAGCTCGCTCTCGGGCCCGGCGAGCGGGAGGCGCTCCGCGCGGCGGCCCGGGAGGCGGGCGTCGAGCTCTGGAGCTGGACGAGCGTCGCCCGCCGCATCCTCGACGCCGCGAGATGAGGCGGGGCGGCCGGCGACCCCGGCCGCCCCGCCCGGCGTTCACGGAGCGGTGGCCACGTTGGCGGCGCCGCGCGTCAGGGTCGTCGTGAAGACCCAGTCCGAGGCCGCGTTGTTCGTGTCCGTCCCGTCCGGGATCCGGCTGAGGGACCCGGCCGCGGTGTTCGAGTCGGCGACGGTCGCCGGGAGCATCGTCCCCTCGACCAGGCTGTACGTCCGCCCGGTGACGACGGCATCGGTGATGCCGCCCTCGTAGGAGAGCGCGTCGAGGAGCGCGCCGTCGTCCGTGTCGATCAGGGCGAGCCCGTCCGGCGCGCCGTTCTGGGCGTCGCCGGCGACGACGAGGTAGGCGCCGGGCGCCAGCGTGCCCGTGAGCGCCTCGCGGTCGTACTCCTCGGAGTCGGCCCCGTCCACGTAGACGAGCGCGATCCCCGCCAGGTCGATCTCCGCCGTGCCCGTGTTCTTCAGCTCGACGAATCCGTCTCCGTCCGCGCCCACCTGGTCGTAGTCCACCTCGTTGATCACCAGGCCGCCGGTGGGCGGCGGAGGCGGCGGTGGGGGAGGGGGCGGCGGAGGCGGAGGCGGGGGCGTCCCGCCCGCGACGCAGCGGAAGAGCACCGTGTCGTCGCCGGCGAAGTCGAGCTCGACGGCGCCCGCCTCGCCGCCGTCGGTGGTGCAGGCGATGCCCGCCAGGTCGCCGAGCTTCGTCAGGCCCGCGCCCGGGTCGCCCTTCGGTCCCTGCGGCCCCGCAGGCCCCGCCGGGCCCGCGACGTTCCACGACACCGCCTGCTCCCGCGCGCGGCAGGCGCTCGCCGAAGCGACGAGGCGAACCCAGCCGCCGTTCGGGTGCCGGCAGGCGTAGATGACCTCGTCGGCGGCGGTCTCCGCCGCGAGCTTG
>Ga0268386_10000707_pt1 | contig 21728 bp, 20 predicted proteins | sample RVTome_15_FD_200260 | JGI IMG/M metagenome (GOLD analysis project Ga0268386, IMG submission 200260) | Soil microbial communities from uranium-contaminated site in the Upper Colorado River Basin, Wyoming, United States - RVT150D86... ...
GGGGCCGTGGCGGTCGCCGAGGCGGAGACCGAGGTGACGGAGGAGGAGCCGATCCCTGCTGTCGACGTGGAGGACCCTGGCGCCCCATCGCCCAATGGCTCGGGAAACGGCAAGGTGGCCTCGGTGGTGCCAGCCCGCCCGTCGGTGCCTCCAGCCGGCCTTCCCGAAGGGGTGCGGACGCAGCGTCTCTTGACCGTTGTCAAGGCGCGAGCCATTCAGAACGTCAAGGCCGAGCCGATCGACAAGGTCAATACCTGGCCCCACCTGATGCTCATGGAGTTCGGGGCGCTCCTCGCCATCACCGGGCTCCTGGTGATCATGTCGGTGGTCATCCACTCGCCGCTGCTCGAGCCGGCCAACTTCAACGCCACTCCCAACCCCTCCAAGGCCCCCTGGTACTTCCTCGGCCTCCAGGAGCTGCTCAGCTACTTCGACCCGCAGATCGCCGGAGTCATGGTGCCGCTCTTCATCGGCATGATCGGGTTCATGATGATCCCCTACGTCGACAAGAACCCGTCGACCCGGCCCAGCGACCGGAAGTTCGCCATCATGCTCTACTCGATCTTCCTCGCCGGCTCGGCCACCCTGACCATCATCGGCGTCCTGTTCCGGGGTCAGGGCTTCAACTGGTCTTATCCGTGGCGTGACGGGGTGTTCTTCGACGACCTCAAGGACTGGGTGCACTTCGAATGACCTTCACCAACTGGATCCTGGTGGGCGTCGGCTTCTTCGCCATCATCGGGGCCCTCGGAGCTTTCACCATCGCGTTCCGTCGATCCCGGGCCGAGCCGCCGCCCGATCCCACCGCCGGTGTGTCTACCGAGACCCGGCGCGCCGACCGCTCCATGGCGGGAGTACGCGTGGAGCCGATCGCGGTGGGGGAGCACGAGCCCGTTGCCGAGGCCGGCCATGCCGAGGAGGTGATCGAGGAGCCGGCGCCGGCCGCCGTTGGGATCGAGGTCGTCGAGCGCCAGCGTGTGGTGGAGGTCACCCCTGAGGAGTCAGGCGTCAGCCGGCGTCACTTCTTCAACCGGGCGATCACGGTCACCTTCGGCTCGTTCCTCGCCCTTTTCGGTCTCAACTCGCTTGCCTTCTTCTGGCCCAAGCTCACCGGTGGGTTCGGCTCCGACGTCGATGCCGGGGCGGTGGAGGACCTCCTGGCGCTGACGGTGACTCCTGCCGGGACAACTGTGCCGGTGTTCATCCCCGAGGCTCGTGCCTACGTGGTGCCTGCCCCCGACTCCTTGTCGGCCCAATTCGAGGGTCGCAACGTGGCTGCAGGGGGTCTGATGGCGCTCTTCCAGCGGTGTGTTCACCTGGGCTGCAGGGTGCCGTGGTGCGCCACCTCGATCGGTTTCGAGTGCCCGTGTCACGGCTCCAAGTACAACTATGTGGGCGAGTATTTCGCCGGTCCCGCCCCCCGCAATCTCGACCGCTTCGTGGTCGAGATCCGCGACGGCGACCGCTTCGTCATCCGGACCGGTGAGATCGCCGAGACTCCACGTGCTTCCTCTCCCTCCGTGGCCTACCCCCAGGGCCCGAGTTGCATCTGATGGCTGACCGGCAGGCAGAGACGTGACCGCGGACGTCATCACCGTTCTCGCCGTCGTCGCCGGCATCCTCTGGCTTGGCCTCATGTTGGTGTCCGCCCTGCGCAATCGTGGTGGCGGGGAGGAAGTCCCACCCAATCTCAAGCCCGGCATCGACGATCAACAGTTGGAGACCAGACGACTCGAAGGGGGTCAGAAAGCCGCCATTGGCTTCTCCGCCTTCCTCGCCATCGCACTTCCCCTGTATTTTCTGGGCGAGACCAACCGTCAGGAAGGTTTCGTCGAGGAGTTCGCCGAGGCCTCCATCGAGCGTGGTGAGCACATCGTCGAGGAGTTCGCCTGTTTCAGCTGCCACGGCCCACTGGGGGTCGGTGGGGCCGCGCCCTTCGTGGAAAAGCGCTCCGGGGTCGCCGTCTCCTGGGCGGCTCCCGCCCTCGACGATGTCCTCTATCGCTACAACGAGGACGAGGTGAACTTCTGGGTCACCTACGGGCGGGGCAACACTCCCATGCCGGCATGGGGTGTCGCCGGCGGCGGGCCCATGAACGAGAAACAGGTCGAAGACGTCGTCAACTATCTCGAGTCGATACAGATCGGCCAGCAACAGGCCGTCGACAAGACGGTCGACAGCGTGGCCGCACAGGCCTCCAGGCTCGCCACTGCCGATGCCACGGTGGAGGCCGCGATCGTCGAGCAAGCTCAGGTCGTTGCCGAGATCCAACAGGCGCCGGAGGACCTCCAAGTCATCGAGCCCGGGTCCGAGCGTGCGGTTGAGGTCCTCGAGAACGCCGGTGAGGGCATCGACACCGACGACGACGGTCTCTCCGACGCCGCCGAGGCCGAGCTGTCGGAGATCTCCGCCGAAATCGTCGAGTACTACCGCGAGATAGACCCCGTGACTCTCGACCCGGCTATCCCGGATGCCGCGCTGGTGGATGCCGGCCGCCAACAGCTCGACACCGCCGTGGAGCGGGACCCCATCCTCCAGATCTACGTCGACTCCATCGGGGCTGCCCTGGCCGGCGACGAGATCAGCGCAGAGTCACCCGACACCGACGGTGATGGCATCTCCGATGCCACCGAGGTCGTGATCACCGGGCTGTTCACCGAGGCCGGAGCGGCCACCGTGCCCGATACGGTGAACGTCATCACCCTCGACCCCACCAACCCGGAGACTGTGAGCGGTGTGCCCGACCCTGAGACCGCAGCCAATATGGTCGGAGGGCTGGAGACGAGCGCGATCAACGTTGGGGTCGCCGTCGAGAACGTCGACCGAATCCTGCCCCAGCAGGAGGCGGGGTTGGAGTTCCTGCGAGAAGCGCAACAAGAGCAGGCCTGGGTCATCGACATCCCCGGGGTGGCTGCCGCCATGGGCACCAGTGACGAGGAGGCGGAGCGAGCGGTGGCGCTGTTCAACGCCAACTGTGCCCGCTGCCATACAGCCGGGTTCAGCGCCGGCTTGCCTTACACCAAGGAGGTCGGCTCGGGCGGGTTCGGCCCTGCCCTGTGGGACGGCCGTCCGGTCGTCCAATTCGGCGACGCGCCGGCGCCGGGCTCCGAGGAGCCCGACCTCCTCGTCGATTTCCTGGTCAACGGTTCGGAGGCCGAGACCCCATACGGTCTCAACGGGTTCGGCTCGGGTAGGATGCCGGCGTTCGGCGCCATCCTCGACCCTGCCGACATCGAGTTGCTCGCCCGATACCTCCGCAGCGGGGATCTGAGCGGGATCGGGCAGTAGTCATGTTCTTTCGTGAGCTCTTTCGATCGCTCCTCTCGGCGAACCTCTTCGTCACCGGGATCCTTCTCACCGCAGCTTCGATCCTGTTGTTCTACGGGTCGATCTATCTATTCAACCGGACCAACCTCGGGAGGCGGCTCGGCTTCCTGGTCACCGGTGCCGCCGTCTTCGGATGGGCCACGATCACCTCGTTCCTGTTTGTCGTTTATGCACCCCGCGGCCCCAAGCCGGACAACATCGAGGGGCTGAATGCCTTCGAGATCAGGGTCATCCCCATCACCTACCTGCTGGTGTCCCTGGTCTTGTTCCTGGTGTTTCTGGTCGCCCTCCACCAGTACGAGGAGACCAAGGAGGCGGGCGGCTGATTTGATGCCCGGCCGACTTTGGCCGCTTGGCGCCTCGGCATTCCACTCTTTCTTGCCGAGGGACTCACCTTCAGCCGTGCGCTCGTGACCGTTTGATCATCGGCCAAACAGACGCCGGTCGGCCGGCGGCTAGCGCGCCCGATTGAAGTTCCGCCTACCCGTAGTAGCTGAGGATCTGCAGCTCCGTCGACAGATCGACCTGACGGACCGCCACCTCCGCGGGGACCGTCACCCGGATCGGGGCGAAGTTGAGGATCGAAGACACCCCGGCGGAGACCAACTGGTCGGCCACGTGCTGCGCCGACACCGCCGGCACGGCCAGGATCGCCATGTCGAACAGGCCGTCACCACAGTCACGGGTAATGGACGCGGCGTGACGGACCGTCACCTTCGCCACCTCCTGGCCGACCCTGTCTGGGTCGATGTCGTACACGGCCACGACGTCGAACCCCCGCTGGCTGAGCCCCGAGTAGCGAGCGAGGGCCGTTCCGAGGTTCCCGGCTCCGACGATGGCCACCCGGCGCCTCCCGTCGATGCCGAGCTCGCGTTGGATCCGGCCGCGCAGGTCGGCGACGGAGTACCCCACCCCCCTAGTCCCCTGAAAGCCGAGGTCGGAGAGGTCCCGCCTCACGTTGGCAGGGTTCACCCCCGCTGCCTCGGCCAGCTCGCCTGAGCTGACGGTGCTCTGTGACTCCCTGATGTCGTCCAGCAGCCGAAGGTATCTCGGCAACCTGGCCACGGTGGCGCGTGAGAGCCCGATCATTCGGGCCAGACGATACAACCGGGCTTCTTGGTTCCCCACTCGACCCTTTACGATCTCTTGGACATGTCCTCACCCAGAGTCCTCGTCGTCGGTGGTGGTCCTGCTGGATCGGCTGTGGCCTACTGGATGGCCCGCGACGGCCTCGATGTGACTCTCGTCGAGAAGAAGGAGTACCCCCGCGACAAGACCTGTGGCGACGGGCTGACTCCCCGCGCCATTCTCCAACTTCAGGAGATGGGCTTCGACTTCGACGTGCCCGAGTTTCACCGCATCACGGGGCTTCGCTCCTATGCAGGCGACGACTTGATGATCGAGATGCCCTGGCCGGAGCACAGCCGCTTCCCCAACTGGGGGGGCGTCATCCGTCGTCGTGATCTCGACCAACAGGTGGCGGGTCTCGCCGAGAAGGAGGGGGTCTCGATCCGGCAGAAGACAACTGCGACGCCGGTCATCGACGAGGGCCGGTTGATGTCCGTTGCCCTGGCCAACGGTGGTGGGACCGAGGCCATCGTGCCCGACCTGACGGTGATCGCCGATGGGTCGATGAATCGATTCGGGCGCGATCTGGGGACAGCCCGCAGGCGCGACTACCCACTGGGGATGGCGGCGCGTGGCTACTACTCCTCGCCCCGTTCGACGGACCCCTACCTGGAGAGCCAGCTCGACCTGCGTGACTCCAGCGGATCCACCATGCCGGGTTATGGATGGGTGTTCCCTCTCGGCGACGGCACGGTCAACGTCGGTGTCGGGCTCCTCTCCACCTTCAAGAAGTGGAAGGATGTGAACACCACCCACATGATGAACGACTACGTGGCCTCTGCGCCGGGGTACTGGGAGCTGTCAGAGGATTCCAGGCTGAGCAAGCCGATGGGTGGCAAGTTGACCATGTCTTATTCGAAGAGCCCTCTGGTCGGGAGCAATTGGCTCACGATCGGGGACGCCGCGGGTGCGATCAACCCCTGGAACGGCGAAGGGATCTCGTACGCCTACGAGACGGGTCGGATCGCCGCCGGGTATGTGTCGCAGTCTCTGGCGTCTGGCGACCCCGGGCTGCTCCGCCGATATCCGCAGCGGCTGCAGGACGAATATGGGCTCTACTACAAGATGGCCCGGATCTTCGTGAAGCTCATCGGGTACCCCTCGGTTATGCGCACCCTCGCTCACACCGGGCTGCGCAATCGCCCCCTCATGGAGTGGACGCTGAAGGTCATGGCCAATCTCCTCGACGAAGACGACAAGCACATGGGGGAGCACACTTACGACGCCCTAGCGGCAATCGTCCGCACGCTCCCCACCAAGTAGACGATCTCGTCGGGGCCTACCATCGGGGGCGTGGCGGCACCGAGACTCCTGGCGTTCGACGTGAACGAGACATTGCTCAGCCTCGACCCCATGCGGGAGAGTCTCGAGTCCATCTTCGGGTCCGAACCTCCCATCGGTGAGTGGTTTGCCCGGCTCCTTCACGGATCGCTCATCGCCAACATTCTCGATCAGCATCGACCCTTCGGCGACATCGGGGCCGAGGCCCTGATCAATCTCGCCGCCCGGCGCGGGCTCTTGCTGCGCGCCGAAGACGCAATCGCGGCCGTCGCCCCGATGCGGGAACTGCCGCCACATCCCGACGTAGTTGCCGGGATCGAGCGACTGTCCCGCAAGGGCTACGAGATGATCGCCCTCACCAATGGCGGCAGTGGCGTCGCCCAGGCCCAGATCGAGAACGCTGGTCTCGACAGGTTCCTGACCCGCGTGATATCCGTCGACGAGGTCGGCAAGTTCAAGCCAGATCCCCGTCCTTACCTCCATGCAGCCGAGGTCATGGGTGTGGGTGTCGGTGAGATGGTGTTGGTTGCCGCCCATGATTGGGACTGCGCCGGCGCGGTGGCCGCCGGAGCCCAGGCGATCTTCGTGAGACGTCCGGGAACCGCCTGGGGTCTGCCCTCGGCCCCACCCGGGCTGCAGGTGGCCGATGTCTCCCAGCTCGCCGACATGCTGGGGGCCTGAGCGAGTTCAACCCAGTCCTGACAGCACTTCCAACACCCGGTCCACCTCCTCGGCGGTGTTGTAGTGGACGAAGCCGATGCGGACCAATCCCCCGCTGTCCAGGACACCAAGTCGCTCCATGGCGTTTACGGCGTAGTAGTGCCCGGACCACACGTAGATCCCGTGCTCGATCATGTGCGCGGCCACCGCGTCGGGATGGCGGCCCTCCACTGCGATGGCGAAAGTGGCCACACGAGTCTCGCTCATAGTCGGGACTCCGTGGAGTCGAACGTGTCCCATTTCGGCGATGCCATCGATGAATCGAGAGCCGAGGAAGCGCTCGTGGCCGGCGATCCGGGCGAACGCCGACTCGATGCTGGCCCGACCCAACCCTGCCCCGAGCGACGCGACGTAGTCCACCGCCGCGGTGAAACCGGCCAGCGACTCGAAGCTCTGAGTGCCCGTCTCCCATTTGCCCGGAGGGTCGGAAGGCGCCGGGCGCACCTTGTAGGCCTCCAGCGAAGCCAGGTGCTCCCGCTTCCCGTAGAGCATCCCGATGTGCGGTCCGAAGAACTTGTACGCCGAGGCCGTGAGAAAGTCACAGTCGAGGGCCATCACGTCGATCAGGCGATGGGGCCCGGCATGCACCGCATCCACATAGACGAGGGCACCCACCTCGTGAGCGGCGCGGGTGATCGTGGCCACGTCCACCACGGTCCCGATGGCGTTGGAGGCGAGGCACACGGCGACCAGCCGAACTCGGTCGTCGAGGGTCTCCGCCACCGCCTCGGGCTCGAGGAGCCCGGTTGCAGAGTCGAACTCGGCGAGCCGGACGTCGACGCCGACGTCTCTCGCAGCCATCACCCAGGGTGTGTGATTGGCGTCGTGGTCGAGATTGGTGACGACGATGGCGTCCCCGGTGGACCAGGTGGCGGCCAGCGCCCGGCTCATGGCAAAGGTGAGACTCGTCATGTTCTGGCCGAACGAGATCTCTCCGGCGTCGGCGTTGATCAGGCTGGCTGCCGCGCTCCGGGCATCGGCGGTGATGCGGACGGCATCATCTGACGGCCCGTAGCCGCCACCGAGGTTGCTCACCCCTGCGTGGAGTGGTGCAGCCATCGCCTCGATGACCTCATGCGGCACCTGAGTCCCACCGGGGCCGTCGAGATAGGCGGCGGGATGCCCTTTCTCGATGCGGGTCAGGGCCGGGAATCGCGAGCGGACTGCGTCGACGTCGAAGGTGGAGCTCATCGACGCACGATACGTCTCCTCCGCGGGATCCCGGCGTGGGCTGGGGAGCGGGTCGATGGTCCCGAGGTGACAGCCAGGTGATCACCGAGACCAACGCCTACCAGGGCGGTGTCGGTCCCGAGGATGCCCCGATGTACCGTCGACAACGGATCCCCCGCCCCAAGGACGACGCCGGGTTCGGCTTCTGGGGCTGAAACCCGGAGGTTCTCAGACCCGGCGGGGCTGATTACCTCACCAGCGGAGAGCGTCCTATTCTCGGGCTCGTGACCCTCGCCGACTACGCGCCGATCTTCGTGATGGCTGTGCTGGCGGCCGGATTCGTGGCCGTATCGTTGTTGGTGTCACGAAGATTCAGCCCGAACAATCCGACCCCGGAGAAGCTCGAGCCGTACGAGTGCGGGATCATCCCTGAAGTCGAGCCCTCGCAGCGCTTCCCGGTCAAGTTCTACCTGGTCGCCATGCTCTTCGTGGTGTTCGACGTGGAGATCATCTTCCTCTTCGCATGGGCCTCGATATGGGACTCGTTGGGCTGGTATGGGGTGGCGGTCATGCTGATATTCACCTTCTTCGTCATCGAGACCCTGATGTACGTTTGGAAGCGAGGTGCCCTCGACTGGAACGTCCATCGCCGCGCCAGGTACATCCCGGCAGATGGTGCTGTCATGGATGAGGTCGGGGAAGCCGCGTAGCGATGGCGACGACCGCCCCCGGCAACCTCCTCATGACGACGGTCGAGAGGGCGGCCAACTGGGCCCGCACCCGATCGATGTTCCCGGCCACCTTCGGGCTGGCGTGTTGTGCGATCGAGATGATGGCCACCGGAGCCGCCCACTACGACCTGGCCCGGTTTGGCATGGAGGTTTTCCGGGCCTCACCCCGTCAGGCCGATCTCATGATCGTCGCCGGTCGGGTCAGCCAGAAGATGGCCCCCGTGCTGCGTCAGGTCTACGACCAGATGCCCGACCCGAAATGGGTCATCTCCATGGGTGCCTGTGCCAGCACCGGGGGGATGTTCAACAACTACGCCCTGGTGCAAGGAGTCGACCAGGTGGTCCCGGTCGACATCTATGTCCCGGGCTGTCCCCCCGGGCCGCAGAGCCTGATGCACGGAATTCTCAGCTTGCACGAGAAGATCATGGCCGGGGAGATCGTGAGATGAGCCCTCTTCTCGAGCACTTGGCCGGAGCCTTCGAGTCGGTGGAATGGGAGGAGTCTCACGGCCAGGACGTCGCCCATGTGTCCAATGAGGACTGGGCAGCGTTCGCCGAGGCGGCCAAGGAGGCCGGATTCGAGGTGTGTGTCGACGTCACGGCGGTCGACTGGTTGCGACAGCGCCCGCAGCGCTTCGAGGTAGTGGCCAATCTGCTCTCCATGAGCCAAATGACCCGACTGCGAATGATCACCGCCGTGGGCCGGGAGGATCCGACCGTCGCCTCTTTGACCCCGGTCTGGCCGGGGGCCAACTTCGCCGAGCGGGAGGTCTATGACATGTTCGGGATCGTCTTCGCCGGTCACCCCGACCTGACCCGAATCCTCATGCCCGACGACTGGGAGGGTCATCCCCTCCGGAAGGACTTCGCCGTCGGCGTGGTCCCGGTGCAGTTCAAGGATTCCCATCAGGTGAGATGAGATGACCGACGAGCAGACAGCGAATCGAGAGGGGGGACGACCGCCCTCCGACACCGCGACGGACACCCTCGACCTCTGGGTCGCGGGCACCGAGGAACCCGAGTTCCAGCCCACAGACGAAGGCACCCAGGAGTTCGGCCCCGACGAATCCGAGGCTCGTCTCGACGACCAGTTCGGTCGGGTGATCACCGACGACTACGTCTTCGACGACGAGGTCGAGGAAGAGGAGCGCATGGTGGTCAACATGGGCCCCCAGCACCCGTCGACCCATGGAGTGCTTCGCCTGCAACTGGAGCTCGAGGGGGAGGTGATCCGGCGCACCAAGCCGATCATCGGATACCTGCACACCGGGATGGAGAAGACCGCCGAGCAGCTGACCTTCTCCCAAGGGCCCACCAACGTGACCCGTATGGACTATCTGGCACCCCTCCATTGCGAGCTGGCCTTCTCACTGGCGGTCGAGCGGCTTCTCGACATCGAGGTGCCGCCACGTGCCGCGGCGATCCGGGTGCTGCTCACCGAGCTGAATCGGGTGTCGTCGCACCTGGTCGCCTTGGCCACCAACGGTATGGACATCGGGGCGCTGTCGATGATGATCTATGGCTTCCGCGAGCGTGAGTCGATCCTCGCCTTCTTCGAGAAGAGCACAGGTCTGCGGATGAACCACAACTTCATCCGGCCGGGCGGCACGGCGGCCGACCTCGCCCCGGGGTGGAAAGACGACGTCGCGGCCATCCTGGAGGACCTGCCGAAGCGACTCGACCAGTACGACGACCTGCTCAAGAGGAACCCGATCTGGCTGGCCCGGACCGAGGGGGTCGGTGTCATCACGGCCGAGGAGGCGATCGCCGAGTCGATAACCGGGCCCGCATTGCGGGCCACCGGTGTGGAATGGGATCTGCGCAAGGCCTTCCCCTATTCGGGCATCGAGCAGTACGAGTTCGATGTCCCGGTCGGTGAGAACGGGGATGTGTACGACCGCTACCGGGTGCGGGTGGAGGAGATCAAGGAGTCACTGAAGATCGTCTCACAGGTGATGGACACCATGCCCAGCGGTGACTATCGCATCGATGACCGCAAGATCACCCCACCGCCGCGCGCCCGGATCGACGAGTCGATGGAGGCCTTGATCCATCACTTCAAGCTGTTCACCGAGGGCTTCAAGGTGCCGCCGGGCGAGACCTATGTCGCAGTCGAGTCTCCCCGGGGCGAGCTGGGGTGCTATCTGGTGTCCGACGGCGAGGCGCGACCTCATCGGATGCACACCCGGGCACCTTCGTTCTACAACCTCCAGGCTCTCCCAATCGCCATGGCCGACAGCCTCGTCGCCGACACCGTCGCCACCATCGCTTCGATGGACCCGGTGATGGGTGACGTCGACCGTTGACCTGGTCCGAGCCGTTCTGTGGAGGTCTGTTACGCGTGAAGCGCCACAAACCTTCACAGAAGGGTGGCGGAAGTGCTTGTTCCCGGTTTCACTAGCTCACCGGAAACTCCCTAATCTCGCCTTCGATGAGTCACTGGTCGGAGGCCACCCAGGAGCGCGCTCGCCAGATCATCTCCCGATACCCGGAGAAGCGGTCTGCGGTCATGCCTCTGCTCTACCTGGCGATGGCCGAGGCGGGTTACCTGACCAACGAGGGCATGGAAGAGGTGGCCGAGTGGTGCGAGATCACCCCCGCACAGGTCCAGGCGGTCGCCAGCTTCTACACGATGTACAAGCGAGAGCCCACCGGCACCTACCTGATCTCCTGCTGCACGTCCATATCCTGCATGCTGTTGGGTAGCGACGACGTCCTCCACGCCGTCGAGGACGAGTCCGGCGTGCCCCATGGCGAGACCGACGCGGCAGGTTTGGTATCGGTGGAGCACGTCGAGTGCATCGGAGCCTGTGGTGGCGCCCCGGCGGTGCAGGTCAATTACGAGCTGATCGAGGGGGTCAACGCGGTGAAGGCTCGGGAGCTGGTCAGATGGCTACGCAAGGCCCAGCCCCAGGTCGTGAACACTGACGAGATGCAGTCGCTGTTCGGCGGCAGACGCAGCTTCGACTGGGCGATCACCGAGGAGGGGGGCGCGGTGGGTCCCTACCCGGCCTTCCAACCGTTGGGGACGGCGAAGAGTGAGTCCGACGCATGAAGGCCCCACTCGTCGTAACCCGGAGGATGACCGATCATCCTGCCGACTCGCACACGATCGCTCGCTACGAGGCAACCGGGGGATACGCCGAGGCGAAGCGGGCCATCACAATGACCCGCGACGACCTCGTCGACGAGATCAAGGCCTCAGGACTACTGGGTCGGGGCGGGGCCGCCTTCTCTGCCGGGCTGAAGTGGAGCTTTCTCGCCCCGGCTCGACCCTCTTATCTGGTGGTCAACGCCGATGAGTCCGAGCCGGGGACGTTCAAGGACCGTCAGCTGCTCGAGCGCGACCCGCACCAGATGGTTGAGGGGATCGTCATCACCGCCATCGCCAACGAGGTGCATCACGCTTTCATCTACATCCGCGGCGAATACGCCAAGCCGGCCCGTCGGGTGCAACAGGCCGTCGACGAGGCCTACGAGCGGGGTTATCTCGGAGAGGGGATCTTCGGTTCCGCTTACAGCCTGGATGTGACGGTCCACCTCGGCGGCGGGGCCTACATATGCGGCGAGGAGACGGCCCTGATCAACTCGCTGGAGGGCCTGCGCGGCGAGCCTCGACTGAAACCGCCCTACTTCCCGGCGGCCAAAGGCCTCTACATGATGCCCACCATCGTCAACAACGTGGAGACGGTGTCCAACCTGCCTCACATCCTCGCCATGGGGGCGAGCGGGTACAGCGGGCTGACCGGCAGCGCTGACACGGGGACCTTCATGACCTCGCTCTCCGGGCACGTCAAGAAGCCGGGCAACTACGAGCTGCCCCATGGGATCACATGGCGGGAGCTCATCTATGAAATCGGGGGTGGCGTCAGGGACGACAAGGGTCTCAAAGCCTGGATCCCCGGTGGCGCTTCGGCGCCGTGGTTCATCCCGGAGAAGCACATCGACCTGGAGATCACCAAGGAGGTCACGGCTTCGGCCGGCTCCATGCTCGGCTCCGGCGCAGTCATCGTGATGGACGAAGACACCTGCATGGTCCGTGCTGCCGAGCGGATCGTGCGCTTCTTCTCCCATGAGTCGTGTGGTCAATGCACACCGTGCCGCGAGGGCACGACGTGGCTGGAGATGATCCTTCGCCGGATCGAAGAGGGGCAAGGGAGGGCAGTCGACCTCGACCTCCTCGTCGACGTCTCCGACGGCATCAGCATCGACCTGGCGTGGCCGCCCAAGATGACCACAATCTGCCCCCTCGGCCCCTCGGCGGTGTCCCCGATCATCGCGCTCCGCGACTATTTCCGGGACGAGGTGGACGCACACGTCAGGCGAGGCGGTTGTTGGTTCCCCGGAGCAGTGAAATCTGGGGGGACGACCCCCCAGACCCCCCGCTCGCCCCTCGTGACGGTCACCTCTGCCGAGGGGCGATCATCTGACCAGCTCGCCTCGGACCGGGATCGCGCTGGAGGTGGAGAATGACCTCCCCCGAACGCGGTCTGGTCCAGGTGACGATCAATGGCATGTCGCATCAGGTTCCGGAGGGTGAGCTGCTGATCAAGGCGGCCCAGGACAATGGGACCTACATTCCCCGTTTCTGTTGGCACGAGCGGATGGAGCCGGTGGGGATGTGTCGCATGTGCCTGGTTCAGATCGAGACGCCACGGGGACCGATGATGGTCACCGCCTGCACGAACCCAGTCGCCGAGGGGATGGTGGTCGACACCGAGAGCACCGAGGTGGAGAAGGCGCAAGAGGCCATCCTCGAGTTCCTCCTCGCCAACCATCCCCTCGACTGCCCGGTTTGTGACAAGGGTGGCGAGTGCCCCCTCCAGGACCAGGCCATGGCCTATGGCCCCGGTGAGAGCCGGTTCGTGGAGATCAAGCGCAACTTCGAAAAACCCATCCCCATCTCCGATCTCGTGTTGTTGGACCGGGAGCGATGCATCCTCTGCGCCCGGTGCACCCGATTCTCCGATGAGATCTCCGGAGATCCGCTCATCGAGTTCAAGGACCGTGGGAACACCACGCAGGTGAACACCTTCCCCGACCATCCCTTTTCGTCGTACTTCTCGGGGAACACGGTGCAGATCTGCCCCGTTGGGGCGTTGACGGCCAAGCCGTACCGGTTCCGGGCTCGCCCCTGGGATCTGAGGAAGATCGAGAGCTCCTCGTTGTTCGACACCGCGCATCCCCGCATCGAGATCCACTCCAGCCAGAACGAGATCCTCCGCTACACCGGGGTTGACATCGATGCCATCAACCACGGATGGCTCTCTGACAAGGATCGGTTCGGGTTCGAGTACCTACGCTCCGAGCATCGTCTCACCAAGCCGTTGGTGCGTCGTGACGGCCAGATGGTGGAGGTCGAGTGGGCCGAGGCCCTCGACGTGGTGGCCGGCAGGCTCGAATTGATCAGGGAAGAAGACGGTGGGGAAGCGGTCGCCGTGATCGGAGGGGCCAACGGCACCAACGAAGACGCCTACGCCCTATCTCGATTCGCCCGAGATGTGTTGGGGACAGCACACGTGGATTGCCGTCTCGACGACGGGCTGGCCGCCCATTTCCTCGCCGCCACCGTGGATCGCGCCCTCATCTCGGATCTCGACGACGCCGACACCATCCTGGTCTGGGGGCCCGACCTCAAAGAGGAGCACCCAACCCTCTATCTGCGTGTCCGTCGTGCCGCCCAGGAGCTGGGCAAGACGCTCGTGGTGGTACACCCACGCGTGACCGGGCTCGACGACCGGGCCGCTCACAAACTCACCTACCGTCCCGGCGGCGGGTTCGCCCTTCTCGAAGAGATCGCCGCCGGGGGACATGAGGACGTGGCCGGCGACCTCTCCGCGGACAGGGTGGTTGCCCTCGTCGGTGTCACCAGTATCGCCGATGGGCCCCGTCTGGCTGAGTCGGTCGCCGCACTGGTGCGACAAAGGGCGGGCACCGCCAGGATCCTCCCGCTTCACTCTCGGGCCAACACATCGGGTGCCCTCGACATGGGCCTCGCCCCCGACCTGCTCCCGGGCCGAGTTGCCGCCGGCAGTCCGGGAAGGGGAACCCGACAGATCATGGAAGGTCTCGAGGCCGGGGAGATTCGCGCTTTGATGCTGGCCGGCTCTGATCCGATACGCGACATGCCCGACCCCAGAGTCGCCGCGGAGGGGTTGTTCGCGGCCGAGTACGTCATCGCCGTGGACCTGTTCTACAACGACTCGAACCGACACGCCGACGTCATCCTCCCCGCGGCGGGGTTCGCCGAGAAGGAGGGGACCGTCACCAACGTCGAGGGCCGGGTGCAGAAGGTGAATCGGATGCGTCCGGCACCTGGGTCCGCCCGCCCCGATTGGTCGATCTTGGACGACATCTCCACCCGCATGGCTCGGCCGTTGGGATTGTCATCCGCCGAAACCATCGCGAAGGAGATCGCCGAGAACGTACCCCTCTACTCCGGGGTCACCCACGATCATCTCGAGTGGGAGGCGCGTGACGGTGTCGTGGTCCCGATGGAGGGCTCACAGCCTTTCGACCACATCCCGGTCTCATTGGGCGGGCCGAAGGCGCCCGGGGCCCAGTTCGTGTTGCACCAGGCCCGCACGATGTACGACGACGGTGTTCGTCTTCGTCACTCTCCTTCTCTACACGTGCTCGCCCCGGGCCCGATGGCACATATCAACCCCGCCGACGCCCCCGGGCTCGGCGTCAAGGCCGGCTCGACCGTCAAGGTCACCACCGGGCAGGGTGAGGGCGAGTTCACAGTCGTCCTCGACGAGGGCACGCCCTCAGGCGTGGTGTACGTGCCATTCAACCAACCGGGCGGGGCTGCGCTGGGCACCGACCCGGTGGTCAGGGTGAAGGTGCTGTCAGGGGAGATGGGAGCCCGATGAGCTGGGTCGAGGCCGGCATCGTGCTCCTCAGGGTGCTTCTCGTTTTCGTCCTCCTTCTCGGCGCCACGATCATCAACGTCTGGGCCGAGCGGAAGGTCGTGGCCGACATGCAGAGCAGGATCGGCCCGCAGCGTGCCGGGCCTTGGGGGATCCTGCAGACCGTGGCCGATGGGCTCAAGCTCTTCTTCAAGGAGTCGGTGACACCGCGCAAGGTCGAGGTGGGTGTGTATCTCCTCGCCCCCTTCCTCGCCGTGATCCCCGCTTTTCTGATCTTCATGGTGGTCCCGTTCGGTGCGCCTTTCACGATCGGTGGCGAGGAGGTCATCCTCCAAGGGGCCGATCTCAACATCGGTGTGCTCTTCGTCCTCGCCATGTCGTCGATCGCGGTCTATTCCGTCGTTCTGGCCGGCTGGTCGTCGGGCTCGAAATACCCGCTGATCGGCGGGGTGCGCGCCACCGCCCAAGCCATCTCCTACGAGGCGGCGATGGGTCTGGCCATGGTTGCGGTAGTCATGTTCACCGCCACCCAGGGCGACGGTGGCACGCTGAGCCTGGCCGAGATCGTCGCCCGCCAGGAGGGGACCTGGGGTGGGATCATCCCACGGTGGAACGCCTTTCCACAGGTGGTGGCCTTCGCGATCTTCTCGATCGCGATCGTGGCCGAGACCAACCGTGCCCCGTTCGATCTGGTCGAGGCGGAACAGGAGATCGTCGGCGGGTTCCACACCGAGTACTCGGGGATGCGATTCGCCATGTTCTTCCTCGCCGAATACATCAACATCTTCTCGATGTCCGCGGTCGCGGTGACCCTCTTCCTCGGCGGCTGGAATGGGCCGACCTGGGAAGGCACCCTCCCTGCGTTCGTCTCGGCGATCCTGCCCACCATATGGTTCGTGATCAAGACCTATGCGGTCATCTTCGTGTTCTTCTGGCTTCGAGCCACCCTGCCCCGTCTTCGCTACGACCAGTTGATGGCGCTCGGCTGGAAGCGCCTGATACCCGCCGCTCTCACCTGGATCGTCGTCTCTGCCGTCGCCATCGGCGTTCGTCAGTTCGGTTTGCCCTGGAGTTGATGACATGGGTCTGATCACTGAGCTCCTCAAAGGCCTCCGTGTCACCGGTGGGACGATGCTGCGGACGATCACCGGCCAGGAGATGGTCACCACGGAGTACCCCAAGGAGAAGCGTCACAAGCCGCAGCGCTTTCACGGTCGTCACGTGCTCAACCGCTATCCGGACGGCATGGAGAAGTGCATCGGTTGTGAGCTGTGCGCCGGGGCATGTCCCGCCGACTGCATCTACGTGCGCGGCGAGGACAACAGCCCCGACGACCCCGTCTCGCCAGGAGAACGTTACGGGTACGTCTACGAGATCAACATGCTGCGCTGCATCTTCTGTGGCTTGTGCGTCGAGGCCTGCCCCACCGAGGCGATAACCATGACTCACCTGTTCGAGATGTCGACCACCAACCGTGAGGACGCTATCTACACCAAAGAGGAGTTGCTCATGGATCGTGCCGGCCGCGTGCCGCACATGTTCCCCGAGGACGACCTCGCCGACCAGGAGGAGCTGCTGACCGCCGACGGCTGGGTTCGGGCCACCGCTCCGTCGGGGATGGCTGCCTACGAAGGGGTGCAGATGTGGCAGGGCACACCGGGCCCGGCTTCGTGGGACCCCGAGCCGTCCCAGGAGGAGAGGGACAGCCGATCGGGGACGTCGGATGGCTGAGGCTCTCATCTTCGTGGTGATGGGCGCCGGAGCGCTGGCCGGAGGTGTCAGTGTGGTGGTTGCCCGCAATCCGGTGTACTCGGCGTTGGGCCTACTGGGGACGCTGCTCTCGGTGGCCGTGCTCTACGTCGCCCAATTGGCTCACCTCGTCGCAGCGGTTCAGGTGATCGTCTACGCCGGTGCCGTCCTCACCCTCTTCCTGTTCGTCATCATGCTGATCGGCGTGGACAAGGAGGAGCGTCGCGACGAGACGCTTCCTTTCCAGCGCTGGATCGTCGGCGGGCTCGCACTGGTGATCATCGTCTTCGCCACCGGCCTGAGTCTCTTCGGGGACTTCGACTGGGTGCCCGCCGCGACCGCCACCGTTACCGAGAGCACCAACGGGACGGTGGAAGCGATAGCCGAGCCCTTGTTCACCGACTGGGTGCTCGCATTCGAGGCGACCGCCCTGCTCCTGACGATTGCCGCTGCCGGGGCCATCGCCCTCGCTCACTATCGGCGGAGGGAAGCCTGATGGTCGATCCGGGCTGGTACATGGCCCTGGCCGCCGCCCTCTTCCTCATCGGGGCTCTGGGTCTACTCGTCCGTCGCAACGCCCTGGTGATGTTCATGTGCATCGAGCTGATGCTCAACGCGGTGAACCTCACATTGATCTCGGCCGGCCGTGCCCTCAACGACCTCAACGGACAGGTGGCGGTGTTCTTCATCCTGGTGGTGGCGGCGGCCGAGGTGGTGGTGGGGCTCGCCATCATCGTCGCCATCTTCCGTTTGCGCTCCAGCGCCTCGGTCGACGAGTTGAGCGAGCTGAAAGGCTGATGGCCGTCGCGATCATGATCCGACTGCGCCCCTCAGCAGCCCACTCCCGGGCAGCGGCGGGTGGTTTCCGCTCCTCGGCAGGGGGCGCTCGCCCCGCCGGGAGGTTCTGGGCATGACCGACTTCCTCTGGGTGATCATCGCCCTCCCCCTTGCCGGCGCCTTGTTCCTTCAGTTCTTTGGGAGATTCATGACCGAGCCGCTGCCGGGATGGCTGGCCAGCGTCACGATCGGCGGATCTTTCGCCCTGGCGGTCGGGGCGACGATCCCATTCATCCAGGGTGGTGAGCACGGTGAGACGGTGCTGCTTTGGGAGTGGATGCCCGCAATCGGAGCCAACCTCGAGATCCTCTGGGATCCGCTGTCGGCGCTGATGACCCTGGTCGTCACCGGTGTCGGGTTCCTGATCCACGTCTTCGCCATCGGCTACATGCACGGGGACCAGCGCTATCACCGCTTTTTCACCTACCTCAACCTCTTTGCGGCCTCGATGCTCACATTGGTCCTGGCCGGTAACTACGCCATGCTCTTCCTTGGTTGGGAGCTGGTTGGTCTGTGCTCTTTTCTGCTCATCGGGTTCTGGTTCACCCGATCTTCAGCCGCGGCCGCCGCCAAGAAAGCCTTCGTGGTCAACCGCATCGGCGACTTCGGGCTCATGGTGGGTCTGATGATCGTGTTCACGACGTTCGGCACCCTGTCGTATGGAGGGGTCTTCGCGCGAGCCGGTGAGTTGCTCACCACGGGACTGGCCACCGCGATCGGGCTCCTCTTCTTGCTTGGCGCGGCCGGTAAGTCGGCTCAGATCCCGCTGTACGTCTGGCTCCCCGACGCCATGGAGGGCCCAACACCGGTCTCGGCGCTCATTCACGCGGCCACCATGGTGACCGCCGGCGTGTACCTGATCGCCCGCTCCGCAGCCATCTACGAGCTCTCCCCCACCGCCCAGATCACGGTGGCCACGATAGGGGCGGCGACCGCATTGTGGGCGGCCACGATTGCTCTGGCACAACGTGACATCAAGCGGGTTCTCGCCTACTCGACGGTGTCGCAGCTGGGTTACATGTTCCTCGCGGTCGGCACCACCGCCTATGTCGCCGGCATCTTCCACCTCATGACCCATGCCTTCTTCAAGGCGCTTCTCTTCCTCGGCGCCGGCTCGGTGATCCACGCCATGGGCGACGAGCAGGACATGCACAAGATGGGGGGCCTCCTCAAGAAGATGCCGATCACCGCCGGCACGATGGCGATCGCCACGATCGCCATCGCCGGCATTCCACCCACGGCCGGCTTCTGGTCGAAAGACGAGATCCTCGGTTCGGCGTTCGCACGCGGTGGTTGGTTCTCGGCTCTCTGGGTCGTTGGCCTGGTCACCGCGCTGATCACCTCGTTCTACATGACCCGGCAGTGGGTTATGGTCTTCTTGGGTCGCCCCCGCTGGGACGACGACAGACACCCCCACGAGTCACCTGCGGTGATGACGGCGCCGCTGGTCGTGCTCGCCGGCCTCTCGTTGATCGGCGGCCTCATCAACACGCCGTTCCGCCTGACGCTGGATCGCTTTCTCGAGCCCGCCTTCGAGTTGGTGACGCTGCAGCACCCACCGGAGGGATGGGCCATGTTCATAGTCCTCGCCGGTCTCTCCACCCTTGCCGGGCTGGCCGGTATCGCCGCTGCGTTTCTCACCTATCGACAGCCCGAGACGAGCTGGACCGGGTTCGAGCGAGGCTTCGAGCCCTTGTGGGGCACCTGGCAGGAGGCTTACCACGTCGACGACATCTATGGCCGGGTGATCGTGGCCCCGGGGACGAAGACCGCAGAGGTCGCTGCCTTCGTCGTCGACCTCCGGGTCATCGATGGTGCCGTTAACGGCGTCGCGCGCCTCGTCCGCACCGTGGGTGAGTGGGCCCGCCCACTCCAGACGGGGTTCGTACGCAGCTACGGGGCGCTCCTCCTCGCCGGCACCGTGACCATCGTCATCTGGCTGGTAGTCGGCTCATGACGACTGCCAGCCGAACTCGCCCCTCGCTCGACTGCAGTGGTGTCTGGCGTCGGCAGAAAGCCGAGGTGGCTCCGTGCTGACCTGGCTGGTCCTGCTACCGGTGCTAGGGGCGATCGTTGTGGGGTTGACCCCGCGGGCCCGCAAAGAGCTCCACCTCCCGCTCGGCATCAGCCTGTCGGTGCTCCCACTGGCGTTGGCTCTATATGTGTTCGCCACATTCGAGCCTGTCGCCGGCTACCAGTTCGCCGAGTTCCACTCATGGTATGAGCAGTGGGGGATCGCCTGGAATCTCGGGATCGACGGCATCTCCATGCCGATGATCGTGCTCACCACCATCTTGATCCCGATCGCACTCGGGGCATCGGTCATGATCACCCACCGGACCAAGGAGTTCGTGATCTACACCCTCCTCCTCGAGGCGGGGATGATCGGGGTCTTCGTCTCCCTCGACCTGTTCCTGTTCTTCATCTTCTTCGAGGCGATCCTGGTCCCGATGTACTTCATCATCGGGGTCTGGGGCAGCGAGCGCCGGGTCTATGCGGCGATGAAGTTCTTCCTCTACACCGCGTTCGGATCGGCGCTGATGCTGGCGGGGATCATCGCTGTGGCCGTGATGCACGGCCAACAGTTCGGGGCCGCCTCGTTCACTCTCGCCGATCTGATGAATCTCGAGATCTCCACCGTCGCCGAGCGATGGTTGTTCGGAGCGTTCGCCCTCGCCTTCGCGATCAAGGTGCCGCTGTTCCCCCTGCACACGTGGCTACCCGACGCCCACACCGAGGCGCCGACCGCGGGCTCGGTCCTGTTGGCCGGGGTGCTCCTCAAACTGGGCACCTACGGACTTCTCCGGTTCAACCTGTCACTCTTCCCGGAAGCCTCGGTCGATGCCATCTGGATCATGGGTGCTCTCGCCGTGATCGGGATCGTCTACGGGGCGGTGGTGGCCATCGTCCAACCCGATCTCAAGAAGCTGGTCGCCTACTCCTCGGTCAGCCACCTCGGTTTCATTGTCCTGGGCACGTTCGCCCTCACATCCGGGAGCCTCCAGGGCGCCGTGATCCAGAACGTGAACCACGGTCTCACCACGGGGGCGCTCTTCCTTCTCGTCGGGATGATCTACGAACGCCGTCACACCAAGCAGATCGCCGAGTTCGGGGGTCTGCAGAAGGTGATGCCGGTCTATGCCGGGTTCTTCCTCTTCATGATCTTCGCCTCGATCGGCCTGCCCGGGCTCAACGGCTTCGTCGGTGAGTTCCTGGTGCTGGTCGGGAGCTATGCGACCCTGCCATTCCTGGCGACTGTCGCCGCCTCTGGTGTGATCCTCGCCGCCATCTATCTCCTTTGGGCGTACGAGCGGGTGTTCACCGGCGTACCCGACAAGGAGGAGAACCAGCTCCTCTCCGACCTCACGCTGAGGGAAGTGTCGCTCCTGGCTCCGCTCGCGGCCCTGGTGCTGCTTCTCGGCCTGTACCCCAGTGTCCTTCTCGACAAGATCGCTCCCTCCACCGAGGCCGTGCTCGACCACATCGAGGCGTCGACCGACTACCAGGTCCCCGCACCGGGGCGTCTCGGCGACGTTTTCGTAGCGGGAGGCGAGAAGTGATCACGCCCGAGATCTCCTGGGTTGCGATCCTTCCGGAGATCCTGCTGGCCCTCGGCGCAGCAGGGGTCCTGCTCGTCGAGGTCCAGTGGAAGCCGCACACCACTGTGCTCGGCGCGATCGCCGCCGGCTCGATCCTCCTCGCGGCCGCCTTCACCGTCCTGCAATGGGCTCAGGCGAGCGACGCCGTCGAGTTCGGTTCGACAGGAGAGCTAGTCGTCTTCTCCGGCTTGGTCGTGATGGACGGCTTCGCCATCTTCGGGCGATTCGCCCTGCTCGCGGTGACGGCGTTCGGGCTGCTCGCCGGCTGGCGTTACATGCAGGGATTGGGTCGTCGCGGCGCCGAAGCCATTGCC
>Ga0268386_10000708_pt1 | contig 21725 bp, 18 predicted proteins | sample RVTome_15_FD_200260 | JGI IMG/M metagenome (GOLD analysis project Ga0268386, IMG submission 200260) | Soil microbial communities from uranium-contaminated site in the Upper Colorado River Basin, Wyoming, United States - RVT150D86... ...
GGTGGTAGCATTGGCTCAGGTGTTTTCGCGGCGCCTGCCGGATTCGATCGGAAGGTGTTTTTCTCATTACCCACTTCGCCGGTGGATCAAACTGCGGAAGGCCTTAAAGAGTTTCGCGCGCTCGCGGCGAAATACAAGTTACCGTCAAGCCATTTGGCTGCTCAACTTTCCGCTTACGTTGCGGCCAAAATATTGGTTGAGGCGATTAGGCGTGTCGGCAAGGACGTGAGTCGCGACAGATTGATTCAGGAGCTCGAGGGACTGTACGAGTATCCTACGGGCTTGACGCCGGCAATAACATACGGTCCGAACCGTCGCATAGGCGCGAGCGGCGCTTATGTTGTTACGATCGATCTGAAAGAAAAACAGTTCGTTCCTGCAAGCAACTGGATCGATAGCCAGTAGGCCACAGATTACACGGATTTACACGAATTGTAAGGAGAGGCGCAAATGCTGATTAAATCTCTGTTGATGCTGATGCTTGCCAGTGTGATTTTCTCCATGCCGCAAACCCGGACCGGGCGCTACTCCTGTCCGATGCATCCTGATGTCACCAGCAGCAAGCCCGGCAAGTGTCCTAAGTGTCGTATGGTGCTTAAGGTCTCTCGAGACAAGGTGGAAAAACCTACAGCTAGTGCGTCCTCGACGAGTGATCAGATCGCTGTCTCATCTTTGCGGATACCGGACGTAACAGTACAGGATCAGCATGGCAAATCGCTTAACTTCTATAGCGATCTCGTCAAGGGGAAAGTAGTCGCAGTCAACTTTGTCTTTACAACCTGTACTGCCATCTGCCCTTCATTAACGGCAACATTTCGTAGAGTCCAGCAGGAGTTGGCAAAACGCCCCGTCGAAGTGCAATTAATTTCCATCAGTGTAGATCCTGCAACCGATACACCCGAAAGGCTTCATGAGTTTGCCGCCAAGTTCAAGGCCGAACCCGGATGGACTTTCGTGACCGGCACCACGTCTGACATTGATTCCATACTGAAGGAATTCGGAGTGGCTGTTGCCAATAAGAATGACCACACACCAATGATCCTGATTGGCAACGATGAAACGGGATATTGGACGCGCGCTTACGGGCTCTCATCGCCAACTTCGCTGGTGAAATTGATCACGGAAGCTGCGAGTCGAAAATAGCCTCTTCTCTCTGCGTAGTCTCTGCGTCCTCTGCGTCTCGGCGGTGAATGTTTAAGTAAAAGTAGACCGCTAAGACGCAGAGGTTACGCAGAGTTGAAATATAGGACACAAATATTTCTGCTGGCGAAATTTGTCGCAGCAAGGATTTTGCTTGACACTTAACGAGTAGCGGACTTACGCTTCGTTCGTCACAAGATATCAAGGCGGAAATCTTCTTCACGTCCGGCAGTTTCACGCTTCGCAAAGACACTTTTAACTCGTGATTCCTATTCCGGCTGTTTAGTCCGGCAGATGAAAACCTCAACACTGTTGCTTGCCGTTTCGCAAAATAATCAAGGAGAAGTGAGATGCTCGGTCAAAAGAGTTCGTGTGTAAGCCCTGTCAGCTACCTGGCGTTGGTCGTGTTGTTTATTCTCAGCGCTGGATCGTCAGGAGCACAAACTCCGCGCCCGCCAGCGGAGAAGTCTAGTGAAGGAACGACAACGCCCGCGCGAATGGAAGACTCCTCGACCACTACCGAGGTCGCGCCGGTTGTTACTTCCGACGAAACGGTTGCAGCGAAACCGTCTTTGGATTCCGTCAAACCTGACGAGTCACCGAAGGCCGAAACGGAGTCTAACGCGGCTCAGCCACCCGCGATGCAAGCTCAGTGCAAGCGAATGTTAAAGGTCGATGTAGTTGCTTTGGCCCAACCGATAATGTTGAACCGGCTCGGTACGGTTATACCTGGTGGAATGGTTTTCGCGCTCAAGCGCGACACTGTGGGCGGATCAGGCACGCAATTGCGCGCGGATAAGAGACCTCGCCCAATCGTGCTGCGTGCGAATGTCGGAGATTGCATTCAGATTGCGCTGACTAACAACATCCCCACCGCCAACTTCAAGATTACGGCGCCGGCACCCGCACCTCCTGGGCTTCCCTATGATACGTCGGAGGTGTCGTTACACGTTCAGGGTATGGAGTGGGTCACAGGCCCAAAGGACGACGGCTCATTCGTCGGCAGAAATGATTCGAGCCTCGCAAGTCCGTCGCCGGTGCCTTCACCGGCACCACCGGGTACGCAATGGCCACCGCAAACACAAACCTACACGCTCTTCGCAAAAGCTGAAGGAAGTTTTCTTCTTTACAGCATGGGAGACACGAGTTCCGTCGGCAGCCATATCACGAACGGATTGTTTGGCGCGTTGAATGTTCAACCCGCGGGAGCGGAATGGTATCGCAGTCAAGTAACTCAAGCGGATCTGAAATTAGTCACTACGGGCCCGACCGCCGACGGGCATCCCATCGTTAACTACAACGCAGTCTATCCGGCCGGCTCGACCTACCCTGATGGAACTCCGATCCCAGCCAATACTCCGATCCTGAAGATGCTCGATAACAATCTGAACATCATTCATACGGATCTGACTGCAATGATCACCGGGCCTAACGCAGGCAGATTTACAAACCCGGAAGGGAATTGCGATGCCGGCGCGCCTATTCCCCCAAACGTTGACCCGCTCTTTTGTAAGAATCCCGCTTCGCCTGACAGGCGACAACCATATCGCGAGATAACAGTTGTCTATCATGGAGCCCTCGGTGGCTCGCTGGATGGATCGTCGCCCGGTGTCGCAACGCAGGCGTTTCCAATTCTCGCGACCAATTCACCCGTGCGAGACACCACGATAGCTGGTCAGGATGCATTCGCGATCAACTACGGCACCGGCGGAATTGGTGCAGAGATTTACGCCAACCGGATCGGCGTCGGTCCAATGGCAAATTGTGCGGATTGTAAGTTTGAAGAGTTCTTCTTGAGTGCGTGGTCAGTTGGCGATCCTGCAATGGTTGTGGATCGACCGGCGAACGTAAGTATTTTGAATCAGAAGCCGCCACTCGCGACAACTCCGGCTGCGCCGTCGGTGCCGCCTCCACCGCCGCTTTGTACGACCGCACAGCTTGGAGACAGTCCGCCAACTCCTCCGGATCCGAATTGCGCAAACGCAAGAGTACCGGCGCCACCTGCAACACCCTATTCGCTTGCCGGACTCGCAAAAGCAACCCGAGCGTATTATCCCGACGATCCATCAAACGTCTATCACAGTTACATCAACGATCACGTGAAGTTCAGAATTCTTCACGGTGGTCGAGATGTATCTCACGTCCACCATCAACATGCACATCAGTGGTTGCAGTCACCAAACAGTGACCAGGGATCTTACCTCGATAGTCAGATGATCAGCCCCGGCGCCAGCTACACGCTGGAGATGGTCTATAACGGCAGCGGCAACCGAAACAAGGTCGTAGGCGATTCAATTTTCCACTGCCACTTTTATCCACACTTTGCGGCCGGGATGTGGGCCATGTGGCGAACTCATGATGTATTTGAGAGCGGGTCGGAACTGCAAAATGGAATTCCGGTCAAAGGAACGCGCGCGTTGCCTGACGGGGAGATTTCGGCCGGCACTCCGACGCCTGCTATCGTCCCATTGCCCACACTTCCGATGGCCCCGATGCCGTCACCCGTCTTCATTGAAAACGGACAGATCGTTTTTGGAACTCCGGCCGCGCCCGATCCGACCGGAAACAGCGTGACCGCGAATCCAGGCTTCCCGTTCTTCATCCCAGGGATCGCCGGCGCCCGCGCACCTCATCCGCCGCTTGATTTTGCCCCGGACGGAGCGGGTGGTTTCCTCGACGGCGGTTTACCACGTCACGTCGTAACCGGAGGCACGGTTGCTTACGAGAGTCACGATACGAAAGACTGGAGTAAGGACCTCGCCACGATTAACGCAATCAAACTGCCGGAATTCGGAACTCCGGTTGAGCAGGTTGCAATGAAGTTTTTCGGGCAGCGTTGCTACCCGTCGTTTTTGCCGGATGGTACCGCGGGCAGTTGTCCTTCTTCCAACAGTACGCCGCCTCAAAGCACTTTGAACACGCCGCCGACGGGTTTCGTCGTCAATGGATTGCCGAGAAAGAATCCCGCGGGTAATGCGGCGGAGCAATTGGGTGCAACTCCAGGCGCACCTTTTGCCGATCCTGCTGTAGACGATAACGGCAACGCTGTAGGTAACCTGCGTGTTTACAAGGCAGCGGCGATCCAGGCGAACGTTACCTTCAACAAGAAGAAGCTCGGATGGCACTATCCGCAGCAGCGCCTGCTCACCTTGTGGAAAGACGCATCACCGACGATCGAATACACGACTACCGGTGGCACATCCGGACGTCAGCCTGAACCATTATTTTTCCGCGGAAACACGGGCGACATAATTGAGTACTGGCACACCAACCTCGTTCCTAACTATTACAACGTGGACGACTTCCAGGTACGCACACCCACTGACATCCTTGGCCAGCACATACATCTGGTGAAGTTTGACGTAACCGCTTCCGACGGCGCTGGAAACGGCTTCAACTATGAAGACGGTACGTTCTCACCGGGCGAGGTTCAGGAGGTCATCAGGGCAATCAATCACAGTCCCACCAAGGGCTTCGTTAATTTTCCCAACCAACCGTTGTTGGATCCGTCCGGTGCGGAATACAAAGCTAAGTATGCTCCCCCGAAAGATATTTTTGACTGCACTGCGAATCCCAATGCGATTCGCTGTCAGCCGTGCCCTGAGAACACGAGCGCAACGAGTCGTCCTGTGTGTATGAGTTGGTTGGGCGCGCAAACCACCATCCAGCGTTGGTATCTCGATCCGCTAGTGGACAACGCGGGTGTCGACAGAACGTTACGAACTGTCTTTACACACGATCATTTTGGTCCGTCGACGCATCAACAGGCTGGTCTTTACGCCGGCCTTTTGGTCGAGCCTCAGGGATCGACGTGGACAGGAAACGACGGTACGCCGTTCGGCTCCAGATCAGACGGTGGTCCAACAAGCTGGCAAGCTCGTATCATTACCGCCAACCCGAGCGAGAGTTATCGCGAGTTCATGCTGGAGTTTCAGGACTTGCAACTCGCTTACAGATCGACGTCGAAGGCTAACCCCAGCGACGATCCAAAGGTTGGCTGGATTGATAAAGCAAACGCGATCAATCCTCCGCCGACACCTTCTCTAATCACCACCGGAGTTAATGCGCTTCCGGCGGGTACGCAGTCCGTGAACTACACCAATGAGCCGATCGCGGCACGTCTCGGCGGCACATCAGCATTCCCGGTTCCCGACAGGAGATCCGACCTCTCATACATGTTTGATAACTCCGTAGTGAAGCAGATCAATTCGCTGCTTCCTCCGGCGCAACAGTGGGCGCCGGATCCAATGACGCCGTTGATGCGTGCTTATCAAAATGACAACGTTCAGATTCGCGTGTTGGTTGGTGCACACGTGTTCCAGCACCAGTTTAACCTTTATGGTCCGACGTGGTTCTCCGAACCGTCCTGGCAGAACTCAGGCTATCGAAGCGCCCAAGCCATGGGACTCTCGGAACACTTTGAGTTTCTCTTCAAGGTGCCCTCATCGTCGGCGCCGAGTGTCAACCGCGCATGTCCGGACGGAATGTCGAGTGTGAACTGCGTCGACTATCTTTACAGTCCGAGTTTTGATGAAAGCGGAATCACCAACGGACTGTGGGGAATCTTCCGAGCATATGATCCGGATGCTCAGGCCAGCGATCCGATACTGCAGAGAGTTGTCCCGCTGCCGAATAATCCCATCGCTCCAGGCAACAATGTGACCTACGCGACCTGTCCGGCGAGTGCACCGCAGCGTGTTTTCAACGTCACTGCCGTAACAGCGCAAGCAGCTCTTCCAAATGGCAGAATCGTTTTCAACGACCGTGGCGTTTCGTCGCAAATCCTTCAGAACAACCTTGGCATCATGTATGTGCGTTCTGAAGACCTGACGCCACAGGGCAAGCTGAAGGCTGGAGTTCCAATCGAACCGCTCATTCTGCGTGCGAACGCCGGAGATTGCATTACGGTTAACCTGAAGAACTCCATCGCTCAGAACTCAATTGTTCTCAACACGAATTTCTCTCTGCCTCAGCCATTTACCGGCACAGTCAACCCGCATCTTGCTTCGAGCTACGTGGGGCTGCATCCGCAGCTTCTTTCCTACGACGCGGCGAAGAGTAGCGGCGTCAACGTCGGTTGGAACAGGGAAGGTCAGCCCGCTTCCTTTGATCAGACAGTCCCGGTTAACGGAACTACCATCTATCAATGGTATGCAGGGAAGATCGATCGTGCCGCCAATGGGAGTCTGACTCATACGCCGGTGGAATTTGGCGCGCTGAATCTTTTCCCGTCCGATGTCATGTTTCAAAATCAGAATGGTTTGTTTGGCTCCATGATCATCGAGCCTCCGAATTCGACATGGAAATGCGGCGAGGCAGGAAGCCTGCAGAGTTGCGATCCTTCAAATACTCCACCCTCGAGTCGAGCCTCGGCAACTGTCACCCTGGCAGACAACACAACGTTCCGTGAGTTTGCGCTGATGATTGGAGATTCGGTTCGAATCAATGGGAACAACACCGGTGCGGTCAATTACCGATCAGAACCGTGGAGCTTCCGTTATCACGATAACAACACTGGAGACTTCTCCTGCGTGTCGTCGAACCAATTACCACAGGTGCTGCCAAGTCCCACGACTCCGGTTGGGGATCCACGCACGCCAATACTGACCGCGGCCATCGGCGACAAGGTTCGTTTTCGCATGACTCATCCATTTGGAACGGGTACATCGCAGGTCTTTTCACTGCATGGACATGTTTGGCAGCGCAATCCTTACAACACTAATTCCACGAAGATCGGCTCCAACAGTCTTTCGCAGTGGATTGGGTCGCGTGACAATCATGGATCGTCAGATCATTTCGAGATGTTGATAGACAAGGCAGGTGGAGAAGGTGGTCAGGCCGGCGACTACCTTTACACCGTCTTCGTTCCGACTCAGGCCAGAGACGGCGCCTGGGGAATTTTCCGCGTGGGTAATGCAGCACCGGGACAGGTGCAGAACGCCGGCTGTCCGGCGCGAACGTCACCCGGGTATCAGCCCCCGGTCAAACTCAATGATGGCACTGAGCGTTTCGTCAGACAGCCATTACCCAACATGAGACCTAACTAACACGAGGTTCTTTGGAGGAGGAAAGTTATGGGAGGTAAGAAAAAGGGCAAGGGTAAAGGGGGCGGTGGTGGCGGTGCACAAGATCCAGTCGCGCTCATTATCAGGAGGAGTTGTGCACAAACGCTTTACAATATTTTGCCGCCACTGTACGCGTGCACCCCTGACTTGTTTCAGGCCGCGGCTCTCGCCCTGGGTCTCAGCGGCTCTTTAATGAAAGACAAGAAAGACAAGAAGGGTGGCGGCGGGAAGAAGAAAACAAAATACAAGAGTTGGAAACCTAAGAAGGGCAAGCCTGGCAAGCCGAAACCGAAGCCCAAGCCGACGGGTAAACCGACTGGTCCTAAGCCTCTCGGAGGCGCGTCCCCAGGCAAGCCTCCTCGCGGGAAGCCTCCCGGCAAAGGCAGAGGCCGGTAGCTTCAGGTATTGGCAGTCGAAATTTCAAACTTCTCTGTGCAACCTCGGTGTTCTCCGTGTCTCTGTGGTTATTTGTTTGTTGAAAAATCCTCCACAGAGACACAGAGAACACCGAGGTTGCACAGCGCAGCAGAGCCGCAACCAATTTTAATTCTTCGCTGCGGCCCTCTGCGTATCTCTGGGTTCTCTGGGTTCTCTGCGTTGAGACGATTGTTAACACGGCTTTGCACAAAAAGTCGATCTCGCACCGCAGTATTTCAAAGCAGCGCCAAAGGCGCGGGAGATCAAGTCGCGCCGTCGGATCAGCCATGAAGTGGTCCATCCACTGCATAAGGCAAATCCCGCGAAGCGCGTTCCATCATAATGGGTTCGATCGGCTGTCTCCTGCGAAGCTTTAAACCCGAGATGAAAAATGCACGAAGGCTCGCACCTACGCCGGGCCAAACACGCCTTTTTAACCTCCTCACGTCTGAGTTTCATAACCCTTCGCAAGTGTTTGAACTCCTGGATGACTTCCTCGGACGCCAGTCTTACGATGCCCGCTTCTGCCAAAAACTCATTGCTCTTGGCAGACAGAGAACCGGAGTTCCCTGGAATATCAGACGGCTGGCGACATTGATACTCGAACATCAAATATTGAAACTTGATCCTCACGATCTAAACACCTTCGATTCTTTATTCGTTCAGCTCAAGCTCAAGGCACACGGGATCGATCGCCCACTTGTTAAGTCGGTGCTAAAGGAGGGTTATTCTTCGACTGATATCCGCCACTTTGTTCCTGAGTTTCGACGCAAACTGGAAAGACTTGGTCGCGTTCACGATCAGATCAAGGGCAGACGAACTTCCCGAGCGGCTTTGCTCGACTTCATAAATCTATCTCGCCAGCATTGTAAGCTCGCCCTTGCACGCTACTTGTTCACGCCCGAGGAGATAGTCGACGAGATCATCAGTCAAGTACACGACACCGACGGCGTGAAGGATCTCGATCTTTCAGAGGGCGCGTTTATAGAAGATGAAAACACGCGCGCTATCGAACAACTACCGGATTATGAAGCTGAAATTCTGAAACGTCTTCGGCAAACTTCGAGGATCTACTGGGTGTCAGAAAAGACCAGTTCTCGTCTCAACTCTCTGGTCGAGTATCCATTGACAACTGTGGTGCTTGTTATAAAACCTCCCGGCAGCGAGATCGAGTTTGAAGTAAAGAGGGCCGGACTCAGGGGTGATAATTCTTTGAACGTCGTTTTTGTTCGCGATGGTTATACGGTTCCACCTTCTCATCGATTGAGCGGCGGAAGCATGCAGTGGCTTTTACGTTACGAGACGAATGCAGCGACAACGCTCAGCCGCGCGTACCGCCAGGTCCACGGCACGGAAGCACCCATTCCCTCTTACGTCGCGCGCTCGTCGGTTTACGCTGTTCCCAGCCGCAACGGCGAAGCAAGAACGATGGATTACTTCACGGAGCGGCGATGTTTTGGCGCGCGGTTTAACCAAATGCGAGTGGCGATGCGGGAATCCGTCGAGGCTTTTGCCAACGAGGGCCACTTCAAGTTGCCGGATCTTCCGGACGGGTTGGGCCTCACCGCTCAGTTTATCGGCCAGGTCACACCGGCACAGGCGATTCTGAGCGGCACGAGCGCTTTTCGCCTGGATAGGCTGGATACTTATCTATCCAATGCGGGGCCGGATCAGTATTTCAAGGTTGGCCTGGGTGTGAAGTACTCAGCGGAAGATGCGAGACAACTGGCGGATAGTGTTTTGGAGGAAGTTTTGGGCATCTATCATGCTCCGGATGTTCGGTATAAGAGCCACGAGCAATATGTCGCGGCAGCATTCTCCGCAGCTGCGAATCGCACGCGCGCTAATGAAACTTATTTGTCTCTGGTGGACCAGATCGCGACGTTCTGGGGCACTTTGTTGAGTCTTAGAGTTCATACTCGAGGTGAGTCGTTTGTTGCGAGAAATGTGGGATTGAAGTCTTATTGGGACAGCGGCGAATGGAAGGTGAAGATCATTTTTATGGACCATGATGCAGTGACCCTTCATGGCCCATCCGAACACTTCTTCTGGGCTGACAGCGCCATTCCTACCATGGCCCTGGACGAAAGCTACATCTGGGGACGAAATCCGAGACATTTTCCGGGAAGCGAGCTTGGTTACCTGCAGCGCATCTACCGGATCGGTAAGGCAATCGACAGAAAGGGCGACGCGCTTGCCCGCCAAAGCACGAGAGAGGCGTATGCAAAAACTCGTCGCGCGCTGCAAACAAACCAACGTCTTCGTTCACTGTTTCACAAGCGCTTTTTAGACCGGCTGCTTGACTGGGATATCTTCCTCAACGGGTATCTGGGAATGAACAACCATCAGTCGGCAAATAAACGCTGGAAAGAAAAGATGAAAGACAGGTTGGCCGCCAACGGATATAAAGCCGGAGCCGTTGAGAGGATGAGCGAGACAGTCGAGAAGAACAGGAAATTCCTCGAAAAGTATTCGTTTCTGTTTGAGCCGCCGTATTAATCGGCTACGGATTAAACGGATTTACACGGAAACAGAAACAATAGTTTTGATCTGTGTTATCCGTGTAATCCGTGGGCTACCAGTATGCTATCGAAACAACAGCTCAAAGATTATCACCGCGACGGTTTTCTATTTCCGATCGACGTCTTCTCGGTGGCTGAAGTCGCGACATTTCGCAATGCTTTCGAAACGCTCATGGAGAGCAGTCGCGACTTTTCGCCCAGGCGGTTCGATCGACTGCATCTGTTTTTTGACTGGGCGCATCAGGTTGTCACTCACAACGCGTTGCTGGACGTGGTCGAAGCAATCCTGGGAAATGATATTTTAGTTTACGGCACTCTGGTCCTGGCCAAGCAGCCACATGATTTGCGCTACGCATCATGGCATCAGGACAGCTTCTACTCTGGTTTACACCTGACGCCCTCGACATCCGCCTGGATTGCGCTGACACCGAGTCACCAGGGAAATGGTTGCATGCGAGTAATTCCCGGTTCGCATAACCTTGGCGCACTGGACCATGACAACGACCCGGAAGATCCGCATCTTTTGAATAGACGTGGCGAGCGAATAAAGATCGCGGTGAACGAGTCTGAAGCAGTGGATGTGGTGTTGCGGCCCGGGCAGTTGTCTTTGCACCAGAGCACTATCGTTCACGGATCGAATCCCAACACGTCCGACGAACCTCGGATTGGATTCATCGCACGCTTTGTTACTAGTCGAATGAAGAATCCAAACACGCGTCTGTTGCGCGTGCGAGGCAACGGAGATTGTAGTCATCTCGACCTGGCGCAACCACCAGTTCAGATGGATGAAAAGGATGCCCTGGCGACTTGGCTTACGTTTAGTTGTTCCTAGAGATTTCCCCGCAAAGGCGCAAAGGCTTCTTTCTTTGCGCCTTTGCGGGAGAAAACAACTCTCCCTAAAACAGCCGCAACGCATCATTGGGCGACTCAAACACGCACACTTGATTCACATCATTTAACGATAGAACCGGAGATCCATTCTCTTCCCATCCTTCCGCAACACTTTCTCGTCTCAAAACACAGAACCTACCAAACATATCTCGCTTCTCGCTTCGCGAATAATCATTCGCCTGAAACCACGGCGTGAGCAACATGGGCTTGCTCGTTCGTAACAATCGAGTCGCGTTTTCCGTTAGGTTCACCATGCTCCTGAATCCGGTGGCACAATTATATTGCCGGCACATTCTCAGATTGCCGCGGATATCCCATTCTTCTACAAAGATGTCGCTGTCTGAAAATATCAGGAACGAGTGATCTGTGAGCTTCATTCCGGCGTTGAAGCATGCCGCTCTGTTGATTGGACCATCCTCACGCAGAAACAGATACCTGCACGTCGAGAGTGATGCGGCCTCCATGAAAGTCGGTTCACAATCCTGTTCGACTATCACAACCGTAATTCCCGACAAGTGTTCCTGATAGAAGCGGATTAAGAAGAGCAGGTTCTGAAAATGGTTGTCGCTCCTGGTGCGGTTTTGGTAGGCGATGATGACTGACGTTTGGCCCAGGATAAGATCCATGCCGATACCGTGAAGCACCAACGATTCCTTCAAATACCAGTGATACTTTTGCCGCACCTGCACATCCGAAGAAACGTCTTCAACCCATGCCAGGTGTGGTGTGAAGCAATAACAGGCATGCCCGGTTTGCAAAGTCCGGTTATTAAGGTCGACAGCCGTCAGCGCCTTGCTGTTTACTTCGATAAAGGAATCGAATACGGTGTGTTTCAAAGCATATGCAAACGTCGAATTCGCGCTCGTGATTCTTACAACATTCTTCGATATCTCCTGCGGCGCGGCCATGTGGTTAGCGCCGAAGTGCAACATATCCCAGTCAGAAGGCACCTGCGGGAAGTATGTTTTGAAGTTGTCTTGCAGTTGAGGATCAAACGCAGCATCATCTTCAAATATCAGCACGCTGGGTGCGCCGAGTTTGCGGGCTTCCTGGACCACCTCGAGATGACTGCGCAAGCACCCGTAGGCACCCGGTGAGTCTGACCAGTTTGCAGGAATGATTGTTCGTTGGCCGTCTACGGCTGCAAAGCGGCGAACGCCCTGGATGCCGCAACGCTCGAACTTCGAGCGCATCTGTTCCCAGCGCTCTGGTCTTCGATCCAGATTTACACAAACCTTGTGAGGGAACGCTTCGTTTATGTTATGCATTTGGGTTTTTCTCTGACCGCAAAGAGAATTTCAAATTGTTACACTAACCAAAAGGTCCATCTAGTTGACACTATTGATAGCGCTTTTCTAGACTGTCGGAAACGCGCATCTCAAGGACTGAAGCACTCATGCTCGCGCAGTTTCCAGAGACAAACAAAATAGATGTATCGAGGCCTCTCGCACGCGAACTATTGCTTGCGGCCGAGCGGTTGCCTCTTTACGATAACAAAGAGTTTTATTCAACTGCTTTGCAGAAATCAGTTCTTGATACTATTCGTTGTTCCAATCCAGACGGTTTCGAAGAACTCATTGGTTTGATTAAGGAGCGACTCGCTCGATGGCCCTATTGCGCGTTGGTCTCAGGTCTTCGGTTCGACGAGGAAAACCGGTTGTTTGTGGCAATCAACCGGGCCTTTGGCAAACTGGTCGCTCGTCCGTACGAAAAACCGCGCGCCCAACTCGTTCATTACATCCAACCCCAAACAGATCTGCCTTCAGCGCGAGGTGGTCGTGAAAGTGAAAGACTACATACTGACACCGCCGACTGGGAAACGCCAGTAGAGTTGATCTCGATGATATGCGTAACCGCCGATAGCGCCGGCGGCGGACGATCGAGGATACTCGATATCGATACCGCTCGATCTGAAGTTGGAAAACACCTCGGCGCCGGAACGCTCGAGCTCCTCGAAACTCGGCGGGTACCATGGCAACTTGCGCCCTATTTCGGCGGCGGCGTAACCTGGCGAACCGTCCTAAGGGAAGAGACGATTTGTTGGCGTCGTTACACCATCAATCTCGCTTTAACCTGCGAGGGAGCGACGCTTTCGGAGGAGATGACCCGCGCGCTGGACGGGTTTGAGCAGGTCGTAACGGACACTACCGGGACAATTGATTTCCTGATGCGCGAAGGAGAGTTATTATTCTCCGACAATACTCGGACGATTCATGCTCGCACTCCATTGAACGATCCGGCGACCTCCAACCGGTTGATGATTCGTAGCTGGATTAGAACTTCATGAACGGGAGTTAACAAATTGCAATTCGCTCAACTTAGCGATCGCGTTGAGAACGCTGAAGCAAATGGTGTCATCACGGATCTGCAAGCTCTTCCCGGAGTTTGGATTAACTCAAATCCCAACACGAACGGTATCGCGCGCATGGTGATGTCTGAATCAGGCGGGCAGTTATCGCTTCAGGTATTTGCCGTTGGCCCAGACGGATTGATCGATTGGGGCAGCACGGAGGTTAAGGTCTTTGCGGGTCTCCCAACATCGCGCGTGGCTGCGGGTTTTACTTGTATTTACGACTTCGGATTCGCGGAAACGGAGCTACAGGGAATGATCATGAAGGGCCTGCTCGTGCTGGCTCAATTCCATCGCTTCAAAGACAACAGCAAACGCGCCGACTATTTTGTTCGCGAGTATTTTGCACTCGAACATGGACGATATTAGATATGAGTAATGCTTTTCAGTTCAAACAAAGCGGCCACTTGGACCCGGCGCTATTGGGCCCTGCGACTGTCTCGCGCGCTGAAAAACTGATTGGCCGTTGGCTGAACACAAACCCCGACACTCAGGGGATAGCCGAGTGCGAAATTCAGCGCGACGGAAATCATTTTAGTATCAAAATCTCGGGAGTCGGAGTGGATGGTCCAATTGTTTGGCCCATCGCGCGATCCAAAGCGCTCGCTAATCTGGAAGAAGAAGCAGGTCAGAGGACAATTGCCCTGGCCGCCGTTTTTGAGTTTGGGTTCATGAAGTCCGAAATTTACATTCGCGTGAATAAAGGGGTGCTCGTCATCGTTTTGTTCAATACGTTTCAAGACGAAAGCGGCAGATCGAATTATCTCAATCGAGAGTTCTTTTACCGCGCTTGAAAATCTTCTCTGCGCAGTCTCTGCGTTCCTCTGCGGCTCTGCGGTTTACCTGCTTTTGCCTTCATTCACCGCAGAGGCGCGGAGGAACGCAGAGGTTACGCAGAGGTGAATCAAATCCCGGGTGCCGGAATTGTCATGACCTTCACCTCCACCAGATTTGGGCAGTTTACTTATTTCTCCACGCAGCTCGGCGAGACGAACTGGAGCGGGAAAAACGTTTTAGACTTTGGTGGAAACGTCGGAAATATTCTGCGTGATCCAAATTCAACTATCGATCCAGCGCGCTACTGGTGCCTGGATGTCGACAAGGATTCGATTGAACAGGGCAGAACCTCGTTCCCGCAGTCGCACTGGCTTTTTTACGATCGCTATTCGTTTTTTTTTAATCCGCAGGGAACTCCATCTCTGCCGCTTCCCGAAATGAACGAGACGTTTTCTTACATTGTTGCTTTTTCAGTCTTCACGAATACTTCAGAAACTGACATGCTCGAATTAGTTAACTACTTAAAGAGCAGGTTGGCGCCGGACGGCGCACTGGCATTTACTTTTATCGATCCTTATTACGTTACATGGGGTGCAGCGCGCGGGAGAAACAATGTTCAATGGCGACTCGATCTGGAAACAGAGAGGCGCCATATCTCCGTTGACGAAGCAAAAGATGTAGACGAGAGAGCGCGGGGCGCTAAGTGGTTCATCCTTGTAAACGGGGGAGATTTGTATATCGAAACTGAAAACGTTCGCCCCTATCGATCAGAAAACCAGAGGACCTTTCATGTCTTCCACACCACCGACTACATGAGGACCTTGTTTCCCAACGCGACGATTCTTCCTCCTGTCAATGATGAAATGCAGCATTGCTGCATCATTAGAAATTAAGCCAGTGGAGTTTAGCCGTCTAACTCAAGAGCAGCGCCGGTCCTTCGATGAGGATGGGTTTCTCGTTGTCCGCAACGCTGTCAATAAACAGACCATCGAACGTCTGATTGAGGCTGGTGACCGTAGGGCAAGATCCTTTCTCGATAAACCGGAGGTTCTCAACAAAGAGGAGTACAATCATCTCGATTTGCGACCGGGCTTACTCAAGGAGAAGGCTTTCTTCTCGCTTGTTGCACACTCACCTACCGTGCCCCTGGTCGTGCAGTTGTTGAGCCCGAATATTCATCTGCACTCTATTGCACTCATTTACAAGCGGCCGGAGAGTCGGGATGGATCGCCGTTCAGGCGTGGATGGCACCGCGACATTCGCATTCCCAAAGATCTGGGCCATCGTGACTTGCCGCGCGTAGGTATCAAAGTCTGTTACTGCTTGTCAGACTTTCATCAACCCAGCTCGGGAATGACTTTGTTCGCACGAAAAAGCCATCTGAGTAATGAAGCTCTTAATATTCCAAAAGGCCAGACGGATCCCGAGAATCTGGAAGTCTGCGACCTGATACTTAATGCCGGCGATGCAGTCCTTTTTGAAAACCGGATCTTTCATACCGCTGCTCCCAATCGAAGCGATCGTGTCTCGCGCGTATTGATGTATGGCTATGCGTATCGCTGGTTGAAACCGGAAGTCTACCTCGATGTTCCGGACGAGCGGCTTCTCGCGAAAGCAGATCCGATTACCCGACAGTTGCTGGGCGAATATCGCGACGTGGACACTGTACCCTGGGCCTTACAGAGTTGGGTCAAGTCTCACGACATCGAGCCCGAGCCTGTTCCCTGGACCGTGGAGGTTTGATCTCTGCGCAACCTCTGCGTCCTCTGCGTCTCTGCGGTTTACTGCTTTGACGTACACATTCACCGCAGAGGCGCCGAGGACGCAGAGGTTACGCAGAGAAGGATTACACCTGGATGAACCTCAGATTCCACTGGATGCTCCCCAAAGGCGGAGAAGTCTCACTGAACGGACCTCAGACACCGCGCGAGGCCTCGCATTATCGTCTCAGTTCGACCCGCGCCGGCTCTCCCGCGCCACAGCCCGACATGAAAGGCTGGACACACTTCGGCAAACACGCCGAAGAGGCAGGAATCGAAGCGCTGCTTGTCTCGTTCAGCCGCTATGAACCCGATCCGATACTCGTTAGTAGTGCTCTGGGCCAAACCACTAGCAAACTAAAGTTTATCGCTGCTTACCGCTCAGGCTTGATGAAACCAACCACGTTTGTCCAGCAGGTCAACACGGCCTCCGCCTTTATGCCGGGTCGCTTGGCGATAAACATCGTCGCGGGCAGCTCGATCGCAGAACAAAGAGGTTACGGTGACTATCTCGCTCACGACGAAAGATATGCGCGCGCCGAGGAGTTCCTGGCGGTATGTCACTCGTTTTGGCAAGGCGAAGCGGACGTCAACTTCGACGGCAAATACTATCGAGTGGACCAGGGCAAGCTGCACACCCCATTTGTCGCGCCCGAACGCAGCGTTCCTGAAATCTATATTTCCGGTCACTCAGAACAAGCGGAACAGTTGGCGCTCTCGAGAGGAACGTGTCTATTACGAGTGGCGGACACAGTTGAGCACCTGAAACCAGCCGTAGCGCGTGTGCGAGAACGCGGTATCGAGGTATGCCTTCGCATGTGCATCATCTGCCGGCCAACTCGACAGCAGGCGATCGAAGTCGCAGAGTCGCTGTTGCCTGATAGCGATTTGGGCCAATACGAGCGAAGCGTCGCTGTCAAAAACGATTCGCAAATGTATCGCGAGGCTTCGCAGGTTGGAAACAAATGGTTGAGTCCGCTTTTATGGACGGGCTTTGTACCCTACTACGGTCCTGTTTGGACCACGATCGTGGGGTCGTTTGACGATATTGCGCGTGCACTTCTTGAATACAAAGGGATTGGGATCACTCAGTTCATTATGTCAGGGTGGCCCGAACTCGACGAAGTCGCAACTTTCGGCAGGGAAGTGGTGCCGCGAGTGAGGAGAGCGGAAGGCAGGCTTTCTCCGCGGCCCTCTGCGTAACTCTGCGATCTCTGCGTCGAAACTATTTTCCTATAACGCAGAGATCGCAGAGAGACGCAGAGGGCCGCAGAGGAAAAAACATCAAACTATGAATCTCAGATTCCACTGGATGCTTCCGAAGGGCGGCGAAGTCAGTATGAAGACCGCTCAGGAAACTTCCCGCGTGCTCACAACCAAAAGCACCTCAAAGGCTTCGCTGCCGGACATGGAAGGCTGGCTGAAGTTTTCTCGCTGTGCGGAAGAAGTCGGGATCGAGTCAGTGTTGATGTCTTTCAGCCGCTACGAGCCTGACACGTTGGTGATCGCCGCCGCACTCGGGCAAGTTACGAAAAAACTAAAGTTCATCGTGGCGTATCGTTCGGGCCTGATGCAACCAACAACTTTCGTCCAGCAGGTGAACACTTTATCTGGTCTGATCGAAGGCCGCGTTGCCTTGAACATCGTTGCCGGCAGTTCGACTGCGGAGCAGAGAGGTTACGGCGACTTTTTCGATCACGACGAGCGTTATGCACGCGCCGACGAGTTTCTGGAAATTTGCCGCGCCTTTTGGCGAAACAACGGAGAGGTTGTTTTCGACGGCAAGTATTTCAAAATCGAATCAGGACAGATCTCTACGCCATTTGTGGCGCCGGACAGGAGCGCTCCGGAGATCTACGTCTCCGGGCATTCTGAGCAGGCCGAACGGTTGGCCCAAAAACAAGGCGACGGTTGGTTACGGTTGATCGATACGCCTGAGAATCTGGCGCCTCTGGTTATGCGCAGTCGAGAGCATGGAATCGAGTTATGCCTGAGACTATGCGTGATATGCAGACCGACACGTGCCCAGGCGCTGGCCGCTGCGGGCGCGATGCTGCCGGATGATGACACGGAAAAACAAGAGCGCAGGATTTTGAGCAGCAGCGACTCTCAGACGCTGAAACAAGCCCTCGCCACAGCGGACGAAGTTGGTTGGTTAAATCAGAACTTGTGGGCCGGCCTGGTCCCATTTTATGGATCGTCTTCAATAACACTCGTCGGAGCGCCACACGAGCTGGCGGAGGCTTTTCTTTCTTACAAGGCGGTAGGTATCTCGCAATTCATTATTTCAGGATGGCCGAAACTCGAGGAGATGATTATATTTGGCCGCGAAGTTTTGCCGCTGGTCCGCAGCTCCGAACGGAGAATCTCTGTGCAATCTCTGTGATCTCTGTGATCTCTGTGTCTCTGTGGTAGGTTGTTTTCCAAGACAAGGCCACCACAGAGACACAGAGAACACAGAGGTTGCACAGAGAATCACAATGAAGAGAAACATGGCAACAGAAGCACCTAGAGCTTTCAATCGTGAGATGTATCACGACCATCCGGAAAACGTCTTCTATGGTACTGACGACGGCTATCAGGACGGATCGTTCACTGAGTTTCAGGAGATCAGGGCACACTATGAAGCGGTCGCGCCGCAACGACGCGAAAACATTCACATGATTAGCGTCGTCGGGGGATTGTATGGGCTGAATCTCATTCCGCTCTGGCAACCTAAGTCGATCACAATCTTCGACATCAATCCCACGGCCATTACTTACTTCAAGATTATCCATCGGGTGCTGATCGGCAGTCGCGACGGTCATCATTTTCTCAACCGTCTCACCACTGGAGATTACGAGGTTTCTACCGAGCGAGAAGAATTCGTACGAGAGAATATCTGCCTCAAACAAGCAGGTCGTCTGCCTCGAGAGCGTGGTTCAACCAAACGTCCCTATGAGCAAAGCTGGCAAAATGTTTTCGAGAACTTCGAGTTGACTAAACAGATACTGTCGGACGTGCCGCTCGAGATCCGCACTGAACCGATGGAGAGCGATGGTTTCGGCAAATGGATACGTAACCAAAACAATCTTTGGATCTACTGTTCAAATATCACGGAGTTTCATTACTTTGATCTGGAGTTTGCTGATTCTTCCAATGTCGTAATCGTGCAGATCATCTATCCCGGTCTGAAGGCGCAGGTTCTGGATCTGGCTTCTTTGAGTGGTGGACCTGTCAGGATGAAGTTCAGAATCCCGCTGGAAGCAGAAGATATTAATGTCGAAAGTTCAGGTCGAGCTTAATCCGGCGTACAAGGTCAACGGGATCTCGAGGCCGCTCGAAATTCTGCCGTGGCTGAACGAGGTAAATGAGATTTCAGTTGTTGCTAACAGCCACGTTCCACCGTTGTCGATTGTAGTGAACAATCGAGTCGTGGCCGTGGTTGATCCTTTTGATGAGCCGGAAATGAATTCACCCTGTGATGAAGGTTCGACTCTGCAACGAGTCAGGGATCTGCGGCCGTCGCTTATCTTCAAGTACCAATGGCGCCAAGGTGTCGATTATCCAAAAGGTACGGTGAGCGCCGGATATCCGTGCGTCAAGGAAGTCGCCTGTCCAACGGACTTATTGACGCGAAGTCGCCCGATTGCAATTACCGCGCGAATGCGCGTTAACGGTGATTATCATTGGGCAGCTAACACTGACTGGATGATGGCTCGCTCTCGCATCGTGAACCAGGCCAAGCTCCTGAGACACTTGGGCCATAACACAAAATGGGGTTTGATTTGCGATAGCGAATACATCTCGGAACTTTGGGACACGAAAATGGGTTTCGAATGGAGTGGCAGCGGATACCTCACGCATCGGCTAATTGAATACATTCGTGCCGGAGTTGTGCCGATCACGCGGCCGCTTGGCGACGAGTGGCCGATACGCGAGGATGTTGTTCTCGAAGATGGTGTCCATTGCGTTTTTTGTCCGGATCCATTCCGGTTCGCTCAAGAGGCTAGTAGGCTGCTTTTGAATCCGCAAAAGATCGCACGCATCCGGCGCAATCTGTTGAAACTCTGGGAAGACAAACTTTGCCCCAAAGCTCAGGGATACTGGATCTGGTCCAAGCTTAAAGCGGCCACAGATTGACACGGATAAACACTGATCAGAACCTTTTTCTGATTTGTGTTTATCCGTGTCAATCTGTGGCAGGAAAGGAAATCACATGGTCAACAAGATCAGGATCGCCACCAACGCGGCACCTCCTTCGACCGGGACGCACTCGCAAGCCATTCGTACTGGCGATCTCGTTTTCCTGACCGGGCAGACCGGCCGAGATCCGGAAACGGGTCAACTCGAAGAAGGACTCGAAGCCCAAACGCGTCGAATGTTGTCGAATGTCGCTGCCGTTCTAAACGCTGCCGGGTGTTCGCCCGCTGATATCGTGAAGGTCACTTTGCTGCTCACGGACATCAAGAACTTCAAAGCCGTTGATGTGATCTACTCGGAATGGCTTCCCGGGCGCGGCGTGACGCCTTTGCCCGCACGCACGGCCTTTGCAGTAGCCGCACTGCCAGCCGGAGCACTCGTTATGATTGACGTAGTCGCCGCCTATCCGACTGATTGACCATGCGCCACAAAAGGCACAAAAAGCACAAAATAGCTTCGCAGATTCGTTTGCGCCTTTTGTCAATCTCATTGATAAACTGGCGCCGGGACGAATACGTTACTGAAGACAGTGTTTGGTCGTTGGCAAGGTCGCTGTTGGCGTTGATGCCAGATGAAACGGCGCGTCATGCTCTCGCAAACGCGCTTCTGAAGTCATTACGCGCTTTCCTCTTGAGGTGTCGCTATCGGCGTGGGACAAACTGCTTGGCGACGTAACGAAACGTTTTGTAGGGGTGGCCCTCCGTGGCCGCCCGTCCTAAGAACCTGAGGGCGGCCACGGAGGGCCGCCCCTACAAACGATCACACACGCGCTCATTCACCGCAAGTACCTTCGTTTGAGTTGCTCGTAGAGACAGCCCTCAGGATACGAAGCGTTCTTGTCCTGACCTGCTGCTCTCCATCTTTCATTCCAGAGATGAATCGCATAAGAACAGTCGCCAAGTTTGAGATCGGCCCCAGGTTCCAACACTTTGTGCCAATCAGCATAACCGACAGGACAAAACACCTCAGCCGGTTGTTTGTATCTTTCCAACGAAAACTCTCTGACAGCAGCACCCATGAGACGTGGGCCAGTTTCACCCCAAACTAATTGCTCAGGATCTTTTTTCTCACAAACTCCCCACGCATGCGCCATCACCTGACTGCCTGCGGGAGCCTTGCAAATCCCGCTGTTTATGACTTCCCGCCCCTGCGCTATCTCGCTGGAAAAAACGTATTCCCCGGAAAAATCAAATGGCTTCAGACAGACGGTATCCGTATCCACCCACCATCCACCGCGCTCGAGTAGCAGCTTGTAACGAAAGAAATTGGAGAAGCCTGCGTAAGTGGCGTGTTGCTTGTATTGAAAAATTCTCGAGGCGGGAAGTATTTCATTGCCATCTTGGATGACTGCGCCCGCGGGAATGTTCTTTACGTCGTCGTACACATAAAGATGGTATTGATGTCCGTGCCGCAAAAACGAGGACAGTGACAACTGTTCCATTACGGACAGTTCCTGACCAATCCACAATCCCTGGATGATCTGGTTCATGCACGGTGTGCTGCTGGGAGGGCTCGTTCGATCGTCATTCGGGCAAGTTCGATCTCGTATTCGCGAACATAGTTGGCTGCCATTGCGCGGTAGTGATAATCGTGCATTGCCTTTTTCCTGCATGCGTCGGGA
>Ga0268386_10000709_pt1 | contig 21697 bp, 19 predicted proteins | sample RVTome_15_FD_200260 | JGI IMG/M metagenome (GOLD analysis project Ga0268386, IMG submission 200260) | Soil microbial communities from uranium-contaminated site in the Upper Colorado River Basin, Wyoming, United States - RVT150D86... ...
AAGGCCACGAACGTCGAGGCGGTCCGCCGCAGCCTGGAGGCCTTCCCGGGACCGGTCCTCCCGATCCTGGGCGGCCGCTACAAGGGCGGCGACTTCGCCCTTCTCCTCCCCCTCCTCCGCGGGCGCGGCCGGCGCGTCCTCGCGATCGGGGAGGCCCGGGACCGGATCGCGGCGAGCCTCGGGGCCGCCCTCCCGGTGGACCGTTGCGCCACCCTCCGCGACGCGGTGGAGCGGGCCCGGAGGGTGGCCGTCCCCGGGGACACCGTCCTCCTCGCGCCCGGATGCTCGTCCTTCGACATGTTCCGCGACTACGCCGACCGGGGCCGGGCGTTCAAGGAGGAGGTGCGGCGGCTCGGGGAGGGAAGGGGCGCCCCCGCGGGCGGGGAGGAGAGCGGCCGTGGCTAAGAAGCTCTCCTCCGACCTCACCCTGTTCGCGGTGACCGCGGCCCTCCTCGGCTTCGGCCTCGTGATGGTGTGGAGCGCCTCCTCGGCCCTCGCCCAGGAGCGCCACGGGAGCCCCCACTACTTCCTCGCGAAGCAGGCGGGGTGGGCGGTCCTCGGCCTCGCCGGGCTCGTCTACGCCCTCCGGACCGACTACCGCCGGCTGCGGCGGCCCGCCGTCGTCTACCCGGTGGTGATCGTCTCGACCCTCCTCCTGATCCTCGTCCTCTTCCTCCGCCCGGTGAACGACACCCACCGGTGGATCCGCCTGGGCGCGCTCTCCTTCCAGCCGGCCGAGCTGGCCAAGCTCGCGGTCGTGCTCTTCCTCGCCTACCACATCGAGCGGCGGGCCGAACGGGTGAACGACTTCCTCTCCTCGCTCTTCCCCGCCCTCCTCCTCATCGGCTGGTTCGCCTTCCTCGTCTACATCCAGCCCGACCTCGGCACCGCGGCCACCCTGGTGATCACCTCGGGGGTGCTGCTGTTCCTGGCCGGGGTGCGCCTCCGCTACTTCGCCGCCCTCGCGATCCCCGGGGCCGCCCTCCTCTACCAGGCCGTCATGACCGTCGCCTACCGGCGCGACCGCATCGAGGTCTTCCTGAACCCGTGGATCGACGCCCGGGGGGCGGGCTACCAGATCATCCAGAGCCTGATCGCGGTCGGCACCGGGGGCCTCACCGGGGTGGGGCTCATGGAGGGACGGCAGAAGCTCTTCTACCTGCCCTATCCGTACAGCGACTTCATCTTCGCGGTCATCGGCGAGGAGATGGGGCTGCTCGGGGCCCTCGGGGTGGTGGCGGCCTTCGTGGTCGTGCTCTGGCGGGGCCTCCGCGCGGCCTGGAACGCCCCCGACACCTTCGGCCTCTTCCTGGCCGCCGGCCTCACCCTCTCCATCGTGATCCAGGCCTTCGTGAACGTGAGCGTGGTCCTCGGCCTCCTCCCCACGAAGGGGATCCCCCTGCCCTTCATCAGCGCGGGGGGCTCCTCGCTCGTCTTCACCCTCTTCGCGGTGGGCCTCGTGCTCAACGTGTCCCAGCATGCGGACTGAATGGCCCGGGAGATCCTCGTCGCGGCCGGCGGCACCGGGGGCCACCTCTTCCCGGGGATCGCGGTGGCCGACGAGCTCGTGCGCCGCGACGCCTCCCGAGGCGTCGTCTTCGTGGGGACCCCCCGCGGCCTGGAGTCCCGCCTCGTCCCCCGGGCCGGCTACCCGCTCGAGCTCCTCCCGATCCGGCCCCTCAACGCGGTGGGGGCGGTCGGCCTCGCCCGGGGCCTCCTCGCCCTGCCGGGGGGCCTCCTCCGGGCGGTGGCCCTCGTGCGCCGGCGGCGGCCGGCGGCGGTGCTGGGAGTGGGGGGATACGCGGGAGGGCCGGTCGTCCTCGCGGCCGCCCTCCTGGGGGTGCGCACGGTGATCCTCGAGCCGAACGCGAAGCCCGGCTTCACGAACCGCGTCCTCCGCCCGTTCGCGGACCGGGCGGCCTGCGCCTACCCGGAGACGCTCGCGGCCTTCCCCGGCAAGGGGGTCCTCACCGGCAATCCCGTGCGGGGGGGCTTCGCGTCGATCCCCCGCAAGGAGCACGTGCCCCCCCTCACCCTCCTCGCCTTCGGGGGGAGCCAGGGGTCGCGAGTCCTCAACCGGGCGCTCGTCGCGGCCCTCCTCCACCTCCCGGGAGAGGACCGGCTCGCGATCGTCCACCAGACCGGGGAGGCGATGCACGCCGAGGTGCGGGCGGCCTACGAGGCGGCCGGGCGGCCGGCCGAGGTCCTGCCGTTCCTCGACGACATGGAGCGGCGGTTCGCCGAGGCCGACCTCGTCTGCTCGCGGAGCGGGGCCACCACCTGCGCGGAGCTGGCCGCGGCCGGGAAGGCGGCGGTGCTCGTGCCCTTCGCGCGGGCCGCGGACGACCACCAGAGGAGGAACGCGCAGGCGATGCGGGCGGCGGGGGCGGCGCTCATGCTCGAGGAGAGGGAGCTGAGCGGGGAGGCGCTGGGGGGGGAGATCACGGGGTTGATCGAGGACACGGGGCGCCTGCGGGCGATGGAGGAGGCGGCGCGGAAGCTCGGCCGGCCCGACGCGGCCGCCCGGGTGGCGGACCTGCTGGAGGGCCTGGCATGAACGGGCCCTTGAAACGCAGAGGACGCAGAGGCCGCAGAGGACGCAGAGGTCACGCGACGCATCCGAATCCCCCCTCTGCGTTCTCCGCGCTCTCTGCGGTCTCTGCGTTGAGTCCGGGGAAGGGACGTCGTGCTTAGAGGGATCCGGCACATCCACTTCGTGGGGATCGGCGGGTCGGGGATGAGCGGGATCGCGGAGGTGCTGCTGAACCTGGGGTACACGGTGTCGGGCTCGGACCTCCGGCGCTCGGGGGCCACCGACCGGCTCGCCTCGCTGGGGGCCCGGGTGGCCGAGGGGCACGACGCCGCCCACCTTCTGGGCGCCCACGTGGTCGTGACGTCCACCGCGGTGCGCGCGGACAATCCCGAGGTGCTCGAGGCCCGCCGCCTGGGGGTTCCCGTGATCCCCCGGGCGGAGATGCTGGCCGAGCTGATGCGGCTCAAGTACGGGGTGGCGGTGGCGGGGAGCCACGGCAAGACGACGACCACCTCGATGGTCGCCCTCGTCCTCGACAAGGGGGGCCTCGATCCCACGGTGGTGGTGGGGGGGCGGCTGGGCGTCCTCGGCTCGGGGGCCCGCCTCGGGCGGGGCGACTTCATGGTCGCCGAGGCCGACGAGTCCGACCGCTCGTTCCTGAAGCTCACCCCCACGGTGGCGGTGGTGACCAACATCGACCGGGAGCACCTCGACGCCTACCGCGACCTCCCGGACATCCAGGAGGCGTTCCTCGGCTTCGTCAACAAGGTGCCGTTCTACGGGGCGGCCGTGCTCTGCCTGGACGACGGCCCGGTCCAGGACATCCTCCCCCGGGTGGAGCGGCGGGTGGTGACCTACGGCATCAGCCCCCAGGCCCACGTCTCCGCCCGCGAGGTCGAGGTCGGCCCCCTCGGCTCGACCTACACCGCCACCGTGGGCGGGGAGGCCCTCGGGCCGGTGGCCCTCGGCGTCCCGGGGGCGCACAACCTCGTCAACTCCCTGGCCGCGGTGGCGGTGGGCTCCGACCTCGGGGTCTCCTTCGACGCGATCCGCCTCGGCCTCGAGTCCTTCACCGGGGTGGACCGCCGCTTCCAGCTCCGGGGGGAGGCCGGCGGGGTCACGGTGATCGACGACTACGGCCACCACCCGACCGAGGTCCGGGCCACCCTCGAGACCCTCAAGGCCCGGGCGGGCGGCCGGCGCACGCTGGTGCTCTTCCAGCCCCACCGCTTCTCGCGGACGCGGGCGCTGTGGGACGACTTCTGCCGGGCCTTCCACCTCGCCGACGTGCTCCTCCTGACCGACGTGTACGCCGCGTCCGAGGAGCCGATCCCCGGCGTCACCGCGGAGGCGCTGGCCCTGGCGATCGCCGAGCGCGGGCACCGGCACGTGGCCTGGGCGGGCGACCTGAAGGCGGCGACCGCCCGCCTCGCCGAGGAGGCCCGCGAGGGCGACGTGGTCCTCACCCTCGGCGCGGGCAGCGTGTGGACGGCCGGCGAGGAGCTGCTCCGGAGGCGCCGGTGACCGCCCGGGGGCAAGGCCCATGGACCCGCGAATGACCGGGGCGTTGCGCGAGGCCGGGGTGCCCTTCCGCGAGGGCGAGCCCCTGGCCCGCCACACGTCGATGGGGGTGGGTGGTCCGGCCGCGGTCATGGCGTTCCCGCGCTCGCCGGAGGAGCTGCAGGCGACCCTCCGCCTGCGCGCCGAGCTGGGGGCTCCCCACCGGGTCCTGGGGGGCGGGTCGAACCTGGTGGTGGTGGACGAAGGCCTCGACGAGCTGGTGGTGAACACCGAGGAGATGCGCCGGGTGGACATCGGGGAGGACGGGGAGGTGGTGGCCGAGGGCGGGGCCAACCTGATCTTCACCGTGGTCCGCTGCTGCCGGGCGGGGTGGCGGGGGCTGGAGAGCGCGGTGGGGATCCCCGGCTCGGTGGGAGGGGCCGCGGTGATGAACGCGGGGGCCTACGGCTTCTCGGTCAGCGACGTGATGCGGGAGATCGTGGTCTACGACTCCGCGGGGGAGCGCGCCGAGCCCCCCGAGGGCTGGCGCTTCCACTACCGGGGCTCCTCGATCCCCGAGGGCTCGGCGGTGGCGAGCCTCACGGTGGCCCTCCGCCGCGACGACCCCTCCGTCCTCGAGAAGGAGACCCGGGAGCTGGCCGGGCAGCGGACGCGCAGCCAGCCCGGGGGACGCAACGCGGGCTGCGTCTTCAAGAACCCGCCGGGGACCCCGGCGGGCCGGATCATCGACGAGCTGGGCCTGAAGGGGGCGCGGGTGGGAGGGGCGGTGGTCAGCCCCCGCCACGCCAACTTCGTGGTCAACGAGGGGACCGCCACCGCGGGCGACGTGCTCGCCCTCCTCGACCTCGTCCGGGAGCGCGTGCGCCGCGAGACCGGGGTGGACCTCGAGCTGGAGGTGAAGGTGTGGGAGCCGCGGGGATGAGGGTCCGCGGGGCGGGGAGGGGCCGGTGAGCCGCCGCGGGCTGCCGGGGGGGCCGCCGCCCCCCGAGGTCCTCGACCTTCCCTTGAACCCCCTGCTCGAGGAGCCCGCGTTCCTGCGTCCCCAGCGGCGCACCCGGGCCCGGCGGGCCCGGCGCAGCCTCACCGCCCGCGTGGCCCTGATCCTCCAGCTCGCGGGGGGGACCCTCGTGGCGGTGGCCGCGGCGTGGACGGGCTACGCGCGGGTGATGGCGAGCGACCGGCTCAAGGTGGGGAGGGTCGAGGTGAGGGGGAGCCAGTTCCTCTCCGAGGGAGAGGTGCGGGAGCTCCTCGGTCCCGCGGTCGGGGAGAACATCCTGGGCCTCGACATCGACGCCCTGAAGGCGCGGCTCCGGTCCTCGCCCTGGGTGGCCGACGCGGTGGTGGGCCGCACCCTGCCCGACACCCTCCGGGTCGAGATCACCGAGCGCGTCCCCCTCGCCCTCGCCGAGATGGAGCGGCTCTACCTGATGGACGGCGAGGGAGGCCTCATCGACATCTACGGCCCGCGCACCGCGGCCTTCGACCTCCCGATCGTCCGCGGGCTCCAGGGCCTCGAGGGCGAGGCCCGCCGCGACCGGGCCCAGCGGGCGGGGGCCCTCCTCCGCGACCTCGGGGAGCTCGCGGCCGAGATCTCCGAGGTCTTCGTGGAGCCGTCGGGCGACCTGCGGATCGTCCTGCGGGGGCCGGGGGAGGTGCTCCTCCTCGGCGACCCGCCGTACCACAAGCGCTTCGTCACGTTCCTGGGGCTGCGTCGCGACCTCGTCGAGAAGGCGCCCCACGCCGAGTACTTCGACCTGCGCTTCCGCGGCCGCATCTACGCCCGCACCGCGGAGCCGCTCCCGGTGACGCCTCCCGAGCCCGTCGCGGCCGATCCGCCGGGATCGGTGCTCCCTCCGTCCGTTCCCGGCGAGGCGGGAGCCGCCCCCCCGGCCGGCGAGCCCGGCGAGCCCGCCCCGGCCACGGAGTCCCTGCCCCCGGCGCCCATCGGGGCGGCGCCGGCCACCACGGAGACCGCCCCCGCCGCGACCGGAGACGGGTCGTTCGCGTTCGCCGCCGCCCGGCTCCCCGCGGAGCCCAACCCGAGGAGGTAGTTCTGGCCAAGAAGAAGGATCGCTACGTCGTCGGCCTGGACATCGGCACCCACAAGATCTGCGCCATCGTCGCCGAGATCACGGACGAGGGCCGCCTGGACGTCATCGGCATCGGCCAGACCGAGTCGCGGGGCCTCCGCAAGGGGGTGGTCATCAACCTCGAGGCCACCGTGGACGCGATCAAGCGCGTCCTCGAGGAGGCGGAGCTGATGGCGGGGGTGGAGATCGGCTCGGCCTACGTCGGGATCGCGGGGACCCACATCAAGGGCTTCAACTCCCGGGGGGTGATCGCGGTCAGCAACAAGAACCGGGTCATCGACCGCGAGGACGTGCGCCGGGTCATCGAGGCGGCCAAGGCGGTCTCCATCCCCCTGGACCGCGACATCCTCCACGTCCTCCCCCAGGAGTTCGTGGTGGACGACCAGGACGGGATCGGGGACCCCACGGGGATGACCGGGACCCGTCTCGAGGTGAACGTCCACGTGATCACCTGCTCCCAGACCGCCGCCCAGAACACCGTGACCTGCGCGAACCGGGCCGGCCTCGAGGTGGTGGACACCGTCCTCACCCAGATCGCGGCCGCGGAGGCCTGCCTCACCCCGGACGAGAAGGAGCTGGGGGTGGCCCTGGTGGACGTGGGGGGGGGCACCACCGACCTCGCGATCTTCGAGAAGGGCTCGCTCTGGCACACCGCGGTGCTCCAGGTGGGGGGAGAGCACTTCACCAACGACGTCGCGGTGGCCCTGCGCACCCCGGTCAACGAGGCCGAGAAGATCAAGAAGAAGCACGCCTGCGCCCTCACCTCGATGATCCCCGAGGAGGACTCGATCGAGGTCCCGAGCGTGGGAGGGCGCAAGCCCCGGATCATGGCCCGCCAGGTCCTGGGCGACGTCGTCCAGGCCCGGGCCGAGGAGATCTGCCAGCTCGTCCTCACCGAGATCCGGCGGGCCGGCTTCGAGCGCAGCCTCAACAGCGGGGTCGTCCTCACCGGGGGGGGAGGGATCCTCGAGGGCATGCCGGAGATCGCCGAGCAGATCTTCGACATGCCGGTCCGGCGGGGGACCCCGGCGGGGATCGGGGGGCTCGTGGACGTGGTCGCGAGCCCCGTCTACTCCACCGCGGTGGGCCTCGTGCTCTGCGGCTACCGCAACCGGGCCGGCCGCGGCCTCGGCACCTCCCGCTCGGCGGCGACGGGGACCTTCGGAAAGGTCACCGGGCGTCTCATGGGATGGCTCTCGGACTTCTTCTAGGGAGAGGACGGAAGACTCTGATGGCAGACCCGAGGGCGGGACGATTGGGGGAAGCAACACGTCCAGGCCCTGTCACGGCGAACCGCTCGGTCCCCCTACGGGGGGACGATGCGTCGGAACGCAGTACGGCTCGTTGGCAAGAACCGCCTCCGACGCGTTCCGACGCATCGCGGGGATAGGGTGGGGGGTCGACGTGCCTCCAGGGCCGGTCTTGCTCCAGGCATTTCCCTCCCCCTACGGGGGGAGGGATAGGGTGGGGGGTCGATGAACGATCGGGGGTCAATGAATGGACGTCAAAGCTGAAGGCGCCGCCTTTCCGCCGATGCCCATCGCCCGCGACCGCGTCCGGGACGCCCGGCGCGGAGGCGCCTCCCCCGACGCGGGGGAGCTCCCCTGCGAGATGTGCGGAGCGGCGGTGGTGGCCTACCACTGCAAGCGCATCTGCCTGCGCTGCGGGTTCATGACCGGCTGCTCGGAAGGGATTTGAAGATATGAGCGCTCAGAACGACCGGCCTTCTCGAATCACGTTCGCCGAGGAGGAGGCCCAGGGGGCCCGGATCAAGGTGGTCGGGGTGGGAGGAGGCGGCGGCAACGCGGTCTCCCGCATGATCGCCACCGGGCTCCAGGGGGTGGAGTTCATCGCGATCAACACCGACCTCCAGGCCCTGCGGGCGAACCGGGCCCCGATCAAGATCCAGGTCGGGCAGAAGCTCACCAAGGGCCTGGGGGCGGGGGCCAACCCCGACATCGGCCGCCAGGCCGCGGTGGAGGACACCGAGAAGATCTGCGACGCCCTCGAGGGCGCGGACATGGTCTTCATCACCACCGGCCTCGGGGGAGGCACCGGGACGGGGGCCTGCCCGGTGGTAGCCTCGATCGCCAGCCAGCTCGGGGGCGACACGGGCAACGTCCTCACCGTGGCGGTGGTCACCCTCCCCTTCAGCCTCGAGGGGAAGCGGCGGATGGCCCAGGCCACCGAGGGCCTGGCCCAGCTCCGCGACTGCGTGGACTCGGTGATCGCCATCCCCAACGACCGCCTCCTCCAGAGCGTGGCCCGCAACACCCCGGTCTCCGAGGCCTTCCGGGTGGCGGACGACGTGCTCCGGCAGGCCGTCCAGGGGATCAGCGACATCATCACCGTCCCCGGCCAGATCAACCTCGACTTCGCCGACGTGCGGGCGGTCATGAAGGGGATGGGGCAGGCGGTGATGGGGACGGGGATCGGCCAGGGGGAGAACCGGGGGGTGGAGGCGGCCCAGCGCGCGATCTCGAACCCGCTCCTCGAGGACAGCTCGATCGAGGGGGCCAAGGGCGTGATCGTGAACATCACCGGGGGGGCCGACCTCTCGCTCGCCGAGGCCGCGGAGGCCACCGCCCTCATCACCAAGGTGGCCGACCCCGAGGCCAACGTGATCTACGGGATCGTGACCGACGAGTCCATGGGCAACGCGGTCAAGGTCACGGTGATCGCCACCGGGTTCAGCAAGGGGCCGCGGAAGATGGCCCCGAGCACGCCGGTGGACCTCTCGAACTACATCAACCCCCCGGCCGCCTCCCCGTCCGCCTCGGGCGAGGCGGGAGGCTTCTACCGCAAGACCCCGAACCCCAAGGCGGCCGCCGGGGGGAGCGGGCGCTTCGACCTCGACGTGCCCGCCTTCCTCCGCCGCCAGGGGGGCGGGGGCGGGGGGGAGTGAGCCCGTAGCGCCCCCGACCCGGCGCGTGACCTCCGTCACACCGAGGGCGGCGTCTTGCCCCACGGCTGTGCTAGAATCGCTGGTCCGCCGCGTCGCGTCGGACGCGGCCGGCGAGGCCCGCTCCCGGAGACCCGCCGGCCTGGAGGTTCGATCGCGATGGTCAAGCGTCTCGGGGTCCTCGTCCTGGCCGGTCTCCTGGCCCCGCTGCCCCTCCGGGCCCAGACCGGCGACTCCTTCGATCCCCCCGCGGGCGGCGACCTCTCGCGCTTCCTCCCCCGGGACGGCTTCCCCGAGGACGGCCGCCGGACCATGGGGGCCTTCGGGAAGAACCTCGGACGGAACTTCACGGGGGTCTTCGCGAAGGACAACCTCGCCCCCCTGCTCCTCGGGGCCGCCGCCACCGGCGTGGGGTCGGTCTTCGACCACCCGGTCCGGAGCAAGTTCGGGACGAACCCCGGCGGGTCCCTCGCGACTCCGGGCTCGACCGCGGGGGGGGCCAGCGTCATGCTGCCCTTCGTGGGCGGGATGTTCCTGGCGGGCCGGGCGTCCGGGAACGGCACCTTCCGGGCCGCCACCTACGACATGGCCCAGGCGTTCATCGTGAACGCGACCTACACCGAGGTCCTGAAGCGGGCCGCGGGCCGGTCCCGTCCCGACCTCTCGGACAACCGCTCCTTCCCCTCGGGCCACGCCGCGAACGCGGTGGCCCTCGCCACCGTGGCGAACGCCCACTACGGGGCGAAGGTCGGGATCCCCGCCTTCCTCGCCGCGGGAGCGATCGGCCTCGCCCGCGTCGACAAGAACGTCCACAACCTGTCCGACGTCCTGGCCGGGGCCACCCTCGGCTACATCGTGGGCCGCACCGTCGTGAAGCAGGATGGCGTCCCCTCGCGGGGCAAGCCCCGCTGGCAGCTCGTCCCCTCGGCTCCCCCCTCGGGAGCGGGGGTGGGGGCCGGCGTCACCGTCGAGTGGTGACCGGGCCCCGCCTGGCCGCTCCGCCTCGCCCCGGCTACAATTAGGGATTCCCCCGCCCTGCGGGGGAGCCTCCATGTCCCGACGGCTCCACGAGCGCCACCGCACCCTCCGCGAGGCGGAGGTCTACCTGCAAGACGTCCCCCGCGCGGGCTCCTTCCGGGTGGCCCTCGTCTACCCGAACCTCTACTTCGTCGGGATGTCGAACCTGGGCTTCCAGAGCGTCTACCAGATGCTCAACGCCCTCCCCGACGTCCTCTGCGAGCGGGCCTTCCTCCCCGACGACCCCGACGCGGAGGAGCTGGAGCGCACGGGCAGCCCCCTCGTGAGCTTCGAGACGGGGACGCCGCTGCGGGACTTCGACGCCCTCGCCTTCTCGGTCTCCTTCGAGAACGACTACCTCCACGTCCTCCGGGTGCTCCGTCTCTCCGGCGTCCCCCTGCGCGCGCGGGACCGGGGGCCCCGCGACCCGCTCGTGGTCCTGGGCGGGGCGGCGGTCTTCGTGAACCCGGAGCCCCTCGCGCCCTTCGCGGACCTCGTGGCGGTCGGGGAAGGCGAGGCCCTCGTCCCCCGGATGATGGACGCGCTCCTCGGCGCCCCCGACCCGCGCCGGGGCCTCGAGTCCCTCGCGGCCCGGGAGGGCTTCTACGTCCCCGCGCGCCACGAGGTGCGCTACCACCCGGACGGCACGGTCGCCGCCTACGACGGGCCGGGCCCGGTGGTGCGCCAGCGCGGCTGGCCGGGGAAGATGGCCCTTCCCCAGTCGGTCGTCCTGACCCCCCACACCGAGATGTCCCGGAAGTTCATGGTGGAGATCTCGCGGGGCTGCCCCTGCATGTGCCGCTTCTGCTGGGCGGGATACAACTACCTCCCGGTGCGCGGCTTCTCCCGGGAGGAGATCGTGGGCCGGGCCCGGGAGGTGCGGGAGCGCACCGGGCGGATCGGCCTCGTGAGCACCGCCGTCTGCGACCACCCCGAGATCGACGCGATCGTGGACGACCTGGCCGGCCTCGACTACGAGGTCTCGGTGGCCTCCCTCCGCCTCGACGACCTGACCCCGGCCTTCGTCCTCAAGCTCGCCGACACCGGGGTCCAGGGCCTCACCCTCGCCCCCGAGTGCGGCAGCGACCGCATGCGGCGGATCCTCAACAAGCAGTTCACCAACGAAGAGATCCTCGACAGGGCGACCTGGATCTTCGAGAACGGCATCCAGAACCTGAAGCTCTACTACATGGTCGGCCTCCCCTTCGAGGAGCACGGCGACGTCGAGGCGATCGTCTCTCTCACCGCGAAGATCCGGGAGCGCATGCTCGCGGTCGGGCGGGGACGGGGGCGGATCGGGCGGATCCACCCCTCGGTCAACCCCTTCGTGCCCAAGCCGGGGACGCCCTTCCAGTGGCTGCCCATGGAGGACCCGAAGGAGACCGACGGCAAGCTCCAGTACCTGCGGAAGGCCTTCGCCCGGATGCCCAACGTGGACGCGGTCATCAAGAGCGCCCGCACCGGGGTGGCCCAGTCCATCCTCGCCCTGGGGGACCGCCGGGTGGCCGGCGCCCTCGAGGTCGCGGCATCGGGGCGGATGGACTTCAAGCGGGCGGTGCGGGAGGCCGGCCTCGACCCCGGCTTCTATCTCTTCCGGGGCCGCGGCCGGGACGAGGTGCTCCCCTGGGACGTGGTGGACAACGGGGTCAGCAAGGCCTACTACCTCCGCGAGCTGGACAAGGCGGTGGCGGAGAGGCTCTCGCCCCACTGTCCCGAGGTCCAGGGCTGCATCCGCTGCGGGGTCTGCGTGGAGACGCCCAACCCCGGCTACCGGCTCCCCGAGAAGTGGAAGGCCCTCGGCACCTCCCCCCGCTACCTGAAGGTGGTGGCCGGGGCCTGAGGCGCGTATCATCGGGCGGTCCATGGCCACGAGCCGCGGCTCCTCCTACGTCGCGCTCTTCCTGCTCCTCGTCGTCCTCGCCCAGGGAGCCTACGTCGGCATCGGGTTCTACCTCGCCCCGCAGGTGGCGCGGATCAGCCCGTCACCGGCGCGTCCGGGCGAGCTGGTGACCCTGCACGGCGCCAACTTCGGGCGCGATCCCTGGGACAACGCCGTGCTCTTCGGCAACCGGTCGGCGAGGGTCAACAAGGCCACCCCGGCCGCGATCGAGGTGGAGGTGCCGCCCCTCGAGGGCCTTCCCCCCGGGACCACGCGGGTGCCCGTGCGGGTGGTGGTCGGGAGCCGCGTCTCCGCCCCCGTCGAGATCCCCCTCGCGATCCCCGTGGCCGCGGCCCCCTCGCCCGAGCCCACCCCCGAGCCGACCCCGGAGCCCGCGCCAGAGTCGGCCCCCTCCGAGGCGGCCACCGCCACCCCCCCGGCCCGCCCCGCCCCCCGGCCGTCCGCCACCCCGGTCCCGGGCCCGCGCGTCGCCGACCTCGTGGCCGAGGCGGCGGGCGCGGAGTCGGCCCGGCGCTTCGAGGAAGCGGTGGCGCTCTACGATAGGGCGCTCGCCGTGGAGCCCGGCCACGCGAAGGCCCTGGCGGGGCGCGAGACGGCCCGGGCCCACGCGGCCGCCCTCGCCCGCACGTTCCGCATCGGGAAGACCGTGGTCCAGGGACCCCCGGTCGGCCGGGCCGACTTCCGCGAGTTCGACACCCGGGAGGTCGCGGTGAGGAAGGAGCCGGAGGTCCCCGGGCGCCTCGAGTTCGAGGTCGCGCCCTCCCGGCTCACCACGGGCGACGCGTTCGCGGTCAAGGTCTACCTGCAGAACGAGGGGACCAAGTCGATCAAGATCTCCTCGCTGAGGGTGACGACCACCACCAACGGCACCCCCGCCCCCGTCGTCGCGGCGCCCCGCACGGGCGAGGCGGCCGCGCGCGCCCGCGTCCTCGTCTACGAGACCCAGGGGGTCTGGAAGGAGGGGGTCGCGTCCTGGCAGATGGACGTTCAGGTCTCGTCCTCCCGGGGCGACGGCTACCGCAACCAGGCCGTCTGGAAGTAGGCCGGGAAGACCGGATCATTTCTTTTTGAACCCCCGGCCGGGGTCCGCGCGTCATAGCGTGTGTCTGGGAGAAAGGATGTGTCTTCCCTCATGCGCAAAGGACTGATCGCGACCGGGGTTCTCGTCCTCGCGGGAGGGGCCGGAGCGGCCCTCTACAGCAACTCCAACTCCAGCAAGGACAAGGGATTCAAGACGGTGGCCGTCGTCCGCGGCACCGTGGTCGAGAAGGCCCTCGCGGTGGGGGCGATCCGGCCGGAGCGGGAGATCGCGGTCAAGAGCAAGATCTCCGGTCTCGTCAAGACCTCGTTCCGCGAGGTGGGCGACGTGGTCCGCCCGGGCGATCCCCTCTTCGAGATCCTTCCCGACCCCACCCCGATGGAGCTGACCGAGGCCCGGCGCGAGGTCGAGATCGCCCGGAACGTCTACGAGCAGGCCAAGCGGCGGTTCGACCGGGCGAAGACCCTGAAGGACGAAGGCATCCTCTCCAGCCAGGACTGGGAGGTCGCGGACAAGGAGATCCAGGACGCGGAGATCCGCCTCAAGCTCGCCGGGGAGAGGCTGGCCCTGATCGAGAAGGGGCGCGTGAAGACCGACCTCCTCTCCGTGGAGTCGATCATCCGCGCCCCCACCGGGGGGACCGTCCTCGAGCTGCTCGTCAACGAGGGCGACCCGGTGGTGCCCCTCACCTCCTACCAGGCGGGGACCGCCCTCACCAACCTCGCCGACATGTCCACCCTCCTCTTCAAGGGGACGGTGGACGAGATCGACGTGGGCAAGCTCCGCGAGGGGATGCCGGCCCGGATCAAGGTGGGGGCGCTGCCCGACGCGAAGGTCGAGGGCAAGGTGTCGAAGCTCGCTCCCAAGTCCAAGACCCAGGAAGGGGCGACCCTCTTCGACATCGAGATCGATCTCCTCCCCGCGAAGGACGTCCTGCTGCGGGCCGGCTACTCGGCGAACGCCGACATCGCGGTGCGGGAGAAGCAGGACGTGCTCCTCGTCCCCGAGCGTCTCGTGGCCTTCGCGGACGGCAAGGCCACCGTCGAGGTCCCCGGGGCGGGAGACGCCCCCCCGGTGAAGAAGGAGATCACGGTGGGGCTCTCCGACGGGATGAGCATCGAGGTGGTCGAGGGCCTCGCCGAGAAGGACCTCGTGGTCGAGCGGCCGCCCAAGAAGATCGAGTAGGGGCGCGGCGAGCCGCCTCCGGATCCACCGCCGAGAGCGCAGAAGGGGCACCACGTGACGAGCTTGTCGTTCCTCCGGCAGATGCTCCAGGACGTCCGGCACCAGAAGGTGCGGACGATGCTGACCCTCTTCGGGATCACCTGGGGGACGGTGTCGGTCTCGCTCCTCGTGGCCTTCGGGGAGGGGCTGGAGAAGAGGATCCGGAAGAACCAGGCGGGCCTCGGGGAGGACATCGTCATCGCCTGGCCGTCCCGGACCTCGATCCCCTGGCAGGGGCTCGGCAAGGGGCGGCGGATCCGCCTCACCGAGGAGGACATCGACCTCCTCCGGCGGGAGATCCCCGAGGCGCGCTTCTCGGGAGAGATGGAGCGGAGCAAGAGCACCTTCCGCCGGGAGAGGGTCCGGCTCTCTCCCCAGGTCTCGGCGAACAGCCCCATCTTCGCCGTCCTCCGCAACGTGATCCCCTCGTCGGGGGGCCGCTACGTCAACGACCTCGACATCGACCGCCGGCGGCGGGTGATCTTCCTGGGGGACAAGCTGAAGAAGGACCTCTTCGGGGACGAGGAGGCGGTCGGGAAGACGGTGATGATCGACAACGTCCCCTTCCTCGTCGTCGGGGTGATGGAGGAGAAGGCCCAGGACTCGAGCTACAGCGGGCGCGACCGGGACAAGGCCTTCATGCCCGAGTCCACCTACCGGGGCCTCTTCACCGAGCGCTACCTCTCCAACTTCATCTTCCAGGCCCGGGACCGGGCGGAGACCCCCGGGGTGACCCGGCGGGTCTACGAGGTCCTCGCCCGCAAGCACCAGTTCGACCCCGAGGACAAGGAAGCGATCGGGATGTGGGACACCACCGAGGCCGAGAAGTTCTTCCGGGTCTTCTTCGGGACCTTCCGGGCGTTCCTCGGCATCATCGGCTCCTTCACCCTCATCGTGGGGGGGATCGGGGTCTCGAACATCATGTACGTGGTGGTCGAGGAGCGGACCCGGGAGATCGGGGTCAAGCTCGCGGTGGGGGCCAAGCCCCGCTTCATCCAGGGCCAGTTCCTCGTGGAGACCCTCACCCTCACCGCGGCCGGAGGGCTCCTCGGCCTCCTGTTCACCCTCGCGGTGATGGCGGTCTTCCCGTTCACCGGCCTCGACGAGTACGTGGGGACCCCCGAGGCCTCCCCCCTCGTCCTCCTCGTCACCGTGAGCCTGCTCGGCCTGATCGGCTTCGTGGCCGGCTACTTCCCCGCCCGGCGGGCGTCGCTCCTCGACCCCGTGGTGGCGTTGAAGCTCGCCTGATGCTCGCCCGGGCCGAGGTCGCCCTCGTCTGGAAGCTCTTCCAGCACGACGTGGCCCACCAGCGCAAGCGCATCGCCCTCACCGTGCTCGCGATCGCCTGGGGGACCCTCTCGATCGTCCTCCTCCTCTCGTTCGGGGAGGGGATGAAGCTCTCGTTCCACCGGGGCAGCCGCGGGATGGGCGAGGGGATCGGGGTGGTCTGGCCGGGGGCCACCACCCGGGCCTTCATGGGCCTCCCCTCGGGCCGTCCCGTCCGCTTCACCGAGGAGGACGTGGGCCTCCTCCGGGTCCGCATCCCCGAGATCGAGGCCATCTCCGTCGAGTACTCGCGCCGGACCGGCCTCACCGCCGGGACCAAGACGGTGAACGCCCGGGTCCGCGGGGTGGAGCCGGAGTTCGGGGAGCTCCGGAACCTCATCCCCCAGCCGGGGGGCCGGTTCCTGAACGAGCTCGACATCGCCGAGAAGCGGCGGGTGGTCTTCCTCGGGGAGGAGCTGGCCCGGGACCTCTTCGGCCGCGAGGACGTGGCCGGAGAGACGGTGCTCGTCAACCAGTCCAGCTTCCTCGTGATCGGGGTGATGCAGACCAAGATCATGATGGGGATGTACAGCGGGCCCGACAAGAACCAGGCCACGATCCCCGCCACCACATTCAAGGCGATGTGGACGGACGAGCGGCCCGACAACTTCGTCTACAAGCCGGGGAGCCTCGAGCTGGGGGACCAGGCCAAGGCCGAGATCTACCGGGTGCTCGGCCGCAAGTACCACTTCGACCCCGAAGACACCCGCTCCCTGGGGATCTGGGACACCCGGGAGAACCAGCGCATCACCGGCAACATCGCCCTCGGGATCCAGCTCTTCCTGGGGATCATCGGGGCCCTCACCCTGTTCGTGGGCGGGATGGGGGTGGCCAACATCATGTACGCGGTGGTGAAGGAGCGCACCCGGGAGATCGGGGTGAAGATGGCGCTCGGGGCCAAGGTCCGGCAGGTGATGGCCCCCTTCGTGATGGAGGCGCTCGTCATGACCGTCATCGGGGGGGTCCTCGGCACCGCGGTGTCCCTCGGGCTCATCACCCTGCTCGCCGCCCTCCCCCTCGAGGGGGAGGCCCTCCAGCTCCTGGGGACCCCCACGTTCTCCCCGGCGATCGCCGCCGCCACCGCCCTCATCCTGGGGGCGATCGGCACCGCCGCCGGCTACTTCCCGGCCCGCCGGGCCGCATCGATCCACCCCGCGGTGTCCCTGAGGTACGAGTGATGACGATGATCCGCATGCGGGCCATCCGCAAGGTCTACAGCACGGGCCGGGTGGAGGTGACCGCCCTCAAGGGGGTCGACCTCGACATCGGGGGGAACGAGTACGTGGCGGTGGTGGGGCCGTCCGGATCCGGGAAGTCCACCCTCATGAACATCCTCGGCTGCCTGGACACCCCGACCTCGGGGGAGTACGTCCTCTCCGGGGAGAGCGTGGGCGGCCTCGACCGCAACCGCCTCGCCGAGATCCGCAACCGCCACGTCGGCTTCGTCTTCCAGAACTTCAACCTCCTCCCCTACGCGACCGCCCTCGAGAACGTGGAGCTGCCCCTCCTCTTCGGGGGGGTCCCCACCCGGGAGCGGCGGGAGCGGGCGGCCGCGATGCTCGAGCGGGTGGACCTCGCGGACCGCATGGACCACAAGCCGACCGAGCTGTCGGGGGGCCAGATGCAGCGGGTGGCGATCGCCCGGGCCCTCGTCAACCGCCCGGCGATGGTCCTCGCCGACGAGCCCACCGGGAACCTCGACACCGCTTCCGGCAAGGGGATCGTGGGCCTCTTCGAGGAGCTCCACGCGGCCGGCCAGACGATCGTCATGATCACCCACGACATGGGCCTCGCCAGGCTCGCCTCCCGCATCGTGCAGATCCGCGACGGGGAGGTCGTCCTCGATCAGGGGGGTGCGGCGCCGCACTCCCCTGGACCCCCCGCTCGCTCCGCGGGAGTGAATCCCGCTCCGCTCGCCGCCGCTCCCTGACTGGCCCCGGGCTCGGACGCCGTTCCCCGGGGGTCAGCCTCCCAGGATGCGGTCGGCCGCCTGGCGGGCGAGCCAGGGGGCGATCGAGTACTTTCCCGTGTCGATCGAGAGGTAGGAGCCGCGCCTCCGCAGCCCGACGCGGTCGCGGCGGTGCAGGGTGGAGCGGCGATCCGCCAGGGAGCCCCCCCCCGAGGGCGAAGACCCACCCACCCCGAAGCTCCACCGTCACCGCCTCGGCCGCGATCGCGCGGACGGGGGGCAGGACCTCGCCGAGCCCCCGCCAGATCGATGCCTCGATCCCGGCCCGCGCGCTCGCGGTCAGGGGCGGGAGCTTCGGGGGCTCGACGCCGCGGCCGCAGGCGACGAGCCCGGCGGGATACCAGGAGACGTAGAAGTCCCGCCCCCCGTAGTTCTTGACGTCCCCGTAGGGGCCCGTGCCCACCACCGCGCTCGGGACGTCCACGGCGCGCGCGGTGCGCACGAACAGGGAGACCGTCACCGAGTCCCGGTGGACGAGGTAGAGGTCGTCCCCGGGGGTGATCGCGGGCTCGAGCGAGCGGCCGACCAGGTCCTCCACGAGGCGGCGGAAGGCGAGCCCCCCCGGGAGGATCCGCCGCGCCGTGCGGAGCGAGGGGTCGGCGGCATAGAGGAACCCGAGGTGGATCTTGCCCTCGTTCCACCGGCTCGCCCCCGAGAAGGGGGCCTTCGCCGCGTCGAAGAGGGTGACCCGGGCGCCCCGGCGAGCGAGGAAGAGGGAGGTGGAGGCGCCCATGATGCCGGCGCCGAGCACGGCGACGTGGAGGGAAGGGCTCCCGCCACGACCTGGTCCAGGGTGAACCGCGTCCAGCCGTCGGTCAGCCCTCCCGACCGCCCGTCCCAGCGCTCGTAGAGGACCTCCGGGACGTGGAGGGCCGGGCCCCCGGCCAGGAGCCTCATCAGGTACGGCTGATTGGCCCAGAAACCCCCCTCGGCGGCGACCGGGAGTGGCGGGGCGAGGATACGTCATCGAGTAGAATCCGGCCCCGGGGGGCCTGGGGATCCGCCCCCCGGGGGACGGACCGACGAGGGAGAGTCACCCATGCTCGAGTCGCCGCTGGCCCGGCCCGGCCGGGCGAAGATCCGCCCGGGCCTGACGATGCTCCTCTCGGTCGCGCTGTGTGCCGTAGACCCCCTCCCCGGGAGCGCAGCTCCCGGGGGGCGGCTCGGCGACTTCGACGACCACGGAGACGTGGGCTCGCCCCGGATCGCCGGCGGGGCCACCTACAACGCGGTGTCCCAGGAGTACCGCCTGGCCGCCGCCGGCGTGAACATGTGGGGGCCCCGCGACGAGTTCCACTTCGTCTGGAAGCGACTGCGGGGCGACTTCATCCTCCGGGCGAGGCTGGAGCTCCTCGGCGCGGGAGTGGACCCCCACCGCAAGGCCGGGCTCATCGTGCGGACGAGCCGGGACGCCGGCTCGCCCTACGCCGACGCGGCCGTGCACGGGGACGGCCTCACCTCGCTCCAGTACCGGCGCGCCCCGGACGGGGAGACGGCGGAGGTCCGCTCGGAGGTCTCCGGCGCGGACGTCGTCCAGCTCGAGCGGAAGGGGACCACCGTCACCTTCTCGGCGGCCCGATTCGGCGACCTCTTCAAGGAGAGCCGGGTCGAGGACCTCGCCCTCGGCGACGAGGTGTACGTGGGGCTCTTCCTGTGCTCCCACAACCCCGAGGTGGTCGAGCGGGCGGTCTTCCGGGACGTGCGCCTCGTCCGCCCCGCCCCCGACGGCTTCGTCCCCTACCGGGACTACCTGGGGAGCCGCCTCGAGGTCCTCGACGTGCGGACCGGCCACCGGCAGGTCCTCAAGAGCTCCCCCCAGCCCTTCGAGGCCCCGAACTGGACCCCCGACGGCCGCGCGCTCGTCTACAACACGAGCGGCCGATCCGAGGAGCGGGGGCGCCTCCACCGCTTCGACCTCGCGACCCGCCAGGCCACGGTCATCGACACCGGCTTCGCGATCCGCAACAACAACGACCACGTGATCTCCTTCGACGGGACCACGCTCGGCATCAGCGACCAGAGCGCCGACGACGGCCAGTCGACGATCTACACCCTGCCCATCGGAGGAGGGACGCCCCGGCGGATCACCGGGAAGGCCCCCTCCTACCTCCACGGGTGGTCCCCCGACGGGAAGTACCTCGTCTACACCGGCGGCCGGGACGGCGAGTACGACATCTACCGGATCGCCGCCGACGGGAGCGGGGAGGAGACGCGGCTGACCGACCACAAGGGCCTCGACGACGGCCCCGAGTACTCCCCCGACGGCCGCTACATCTACTTCAACTCCGTGCGCGGGGGGACGATGCAGATCTGGCGGATGAAGCCGGACGGCCGCGACCCGGAGGCGGTGACGAGCGACGCCTACAACAACTGGTTCCCCCACCTCTCGCCCGACGGGAAGTGGATCGCGTTCATCACCTTCCCCCGGGAGGTGGATCCCTCGGACCATCCCTACTACAAGCGCGTCTACCTGCGCCTGATGCCGGCCGAGGGAGGCGAGCCCCGGGTGATCGCCTACGTCTACGGGGGGCAGGGGACGATCAACGTCCCCTCCTGGTCCCCCGACGGCACGATGCTCGCGTTCGTCAGCAACTCCGACCTGGAGTAGGCCGGCGGGGCCGGGGGCCCTCAGCCCCCCTCGCGGCCGCGCCAGACCCGCTCGTAGTGCGCCCAGTCCCCGGCGTCGGTGGTCCATTCCGCGTAGAGGGCCACTCCCTCGAAGGTGCCGCCCGCCCCCAGCCCGCGGAGGCCGGCCACCACCCCGAGGAGCGCGTTCTCCGGGGTCTCGACCCCGCCCCGGTGCATGAGGCCGGTCTCGTCGTAGGTCGGCACCCCCAACAGGACCCGGGCCCGCGAGCCGGAGACGGCGAGGTTGCCGGTGACCGAGGAGGTCGCGTAGGCCACGTAGCGCCGGTAGAGCGCGGAGGTCGGGATCGCGGTGTCATAGGCCATGATGACGACCTGGTCGGCCACCGCGGCCACCCGCGCGTAGTAGCCCGGGCTCCAGACGAAGTTCCTGGCGAGGGGAAGGGCGAAGGGGCCGGGGCGGATCGCGGAGAGCGAGAGCATCCGGTCCGGGCCCACCGCCGGGCGGATCGCCCGCAGGAGGGCGAGGAAGTCGTCGTTGCCGTCGTCGATCGGCTCCACGTTGAGGTGGACGCCGTCGAAGCCCTCGTCGATGAGCCCCCGGCACTCGGCCACGATCCGCTGGCGCTGGCCGAGGTCGGCGAGGTCCACCGTCCCCGCCCGCTGGCGCCGCCAGCCCACCCTGAGCCCGCCCACCCAGGGCAGGACCTTCATCTCCGGGGCCACCCGCCGGGCCACCGCGAGGAATCTCCGCATCTGGTCACGGTCGTGCACGGGCAGCCGGCCCGCTCCGTTGAACGGGATCAGGTGCGGGTAGACGTAGGCGATCCCCCGTCCGGCGAGCGCCCCGAGCAGCTCCTGCATCTCGTGCTCGGGGTGGCTCCGCTCGAGCCAGCGGTGCTCCAGCCAGACCGCGTTGCGGTCGTGGTTGAAGGGGTGGGGAGCCGCGTCCCCCGCGGGGGCCCAGCCGACGTAGGCGAACGCGCCGGCGGCGAGGAGGGCGAGGACGGCGAGCGACCGGAGCCCCGTCCGGACGAGGCTCACTCCCGCCCGCGCAGGAGCAGCACCGCCGCCGCGGCGTGCCGCCGCTCGTGGGTCAGGCTGACGAGGGCCCGCTCCGCCCCCAGCGCGCGGAGCCGGCGGCGGGCCCGCTCCGAGAGGCGAAGGGCGGGCGGTCCCCCCGGCCCCCGCACCACCTCGACGTCCGCGAGGGTGGCGTCCCCTCCGAGGAGGCGGCAGGCCGCCCGCTTGGCGGCGAGGCGGGCCGCGAGCCGCCGCGCGGGATCGGCCTTGCTCCGCGCGTAGCCCAGCTCGCCGGGGGAGAACGGGGAGCCGTCTCCCGCGAGGAGGGCGTCCGCCTCGTCGACCTCGACCACCTCGACCGCGCCCGCGACGACCCCCTCGTCCCCGGCCATGGGCAAGTGTACTCCGCACGGCAGGAGCGCCGTCCCGGGTTACGATCGCCCGATGAGCCTGCGCACGGCCGCGGTTCCCGAGCTCCTGGCCGTCGATGGCCTCGTCCACGGCTTCGAGCAGCGGGAGGACGGGAGCGCCCGGCATGAGTCTCGCGAGGAGGCCCGACGCCGCGTG
>Ga0268386_10000710_pt1 | contig 21692 bp, 26 predicted proteins | sample RVTome_15_FD_200260 | JGI IMG/M metagenome (GOLD analysis project Ga0268386, IMG submission 200260) | Soil microbial communities from uranium-contaminated site in the Upper Colorado River Basin, Wyoming, United States - RVT150D86... ...
GATCGCCATGGCGCGGCAGTGACGCGCGGCTCTAACGGACGGGGCGGTAGATGAGGTGGGTGACCCCGGTCGCCCCCCGTGAGGATATCTGATCGAACGCCATCGGCGGGACACCATCGAAGAGACGCTCACCGCTCCCGATGATGGTCGGAGTGATGTGCACCCTGAGCTCGTCGATGAGCCCGGCGGCCAGGTACTGGTTCACCGTTCCTGCGCCGCCGGCGATGGCCACGTCGCGGTCGCCGGCCGCGTCTCGGGCTCGTTCCAGAGCTCTGTGAACGCCATGGATGACGAAGTGGAAAGTGGTACCACCCGCCATCAGCAGGTCGCCACGCTCGTGATGGGTGAGGACGAAAACCGGGGCGTGATAGGGCGGCTCATCGCCCCACCATCCCTTCCAGTCGAGGTCCCAGCTGCCACGGCCGGGGCCGAACATGTTGCGTCCCATGATGAAGGCTCCGGAGGCGACGATGGCGTCGATCTCGGCCTGGTTCTGCTCCGGGGTCTCGAACATCCAATCGTGAAGACGGTTGTGCTCGATGGTCCCGAACGGCTGCTCGAGGGTTTGACCCGGCCCTGCGGCATAGCCGTCCGCCGAAACCGAGATGTCGCACACGACTTCGCCCATGGAGCCCAGGGTAGGTCGGCCGGGCCTGTCAAGTGCGTCAGCGCAAGTAGACCGGGTACTCCCGAATACTCATGCGACTTCCGTCTTGGGCCGAGTATTCCCAGACTATGACTGCGCCGAACTGCTCCCGGTCGACGGTATAGGGGACCTCGACCTCCCACTCACCCCAGCAACCGTTCCCGCACGTGGCCATCACCGCGTCCTCGAAGAGCGTCAGCCCGTCGCCGTCGGTCAGCATCATCTGGGACACCGCTTCGAAGACGTTGCTCAGGCCGAAGACGTGGATAGGGCTCGCGACCGGCTCACCCCAAGCTGGAGAGTCGACGAAGATCGGGGGCAGCTGCTCGTAATAGTCGGATCGGCCCTGCGGTGCGTCGAGCTCGATGCCCTCGGAGGAGAACACCGTGACGGGTAGTCCGTCGATCTCGAAGGCCACCTCATCGACCTCGTCGATTCGGGTCAGGGTGAACACCACTTGAGCCAGCCTGGCGAACATCGAGGCCGAGCCGCCGCCGTCGTCGAACTCGCCACTGAGGTCGATCGTGGCGACACCACCGTCCAGCGTCACGCCCAAGACTCGGGTGCCGTCGGGAATCGCGGTGGAGATGGCCGGCGTCCCGGCTGTCTCGTCGTCGGTTGGACCCTCCATCAGGAGCTGGACCGCCAGGGTTGCGATGTCCCCGGTGTCGGACACGTCTCGATGGACAGGGACCATGAACGGTCCACCTGCGTCTTCCTCGAGCTCGTCGAGGAGGAAATACACGGCCACGCCGGCTTGGACTGGAGCGGTTGTGGTTGTAGCTGGGCTTGTGGTGGTGGTGATTGCCTGCTCGGTGGTAGTCGGGCTCGGCGGAGTCGTGGTGGTCACCTCCACCAGGGTCGTGGTCGAGCCCCCCGTGTCGGAGCCGCACGCCGACAACGCCAGCGCCAGGGCCGCCGGAAGGAGGAGTAAGCGCGTGATGCGTCTCATGGCCGCATGATCCGACCGCCATCCGTGGTGGGATAGAGCCCTATGTCACTTTCAGAGACCATTGCCGCTTCCAACGAAATCGACGTCAAGGTTGGGACTCGACGTGCGCCTTGAGGGCCTGGAGCATCTTCTCCCAGTAGCCTTGAGAGTGAGCGCGTGCCTCGGCGGTGGGGTTGTTGTCCTGGCTGAGCGAAACTCTGGTGGCGTCGTCCCCGGCCGACAGCTCGAGGGTCACCGTGTGGTAGTTCTCGGGAGCGTCGGGCAGGCCGCTCAGTGGGCTGTAGTGGCTGTATTGGAGCTTGCTCTCTGGTTCGCATTCGAGGATTTCGCCTCTGTCCACATACTTCTCGCCCTGCCACTCACGTCCCATCGCGACGTTCCGCTCGCGGCCGGTGCGGTAGGTTCCGCGTCCGCGCCAAACGCGCGGCTCGTTGGGTTCCCCCGCTTGACCGCGGTCGGCAGTTGATTGAACATGAGTCATGGAGGAGCGACGTGGCGACGGTCGAGGATTACTTCGAGGGCAAGCCCGAGTCCCGCGACATCTACCAGGCAATCGTGGGGCGGATCGCCCAATTGGGTCCGGGCGAGGTGGAGATCAAGACGCAGATTAGCTTTGGTGTGAAACGCAAGTTCGCATGGTTCTGGCTTTACAACGTCAGCCAAAAGAACCCGAATGGGTCCTCCATCTCATGCTGGCGATCGACCGGAGAATCGACGACCCGCATGTTCGTGACATCTCCCAGGTGGGAAACAGTCGTTGGAATCACCAGATCGTGGTTCGCACCGCCGACGACGCCCGCAGCGACTGGCTTGGCGACCTGTTGGGAGAGGCTTACTCGTACGGGGCGCGCTAGCACCTCAAGCAGGGATTGGTTTTGGAGAGGGAGAGGGGGCGGCTCATGGCGCGAGCTGAGGTCGAGGATGTCACCGTGCTCGAGATCGGACGCGAAGCCGTGCTCACAATCCAGGTCATCCCGTAGGGTCCCGTCGACGTGAGGGCGGCCTCACCGACGAGGGCTCGGCCTAGAAGGGTGTTTCGATGAGTGACAAGAGAACCACCGCACGGGCGTTCCACGACGCCCGCGGCGTAGAGGACTGGCGAGTCCTGTTCTGGGGGGCGTATGCCTTCTACCGCATCGGATCGTTCGCGGTGGGCGCCAGATTCATCTCCGCGGTTGCGGAGGTCGCAGAGGCCGCCGGGCACTTCCCCGATGTCGACTTACGTCCCGAGGGGGTGACGATCCGCACCTTCTCACGTCGCGACGGGGCTTTGAGCGAGCGCGATATCGACCTGGCCCGACGCATCTCGGGCGTGGCTCGGGAGTTCGGGTTGGAGAGCGATCCTTCGCAGCTGCAGGTAGTCGGGATTGCCGTAGCTCAGGGTGCCGGAGCGGACGTGCGGCCCTTCTGGGCTGCTGCGTTCGGCTACGAGGATCTGGGTGAAGAGGATGCGATCGATCCCAATCGGCGCAATCCTCACCTCTGGTTCCACGAGCTCGAGCCTCCCCAGAGCGGTCGGGGTCGCGTTCACATCGACGTCAGCGTGCCGGCGGATCTAGCCGAGGCCAGGGTGACAGCCGCGCTGGCGGCGGGTGGTCGTATCGCCGACGACTCGCATGCGCCCGAGTGGTGGGTTCTGGCGTCACCCGAGAACCACGGTGTCGACATCGCGGCGTGGCCCGACTTCGAGGACCACGGTGATGGCTGATCCCGGTCAGTAGCTCCTGCCGGCCGTCTCTGACTGACACGGCTCCTGGCCGTGGCCTATATTCGAGATGCTGCTCGTCTAACGAGAAGGGGGTATCAGCATGAGAGTCAAGAGGCGAACTTTCATAAAGCTGGCAGGGTCGACCACGGCCGTGCTGTACATGCAGGGCATCTCCGGAGGTCTGTTTGGGATCGCCAGAGCCCAGATCCCGGGAGGGACACTGGTCCCGGGCGACGTCGGCAAGTTTGTCCTGCCGCTGGTCAAGCCCCCGGCGATGCCGGGCAGGTTCCAGAGGAACAAGGATCAGTACAAGATCGCGGTGCGCCAGTTCCAACAGCGGATCTTGCCCTCGCCTCACCCGGTGACCACCGTGTGGAGCTATGGATCCGTCGACTTTCCGGGTACCGCTGTCGACCCGGCCACCGGAGAGCTCACCGGAGGAAGCTTCCACTATCCGGCGTTCACCATCGAGGCTGCCTGGAACAGGGACACTCAGGTGATTTGGAGGAACCAGTTGGTCGATGCGAATGGTGACTACCTTCCCCACCTCCTTCCTGTCGACCCGACCCTTCACTGGGCCAATCCCCCCGGAGGCGCGGCGGGCCGGGACTCGAGGCCGACGTTCGCCGGCACTCCCGGCCCCTACACCGGACCGGTCCCCATCGTGACCCACGTCCACGGCGCACACACCACTGAGGACAGCGATGGCTATGCAGAAGCGTGGTATCTACCCGACGCCGAGAACATCCCCGCCGGGTTCGCCCGGACCGGCACGTTCTGGGATTACTTCAACGACAAGTACCACCATGGCTGGGAGTACGGCGATTCCTCCTTCAAGTATCCCAACGACCAGAGGGCGACCACTCTGTGGTATCACGATCACACCCTCGGCATGACACGTCTCAACGTCTATGCCGGACCGGCGGGGTTCTGGCTCATCCGCGGTGGGCCCGACGATGTGGTTCTCGACAGTAGGGACGGCAACCCAGCCAAGCTCCCCGGGCCCGCACCCGGAGTAGGCGACAGTCCGCTTGGGGATTACGGCGAGATCCCCATTGCCGTCCAGGATCGGTCGTTCAACGGCGATGGAAGTCTCTTCTACCCGGATACCCGGGCCTTCTTCGACGAGTTCACCGGTCCATACATCCCGGACAGCCCGGTAGCGCCGATCTGGAACCCCGAGTTCTTCGGCAACATGATGGTGGTGAACGGCTTCGCCTGGCCCTTCCTGGAGGTGGAGCCCAGGAGATACCGTCTCCGGCTGCTCAACGGGTGCAACTCCCGATTCCTGATCCTTCAGTTCGAGCACCCCGCTGTGGAGGTGTGGCAGATCGGGGCCGAGGGTGGGTTCCTTCCCGCACCGGTTCGGCTCAACGACCACCCCTATCCAGGTTCCACCGGCGGCGGGGCCACCGTCCTCCTCGGTCTGGCCGAGAGGGCAGACCTCATCGTCGACTTCAGCGCTGCGGCTGGTTCGTCGTTCCGTCTGCTCAACCTGGGTCCCGATGAGCCCTTCGGTGGTGGTGAGATCGGAGTGGACTTCGATCCCTCGGATCCCGATTCAACCGGTCAGGTCATGGAGTTCCGAGTTGGCTCGGGATCGGTCGCCGACCCGACGACACCGCCGCAGTTCCTGCAGCTTCCCTCCCTCACTCCGTTGGGGAGCGAAGTCGGAACGCAGTACCTCAGTCTCAACGAGGAAGCGTATGAGCCGGCAGACGTTCCGTTCGCGGCTCTGTTGGGTCGATTCGACCCTGGTACCGGCGAGACCACGCCTCTCTCATGGGGCGAGCCGATCACCGAGAATCCAGATGTCGGTGAGGTCGAGGTGTGGGAGATGCGGAATGTGACCGAAGATGCTCATCCCATCCATATCCATCAGGTTCAGTTCGAGGTGGTGGGGCGCGAGGCCATCGGAGGCGGGCCTTCCGTGGCCGGCAGCAACGGCCCTCTCCCCTGGGAGACCGGTCGGAAGGACACGGTGATCGCCTATCCAGGCGAGGTGACGAGGGTCAAGGCCAGGTTCGACTTGCCCGGGCTCTACGTTTGGCACTGTCACATCGTCGAACACGAGGACAACGAGATGATGCGGCCCTTCCACGTAGGCCCGATCCCATCCGACGCTCCGGTGTAGAGCATTCGAACCGGGGGTCATCAGGTCATGTGAGACGCGGCCAGGTCACACTGTCGATCTGTCGCGGCAAGCGGGTTGCCACTGGTCCGTGTCGACCACGAATCTCGGCGCGTGGGTGATGCATTCGATTCCGTCCAGCCTGCTGAGCTAGGCCACTCGTTGCCATGTCGATCCGCGCCCCAGGATGGCCCGGTCGGACTACGGCTGCAGTCTGTCGGTCTGGTCGCCCGTCACCTCAATGCTCGAGTGCCACCATGAGAATCTCGCTGGGACGGTCGGATCGTCGCTGCCGGGGCCCGGAGCCCAGCCGAGAGGTGCAGTCACGGATGACCGTCTCCAGGAGGTCGTGGAGGAGACCGTCCGAATCAGATATGCATGCCTCGGCAATGCCCACCACCGCAACATGCACGATGTTCGGTGCCGATCGACGCTCGAAGGTCTCCGGGGAGACCTTTGTCTCGGCGACGAACCGCTCCGCCCAGCTGAGGGCCTGGGGAGCACTCGCCAAGGCGCGGTCCATGTCTTCCCAGAGACCAGAGGCTTCTAGTGGCGAAGTCGATTCCTGATCGAGGTCGGTGAAGACGCGACGCGCCACGAGTAGTCCAGCGGCAAGGGCACGTTGGCGGAATTCGGCGGCCACGGGAACGGCCATCGCGGCACAACGGGCCGCGATCGCCACGTCGATGCGAGGGTCGTCGTCGTTGAGGCCCACTACCGAGGGGATGAGCGCGACGAGTCGGGCACGGCCGGTGTCGGAGATGTGGTCGTTGATGTCCCTGGCGAGTCCGGCGAGGAGGGGATGCGTGCACCTGGGGTGGTCACTCCATCGCTCACCGGCGAGGAACGAGGCGTACTCCATGAAACACGCCCCTGTGCGTGGGCTCCGGTGCTTTCCCCGTGACAGCACCGGGACCAACTCAGGCATCCCGTGCCGGCTCACCGTGACAACGATACAGAAGCAGGAAGTATTCGGCGTCAGATTCTTCAGCTCTTGCGTCGGGCGATCCGCTCCAGGGCGCCATCCCAGTCGGCGTCGAAGGGGGCGCCTGGTTCGTCCAGATCCACCACGACCGGAGCATGGTCCGACGGTGTGAGCGCGCCTTTCCGGGCTTCGCGGTCGATCTCGGCCCAGACCGATCGATCGGCCAGAGGGCGGGTCATGTAGATGAGGTCGAGACGCATCCCCATGTTCTTGTGGAACATCCCGGCCCGATAGTCCCACCAGGTATATCGACCGGGAGCGGACTGATGGAGTCTGTAGCCATCGACCAGCCCCCACTCCTGGAGCCTGCAGAGTGCTGCTCGCTCGGGCTCTGAGACGTGGGTCCCGCCGTGGGCGGCGCGGGCATCCCAGACGTCATCATCGGTTGGAGTCACGTTGAGGTCGCCCGCCACGACCAATGGCTGATCGGGTGAGCAGTTGTCGACAATCCATTCATGGAGTCTCTCCAACCAGAACAGTTTGCCCTCGTAGAACGGTGATCCCACCTGGCGACCGTTGGGGGCGTAGAGGCTCAGAAAGCGGATTCCCCGGGTCACCCCGCTGATCATGCGGGCCTCGTGTAGTGGGTCGAACCCGTCGCTGTCTGATGCTCCCTTGGAGCGGCTGTCACGCACCGGGCCATCCCCGAAATTGGTGACCACGTCAATTATCTCCTCGCGGCTGGCGATGGCGACACCGTTCCATCGGCCTTCCCCATGGTGAGCCAGCTCGTAGCCGGCCATTCGAAACGAGAGCTCGGGCACCTGATCGTCCGCGAGCTTGGTCTCCTGCATCATCAGCACGTCCGGTTCAGTCTTTTCCAACCATCGCTCGACAGCAGGGAGACGCGCCGACAACGAGTTCACGTTCCAGGTCGCGATGCGCACCAGGCGAACCTACCCAGGACCGTGTCTCGGAGTTGACATCGCTAGAATACAACCATATGGTTGTATGAATATGCAGACCGTTCTCGACTTCGACCAGGTCTTCGCCGCTCTGGCCGACGCCACCCGCCGCGACATCGTTCGTCGGGCGATCGCCGGAGATGAAGGGGTGAGCGAGCTCGCCCATCACTACCCGATGAGCTTCGCCGCAGTGCAGAAGCACGTCGCGGTCCTGGAGCGCGCCGGTCTGGTCACCAAGCACCGCCGGGGCCGGCGCAAGCTCGTCCACACCAACGTGGCGGCATTGGCCCTGGCCCGTCGTTTGCTCGACCGCTACGAGGAGCTGTGGCGCGGGCGCATCGACCGCATGTCCGAAATCATCAACCAGACCGAGGAGGAGCGAACATGACCATCACCGCCGTACACAAGGACCCCGACTCGCTGTCCATGACAGTCATGGCGGAGTTCGACGCAACGCCCGATCGGGTGTGGAGACTCTGGGCCGACCCACGCCAACTGGAGCGTTGGTGGGGACCTCCGACATACCCAGCGACCTTCACCGCCCATGACCTGACACCTGGAGGACGGGTCGAGTACCACATGACCGGACCAGAAGGCGACCAACCACGCGGCTATTGGGAGGTCGTCGAAGTGGATGAGCCCCACGCCCTCGTCTTCCGGGACGGATTCGCCAATGAGGACGGCACTCCCAACGCCGACATGCCGATCATGACTGCCACGGTGAGTATCGAGGACATCGGGGCGGGCCGGACCCGGATGTCGATCGCCAGCGTGTTCCCCGACACCCAGGCGATGGAGCAGGTGCTCGCCATGGGAATGGAGGAGGGCCTGACCCAGGCGATCGGACAGATCGACGCCCTCCTCGCCGAGGACCCCGTCGCCAATTGAAGAGACCTTCGAGGAGAGATCGATGACTACGACCACATCAGGCCCTACGACGGACACATTGGAAGTGCCCCGGGGCCACACTGACCTATGACATCCGAAGAAACGACTCGAGCACCGCGCCGATCCTCTTCCTCATAGGCTCGCCGATGGGCGCCGCTGGGTTCGGGTCGCTCGCCGGGCATTTCCCTGATCGAACCATCCTCACCTATGACCCGCGTGGGAGTGAGCGCAGCGAGAAGGACGATCCCGCCAGCTCTGTCGATCCCGAAATCCACGGAAACGACCTCCATCGGGTCATCGACGCCGTGGGCGGCGGACCCGTGGACCTCTTCGCCAGCAGCGGGGGCGCCGTCAATGCCCTGGCATTGGTGGCGAGACATCCCGAGCAGGTGCGGACGCTGGTGGCACACGAGCCTCCGCTCGCTGCCATCTTGCCCGACGGAGCGGCGGCCCTGGCGGTCACCCGCGCCGTCCAGGAGACGTATCAGAGGAGCGGCTGGGGCGCGGGGATGGCACATTTCATAGCGGTCTCCGCACATGAGGGGCAGTTCACCGACGAAGACGCCACCCATCCTCCACCCGACCCGGCGACGTTCGGGCTAGAGAGCGCCGACGATGGATCGCGGACCGATGTCCTCCTGGGCCAGAACATGGTCACCTGCACCCACTACGAGCCCGACTTCGAGGCGCTGCGAGGGACTTCCACACGGATCGTCGTCGCCGCCGGCGCAGAGTCGGGAGAGCAGATGGCACGTCGTGGAGCCCTCGCCGTGGCCGAGCGGCTCGGTGTCGACGTGGTGATCTTCCCAAGCGACCATGGTGGGTTCCTGGGCGGGGAGTACGGGCAGACCGGGGATCCCGAGGCCTTCGCGGCGAAGTTGCGTGAGGTCCTCGCCACTGAGTAGCGGGGTGATTGTACGTCTCTGGCAATCCCGTGGGGGAGTCATTGAGACCACTGTCAGTGACTAACAGGCGGGTCCAAGAATGTTGCCGGTCATGGACGGGTGACCGTGGCTTTGCGTTGCCCTACATCGAGTTGGGCCCATCGGCTCTGCTTGTTCCATGTGAGTAGGGCCCTTGCGAGGGTTGGGGGCCCCGTGACTTGGATTCGGTGGTCTTAGTGGACACGTACCTTGGCTCGACAGACCCGACGACCTTGGCGCCATCACACTGACACACCTACGGACACCAACCAGCAGCAAATAACGGCGCTACTCGGGGCGGTTCACACTACCGGTGTCACTGACGGACAACGCCCGTTGGGGAGCGGCTCAGCACAGTCAGCGCCAGCACCACCAACCAGGCGAAGTAGGCGTAGGCGTTGATGCGTTCAAAGCCGCCCGCCCATGGTGTTACGTTCTCTTCGATGGCCTGCATGGCGATGGATGCCGCCGCACCGAACCCGCTCAGGACGAGAAGCGTGGCGATCGAGTAGAGCCGAAACCATCCCGGTAGGCGACTGCCGAAGCCACCATGGCTACCAAGACGATGAAGCTGAAGACCGCCGACAGGATGATGTGCATCGTGTCGTTGAAGCCCCCGTCCATCCACCGAGAGTTCATGGCCCAAATCGTGTGAGTGGGCAATCCGACCACGTCTACCGATAAGCAGGGCTCCCACCCAGTGCAGGCTCCTCCGATCAGCCGACCTCCAGACCCCGATGCCGAAGGCGACGAGCAGTAGGCCATGAATGAGGATGGCGGCCACCATGCGATGTCGGACGGGCGATCCGAAGGCGGTCAATTCGCTGATCGCTTGATCCCTGAAGCTGTACCCCTCGTAGAGAAGACCCGAGACCAGATCCCCGATTCCATATACGACCACAGCGGCCGTTGCGCTGAGAAACCCCAGCTCGTTGCGGCTCGCCTTTGCCACCAGTGAGACGTCACTTCGCCGTATGACTCAACGCTCACTAACTCACCCATGGGATTTGCCTCCTTTCCTTTGGGTCATCACCATCGATCCTCCGGCGAGTGGATCGACAGGAATAGGGCCAAAAGCAACAATCAGCGCCGCGGCCCCGCCGGAACGCCGCGATGTTGTCTGCGAGGCCGGACGCATCTGTGGCAGCGGAATACACCGGAGGGGGCATGTAGTCACGTCCCGGACTCAAGGCCCGATCGGCTCGATCAGGTGGTTCACGACTCGTATTCGGGGAACTCGGTCCGGAATCGTCGGAGGTGGCCGATCACAGCGAACAGCGACATGATCGGCTTTCCGATGCCGGGCTGGCTCATCGCCTCGGGAAACCTCCTACGCAGCAGCAGAGGTTGCTGAGAGAGTGGTGGGAGTCCGCTTCGGGTTACGTGACCGTCTCGCATGAGCCCGTCGAGGACGAGGGCGAAGTGGATCAGGTCGGCTTCGGGTCGTGGGCCGGGCGGTGTGAAGACGAGGTCCACTTCAGCCACCAGGGGCTCGTCCCCGGGGTTGATGAACCCGTGGACTGTATCCGCGGGCACTTCAACCACTCCACCGGGGGACAGATCGACCAGCTCCTTCCCGACACGGACTGTCATGGTCCCGGACACACCATGGAACACTTCGATCAACCCAGGGTGACGGTGCGGGCCGAAGCCCTTGAGCCCGATTCCACCTCCAGGCGGAGTCGTGCCGATGACCCGGTAGCGGTCACCGGTCGTGGCCGGGGTGGCCAGCACCTCGGACACTTCATCGGGGAACTCGATGACACGACCGGGCTCGATCATTGCTCAGCCGACTCCGGGCTTGAAGACCATCAGGACGACGATTCCCGTCAGCAGCGCGAGCAGGAAGTTGCCCAGCCTGAGGAGCGCCCGCGTCGGTTGATCGCGTCGTCCTGTTTCGTGTTGCCGGTAGAGGCGGGCTCCCAGGGTCAGGGCCAGGGCTTGATAGATTGCAACTGTGGCGAGCGACGTCCAGATCCACGTCTGGGCAAACCACCACCCGGTGTTGACCACGACCATTGCGATACCGGTGCCGACCACGAGCAGTGGCGCCGGGATCGCCAGCCAAGTGTCAGCCCATGACAGGTCGTCCCGGACACGGCCGAGGGCGGGTCGGCCACCGAGACGTAACGCTCGTAGCCCGGTGATCTGGATGACGAGACCGCCGCCGAGCCAAGCCATTCCGGCAAGGATGTGAAGTACCAGGAGAAGCTGATAGGCGCCGGAGGTCATTCGGCTGCAGGTTGGAGGACTACGAGCGGGATCGGTCGATCCAGCAGATCGCGGGCTGTCTGATAGATGGGGTGCTCGGCGACGAGCCGGTTCCAGTGGGTTTGGTACGTCTCACCTTCCAGGAACGAGGCGACGGCCGCGTACTTTTCCCGACCGACCTCCACTCGACATCGTCGATCGGCGTGGAGGTTCCATACCCAGTCCGGCACGCGTTCCCGCCCGCCGTTGGTGCCGGCCACCACCAGTCTTTCCCCGATCCGTAAGTGACCGAGGGCGACGGTCCGCGGCCGTCCGGATTTCCGGCCAGTGGTCGTGAGGAGGATGGCTGGGGTTCCGGCGGTCCATTTGTCGACCCACATTCCCCCGAGGAGGCGGTAGAGCCAGATGTATGTGTTGTCGCCCCAGTGCATCGTCGCCTGCAGCGCACGAAGGTGGAGTCCCGGTGGGCCGGTCTTGGCGTTGGTCACGTCATCGCTTTGGACTGCTGGGCCATCGCAGCCCACCCGTATAGGAGTCCGGCGGCAATTGCGGCCACCCCCCTAGCCGTTCCCAAACTGGAGGTTTGCTCGGCGAAAAGGATTGATGCGATGCCGATGTAGAGGAGGCTGCCTACTGCCAATCCGGCGACGAGGCGTCGGCCGGTAAGAGACGAGGACCCGAACAGGGCAGCAAGAACGACGATCACTGCCATCGCCGCCATCAGCCCGTAATGGCCGAACTCGGCGTGTTGGTCGGCGGCGACGCCCGACACCTGCCGACCCAATTCGGTCGCCCCCACCCCAGCCACTCCGGCCAGGATCGGGATCGTCGCCAGCAACGCCCTACGTTGAAAGGGTGTGGCTTTGGCGTCCTCCCGGCCTGGGTGTAGCCAAAGGGCGGCAGTGAGCAGAGCGATGGCCACGACCTCGAGCGGGTCGAAGATGTGTGATATGAGCGTTCCGAGGCTGTAGGTGGTCATGGCGGCCAGAGCGAACACCGACGCTGCGAACTTACGTTCCGGGTGACGGAGTTGCACCGCCAGCGCGATCAACAGAAGCCAGGCGAACATCGCGTGGGACACGACATGGAATAGGTGTTGCCCTGCTCCCGGCTCTGTTGCCTCCTCCAGGGCCGACTCACCCAGCCATCCCAGCATCCCGAGGTACAGCAACTCCCCGAGACCGAAGACGATCAGCGCTAGTGCGAGTATCAACGCTGTGTAGAACCCGATGCCGCGGGCCCGTGAGGTTCCGACGGTCGCGACTTCCGTAGCCATTTACCTCGCCTCCTAGTCGATCCCCGTTACAGTCTACTTGAGTTCAACCCAAGTGATTTGAGTGACACTAGAACCAAAAGAGGAGGGGGTCAAGAGGCCCTATCACGCCCCACGTCGTCAGGCGCAGGCTGACCAGACCCGAGCTGCCATCCTGGAAGCAGCCATGGAGCTCTTCAACACGCAGGGTTTCTCAAAGACCACCATGAGACAGGTGGCCGACGAGGCGGCAGTCTCAGAGCAGACCGTTTACAACGTGTTCGAAGACAAGGTCGGATTGCTCTACGCCGCCGGGATGCACTCAATAGAAACCGGTACCGGTGATCCCGAAGTGGCGTTGATCGCAGCGCTCCAGGCCGTGCCGGACCCAATGGAACGGATCAGAATTGCCGCCCGGGCCACCAGGGAGATCTGGGAAGGAGGGGCGTTCGAACTGGAGCAGATGGTGTCCAACCCGGACGTCAAGGATCCCCGGCTGATCGAGCTCTCCGAGAAGGCGCTGGCACATACCTTCGCCGGCACCCGGGACTTGGTGGAGATCCTCTATCCAGACGAGATCCGCCGCCCCGGGGCGAGTCTCGACGACATCGCCGCCTACTTCACCGCCGTTGACACTGCGGCCACTGTTAGCAAACTGCTCAAACTCGGGTGGACGCTGCAGCACTACGAGAAGTGGGTCATCGGACTGCTCACCCTCTTTCTCGACCCCCACTGGGTTGATCAGGAAACTCGTACCCGGCCCGCACCCTGAGTGATTCGCATCAGTTCGCGTCGCTCCCTCGAACGAAACGCGTCCTATGCGCGTCCTGGGGCCATTACAGGGCCCGACGGAGTTGACGTCATGACTGCGAGAACCCCCGACAGTCATTAGTGATTTCGAGGGTGGTAAGGAACGGCATCGATCGGTCGACCTCCGGTTCTTCAGACCAACTCATCTCCCGTCAGATCGCTATGACCAGGGACTACGCGAGCAACCTCACACAGATCGTGGTTTGTTGACCGCCTGCGGAACTGCAGTTTCACCGCTCAGGACGGGACCCTGCGAAAGATCTGTTCCTCGGCTCGACGCTGCAGGTCCTCGATTCGAGTACGGCGGTCACGATGTTGCTGTCCGTGGGGGTGACCTCCGCACTGTTCACCGTTGGTTCGCATCTCCGTCGCGTGTCACAATCCGAGTTTCTCGGCTATCAGCTCGAGCCACCGCTGGCGTCCACCCATCTCTCGACCAACGCTGCGAGCGTGTCGTGATCGAACCCGAAACCCGGGAACGCGGCCAGTGTGGACATCGGCATCGTCCCGATCACGCTGATCAGACTCTCGTCGCGCCATGGAGACCCGTCGTCATCCAACGCTTCGAGCAGCCTCCTGCCGATGGGGTCGGCTAGCCATTCGTGCAATGTCGACCCTGTGGACAGGGGTGCGGCGAGGGAGGGAGCGTCGATCTGAACCGAGTGCGAAAGGGGGAGATTGCGGGAGCTATGGCCGACCGAGATGATGAACTCGCCCGCCTCGACCGCCCAGCGGTTCAACGCTGGGCTCCAGAAGGAAAAGGCTCGTTGGTCGAGGTGGAGGGTCACCCGTTTGGTCTGGCCGGGTTGGAGCTGAACCTTGTCGAATGCCTTGAGCTCTCGTGGCGGTCGCGATACCGACGCTTCGGGATCGGCGACGTACAGCTGAACGACCTCGGCCCCCTCCTGATTCCCGGTGTTGGTCACCGAGACGCCGACCGAGGCGGACAGGTCTCCCCCGGCGACTGTCCCGGACAGCGTGACCTCGAGATCTGACATGTCGAACGTGGTGTAGGAGAGACCGTGCCCGAACGGGAAGGTCACCGCCTGGTCCAACCTGTCGTGCGCCCTGTACCCGACGAACACACCTTCGCCGTAGAGCACATGGCCAGAGTCACCTGGGAAGTTGAGAAAGGCCGAGTTGTCTTCCAACCGCACTGGGATGGTCTCTGCCAACCGCCCCGACGGGTTGGCTTGCCCGGTGAGAACATCGGCAATGGCTCCACCGGCGGCCTGTCCTCCTAGCCAGCATTCCAACACGGCGTTCACCGAGTCGATCCAGTGTGAGAGTCGAACCACTGACCCATTGACGAGCACAACCACCACGTTGGTATTGGCTTCCGTAACCGCCTTCAGCATCGTTGTCTGGTTCTCCGGTAGGTCCATGTGTGTGCGATCGAAGCCCTCCGACTCGAACGACCCGGGGAGGCCCAGGAAACACACGACCACATCTGCGGTCCGGGACAGCGCGACTGCTTCGGCCATCAGAGGCTGATCGTCGGTGGTGTCGTCGATCCCGTACCCGGGAGCGAACCGCATGGCGTCGGGGCCGAGCAGAATCTCCAGCTCCGCAAGTGGAACGTCCACTCTCGTCGGGTTGACCTGGGAGCTACCGGCGCCCTGGAAGCGAGGCGTCCGGGCGAACTCTCCCACCACCGCCACCATTCCGTCGCCCAGAGGCAGAACGCCTCCCTCGTTCTTGAGCAGCACGATGGATTCGGCTGCGGCCCGTCGTGCCAGCCGGTGGTGAGCTTCGTCGTCGAAAGTACCCGGACTCTCGGCACCCGCTAATGACTTCTCAACAAGGGTGAGCATGCGACGAACGCTCCGGTCGACGACCGGTTCTGCGAGCGCGCCCGAGCTAACAGCCTCGACGACCGCCTCGGGGCTACGTGGCAGATCGGGCGGCATCTCCCAATCGAGCCCGGCCACCAATGCGGCCACCCGGTCATGAACGGCTCCCCAGTCGGACACCACGACCCCATCCCATCCCCACTCGTCCCGGAGCACACCGGACAACAACCAGGTGTGCTCGGAGGCGTGGATCCCGTTGACTCGGTTGTAGGCGCACATCACGGTCCACGGGTTTGCCGATTCAACGACCCGCTCAAATGCCGGCAGGTAGATTTCTCGGAGGGTCCGCTCGTCGACATCCGCACTCACTCGCAGCCGGTCGTCCTCCTGGTTGTTTGCGGCGTAGTGCTTGACCGAAGCACCAACCTCTTGCGATTGGATTCCTCTCACCATCGCTGCTCCGAGCTCGCCGGATAGGAGAGGATCCTCCGAGAGATACTCGAAGTTTCGGCCACAGAGCGGGGAGCGCTTGATATTGACGCCCGGCCCAAGGATCACAGACACACCCCACCTCTTTGCCTCCTGCGCCAGTGCGCGGCCCACCTCGTCGGTGAGCCTCACGTCCCACGATGAGGCGAGAGCAGCCGCGGTCGGGAAGCAAGTGGCGGGGACGCTTCCTGCCAGACCCAGATGATCAACCTCGTCGAGCTGCACCCTCAGCCCATGAGGCCCGTCAGAAACCATGAGCGCAGGAATGCCCAACCGGTCGACCGCGGCGGTGTGCCAGAAGTCCGACCCCGAGAGCAAGAGAGACTTCTCCTCGAGAGTCAGATCGGCGAGTAGTCGGTCGATATCGAGCATCAGCCCATCCCTTCGGCGTGGTCACCGTGGGCTCGCATCCCCAGTATGTTGTCGAGCCCGTCATACACCTCGATCTCTTCCCTCATCATCGCGAGATAGGTGTCAGCGTCCAGGTGGAACTGTCCTTCCACCCGCTGAAACTACCAACCACCAATACCCGAATAAGACTCGACATCCAAACGATCATGATTGACCTAGCAGCCAGCCGAGCGATGGCGATAGCGTGATCGACAATGCCTTTCCTCCGGTCGAGCGAGAACTATCGATCAGCCTCGGAAACGGCGATAACAGTCCTCGATCGGGGTACTGACTGTTTTGGCTCAATGCGGTGGTTAAGGATTCGGTTCGATGGTTGTGGCTAGCGGTGGGCAGGGCCTGGTTCGATGCCTGAGCTGACCGAGCTCGATGATGCAGGCTTCCTAGGCACGGTCTCTCCACGACACTGATGCACAGAACTGCGGTTGGTTTCGGTCTACGCGTTAGCTGAGACGGTCTCGCGATCGTGTCTTGACCTCGCCACGACCCACGTGAAGCCTGCCGCAATGACGGCGGTAGCGCCGCCGGCGATCACCGCCGGAGTTCGGCTCGGTTCGAATGGTTCAGTACCCGAGTACTCAATGCCGATTGGGCTGGTACAAACGACTGGTGAAAGAGTTTCCTCTCCCGTTGTCGGATTCGAGGTGAACGACTGCGAGCATCCCCACGGTGCGACCAACACGTAGCCGACAAGGAACCCAAGGAACAGCGCTAGCCCGGGGAGAAAGACCTGCGGTCGGGAACGGAAAGGGCCCAGCAAGGCTAGGGCCACCGCCATGAACCAGAAGTACATGCCGAAGCTGAAAATGGTCAGGAACCCGAGGGCAACCAGGACTAGAACGACGAGCCAATATCGAAATCGCGTCCCTTCAGCAGGCGATGCGTCCATGCCTTCATTATGTGTCTGCCTCAGGGGAGTCTGAAAGCCCTGTTTCGCTGGGATATCGGTTGCGAGAGCATCACGCGCAACTCGTGGGCTCGAAAAGGCCATCCACCAACGCATGTCCGGGCTTTTCTGACCGCACGTAAGCGCTGGTGGCAATCGTCTATGGAGACCCGACAGGTGATCAGAGGCTCACCGGCCTGGTGGTCGACGCCGATGAAGTCGTGGCCGGTCTGAAGTTCCGCGGTGTCTCGGTCCCCAAGCTCGCTCCTCCTGTGGCGACGACCCCCCATGGCCCATTCGGCCCAGTGGTGTACTTCCCCGAGGGTGACTTCCGGGCAATAACTAAGGAGATCATCAAGCGGTATCGCTCAGGCACCTCGCCTTGGGACGCCAACCAGTCCTGGTGGAAGCCCGCTACCGATCCCAACTCCATCGAGGTCATTGACGAACGAGAAGCCGAAGGGCGAGAGGCCGAGGCCCGGCCCGCGCATTGACCAAATCCGGTGGGCAAGCGAGACGCGCCGATGTCGGACGGTCCCACATGTCGGCGAAACCGCTCGGGATCTGGTGGTACGCGCCGCGGAGGACGTTTGTATTGGTTCTGTGATCTGTGTGAGCGGCGCTAATTGGTCCAATGAATGATGGGTGGATCCTCCACGTTTGGGATGGGCATGGAGATGGCTTCCTCCTCGATTGCCGATTTGGTCTTGTCGTTGAGGTGACTCCAGGTCTGGATCGTGAGTTTGCATTTGGCGCGCCTCCAGGTCCCGACGATCTCGCCTGCGACGAGGAGGGCACCCGGCCAGGCGCGGGGAGTCCACAACAGATGGCGTCGTTGTTGGTCAGGGATCAAGATCTCGCGCTGAGCGCCCTGAAGTAGGTAGTAGGCGTCGCCGCTTGGCAGGAGCCTCGACAGGGCTGGGGATGGCGGAGAGTCGCGAATGGTCTGTTCGTCGTTGGAGAGGATCCAGGCGTCACCGACCGGCGTTGTCACCGGGGTGAGCGAGTCGCTGAGCGCTTCAAAAGTCGCTACGCCGGATCTCTCCGCGATCCCAGCCCACTCGGCGAACGTTTCAGCGCGGGCTGGTCCGAAGACGTGTAGGTACCGGCGTGCCAGTTCGAGACGTGCCTCATCGGGGTCGATGTCGGGCGGTGGCACTGTTCGGATGGTTGGCTTCCCAGAGCCCTCCCATCGGATCAGAACCGTTCCAGAGACCGCGGCGTGGCGGAGCCGATTGGGATGTTCTCCTAGGGCTCGCCCGGCCTCGCTGTAAGCCACACTCCTTCCAGCGAGGAGGTCGCTCAAGCGGGCGGCAAGGTCCTCCGAAGTCCGCCTCGAGGCCGGATTGTCGGGCATGCGGCCCAAGGTGAAGACGGGGAGATCGCGTGCTGCCACGACATAGACGCTGTACCGCGGCCCCCAGGTTTGGACCAGCGAGGGGTCATCCCAGGTTGTGGGACCGGTTTCCTGCATGCGAGCATGGATGGAGTGGAGAGCCGCGTATGGCACGCTGTCCTGCAGCCCAGCCCATGCCGCTCGATGAAGCGAGCTCCGCCCACGGGGCAAACGCTCGTCGAGAGCGCCGACCTGCCGTCGAAACGACAGGATCTGCTGACGCGAGACTCCAAGCCGCGAATCCCTCACCACTCATTCCTCAGCGCGACGGAGAAGGTCATCCACTGACCCATTGTCGGCAACCATGACGAAGCACACAACCCGCCCCACCCGCTCAAAAAGTGCTGCGGTCCCGAGCGGCTTCCGGATGTGTGCGTTACCACCCGGGTTCAGGGTCATCTGCGCTATCTGGTTTTTGGGTTGTTCTGGTGTCAAGGGCTCTCTAAACCAGCGACCCAACGTGTCAGCCGTGGTTCGATCTCCGGCGAGCGTTCCCTGGCGATAGCCATGTTCTTGCGGACAAGAACGTGAGAGTTGCGGTTTCCTGTCGGAGAACCAGATCCAGGTCGAGAGCGGCCGTCGCTAAGTGGATTCGGGTCGTCGGTGTGTCAACGCGCATTGAGGTTGAGCTGTCGCCCTTCTCGGTCGGCTGAACGTATGCGCTTCCGGCGTTCGGGCTACCGGCGACGCTACATACGGTCCGATCAGTTTCCGGCCCTTCTCTCGTCATATTGAATAGCTACGACGAATCAGGAGGATTCCATGGCCAGCCTCATCTACGCAATCAGCGCATCACTCGACGGTTACATCGCCGACGAGAACTCCAACTTCGACTGGACAGAGCCATCTGAAGAGGCGCATGCCTTCTTCAACGGCCTCCAGCGATCGGTCGGCAGCTTCCTGTGCGGCCGTCGCATGTATGAGACGATGAGGGTGTGGGACACATTCGTCCTCGACGACCTCCCCGAGGTACAACGCGAGTTCGCCGAGGCGTGGCGGGCGACCGACAAGGTGGTCTTCTCATCCACCCTTGACCACGTGCCGGAACCGCGGACCCGCCTGGAGCGGACCTTCGACCCCGAAGCGGTCCAGACCATGAAAGAAATAGCCGACCGCGACCTGTCCATCGGTGGCGCCGGCCTGGCTGCCGAGGCCATCCGGGCAGGTCTGGTCGACCGGTATCTACTGCGCTTGGTCCCAACGATCGTGGGTGGAGGAACCCGAGCCCTCCCCGACGGAGCGCGGGTCGACCTTTCGCTCAACACGACACGTGTATTCGATGACGGCTCCGTTCTGCTCGACTACCGCCTCCGAACACCTGATCGACCGAGGTAACACGTGGACCGGGCGGCCGTTGAATCGATGGGAGACGCTCAAGGGAGGGATACGATCGCGTTGGTGAGTGAGTTGTGAGAAGCGCGGGAGGCGCTGTATGGACCTTGAGCTCGCCGACCACGTAAGGCGTGTGATCGATACAAACAGCTACATGGCGCTGGGGACGACTGACGAGATCGGAATTCCCTGGGTTTCCCCTGTTTGGTATGCGTCCGAGGACTACCTCAACTTCCTCTGAATCTCCTCGCCCGACGCCAGGCACTCAAGGAACCTCGCCGTCCATGCAGAGGATGCCGCCGCCATCTTCGATTCGTCGGTCCCCGTCGGCGCATAGGCCGTATAGATGAAGGGGGTGGCAGGCGACCTCAGCGGCGTCGACCTCGAACGGGGCCTGGAGATATTCGACCGCATGTCCCAAGAGGAGATCGGTAACAGTGTGGGTACTAGACGATGTGTAGGGATCTCAACCTGGACGCACCGGTGGTCATGGTTCGCACTGAATACTCGAAATGGGCTCCGTTGGGTCATCTGTGGCTAAGACTCACTTCGCGCATGCAAGTAGACGATCAGCTGCCCCGTGTGGTACCACTCATGCGCGGCTAGATTCCTCAGAATCTCGCTGCGCGGGCAGGCTTCCAGGCGAAGGGCCTCCCACCACTTCTCAGGGCACGGCACTAGCTCCTCCAAGCCGGCCTCATCGAACGAATCGATGTAGCGCAGCGTCTCCTCCCGCAAGGCTGCGAAAACCGAGCGCATTTCGGTGAGCGTCGCCGTCTCATCGAAGGCGTTAGGATCATCGTCTGGCCATTCGCCGCTTTGCAGCCAGGCGATCAGCTCCTTTTCCTTGTTCGCCATCTCGACGAGGAGACCCGCTACCGATGGCATGTCGTCCATGGGACGAAGAGGTAAGTCCGCGTCGGTCAGCTTCTCGAGCACATCATCGAAATCCTGTCTCACGTATAGGAGACGAGCTTTGAGATAGTCGTGCGTCCTGATGCCGGGAACGCTACGGGGTTCGTCACGCCGCGAGCAGGCATTTTTTCACGCGGCTAGTGCCGGAGCCGACTCGGTAGCCAACTTTGGATTCTCTGGCGGACCATCCGATCCCAATCTGCAATGACCGCATAACGCGCGTCCGCCGCATGCAGGATCAGCTGGAGAGCTCCTGGTTCGCAGCTGCTGCCGTGGATGAGTCCGGAGCCTTCGTCGACGAAGTCGATCCCGCATTCTGCACAGATCTCAGGAACTCGACCGCCGGGGGAGAGGCCTCGATCAGCGAGAGCAAGACGTACGCAGGTCGACGGAGATCCACAGGGCGAGGACCATGCCAAACCGGCTGCCGAGGCCCCAGCCAGGTGGCATCGACCGCTGTCCCTGTGGGTCAGGGTTCAAGTACTAGCGATGCCACGGTGCCTAGCGCTGCCGACCCATGGACCACTCTCGGTGAGATATCGATGTGTCCGGGATTGCCTGGTCACGCGTGGGTGGGATCGGTTATTTCGGTCGCATCGCGTGAGCGTTATGTGCGGGCAATAGTCGGCTGAGTGCGACACCTGCGTCCCGAATGGGTCGCGTAATCTGAGCTGGTGAGTGTTTTCAAGAACTGGGCAGCGGACCGATGACCCCCGAGCCCATGACGTCGATGAGTCCCAACGAACCCCAGCCGCAGCGGCCGCCCGAACCACGTTCCAGGGCACGTGGCCGCCTGTGGATGTTGTGGTTGTTGTGGCTGTGGCTTGTATTTGTCGGATTCTTCTCACTGATGTCTGTGTTGCTCGTCGCTGGATGTTCTGATGCGGTGTGTGAGTCCAGTTTCATGCGAATCTGGACTCCGCTGATGGTCGCCCAGGAGTCATGATCGTGGCGGGTGTCGTCTCAGCATTGAGAGATCACCTGACATTCTTGATCGGGCTGGCAGTCGTATCCCCAGTGTTATGGATGATCGCTGCGCTCTTCTGGTGAGACGTCTTCTGA
>Ga0268386_10000711_pt1 | contig 21687 bp, 16 predicted proteins | sample RVTome_15_FD_200260 | JGI IMG/M metagenome (GOLD analysis project Ga0268386, IMG submission 200260) | Soil microbial communities from uranium-contaminated site in the Upper Colorado River Basin, Wyoming, United States - RVT150D86... ...
TCCGCGACGACACAGGCTACTGGAGACAGATCGAGACCTACATCCACGAGCGCTCGGAGGCGGAGTTCAGCCATTCCATCTGCCCCGACTGCATGGGACGGCTGTACCCCGATCACGTGGCCAGGCGCGAGCCACGATGATATCGCGGTGCTGCCGCGGCGGGCCCTGAGGGATCCAGCTCCCGACCTTCCGAACCCCCAGCTTGTCCTCTCCCCGGAACGGATCTAGGATCGTGCCCGCCGCGAACGGAGCCCGGAGCGTCGTCGGCTCGAGGAAGGGCGCATGCTGACCCTCGCCTACATCGCCCTCGCCGTGATCGGCTGCGGGTACGTCCTGGTGGCGAGCTTCATGGGCCACGCCAGCGATGCCGGCGGCGACGCCCACGGCCACGACGCGGGGGACCCCAGCGGCCACTACGGCGTGGACGGCTCCGGCCACGGGATCGCCAAGGCCAGCGACGCCGCCGGCGCCGCCTTCCACTTCCCGTTCTTCTCGCCCCTCGCGCTGTCCACGCTCGGCGCATCGGTCGGGGCGTACGGCCTGATCACCCAGTTCGCGCTCGGTATCGAGGGGGAGAAGAGCCTGCTGGTCGCCGTCCCGGCCGCTCTCGCCACCGCCTACGTCGTGACGTACGCGAGCTGGCGGCTCGTCCATTCCTCCCGGGGAACGAGCGCGATCCGCCTGCAGGACCTCGCGGGGGCTCACGGCGAGGTGATCACCCCGATACCCGCGGGCGGGCTTGGAGAGGTCGCGGCACTGGTCGGCAGCCAGCGCTTCACCGCGCCGGCACGCGAGGCCGAGGGCCGCGAGGTGGCGCGCGGGGCGGCGGTCCGGGTCCTGCGGATGGTCGGAACCACGCTGGTCGTGACGATGGCAGGAAGGGAGTAGGCAATCCATGGCGGATCTGGGGATGGGATCGTTCCTGGTCGTCGCCGGGCTGGCCGTGCTGGTGGTGGCCGCGGTGGGCTACGTCCTGGCCTACCTCGCGTTCCTGAAGAAGGCCGGGCCCAACGAGGTCGTCGTGGTGTCCGGCCGCGGGAAGGTCAAGTTCATCACCGGCGGCGCGGACATGGTGATCCCGCTGTTCCACACCTGGAACAGCCTCTCCCTCGAGGTCATGACCCTGGACGTGACCACGCCGGAGGTCTACACCTCGCAGGGGGTGCCGATCATCGTGGACGGTGTCGCGCAGATCAAGATCAGGAAGGACGAGGCCTCCCTCCACGCCGCCGCCGAGCGCTTCCTGGGCAAACACCCCGAGGAGATAGCGAAGATCGCCCTCGAGACGGTCCAGGGGCACCTCCGCGCGATCCTGGGGACGCTCAGCGTCGAGGACATCTACAAGAACCGCGACCAGTTCGCCCAGAAGGTCCAGGAGATCTCCGCCGGCGACCTGGCCAACATGGGACTCGGGATCGACTCCTTCACCATCCGCGACATCCGGGACAAGCACGGCTACCTGGAGGCGCTGGGCAAGCCGCGAATCGCGGAGGTCAAGCGCACAGCCGCCATCGCGGAGGCGGTGGCGACCAAGGAGGCGTCCATCGCCCAGGCCGACGCGGAGCGGGAGACCCGCGAGCGCCAGGCTACCGCCCAGCGCCTGGCCCAGGAGGCCGAGGCCAAGCGCGACGCCGCGGTGGCCGAGGCCAACGCGGACCGGATCCGGCGCCAGAAGGAGGCCGACGCCGCCGCCCACCGGGCCTCCGAGATCGCCTCCTTCCAGGCCGCCCAGGCCATCGCCGAGCAGCAGGGCGTCGCGAACATGAAGCGGGCCGAGGCGGAGATGGCCTACGACCTCAAGAAGAAGACGATGGAGATCCAGGTCCAGGAGCAGGAGATCCAGCGCAAGGAGAAGGAGCTGGACGCCACGATCAAGCGGCAGGCCGACGCGAAGCGCTACGAGATCGAGACATTGGCGGAGGCGGAGCGCAGGAGGATCGAGGCCGGGGCCCTGGCCGAGAAGGCGCGCCTCACCACCGTCGCGGAGGGCGAGAAGGCCAGGGGGTTGGCCGCGGCCGAGGTGGCCCGCGCCCAGGGCGAGGCGCAGGCCGACGCCGAGCGGGCCCGCGGGCTCGCCGACGCCGCCATCAAGGAAGCCCAGGGCCTCGCCGAGGGCGAGGCGCGCAAGGCACAGGGGCTCGCCGAGGCGCTGGCCATGGAGAAGAAGGCCGAGGCCTGGCGCAAGTACAACGAGGCGGCGGTCCTCCAGATCCTGGCCCCGATCCTCCCCGAGATCGCCCGGGCCATCGCCGAGCCCTTGACCAAGATCGACCGGATCACCCTCGTCAACACCGGCGGCAACGGCGAAATCGGGGTCTCCCGGATGACCTCGGAGGTCGCGCGGGTGATCTCGCAGGTCCCGCCCGTGATCGAGTCACTGACCGGGATGAAGCTCGACCAGCTCCTGGACCGCCTGCGATCACAGCCGGCTCAGCCGGCCACCTCCTCCAACCCGGCCGCGGCCGGCGTTCCGGAGCTGAAGGGCCCCGGCAGCGGCGCCGCGCCGCCGCTTCCGAAGGCGTAGGGCTCGCCTCAGGCCTCCACCGGCTCGGGCCGCTCGGCGCGTCCGGCGATGCGGACGCCGTGGGCGCGGTGGACGCTGTCGCGCACCTCCGCGGTGAGCCGCTGCTCGATCCGGTCCCGCCCCTCGAGCAGGGCCCAGACCTCGGCTTCGTCCTCCGGGGAGGCGGCCGGCGGCCGGCCGCCCAGGGCCCGCACCCAGCGGAAGCGCAGCGACGGGGTCGGGTGGCTGTCGTAGGGGGAGGGCGTCGCGCCGAGCGCATCCGCGACCGCCTTCTGCACGGCCGCCTCGTCGGGGGCCGCGGAGGGCCGGTGCTGGTACAGGTTGAGCAGCGGCTGCTGGCGCTCCACGACCTCGCGCAGGGTCGCGCCGGCATGGGCGTCGAACCGCACCGAGCGCTCGATGACGTGGCGCAGCCCCTGCTCGAACGCCGCCGCCCCGTACAGGGCCGCGGCCCAGCGGTCCGCCAGCACCTCCTGCAGCCGGGAGGCGCCCTGCGAGATGCGCAGGAACACCCGGTAGAAGCCGTTGACGAAGAGCCAGGCGGGGTTGAACCATCCCGCGGCACCCGCCTGGGCCAGGCCGGCGGCCATGTTCACGAGCGACCGGCGCACCGCCAGTGCGAAGCCGCCGCCGGCGGTATCGCGGTTGGAGAAGTGGCCGTACTCGTGTGCCAGCACCGCCTTGAACGGCCCGACCCGCATCCCGTCCAGCACCCCGACGCCCAGGATGAGGCAGCGCTCGGCGGTGCCGCGGAGCTGCCGGAGCAGGCCGCCGCGCTCCATCACGGCCATGTCGGTGCCGGGCGTGAGGTAGACGCTGCGCACGGGCGCGGTGCCGACGCGGGAGGCGACATCGTGCAGCAGCTTCCTCAGCCGGGGGTGAGAGCCCAGGTTGAGCTTCACTCCCGGATCCTCGTCGGCGACGCGCACGAACAGGCTCTTCAGGACCGACCACAGCGTGGTGAGCACCAGGATCGCCACGATCGCCACCAGCTTGACGGGGACGCGGCCGATCGCGAAGCAGGCGTAGATCAGCCCTCCTCCGGTCAGCACCACCGTCGCGATCACCAGCGGGATCGAGGCGTAGTAGTACGCGCAGCAGAGCCACAGGACGACCGCGTAGCTCCTCCGCAGCCACGCGCCGAGGCCGCTGGCGCCGCCGCCGCGCTGCTGCGGCACCTGGGTGGCCGCCCGGAGCGCGGCCCGGCTCAACGCCCAGCCGGCCCCGAACAGCAGCAGGATGCCGCCGGCCCAGAGGGTCCCTATCCGTGCAGCCGCGCCGGTCACGCGGTCGGGCAGGGGCCGAGCGCCGCGGATCGCCTCGCGAAAGGCGGCGTACCGGGTTTCGGGCATGCCGAGGGCACGGGCCCGTTCGAGCGAGGCCTCGGCCTCGGAGATGCGCCCGCGGGAGAGCTCCAGCAGCGCCTCGAACTCGTGCGTGACCTCCTCGTCGGGGGCCGCGTCGAGCAGGCGTTCCGCCGCCTTGCCGAGCCGGCCGAAGTCGTCCGTGACCACCGCCACCTGGGCCAGGGTCGCCAGCACGTGGAACTCGCCGGGGGCCTCGGCGGCGGCGCGCTCGGCCAGCCGGACGGCCTCGCTCAGTTCGGCCTTGGTGGGCTTCGCGGCCGGCGTCTCGCGCGACAGGGACAGGGCGAGCGCCGCCAGGTTCTCGGGAGTGGCCGCGGCCGCGACGGCCTCGCGCCCGAGCGCCAGCGCCTTCTGCCGGTCTCCCAGGGCCAGCTCCGCGCCCGCCTGCCGGCGCAGGGCGTGCGGGAACCCGGGCGCCATCCGTCGCACCTGGAGGTAGAGACTCGCCGCGGTCCAGTGATCGTCCCGCTCCCTGGCCTCGTTTGCGGCGACGAACACCGGCACCGCTTCGGGCTGGATCGCCTCCAGCTCGGCCAGGACGCGGCGGTCGAACTCGTCGGCGCGGCGGGACGCGGCGGTCGCGACCTGGGCGAGCGCGAGGACGCCGGCGCACACCGAAAGGGACCGAAGGGTCTTCATCGGGCCTCCCGGACACCCATCCGGAGCGCGGTGCCTTCGGCCGCGCTGTGAGCACCCTTCGTGCCGATCTCGAACGGGGCGTGAGCGGAATCACCCGCCGGCGGGCCCGGCGCCGCCGCTTCGATGCACCGCCGCAAGCTCAACCGGTTGCGGGGAGCGTGCCCGGGGCCGCGTGGCTTTGGCTCAGGTGGCAGCCTGGCTCCGGCCGATCGCCGGCTGTCCGAAGTCGCGCCAGGCGCCGACTGGCCAGGTGAGCGGTCAGGCCTCGGCGTACGCGGCTTCGAGCACCTCGAGGGCGGCGTGCAGCTCGCCGGCGTTGCGGTACCGTTCCGCCGGGTCCTTGCGCAGGCAGCGGTCCACCGCGAAGGCCACGGGGAACGGCGTGTCCGGAGCGCAGCCGGCCAGGGGAGCCGGCTCCCGCATGACCACCGCCATCAGGATCTCCGTGATCTGCTTGCCCGGGAAGGCCCGCTTCCCGGAGATCAGCTCGTAGAAGATCGCGCCCAGCGAGAACACGTCGCTGCGGGCGTCCACCTTCTCGCCGCGGAGCTGCTCAGGGGCCATGTACGCGGGACTGCCCATGACCATGCCGGTGCGGGTCATGCTCGAATCGCTGAGGCGCACCAAGCCGAAGTCCATGATCTTGGCGACGCCTTCCGGGGTCACGTGGATGTTGGCGGGCTTGAGGTCCCGGTGGACCAGGCCCATGGCGTGGACCGCGGCCATGCCGGCCGCCACCTGCCGCATGATGCCGAGCTTCTCCGACAGGTACGGCAGCCCGGCGCGCTCGATGAGGACCTTGAGGTCCGAGCCCTCCAGGAGCTCCATGGCGAGGTATAGCCGATCGCCCTCCTCGCCGAAGTCGATCACCGCGGTGACGTTCGGGTGGGGAAGGTGCGCGGCGGCCATCGCCTCGCGTCGGAAGCGCTCCACCAGCTCCGGGTTCCGGGCCATCTCGCCCGAGAGCACCTTCACGGCCAGGCGCCGCCCGGCGCCGTCTACACCCTCGAAGACGGTGCCCATGCTCCCCCGGCCGATCTTGCGGACCAGGCGATACGTAGCGATCGACCCGGCAGGCGGCTCGCTCGACATCCTAGAAGAGCCGGCCGATGTACAGGTCCATCTGCCGCCTCCAGTAGGGCCAGTCGTGTCCCCCTTCGGCCCCCCAGTCGTCGAGGGAGTGGGGGATCCCTCGCGCGCCCAGGACCTCGGCGAGCTGGTAGGTCGGCGCGGGGTCCTCCCACGGCCCGGTGCCGGTCGCGAGGTGTATGTCGCTGCGAGAGAGGTGGTCGAGGTAGTAGCCGTCGGTCAGGTTGCCCAGGTAGTCGACCGGGTTGTTGAAGTAGAAGTTGTCGTCGTAGTCCCCGTTCATGAAGCGCCGGACGTCGTAGACGCCCGAGAGGGCAAGGCACCGGTTGAACAGGTCGGGGTGCTTGAAGAGGGTATTGGCGGCGTGGTACGCGCCGAAGGAGCTCCCGGTGGTGGCGATCCCGATCCCGGGCGTGCGGCAGTGGTCGTGGACGAAGGGGGCCACCTCGAACGCGATGTACGCGTCGTACATGGCCTGGATGTAGCTGCGGTGCCGGGGGTGCGCCGACTCGTCGTACCAGGAGTCGTTGTTCACCGACCCGACGCAGAAGACCTTGACCCGCCCTCCATCGATATGGTGGCCGAGGGCGGCGATCATCCCCTGGTCCTCGTACTCGCGCTCGTTGCCGCCGCTCGTCGGGAAGACGAGCAGGGGCGGCCCGTAATGTCCGTACACGCGGATGCCCATCCGCCGGCCGAGCCGGTGGGAATGCCAGTCGTGTTGCTCGACGTTCATCGATGCCTCCGGATGCCGGCGGGCGGATTTTCCCCCCGTGAGCCCCCGGATCGCAAGGGTCGACCTCGGGCGTCAAAGGGGGGCGGCGCCGCCCCCCTCGCTCGTCAGCGAAACCGTCGGGCGGCGGGTGCGGGGGCGGCCAGGGTGGAGAGGAAGGCGCCGTTCGACGGCGTCTTCAGGATCTTGTCGATGAGGAACTGGGCCGCCTCCACGGTGCTCAGGTCGGCGAGGGCACGGCGGAGCAGGTAGCGCTGCTTCAGCTCCTCGGGCGTGCAGAGCAGCTCCTCGCGGCGGGTACCGGACTTGAGGACGTCCACCGCCGGGAAGATCCGGCGCTCGGCGATGGCCCGGTCCAGGATCAGCTCCATGTTCCCGGTCCCCTTGAACTCCTGGAAGATGACCTCGTCCATCCGGCTTCCGGTGTCCACCAGGGCAGTCGCGAGGATCGTGAGGCTGCCGCTCCCCTCGCAGTTGCGTGCGGCCCCGAAGAACTGGCGGGGGAACTGGAGGGCCCGGTTGTCGACTCCGCCGCTCATGGTGCGTCCTCCGGGCCCCATCTCCCGGTTGCTGGCCCGGCCCAGGCGGGTCAGGCTGTCCAGCAGGATCACGACGTGCCGGCCCGCCTCCACCAGGCGCTTGGCCCGCTCCATTGCGAGCCGGGCCAGGCGGATGTGGGAGTCGGAGGCCGAGTCCGCCGAGGAGGCCAGGACCTCGGCCTTCACCGCCCTTCGGAAATGGGTCACCTCCTCCGGCCTCTCGTCGATCAGCAGCAGGATGAGGTGAACCTCCGGATGGTGCTTGGCGATGGCTTGCCCGAGGTGCTCCAGCAGGGTCGTCTTGCCGGCCTTGGGGGGGGAGACGATGAGGCCCCGCTGTCCGCGGCCGATGGGCGCGATGAGGTCGATGACCCTGAGGCTCGTCTCGGCCTGCTCGGCGGCCAGGTGAAAGGCCTCGTGGGGGTTGACCGAAACCAGGTCCTGGAAGTGGGGGAGGGCCCGGTACTCCTCCGGGACCATCCCGCTCGACTTCGCGATCTCCACGAGAGTGCGGCGCCCGCCCCCACCGTCCCGGGCAAGGCCCTCGATCTCCGTTCCGTCCCGCAGGCCATAGTCTCGGGCTATCGATGCCGGGACCACGACGTCGTCGCGTGACGCCAGGTAGTTCTGGGCTGCCTGCCTAAGGAACCCACCGGCCCCTTCCATAAGGTCCACCACTCCTCCGACGGGCGTCGTCGGGCCAGTGGTCGGAATCGGGGCTTGTCGGGGGTCCCTCGACCCTCGCGGCCCCTGATGCTGCGAGTGGGGCCCGTTGGGCCGGTCGTGTCTATGGGGGTGCCGATGGCGCCGCGGGTGGCGCGGGCCGTGCCTCATTGGCGGCCCGCTCGCCGCCGCGAATCGGTCATCGTCTCCTCCGACGCACTCACTATAGCATGGCCCCCGGGGGTTTTCAGCCCCGGGCCGCCGTACGCGCTGGCCTGGTCCAAAGGTCACCCTTCCTTCGATGGAAACGGTCCGACTTTCCTCCCCTGAACGACGGTCCGGACGCGTCGAACCGCTCCGGACGGTCCCGGACCTATTGGGGCTACGGCCTCTCGCCGGGCAGCAGCGGGCGGTGGGTCACCGCGTAACGGCGCTGACCCTCGCAGACCGACGCGGCAGCGGCTCCGGTCGGCCAGGTTCCCGCCGAGGGCACGACCTGCCTCGCTGCCACGGCCTGCGCCAGCGAAACCTGCAGCGTCCAGCTCCGGCAGCCACCGGGCAGTGCGCCCTCGCGCGCCCGCAGCAGGTACGACACCGGCCTGTACGGCCGCAGCGTGGCATGATCGAAGCGCTCCAGCTCCTGGATCAGCTCCGCCAGGGGCCGGAGGTTCGCCGGCGCCCCCGCCGGGTCGCCCTGGACCACGATCGCCGGACCCTTGTCCAGCAGCAGTCGCCGGCGTGCCGGGCCCGGCCCGAGCACGGCGGAAGCTCCCAGCCCGGGCAGCTTCCGGATGCGGGAGATCTGGCGCTCCAGCTCCTTCACCTCGCGCCCTTCCAGCGTTGCGGCCGCGACGCTCGAGGTGCCGCCCACGAAGACCCGGCGGTCGTCCATCAGCACGAACCGGGGCGGTGACGCCTCCGGAACCTGGCCGGGCAACGGCGCGGTCAGCGACTCCAGCACCAGGACGGCCCCCGTGACCTCGGCGGCGGTGGGGACGGCGAGGCCGAGGCTGAGGGCGAGACCCAAGGCGACCCCACGCATCGCGAACAGTCTACACGAGCGCGCCCCCGGCGGCCTGTCTCGGGTCAAGGCGGGGTCGAGGAGGTGACGACCCGGTTCCTGCCGCTCTCCTTGGCCCGGTAGAGGTTCAGGTCGGCGGCCTTGATGAGCGACTCATCCCCGGTCGCCTCCCATGGGAACGTGGCGACGCCGGCGCTCAGGGTGATTCGCCCGTTGGGCTGGGTGTCACCCCCGGGGAACGTATGGCTCTCGATCCCCCGGCGGGCCGCCTCGGCGAAGCGGGCAGCCTCGTCGCGCGTGGCGCCGTAGAGCAACGCCACGAACTCCTCGCCGCCATAACGGGCCACGATGTCCCCGCGCCGGCCGGTGCCCTTGAGGATATCCGCCACCGAGATGAGCACGCCGTTGCCCTCCTGGTGCCCGTGCGCGTCGTTGTAGTGCTTGAAGTGGTCGATGTCGAACATGACCAGGGACACGAGGTCGCCGATGTGGCGCGCCCGCTCCAGCTCGATCTCCAGGCGCTCGCGGAAGAAGCCGAAGTTGTACAGGTGCGTGAGCGGATCCGTGATCGCGCGGTGGTGGGTGCGGGTGACCTGGCGGGTGAGGCTGCGTACCCGCTCAACCTGAAGCCAGTACAGCTCCTCCAGGATGTCGGGCCGGCTGCGCAGGAGGTTGCGGAAGTCGGTGGCCGGGATCCGGAGGATGCGGCACGGTGTGGCCGCGCGCACCGTGGCCGATCGCGCGCGCCCGTCCAGGGATGCGATCTCCCCGACCACCGCCCCCGCGTCGACCGTCCTCAGGACGACCACTTCGCCCTGGGGTGTCTCGTGGGTCACCTCGAGGGCGCCCTCGAGCAGCAGCACTACGTGGTCGCCGGGGTCCCCTTCCTTCCAGAGCAGCGAGCCCGAGCTCAGTTGACTCTCGACACCAAGCCTGGACAGCTCGGTAAAAAACGGCTGGAGATTCCGTTCGGGCACGCTTGGCTCTTTCAGCCGGTCGCCAGGACCGGCCGGCGGCGCCATCATAACCGACCAAGCGGTCGGCGGGCGGATCCGAAAGGCGTACCCGGGGGTCGCATCGGACCTGCTACCGACGCCCCAAGGGGCTCGCCACCATACTGTATTGTATACGATCAGGGCGAGCCGCCAGGGGGCGGCGCCGCGTACTGGTCGATCACCCTCTCGATAGCACGCCGGCAGACCGCGCAGAACCCGACGTCGTCTCGCGTGAACATGATGCAGTCCGCCTGCGGCCGGTAGAACCCCTTCGACTCGTAGAGGGCCCCTTCGAAGGCACCGACCCGGCCGGCGTGGGATCCCGAAGCGAGAAGCCGGGTGGTCCGCTGCCGCTCCTCCCGGAACAGAGCGTCCATCTCTTCTTCGGGGCGTCCCTTGGCCCGGATCTCGCGCCGCCGGGCCTGGATCTCCTTCTGGGCCGCCTCGAAGGCCTCCTTCGCCCAGGGAGTGGGAAGAGGCGTGCCGGGGGTTACCAGGTCCCGCCAGCGTGCGGCCTGCGGATCGGCGGTGACGTTGGGATGCCACGGCTCAGGACGCTCCGGCGTCGATTCGTAGGCCACCGCCGAGGTGTAGTACTCGTCTCCCAGCCCGGCGAAGTGGTGGCCGAACTCGTGGAGGAACAGGTAGGGCGCCCAGGTGCTGTCCGCGGCGACCGTGGCATACAGGTTGTGGATCCCCCCGCCCCCGTACTTCCGGTCGTTGACGACGATCTCGACGAACTCGTAGGGTGCCGCCGCGGCCGCCTCCCTCATCCGCTTGTTGTCCAGCGTGAGGACATACCGCTCCGAGGCGAAGGCGTCGTAGCTGGCGCGGAGGGGGGACTGCCGGTACACGCCGTCCGACGGCCGCGCCACACCGCTCTCGGAGGCTGGGGTGTCCACCGCCCACACGTTGAACTCCCGGCGCCTCTCCTTGAACGGCGAGACGGAGAAGAGCGTCTCCGCCATCCGCCGGGCGTCGCCGTGCCACTTGTCCATCTCCGCCGCTGTGTAGCCGTCGCCCAGGAGCAGCAGGTCGACCTTGTCTCCGGGCTCGCCGTTCTGGATCACCGCCCACACCTCGTTCTCTCCGGCTGTCGGCGGGCGGTCCACGGAGGGATGGGCCGGATCGACGAGAACGGACCAGGCCTCGTGGAACAGGCCGCCCGCCCCCCGCTTCTTGAGCACGACCTGGACGGGCGAGGCCGGTGCGGGAAACCGGAGCGACTCGTGGAAGGTCCGCGTCCGAGCCTTGGCCTCGGCCGTGGTCTCCCACTCACCGAAGATGCTTGTGAACCCCCTCGAGTAGAGGACCCGCTGCGTGCGAGGGTCCACTACCTCGAAGAAGTACTGGCCCAGGTTGGTCTGGTCCAGGGCGCGGCCGGGTGGGCCGGGCCACGGCCCCTCGAAGACCACCCCGTCGAGGGCGAAACGCTCCTCCGACGCGGTGCCCGTGTGGAAGTAGTCCAGCCGGAGCGTCCGGGGGCCGGCTGGATCCGCCGCCGAGGCCGCCACGAGCACCCCCAGGAGCGTGGCCAGCGACAGGAGCTGCGTCAACCTCTCACCTCCGGCCGGAAAGCGTAACACCTCGGCCCCGCCCGGCGGCAGGTCCGGTATGGCGCTCGTTCCCTGGAAACCGGGACGCGGGCGATGGTAGCCTCCCCCCCAAACAAGATCGCGGACCCGCGTGGCTCCAGGGCCGCACACGCAGCGGGGAGGGGAGGAGAGATGGGAGCGCGACGAGGGACCTCGGCCCGAGCGGCCCTCGGAGGCGTCGCGCTGCTCGCCCTCGTGGCCGCGCGGCCGTCGGGCGCGGCCTCCCATCCGGTTCGGGCTCGCAACGGCATGGTCGCCGCCCAGGAGACGATCGCGGCCCAGGTCGGCGCCGGCGTCCTGTGGGACGGCGGGAACGCTGTCGACGCGTCGGTGGCCACGGCGTTCGCGCTCGCGGTCACCCATCCCACCGCCGGCAACGTAGGGGGCGGCGGTTTCTTGCTCTACCGCGCGGCGTCCGGTGACGCGGTGGCCTACGACTTCCGGGAGACGGCGCCAACCGGCGCCTCGCCCACCATGTTCCTGGTCGGCGGACGGTACGACGGGAAGCGGCACCACGACTCCCACCTGGCGGTGGGAGTGCCCGGGTCCGTCGCCGGCCTCCACATGGCTTGGAGGGAGAAGGGGCGCCTGCCCTGGCGGCGGCTGCTCGCCCCGGCGATAGAGCTGGCCCGCGAAGGGTTCCCGGTGAGCGACGGTCTGGCGCGCTCGCTCAAGGGAATTCTCCCCAAGATGAAGCCCTACGCCGCCTCGGTCGCCCAGTTCTCCCGCGCGGGCGTCCCGTACGAGATGAGCGACCTCCTGAAACAGCCGGACCTGGCCCGCACCCTCGAGCGGATCGCCTCCAAGGGTCCCGCCGGCTTCTACCAGGGCGAGACGGCGGCCCTCATCGAGAAGGAGATGGCAGCGAACGGTGGGCTCATCAGCGGGGCCGACCTCGCCGCCTATCGCCCCCTCCGTCGCGTGCCCCTGGAGGGGAGCTACCGCGGCCATCAGATCCTGGCGATGCCGCCGATCAGCTCCGGCGGCGTTGCCCTCATCCAGATGCTCAACGTGCTCGAGGGCTACGACCTGCGCGAACTTGGGTTCGGATCGGCGGCTACAGTCCACCTGGTGGCGGAGACCATGCGGCGGGCGTTCGCCGACCGCGCTCGCCACCTCGGCGACCCGGACTTCAACGCCGACATGCCGGTCTCGCGGCTGATCTCCAAGGAGTACGCCCAGGAGCTGCGGAGGACGATACGGGAGGATCGGGCTTCGCGATCCACGCCCGACGAGTTCTCCTGGCCCGCCGAGTCCGCCGAGACCACGCACGTCTCGGTCGTGGACGCCGATCGCAACGCGGTCGCGCTCACGACGACCCTGGAGGACGGCTACGGATCGAAGATCGTGGTCCCCGGCGCGGGGTTCCTGCTCAACAACGAGATGGGCGACTTCAACGCCGGTCCGGGCCTCACCGACCGCGAGGGGCTCATCGGGACCGAGCCCAACCTGGCCGGGCCCGGCAAGAGGATGCTGTCCAGCATGACGCCCACCATCCTCGTCCGTTCCGGCAGGCCAGCGCTGGTTGTCGGCAGCCTCGGCGGTCGGACTATCATCAACACTGTGCTCCAGATCGTCCTCAACCGCGTGGACTTCGGGATGAACGTGCAGGAGGCCGTGGACGCGCCGCGCTTCCATCACCAGTGGCTTCCCGACCGCATCCAGCACGAGCGGTGGGGCCTGTCTCCCGATACCCTGGCGCTGCTCCAGGCACGCGGGCACCAGCTCCGCGAGGTCGCCACGCAGGGGGTTGCCCAGGCCATCGCCTACGACGCCGACGGCAACCTGCTCGAAGGGGCGGCCGATCCGCGCGCTCCCGACGGAGCCGCCGTGGGACGATGACCCGCCGCGCCCTCGCGGCTGGCCTCGCCCTCGCGGCGATCGGCCTGGCCCTCGGCGCGGCCGCGGGCTGCCGGGCGGCGAAGCCCCCTGCGCCGGGACCGGACGTGCTGACGCTGGCGGTGCGTGCCGACGTCACCGGCTTCTTCCCCAATCCCCCCGTCACCAACGAAGCCTATACCGACATCCGCCGGCCGCGCACCGCCCGCGGCGGCGCGCGGTAGACGGTTCCCTGACTCTCAGGCGCCGTTGCGAGACGTGATCAAGGCCAGGTCTCCCCGCGGCGCGCGGCCTCGTAGACCAGGCGAGATGCGGGACGGGCCTCCAGATAGTCCGGATCGAGGCGGCGGGCCTCCTCCAGCGCCGCCACGGCTGCCGCAGCCTCGCCCAGGGCCGCGAGGGCGACTCCCAGGGTGCCGTGAGCTTTCGGAGCCGACGGGCCGAGTCGCACGGCTTCCCGCAGCGACGGGAGCGCCTCCTCGGGCCGCCCGGCGAGGTAGAGCAGGGCCGATCCGAGCCGCAGGTGCCCGATCGGGTCGTCGGGCTCGAGGCGGACGGCTTCCCGATGCACCTCCACCACCTCCTCCCATCGCCTCAGCATCGTGAGCTTGCCGGCAAGGACGCTTCGCAGGGCCGCGGCCCTCCGCGAGGGTGGACCTGCGGCGAGGGCGCGGCGGCAGGCCGCGACACCCCGCTCGTCGGGGAGGTCGAGGCACAGCCGCGACTGCTCGAGCAGCAGGGCCTCAGGACGAGCGGGAGCGCCCGCCGGTCCGGGCGGCAGCGTCGAGCTCATCGCGAGGACGAAGGCGGATGGCAGCCCAGAGGGCACGCTTGAACTATCCCACGAAGATCGGAAACGCCCCTAGGCGAGTCGCCGGGCTTCCGGCCTGGGCGGCACTGCGAGGCGGCCTGCCGGGCGCGTCTGGCGGCCGGGTCGATCGGGCGACGCCGGAAGGGCCTGGCGGTAGCAGTGGAGGAGCGGAGCGTCCTCCGCCTCGCTGGCCGCGCCGGCGATGAGCCGCACGCCGCGTGCCAGCCGCCTGCGCCGGGCGCGGACGGCCTTCCGCAGGGCTCGCCATGCATCCCGCAACGTGCCCGCGGGCGCGGCGAGCCGAGCCCGGTTGGCGATGGGTACGGCCACCGGGCCGCCCGGATGGTGGTGCAGGACGCTGTGGCCCGGGTCGCGGGCTGCGGCGGCCGGGATGGGCGCCGGCTCCAGGCGCTTGGCCTCGACGAACGCGTTCAGTGCCGCGTCCCAGGCGCGGGCGCCCAGCATCGTCTCGGCGAGGGAAAACCGCGTGGCGGCTGGCCCCAGCTCCAGGCGGATCGCCCAGCGATACGCGCGGATGGCCTCTGCCGGGCGCTTGAGCCTCAGCCTCTGGATCGCTCCCACCAGGATGTGGACCTCCGCGTGCAGCGGGCGCAGGTGCGCAAGACGGCGCAGCGCCAGCACGGCGTCATCCCAGAGGCCCGCGCGACCCAGCGCGAGCGCGAGGCTGCCCTGGACCTCCACGTCGGCGGGCCGCAGGCGGGCTGCCTCCCGGAAGGCGCGGCTGGCCTCGTACCACTCGCCCCGCCGAGCGTGGGCCTCACCCAGGCCGAAATGGGCTTCCACGCAGAGCGGATCCGCGCCGATCGCATCCCGCAGGGCCTGCACGGCACCCCAGGTCCAGCCCCACCAGGCCAGGGTCGCGCCCAAGCGGCAGTGCAGGCGGGCAATCCGACCGTTCATCGGCTCCTCGCGCACGGCGCCCCGGGCCGGCTCGACCCGGAGAGACTGGAGGGGGTGGACGAGATCCTACCCCAAAAAGGGGGTGCAAGGGAGTCGGCCAGGAGTCGGTCCGCCCCGTCTCAGGCTCACAGGATCGTGGCTCGATGGGCGCCGCCCGCTTCCGCTTCTCGGAGCCAGTCACATAGACCCTAGTCGTAGTGCCGCACGGTCGGCCAGGCCTGCTCCAGCGGGAGCCGGAGGCCGCGCGCGATCCAGATCTCCTTGACGGCTTCGTAGGGCATGCAGTCTGCGCACCGGTAGGTCGCCGCGTGCTCGACCGAGTGAAAGCCGGCCTCGAGGTCCTCGCGCCGCCCGCCGATGACGATCAAGACCTCGCCCGAGCACTGCCCCGGACCCCACAGCCAATAGCTGTTGTGGCCGGAGACCGCGGGCGGGAGGCCGAGCTCCGGGCCGTAGAAGTCGATGGCGCCGGCCTGACCGTAGTTCTGTCCGAAGACGCACGCACGGTCGCGGTCGGAGGGCGCCAGGGAGCGGTGGACCTCGGCCACGGTCGCGGCGAGCTCGCGCCAGCCAACGCGGTCGGCGAAGAACTGGGAGAGCCGCCCGAGCTGCTTGCGCTCGTCGGTGCCGGGCTCCAGGCCGAGCGCCCGTTGATAAGCCACGGTCGCTTCGACCCCCAGCACCGGCTTGACCATGGGGAGCATGGCGAGATCGGCGGCGACGAGGAGCGCGAGGTAGGCCGGCCGGAGCCAGACCCGCTTCGGCGGCGGGCCGCCGGTCCAGCGCTCGACGGCGACGCCGCCGGCGGCGAACAGGAGCGTGAAGGCGGGGGCGAAGTAGTAGGGCTTGGCGCGCTGGGTGACCATCAGGGCGAGGATCGCAACCAGCGCCCAGCCCAGTGGGCGCCAGGGTCGGCCCGCACCGCCCGCGACAAGCAGGATGAGCCCGGCGAGCGCGAGCGGCACGGCGAGGTAGCCCATCATGGGCACCTGCGCGGCGAGGTAGGCGAGGGGCGAGAACGGCAGGTTCTTGCTCTGCGAGGCGTTTCGCATGAACTCGACCGTGGGCCAGTCGTGGGCCACTTGCCAGAGGAGGTACGGCGCCGCCAGCACAGCGGCCACGAGCGCGCCGGTCCACAGGGAGCGGCTCCGGAAGTGGCGCCAGTCGCGGGTGAGCAGAAGGCCCGCAGCCAGCCCGAAGAGCAGGAACAGGGCGCTCAGCTTGTTCTCGAGCGCCAGGCCGGCGATCGCCCCGAACGGGACCCACCAGGCGAGATCTCCGGTACCGAGCAGCCGGGCCAGCGTCCAGAACCCGAGCGCCCAGAACAGGACGTCCATGGCGTTCATTGACAGGATCCCGAAGAGAGCGAGGTGGGTCGGGGCCAGAGCGGTGGCGGTGCCGGCCAGGATCAGCGCCCAACGGCTTCCTCCGAGCTCTCGGGCGATGCCGCAGGCGGCGACGACCGTTCCCCCCGCCGCGAGCGCCGGGACGAGGCGCAGCGCGAGCTTGGACGCGCCGAGCCCGGCGCGCACGCCGGCGGTGATCCAGCCGACCAGCGGTGGGTGATCCACGTAGCCCGCGCCCAGATGGCGGGCGTTCGCCAGGTAATAGAGCTCGTCGCGGAAGAGGTCCCAGGAATCGGCCGCAGTGAGCAGGTGGAGAGCGCTGGCGAGGCCCCCCAGCAGCAGGGCGATCGTCCACGCTCGATCAGCGGCGGATCGTTCGTCCATGCGACCTCCTTCTTCGGTGCGGCGATCGGCCGCGAAGCGTGCGGACGGCAACGCCGACTGCCGCCAGCGTAGTGCCCCTCAGCTCCTGCGTGCCATGAGCGGGACAGCCGGGACTCGGGCGGGACGAACGGAGCCGGGCCGGTCCCGTCCTCCCCGGTCCGCCGCCTCGACGGAAACGACCCAAGAGAGCCCGCGTCGTACCGCGGCGGGGCGCACCCACGTCTAGGGTCGAGTCAATCTGGCCGACCTCTTGACTTCGTGGGTGGTGTGGCGGCTAATTGTAGATCGATGGCATGCCGCCGTTCTCCTTCGGCGGGGACGCCGACAATGGCGCCCCCAGGGGTGAGCCGGACGTGAAGGTCTTGACCGACCTGCGCGAGCTGTTGGCGAACCTGCCGGTCGCCGTCTACGTCTGCGAAGCCCCGAGCGGCGTGATCCGGTACTACAACCAGCGAGCGGCCGAGCTGTGGGGCCGTGAGCCACCGACTGGCGTCACCGACGAGGTCTTCTGCGGCTCGTTCCGGTTGTTCCGGCGCGGCGGCGCGCCTCTCCCCCTCGCGGACACGCCGATGGCGGCGGTCCTGCGCGACGGTGCGGCGCGCGCCGACGAGGTGATCGTCGAGCGCCCCGACGGGTCCCGGGTGACCGTGAGCGTGGCCATCGCCCCGCTGCACGACGCCGAGGGGCGTGTCATCGGCGCGGTCAATGCCTTCCAGGACGTCACCGCCCAGAGGAGGGCCGAGGAGGCGCTTCACGCCAGCGAGGCGCGTTACCGAACCATCGTCGAGGACCAGCCTGAGATGGTGTGCCGGTTCCGGCCCGACGGCACGATGACGTTCGCCAACGATTCGTACTGCGGGTTCTTCGGCGTGGCGAAAGACCGGCTCGACGGCAGCTCCTACGCCCCCGTAGTCGTTCCGGAGGACCGGGCCGGCGTGCAAGGCAGGCTCGCCGCCCTCAGCCCGACCAACCGTGTCGTCGTCATCGAGAACCGGGTGACCCGCGGGGATGGCGCGGTGCGCTGGACCCAATGGACGAACCACGCCCTCTACGACGAGACGGATACGATCGTCGAGTTCCAGGCCACCGGCCGCGACATCACCGAGCAGCGCCGGGCCCACGAGGACTCCGTGCGTCTCGCCGCCATCGTCTCCGGGGCCGAGGACGCCATCGTCAGCAAGACGATCGAAGGGAGGATCACGTCCTGGAACCGCGGCGCCGAGGCGATGTTCGGCTACAGTGCGGCCGAAGCGGTAGGGCAGCCCATCACCATCATCGTGCCCGCCGACCGTCACGACGAGGAGCGGGAAGTCCTGGCCCGGCTGGCGCGCGGCGAGTCCATCGAGCACTTCGAGACCGTGCGGCGCCGCAAGGACGGCCGGCTGTTCCCGGTCTCGATCAGCGTCTCCCCCCTCCGGGACAGGGCGGGCCGCGTCGTCGGCGCGTCGAAGATCGCCCGCGACGTCAGCGAGCGGCATCACGTGGAGCGGAAGCTACGGTCGACCGTCCAGACCCTGGAGGTGCTCTACCGGCTGGCGGACGCGATCGGAAATACGCGTGGACGGCACGGCGTGTGCGAAGCCGGTCTGGAAGCGCTGATGGCCATCGCCAGCGCCGACCGCGCCAGCGTGTTGGTGCTCGACGAGGGCGGGGTGATGCGCTTCGAAGCCTGGCGGGGGCTGTCCGACCGGTACCGCCGGGCCGTGGAAGGGCACTCTCCCTGGCCCCCCGGCGCGGCGAGTCCGCCGCCGGTCCTCGTGGAGGACGTCCTCGAAGATCCGCGGATGGCGGCCTTCCGGCCCGTGTTCGAGGCCGAGGGCATCCGCTCCCTCGGCTTCGTTCCCCTGCTGCACCAGGGCCGCCTGCTCGGGAAGTTCATGGTCTACTACGACTCCCCCCACGTCTTCTCGGCCGAGGAGCTCCGCCTGGCGGCGACCATCGCGCAACATGTCGGGATGGGCTTGATCAGGGTCGCCTCCGAGGGGGCGATCGGCGATCTGCTGCGGCGTGAGCAGGCCGCCCGGCTCGAAGCGGACAAGGCGAGGGCGGAGGCCGAAACCGCCAATCACGCGAAGGACGAGTTCCTCGCCATGCTCGCCCACGAGCTCCGCAACCCCCTCGGCGTCATCGTGAACGCGGTCTCGCTCATGGAGGACGACAGAGTCCCCCCGGAGTCGCGCCGGTCCGTCGCCATGATCCGGCGGCAGGCCGGCCACCTCGCGCACCTGCTCGACGACCTGCTGGACGTGGCCCGGATCACGAGCGGACACATCGAGCTGGAGCGCGAGCGGGTGGACCTTTGCGGCGCCGTCACCCAGGCGCTCGAGACGCAGCGGCCGTGGCTGGAGGGCAAGAGGCACGGCATCACGGTGGCGCTCGCGGAGGGCATCGTCGAAGTGATCGGCGATGCCGTTCGGCTGCAGCAGGTGCTCGGGAACCTGCTGAGCAACGCCTCGAAGTACACGCCGGCCGGCGGGGCGATCCGTGTCGCCCTGGAGGTCGAGGGCGGTCACGCCGTCCTCCGCATCCGGGACGACGGGGCCGGCATTCCGGCCGAGAAGCTGGACTCGATCTTCGGGCTGTTCGTCCAGGCCAACCCCTCCCTGGCCCGGACCGAAGGCGGCCTGGGGATCGGGCTCACCCTGGTCAAGCGCATCGTCGAGCTCCACGGCGGCACGGTCCGGGCGCTCAGCGAGGGCCAGGGCCGCGGCGCGGAGCTCGTCGTGCGCCTCCCCCTGGCGCCGCGGTCGGCCGCAGCGGCGGCGCCCACGCCGGCCCGCGGGAGGCCGACGCCGAAGCGGATCCTGGTCATCGAGGACCACGAGGACGGGCGGGAGGCCCTGGTGGCCAACCTGAGGCGCTGTGGCCACGAGGTCTTCCAGGCGGCCACCGGGCGGACGGGCCTGGACCTGGCCGGCCGGCACCGGCCGGACGTCGTGCTCGTCGACATTGGGCTGCCGGACATCGAGGGCTACGAGGTGGGGAGGGAGCTCCGTGACCGCCTCGGGGACCAGGTGCGTCTGGTCGCCCTCACCGGGTACGGCCAGCCGCGCGATCGGGCCCGCTCCGAGCAGGCAGGGTTCGACGCCCACCTCGTCAAACCGGTGGAGCCGCCGAGGCTGGCGGAAGCTCTGGAACGGACGAGCTGACCCTCCGAAGCGCCTGACCCGGCACGTCGTCGGTCGTCCGACGCCCACAGGTTCACGCGGCTCCCGCCCACCGCCGCCGTAGCCGCACCAGGCCCGGGGCGCGTCTCCTGATCTCGGGCTTGAGACGGCCTTCCACGAGGGCGCAGGCGCGGCACCGGAGCATCCCCGCGGTGAACGCGCAGACCCGCGTGCAGGCGATCGCGTCATCCGCCAGATCCGCCTTCCAGCGCGACTCGACGCCGAGGAAGTCGAACGCGGCGAGCCCACGCTCACACGCGTCGCGCAGGGCGTGGGCGATGAGGACGCTGCCGGGGGAGAGGCGAGAGTACCCCTCGTCGTAGGAGGTCTTGAGGGCGTAGTAGCGGTCCCGGAACGCCAGCCCGTACACGTGGGCGATCGGCCGCGAGTCGAGGCTGAGCAGGTGGATCCTCAGCCATCCCGCTGCGGCGCAGCGTCGCCCGAGGTCGGCGTAGAAGCGCTCCACCGAGGCGTCCGCCGTGAAGGCGCTGGCGGTCCGCTGCTTCCAGCTCGCATCCTCGATGCGGAGCAGCTCTGGAAACGCCCGCGCGCACTCCTCGGGCGTGGTCAGCGCGCGGATCTCGACCCGGCCCTCGCGCTCCAGTCGGCGGCGCTTGCGCGCGAGCTCGTGGCGCACGCGCGGCGTGCGCGCGGCGAGATAGCCGTCCCATGTGCCGGGCAGCCGGGCCACCGGCGAGACCGGGCCCGGCCTCGTCAGCGTGAGCATGCGTCGGCGGGGCGCCACCTCGGCCAAGGCCGCCAGCAGGGGAGAGCGCGCGTCCGTGGCGCGCCAGGCGAGCCGGAACCCGCCGCGCGTGCGCGCCAGGCGGTCGAGCACGGCCTCCAGCGAAGCGCGCGGCTCCGCCGCCACCAGGATCTCGCAACGACTGGCGTGCGGGTTCACCGGAAGCACGAGCGAGCCCGGGCACCACAGCTCGCCTCGATCGTCGGGAAGCAGGGGCGCGAGGGCCCGCAGGCGCCCGGACTCGCGCACGAAGAGGAAAGCGATGGGGCGCCCCCGCCAGAACGCGTCCAGCCAGGCGGACAGCCACTCGAAGCTCTGGAACACCTCGGCGTGCGGTACGGCCTCCAGCAGGGCGCTCCACTCCTCGCGGTTGTGCCACAGCGCCTCGGCGGAGCCGACTTCCTCGATGTCCACTTGCCGCTGGCCGTTAGCGGGCGTCGACGCGCTCGAGCCAGGCCTCCTTCCAGAACAGGAAGCAGGTGCGGTCGCATCCGGCGTAGTCGCCCGAGGCCTCACGCGGCGGCTGGCAGAAGGCGTCGTCCAGGATCACGACGTCCCTCACTCGGAGCATCCGGCGCGTGCGCTCGTCGAAGAAGCGGTCGACGCGCTTCCGCACCGTGTAGGTGCCCCCGCAGAAGCCCGCCATCAGGCCCATGAAGCCAAGCCCGTCGCAGCGCTTCAGCGCGTCCAGGGTCGTCCGAATCTCGGGGAGCGCCCGGACACGGACGCGCTCGCCGGGGCGCAGGTCCAGCGGTCGCCGATCCGGCGCCGGTGAAGCAGAGCCAGACGCCGGGGCGGCGAGCGCGCGCAGCTTCCGCGAGATCCGGGATGGCTCCCTCAACGCTCGCGCCGCGGACCCGGCCCTGCGGAGTAGCCCACGCCCGAGCCGGCCGGCAAGGACGGCGAGCCGGGTGGAGGCCCGTCCGGCCTCGGGAAGCTGGAAGAGCTGGCAGTCCATGAGCGACCTCTCTTTCCGGGTTTCGGCCGGGGACCCTCGACCGGAGCGCGGCACTGCCAGGGTGGGGCTCGGACATGCCCTCGGGACAGGACGTCGACCCGCGGGGCCGCGTGAGCTGTTCCGACCGAGCCGGAGGTAGCGGCCGGTGGGCCAGAGCCCCAGCGCCGTGGCGAGCTCGCCGCGGGACCCCCCGCGAGCGATCATCAGGTCGTAGCCTTCGCGGACCACGGCACGCCAGCGCCGTTTGTGCTCCGTGACCCCTCCGAGGAAATCGTAGGCCGTCCAGCCATCCCGGATGCCGCTCTCGATCACGTGGCTGCGCAGGACGTTGCCGACGCCGCCGGGGCCGCC
>Ga0268386_10000712_pt1 | contig 21684 bp, 21 predicted proteins | sample RVTome_15_FD_200260 | JGI IMG/M metagenome (GOLD analysis project Ga0268386, IMG submission 200260) | Soil microbial communities from uranium-contaminated site in the Upper Colorado River Basin, Wyoming, United States - RVT150D86... ...
GTTAGCCGAGGTGCCCCCCTGCTCTTTGCCATCCCCCAAATTCAGGATCCACCACATTCGGGGGACACCGGGGCCAACTATCGGGGGACCCCCTATTGGGCGACAAGCCGGGCGAGTGACCTACAGGATCTGGTGTAACGACCGATACAGCTCAGGTCGCCGGTGGTTTGCTCGGCGGCCCGGAGCAGTCAAGATGATGCCTGCTCAATCCAGGGGGGCATGTGGATCAGCCAGCGGCCAAAGGGAAGGCAGAATCTCGAAGGTGGGGCCTCGAGCTCCTTGAGACCCTGGTCGTTCTCCCCACCCTGACCGTGCTAGCACTGGAGATCGCGCAACGATCTGATGCGCCCCCGGAGCAGGGCTGGCTCTCCCTGATTGTCTGGGTGGGCATCATCGCTTTGGTTGAGTTGATACCGGTTCCAATGTGGAGAGGAACGCACATCAGCATGGGCTTCCCTCTGCTGATGGTCGTCGCCTTTCTTTACGATCCAGCGTTGGCGGCCGCCGCTGCTTTCCTTGCAGCCTCCGATCCGCGCGAGTATCGAAGAGAAGTCGGGCCCTTGAGGGCGCTCTTCAATAGGTGTCAAGTGGCGCTAGCCGTAGGTGCGGCAAGTGCAATCTTCCATTCGTTGGTATCGATCGAGTCGACAGATGAGGTCCTACTGCTCGGAGCGGCGAGCCTAGCTGCGGTCGCTGACTACATTGTGAACGCGACACTCGTTTGTTTGGCCGCGAGCATTCATTACCGAATGCACCCCTTCCGGGTCATTCGACAGCTGCGGGTTGGGCGTCTCAGTGAGTTCGTCATCAGCTATCTTGGATTGGCAGTATTTGGAGTCATTCTGGCTAAGGTCTATTACGTCGAGGAAATTCGATTCTGGGCTGTGCCGGTGTTCGTCCTCCCGCTCCTATTGGCGCGACAGATGTTCTTCCGCAGCAAGGCGTTGGAGGAGGCGCACAAGGAGCTCCAGGATCGCGAACACGTGCTTCGCGCGCTCTCGAATCGGATGGCCGAGGAGCGGCAAGACGAACGCATGCAGATCGCTTCATACCTCCACGACGACCTGGCGCAGCTCCTCTTCCGCCTGTCGATCCAGGTTGATGTGGCGAGGCGCCATCTCGATTCGGGAAGACTCGGCGACACGGGGCAGCTCCTCGCCGAGATCAAGGACACGAAGAACCGCACGTCCGACCGGATCCGTGCGCTGATCCGAGACCTGCATCGTTCACCGCTCGGAAGGGCTGGACTCGGCGAGGCCCTGCACAGCTTCATCGCGGACGCCGGCCGTGACGCGGAGGTCCAATTCCACACCGACATCGACGAGGTGGAACTGCCGGCCCCGATCGCGCTCCTGCTGTACCACATCGCGCGCGAGGGAGTGATGAACTCGCTGAAGCATGCCGAGGCATCGAACATGTGGCTGACGGTCAAGCCCGATGGCGACGAGGTCGAGTTCGTTCTCCGTGACGACGGGGTCGGGTTCGACGCGGACGCGCCGGAGCCCGAGGGTCACTTCGGCATGACGATGATGCGTGAGCGTGCGACGGTCGGTGGCGGCACGCTGAAGTTGGAGAGTGCGCCCGGCGAGGGCGCGACGATCACGGTTCGGTTCCCGACGTCATGGCTGCAGGAAGAGTCACCGGCGGCCCCGGGTCCGGAGCGAGGACCGGCTGCTCCCCTCGACGGTGCTTCCCCCGGTACGGTTCCGACGCCATCTGGCTCGACGGAATCCGTCCCCGCATAGCTGCGATCACCAGCCACATCAAGCCGGCGTACTGGAAGACGTCTCCGATGCTGATCGCCTGGCCGATGGGCTTCGGCACCGCGATCACGTCCGCGAGTGGGGTCAGGACATCGCCGTCGCCCAACAGGTGATGTTTGTCGGCCCCCGCCCCCTGGAGTTGGGGGATCAGCTCGGCCTGCCCGGAATCACGCAGCGCGTCGGCGCTCACCGGCATGCCGCCGTTCGCTCCGATCACGATGAGGTTCGCCGCCAGTCCGAGCAGCACCAGCGGCATCCCCGGCAGTCTGATGTTCACGGCTCCGAACGTAAGAAGCAGCAGATAGGAGGCGACGAGAACGGCCGTCCGAACGATCAGGTCCCTGCCGCCACTTCCCTCGGGGAGGGGGATGAACTGAAGAGCCAGGCCTCCCATGGCCAGCCCCCACCACCGCAGACGCAGCTCTCCGAGCCCTCGGAGGTGTCCGCCGAACACGAAGCCGAGGGTGATGGCGAGCGCGATCGCAGAGATGAACAGGATCATGGGGTAGAGGCGCCCGATTCTTCCGTCTCCGACTCGGCGTGTCCAGGCTCCGATCGGGGGACAGCGGATCCGCTGCTACGGTGCATCGATGGCGAACGGCGACGATCTCGGCTATTTCGGACCACGTTCTGTCTCCTGGCGAGTGCACCGCGAGATCACCGTGCTGTTCGGCGGGGCACGTGCCGTGCTGATGCAGGCCGCGCACCCGCTCGTCATCGCCGGTGCTCGTCAGTCCGGATTCTACGAGCGCAACCCCTGGCGCCGGCTGCAGCGCACGCTGATCCTGACCTACACGATCACGTTCGGGACGAAGGCACAGGCGCGCGCCGCCGCCGACACGATCAACGAGGTCCACGCGCGCATCCGTGGCGTCGACGACGTGACCGGCCTGCCGTACGACGCGTCAGACCCCGACCTCCTCCTGTACGTGCACGCCTGTCTCGTGGACAGCGCCCTGCTGTTCGAGGAGCTCACGGTGGGCAAGCTGGATGACGCCGGCCGTCAGCGGTTCCACGAGGAGCAGATGCTCGCGGCCGAGATGGTCCACGTGCCGTCCGCGATCATCCCGCCGACCGTCCCGGCTCTGCGTGCGTACCTCCGCGCCGTCGAGTCGTCGGGGATCCTCCGCGTCACCGAGGCCGCCGAGCGGGTCGCGGGGCTGTTCCGGGATCCTCCCAAGGACGCCGAGTGGCGCCCGGTGTTGAAAGCGGTGTCCCGCCTGGCCTTCGCCACCTTGCCTCCCTCGCTTCGCGAGGCCTATGCCTTCGAGCCGACGGCGAGGCAGCGCGCGGCGATGCGCGCGGGCCTCGTGACCATCCGCGCGTTGCGGCCGCTGCTTCCGCCCCGGTACCGGTACATCGGGCCGTACCAGGAGTGGCGCCGGCGCGAGCGAGGTCGCGGCTCCGACGAGCTGGAGCGGCTGAGACGCCGGCTCGGGATCGATCTCGACCGGGCGAAGAGCCTGCCGGACTAGACTCCGCGCCGTGTCCGAGATCGACGGCGTCCTCCTCGACGTCGACGGTGTGCTCACCGTCTCCTGGGAACCCCTCCCGGGCGCCGTCGAGACCCTCGCCTGGCTTCGAGCGCACGACGTCCCGTTCCGTCTGATCACCAACACGACCACGCACACCCGCGCCGCCCTCGCCGAGACCTTGTCCGACGCCGGTCTCGTCGTCGCTCCGAACGAGATCGTGACCGCCGTGGTCGCCACGGCTGCACACCTACGGGAGGTGCACCCCGGCGCCACGGTCTTCCTCCTGTCCGACGGGGATGCGCGCGCCGACCTCGAGGACGTTCGCCTGGTCGATGCCGACGCGACCGCGGATGTGGTGGTGCTCGGTGGCGCGTTCGAGGGGTTCGACTATCCCACGATGAACCGCGTGTTCCGCATGCTGATGGACGGAGCCGCGCTCGTCGCGATGCACCGGAACCTGTACTGGCGCACGAGCGATGGGTGGCGGCTCGACGGCGGGGCCTACGTCGCCGGCCTCGAGGAGGCCGCGGGAACGCGCGCGGTGGTATGCGGCAAGCCCGCCGAGGCGCACTTCGCGGCGGCGCTCACGCAGCTCGGCGTGCCGGCGGATCGCGCCGCGATGGTGGGCGACGACGTGGTGAACGACGTGCTGGGCGCGCAGGCGGCGGGGCTGAGGGGTGTCCTCGTGCGAACGGGGAAGTTCCGCGAGCACGACCTCGCGGCCGCCTCGGGAACGCCCGACGTCGAGCTCGGCTCGATCGCCGAGCTCCCCGACCTGCTCGCGCCGTCGTAGGCTCGACCGGCGATGGATCCCGAGCGCACTCGCCAGGCGCGAACGATCTTCTCCGGGATCGCGCCCGAGTACGACCGGATGGGTGCGGTCCTTTCGCTCGGCCAGGATCCGAGGTGGCGACGGTTCCTCGTCTCCCGGGTCAACGCCATCCCCGGTTCCTGGGTGCTCGACGTCGCGTCCGGCACGGGGTTGGTCGCACGCGACGTCGCCCGGAAGAACGTCCGCGTGATCGGCCTGGACCAGAGCCGTTCGATGGTCGGGCGAGGATCGGCTGCCGTTCGCGACGCTGGGCTGGAGGACCGGGTGCGGTTCGTGCTCGGGCAGGCGCAGGCGCTCCCGTTCCCCGACGAGTCGTTCGACGCGGTGACCTTCACGTACCTGCTCCGCTACGTCGACGACCCGGCTGCGACCCTTCGGGAGCTCGCTCGCGTCCTCCGGCCGGGCGGGGTCATGGTCAGTCTGGAGTTCCACACGCCGCAGGATCCGTGGATCCACGCCGGCTGGTACGCCTACACGCGCGGCGTGATGCCCTTGATGGGCGTTTCGGTCTCGAACGCATGGCTCCGGACCGCGAGGTTCCTCGGGCCTAGCATCACCGAGTTCACCCGGCGTTATCCGCTCCCGGTCCAGGTGCGCATGTGGCAGGACGCCGGCATGAGACTCGTGCGCACGAAGCGGATGACGATGGATTCGGCCGTCGTGACGTGGGGGACGAAGGCGACCGCACTCACCGATGCCTGAGACGAGGGATCGCCCGGCGTTCTACGCGCTGTCGCCGGGCGGATGGCGCGACTACTGGTCGCTGCTGCACCCGCCGTACACGCTGTGGCACCTCTCGTACGTCGTCATCGGCGCCGCGCTCGCACCCGAGGTCCGGGTCGGCTGGCTCCTCGAGACGCTCGCCGCGTTCCTCCTCGCGATGGGACTCGCCGCGCACGCCCTCGACGAGCTGAACGGACGCCCGCTTCGAACGAGGATCCCGGACCGGGTGCTCCGAGCGATCGCGGTGGTCGGGCTCGCGTCTGCGATCGGGCTCGGGATCCACGGGGCCTTCGAGGTCTCGCCGTGGTTGTGGGCGTTCATCGTGACGGGCGCCTTCCTCGTGGTCGCCTACAACCTCGAGCTGTTCGGAGGAGTCGTCCATTCGGACCTATGGTTCGCGCTCGCGTGGGGTGCCTTCCCGGTGCTCACCGCGTACTTCGCCCAGACCGGCACGATCCGCATCGAGGCCGTCCTGGCCGCGGCGGCGTGCGCGGCCATCTCCGGCGGGCAGCGGGCGCTCTCGACGCCGGTTCGCCGCCTGCGACGGAGCGTGCGGGACGTGCACGGCGAGCTCGTCCTCGACGACGGCTCCACCGAGCCGCTCGACGCGACGGCCATCCGAGCGGCGCCCGAGACGGCACTCCGCTGGTTCTCGGTGGCCATGCCGCTGCTCGCGTTGGCCCTCCTCGTGGCTCGTCTCGTGTAACCCGCCGACACCGAGAGCTCGTTTTACGCGGTCGCCGGACGGCGTCATGCTTGAACGAACGCCGAAGGGAGAGCGGGCGATGGCATTCCAGGGCCTCGGTGCGATCGGGCAGATCCACGTGAGCGTGACGGACGTCGACCGATCGGTCGAGTTCTACCGGGACGTGCTCGGGATCCCGTTCCTGTTCCGCGTGGAAGGGCGGTCGATGGCTTTCTTCGATTGCGGTCGGGTCCGGTTGTATCTCGGCGCTCCGGAGACCGAGGCCTACCGATCGCGCGGCATGATCTATTTCACCGTGCCCGACATCGATGAGGCGTTCGCGGCCCTCAGCGAACGCGGGGTCGCCTTCCTGGACCCGCCTCACCTGATCCATCGGGACGGACCCTCGGAGCTGTGGATGGCCTTCTTCACGGACCCCGACCAGAACAACCTGGCGTTGATGGCGGAGAAGCAGGACGTTCAGAGCGCCGGGTAGCGAAGCGGAAGCCCTCGCACACCGGCGGCGGCCTCGACGAGGCTCCAGCCGCCGAGGCTCGACACGACGAGCCGGTCGAGAGACTCGCCGGCGAACGCGACGTTCGTCGGTTGGTTCAGGAGCACGCCGTCCGGGTCCTCGGCGAACACCTCGAAGGACCCGTCGAGCCGTACCCGGAAGATCGTGTCCGGCCGGTAGCAGCCGACGAACATCGACCTGTCCTCCGCGAGCGCGATCCCGTCGGGTTGCGAGCCGGTAAGATCGGCGACCCGCTGCGGTTCCCCGGCCGTACCGTCGTCGCGGATCGGGATGCGGACGATGGCCCGGCCGTGCGACTCGACGACGAGGAGGGTTCGACCCTCGGCATCGAGGCAACAGCCGTTCGGGAACCGGGCCGCGAGGTCGGTCCAGACGACCGTGGCCCCGTCCTTCGCGACGCGGTAGATCACGCCGTCGTCGTCGCCCCACTCACCGGAGTCGGTGACGTACAGGTTGCCCTCGCCGTCGAATGCCGAGAAGTTGGGCACCCGCATGGGACGGCCGGCCGTTCCGGTCGAGAAGGTCGTCAGGAGGCCTTCGGACGTGATCCGCATCACCGAAGCGTTGCCGTAGTCGCACGCGTACACGTTCCCGGAAGCATCGAGCGTGACGCCGTAGATGAAACCGCCGGTCGAGGCGATCTCTCGCACTGAGCCGTCCGCATCGATCCGGTAGATCTGACCCGCCTCGCCTCCCGCATACAGGAGACCGTCGGGCCCGGCGGCGACGCCTTCGGGATGATCGAGGTCCGTCGCGAGGGTCTCGAACGATGCGATCACGCTCGGCTCAGATCGCGGCGTCGAGCTGAGAGGCGAGGGCCTTCACGTCGGCGGGCTCGACGCCGACCCCGCCCACCTCGAGCGTCACGACGGTGGCGCCCGATCCCCAGGCCGCCAGGTAGACGGGTGTTTCCCTGGGACAGCAGGCGTCCGGCTCGTTGACGACGAGGAACCTGGCGCCGGGCAGTTGCGGGAGCCCGAGCGATTCCGAGTCCCCGATGAGCTCGTCGACGTGGTCCTGGAGCCATGCGACGTAACGGCGGGCACCGTCGGCTCGATCGAACACCAGCACCCGGGCGAGCGCACGTTTCCTCCCACCGTCGACCTGTCCGAACGACCGCTCCGCGCCGGCGACGAACCCGGCGTCCACGAGGAGCGTCTCGAGCTCGCCGGTGTCGTTGGCGCCGACCGCGACCGCCGCAGCATCGAGCCGGATCGCTTCGCCCGCCACACCGGGGAGGGCATCGGCCGGGATCACTCGCGGGCTGGGTACAGAGGACCCGCACGCCGCGAGGAGGAGTCCCACGAGGACTGCAAGGACCGGCCTCGACCTGCCTCCCACCGTTGACCTTTCGCGTAAGTGGCGCAACCGAGGGGTTCGGCGCATGATACGGCGGTTGTCGGGCGAACGATCCACGAAGGGGGCGCTCCGTGAACGACCTCGACCGCATCCTTGCTCAGCGACTCGACCGCCGGAGGTTCTTCCGGCTCGCAGGTCTCGGCGGCGTCAGCGCCGCGGTGCTCGCCGCCTGCCGGAAGGCCGAGACGGGCGGTGGCGGCGGTGGCGGTCCAACGGGCGCGACGGGTGGCACCACGACCAGGCCCTCGATCGAGCAGGAACCCGGGGGGCTTCAGGTCTTCGACTGGTCGGGATACGGCAACGGCGACTACTACCCGGACAAGGAGCGGCAGTTCCTCTGGGGGCAGTACGCGAGCGAGACGGGCGACGAGCCCTCCTTCGTGCTGTTCGAGAACGACGACGCGGGCTTCACCGAGGTCGCCGCGGGAGCGCGCTACGACGTCGTGCACCCGTGCGGGTACCGCTACCAGGACTGGGTGGACCTCGGAGCCATGCAACCCTGGGACACGTCGCTCATCTCGAACTTCTCGAGCCTGAACCCGGGGCTGCTCCAGTCGGGAGTGATCGACGGTCAGCAGTACTTCATCCCCGTCGATTGGGGCTTCATCGCGCCGCTCGTCAACGCGGACCGCGTCGATACGTCCGAGGAGGACACGTTCGGTGTGCTGTTCGACGATCGGTACGAGGGGAAGATCTCGTGGGTCGACACGCTGAACATGATGTACATCGGCGGCCTGTTCCTCGGCGTCGCGGACCCGTTCAACATGACGGATGCGGAGCTCGCCGACACGCGCGACTTCCTCATCTCGAAGAAGCACCTCGTGAAGTTCCTGTGGAACCAGTCCTATGACTTCTGGCTCGCGTTCCAGAAGGAGGAGGTCTGGGCCGGGTACGCGTGGCCGGACACCGTCGGCTATGCGGAAGCGGACGGGATGAACTACCACTACATGAAGCCGAAGGAAGGCCGCGTGTCCTGGGTGTGCGGGTTCGGTCTGTTCGCCGACAGCGAGAACTACCACCACGCCCACGAGTACGTGGATTCGTGGACGAGCACTCCGGCGGCCGAGTTCCTCCTCGCCTACTACTACTACGGCCACACGAACACCGAGGCCGATCTCTCGGTGGTGCCGCCCGGTCTCGTCGACGCGCTGGGACTGGACGACCCGACCGTGCTCGACCCGCCGAACGCGATCCCCGAGTCGTACATCGCTCGGCGAGACGTCTACGCCCAGTACTGGGGCGAGGTGCTCGCGGCCTGAGACCGGTCGTCGCCGAGGAGCCGGAAGCCGCAGCCGCGACCCTCGGCGCAGGCGCGTCCGAGCGGAGCCGGCGTCGTCGCGACCGCGGGGCCACTGCGGGCCTCTTGTCTGGGCCTCTCCTGTGGCTGATCCTGTTCTTCGTCGCCCCGGTCCTGTTCGTCGCGGCCTACAGCGTGGGGGCCGTGGGGATCTTCCCGAGCGACACCGGCGTCGTGTCCCTCGACGCTTGGCGTCACTTCCTTGGCGGCGGCTCCGTTTACATGAGCTTGTTCTGGAAGTCGATCCGGATGTCGTTGACTGTCTCGATCGCGGTGGTGCTCCTTGCATACCCGATCGGCTACTTCCTGGCGCTCGGAGTGAGGAAGCGCAAGTACGTCCTGTTGTTGCTCATCATCGCGCCGTTCCTGACGAGCTACCTGCTGCGCGTGCTCGCTTGGAAGGTGATCCTCGGCGACGCCGGTGTCCTCAACTCGTTCCTGTCCTGGTCGCACGTGCGAAGTCCCGACGAGCCGATCACCTGGCTCCTGTACAGCCAGTTCGCCGTGATGCTGGTGCTTGCCTACGTGTGGGTCCCCTTCGTGGCGCTCCCCATCTTCGTGAGCCTGGACAACCTGGACCGCAGCTACCTCGAGGCGGCGGGGGATCTGGGAGCGGGCCGCTGGCGCACGTTCGTCCGCGTGACGTTGCCCCTCAGCCTTCCCGGCGTCGTCGCTGCCTTCCTCTTCGTGTTCATCCCGACGATCGGCGAGTTCGTGACGCCGCTGCTCGTCGGGGGGACGAGCGGCTACATGTACGGCAACGCGATCCAGGACCTGTTCACGAGGGGAACGGCTTGGCAGACGGGCTCGGTGCTGGCGTTGTTCCTGCTCGGCGTTGTCGCCGTGCTCATGGCTCTTTTCGGCCGGTTCATCCAGGCGAGGAGCGTGACCGCTTGATCGAGGCTGCGGCGTCCAGGGGCGCGCTGGGCCTGCTCCGGCTGTTCTTCATCGCGCTCGTGCTGTTCCTGTACCTCCCGATCGCGATCTTGGCGATCTTCTCGTTCAACGCCGGGGACGTCAGTTTCCCGCTCGAGGGATTCACCACCCAGTGGTACGAACGATTCCTGACCAACCCAACCCTCTTCAACGCCCTAAGGCGGAGCGCGATGGTCGCGCTGTTCTCGAGCACGATCGCCGTCACGCTGGGGGTTCTCGCGGCCTTCGTGCTGGTGCGACGGAACTTCGTCGGCAAGCCCGCCGCCTCGGCGCTGTTCTTCTCGCCGCTCGTGGTCCCATACGTCGTCTTCGGAGTCTCGCTCCTCGTCCTGTTCACGGCGTTCGACAAGATCCTCGCCGAGTCCACGGGGTACTTCATTGGGCTCGGGCTGCACTCCGTCGTGATCGGCCACGTGGTCGTATCGCTGCCCTACACGATCCTCACGATCATGCCGCTGCTGGAACGCCTGTCGATCTCGCTCGAGGAGGCGGCGCAGGATCTCGGCGCGAGCCCGTGGCAGCAGTTCCGCAGGGTGACCCTCCCGCTGCTCGCGCCCGCACTCATCTCGTCGTTCCTGATCGCGTTCACGCTGTCGTTCGACGAGTTCGCGATCGCCTCGTTCCTGTCGGGAACGCAGGCGACCTGGCCCGTCTACTTGTTCGCGCAGTTGCGGGTGCCCAGCCAACTGCCGCAGCTCGTCGCGGTCTCCTCGGTGATCTTCTTTGCCTCCCTGCTCCTCGTGCTGACCGCCGAGGTCGTGCGCCGGATCACGGCCAAGCGCTACGGCGAGGCGTTCGCGTCCCGCGGTCTCGCGTAGCCCGCGCTTCGCGCGAACGCCGGTAGGCTGGTCGGCGTGACGAACCCATCCACGGTCGGCGAGCTCAGAGCCGCCGGCTACCCCGACCGAAGCGTGAAAGAAGAGCTTCGCGCGAACCTCCTCGCCAAGCTGAGCCGCGGGGAAGCCCTCTTCCCGTCGATCGTGGGGTTCGACGAGTCCGTGCTGCCGACGCTGGAGCGCGGCATCCTGGCCGGGCACGACCTGATCCTCCTCGGCGAGCGCGGACAGGCGAAGACCCGCCTTATCCGCCGGATCGTCGATCTCTTCGACGAGCGTGTGCCGGCGATCGAGGGTTGTGAGGTCGTCGATCATCCGTACCGGCCGATCTGCGCGCGTTGCCGGCACCTCGTGGAGGAACAGGGCGACTCGGTTCCGGTTCGATGGGTTGACCGCGAGGACCGGTACGCGGAGAAGCTCGCGACGCCGGACACGAGCGTCGCCGACCTCATCGGCGACGTCGATCCGATTCGGGTCGCGGAGGGCCGCTACCTCGCCGACGAGCTCACGATCCACTACGGGCTCATCCCGCGAACGAACCGGGGCATCGTGGCGATCAACGAGCTCCCCGATCTTCCCGAGCGGATCCAGGTGGCCCTGTTCAACATCCTCGAGGAACGCGACGTGCAGATCCGTGGCTACCGGATCCGGCTGCCGCTCGATCTCTTGCTCGTCGCGACCGCGAACCCCGACGACTACACGCATCGAGGCCGGATCGTGAGCCCGCTCAAGGATCGCTTCGGGACCCAGGTCCGAACGCACTACCCCCAGACCCTGGACGACGAGATCCGGATCATGGAGCAGGAGGCGCGACCGTCCACCGGCGTCGTGCCGCTCCGGGTTCCCGCGTACCTAAAGGAGGTCCTGGCCGCGCTCACCGGCGAGCTGCGACGCTCTCCGCACGTGAACCATCGGAGCGGCGTGAGCGTGCGTTACTCGATCGGGAACCTCGAGACGCTCGCCGCCGCCGCGGTACGCCGCGCGGCCAGAACGGGAGAACCCGAGGCCGTCCCTCGCGTCTGCGACCTCCCCGCCGTGCTCGAATCCAGCCTCGGACGGATCGAGTTCGACACGATCGAGGAGGGCCGGGAGGAGGAGATCCTCTCCCGCGCCGCGAAGAGCGCCGAGCTCGAGGTCTTCCGCCGGCGGTTGTCGGGGTTCGACTTCCAGCCGATCCTGTCGCGCTTCGCGCAAGGGTTCGCCGCCGAGACGTCGGACCTGACCCCCGCAGCGGACCTGCTCGCGCAGTTCGGAGAGCTCCCCGGTCTGTCCAAGCTCCTGGAGCGCCTCGGCGTGAAGGAGGAGAGTCCGGGCGTCGCAGCCTCCGCTGTCGAGTTCGCCCTTGAGGGTCTGCACCTGTCCCGCCGGTTGAACAAGGACGAGGCCGAACGAGCCGGCGCGTTCCGGTACCGGGGCACGGACAGCGCCTAGCGCCGGGGCCCGTTCGAGGCGGCCCTTCGAGTTCGACCTCGTAGGATTCGGCCGCCGTGAGTGACCTCCATCGATACGCCGGGTACCTCGTCGTCGGAACGTTCTCGATCGGTTGGCTGTTCGGCATCGTCCTGTGGGTGACGCGCCGGCAGGCCGGCGATTGGTTCTGGCGTTGGCTGGTCGCGGCGCAGTTCCTCGCGATCGCGCAGGCGCTCGTGGGCATCGTGTTGCTGGTGATGGGCCGGCGACCGATCGAGTGGCTCCACTACGTCTACGGCTTCGGGCCGATCGCGATCCTCGCGATCGGCCACCTGCTCGCCCGTGAGGAGTCGTTCCGTTCGCGCCCGTGGATCCCGTTCGCGCTCGCGTCCTTCATCTGCTTCGGCTTGTCCCTCCGGGCCTCGATGACGGGTCTCGGCCTGAGCTGATCCGTCGCTCCGGCGAGACCGGCGTACGCTTGGACGGATGCGGATCCGCTACTCACGCTGGGACGACACGCAGGACCCGTTCGGTGCCGACGTCCCGGCCGCCGAGCTCCTCGAGGAGCTCTCCGACGACATCCTGTCGGGCGGCGGAGCCGAGGGCGCCCTCTCGCGACTGATGCGACGCGGGATCCAGGGCCGATTCAACGGGCTCGACGCGCTCCGCGCCCGCCTGCGCGAACGCCGCAGGCGCGAACAGGCGGCGATGAACCTGCAGGGTCCCCTCGAGGAGATCCGCGAACGACTGGACGAGATCGTGGAGCGCGAGCGGACGGCGTTGTCGTTCGAGCCGAGCGAGGACGCGCGCATGCGCGAGGCGTTCCTCGACTCGTTGCCGCCGGACGTGCCCGGGCAGGTCGGGGAGCTCACCGACTACCGCTTCACGGACCCACAGGCGCAGCGCGAGTTCGACGAGCTGATGGGACGTCTGCGCGAAGAGGTGATGGGCGCGTACTTCCGCAACATGGCCCAGGGGATGCGGAACCTGTCGGCCGAGGAGCTGCAGCGGTTCCGGGACATGCTCGCGGAGCTGAACGACATGGTCGAACGGCGCGAGCGCGGCGACCCATACGACTTCGACGGCTTCATGGAACGGCACGGGGACTTCTTCCCGGAGAACCCGCAGACGCTCGACGAGCTGCTCGAGCAGATGGCTCGTCGCATGGCGGCGATGTCGCGCGTCCTGGCCTCGATGTCGCCCGAACAGCGGGCGGAGCTCCAGGGTCTGGCCGAGCAGGTCATGCAGGACATGGACCTGGCCTTCGAGGTCGACCGTCTCGGCGCCAACCTCGCCTCCGCGTTTCCCGAGATGGGTTGGGGGGAGCCCGTGCTCACGGGAGGTGACGAGGCCATGCCGCTGTCCGCGACGGTCGACGCCATGGAACGGCTCCACGACTTCGAGGACCTGGATCGTTCGATGCGTGGCGACTACGCCGGCGCTTCGATCGACGACGTCGACGAGGACGCGCTGCGGCGCAGCCTCGGGGAAGACGCGGTTCGAGACCTTCGGCGCCTGAAACAGATCGAGCGCGCACTCGAGCGCGCGGGACTCGTGTCACGGCGAGACGGCCGGCTGGAGGTGACCCCGAGGGGCGCTCGCAAGCTCGGGGAGCGAGCGCTCGTCCGCGTGTTCGAACAGCTCCGCCGCGACCGTGAGGGGACGCACGAGGCCCGCGAGGTCGGCGGTCTGGCCGAGCCCACGGGCTCGACACGTCCCTGGCGGTTCGGCGACAGCGGGCAGATCGCCGTGCAGCGCACCGTGTTCAACGCGGTGCTGCGCGGAGGGCCCGGTGGAGCCGTCCGGCTGCACCCCGACGACTTCGAGCTCGTGGAGGCCGAACAGCGCACCGAGGCCGCCACCGCGCTCCTGCTCGACCTGTCCTTCTCGATGCCGCTGCGGGGACACTTCGTCCACGCCAAGCGGATGGCGCTGGCGCTTCACGCGCTGATCGAAGGCCGATACCCGCACGACACCCTCTACATGATCGGGTTCAGCGACTACGCGCGGCCAATGAAGCCTCAGGACCTGACGGCGGCGGGGTGGGAACGCGTCTACGGAACGAACATGCAGCACGCGTTCAACCTTGCCGGCCGGCTGCTCTCGCAACACCCGCGCGCGACCCGGCAGGTGATCATGGTGACGGACGGGGAGCCGACGGCGCACCTCGAAGGCGGTCAGGCGTTCTTCAGCTGGCCGCCCGTTCCCAAGACGATCCGTCTGACTCTCGCCGAGGCGAAGAAGCTCGCGAAGAGCGGCGTCACGTTGAACGTGTTCATGCTCGAGGACTCACCGGGGCTGATCGGCTTCATGGAGCGACTGGCCGAGCTCACTGCCGGACGGATCTTCCTCATGGACGACCGCGAGATCGGCGAGTTCGTCGTGCGGGACTACGTCGCCCGCCGCGATCGCCGGCGCTGACGGCCTTCAGCCTTCGAGCTCGCGGAGCTCGCGAAGGATCTCGTCGGTGTGCTCTCCGAGCGTAGGTGGCGGCAACCTCGCCGGTGGCGTCACACCGTCGAGGCGGATCGGTTCGGCCACCAGGCGAAGCGGTCCCCGAACGGGATCGACGACGCCCTGGATCGCCGCCGCACCCTCGGGGGAGGAGAACACCTCCTCGAGGGTTCGGACGATCGCGCAGGGAACGCCGGCCGCCTCGAGCTCGGCGAGCCATCCGCTCGCGGAGCGCGCGGCGAGCCGGTTCGAGAGCAGCTCGATGAGCTCCTCGCGGTGGAGGACGCGCGACTCGTTCGTCGAGTAGCGCTCGTCCGTCGAGAGCTGCGGAAGGCCCAGCACCTCGCAGGTCCGCGCGAAGAGGCGGTCGTTGCCGGCCGCGATGACGATCGGCCGGTCCTTCGTACGGAACAGCTGATACGGAACGATGTTGGGGTGGGCGTTCCCCATCGGACCGGGGACGATCCCGCCGAGCAGATGGTTCGCGGCTTGGTTCACCAGGGCCGCGACACCGGCGTCGAACAGTGACACCGTGACGTGGATCCCTCGTCCGGTGTGTTGCCGCCCGATCAGTGCGGCCTGGATCGCGTTGGCGGCGTAGAGGCCACAGATCACGTCGAGCAGCGCGACGCCGACCTTCGTCGGCTCGCCGCCGGGGTGCCCGGTGACGCTCATCAGCCCGGAGAGCGCCTGCACGATGATGTCGTACCCGGGCCGCGAGACCGCCCCCTCGCGCTCGCCGAACGCGGTGAGCGAGCAGTAGACGAGCTCCGGTTTGTACGCCGACAGACCTTCGTAGTCCAGGCCGAACCGCGCCATCACCCCGGGGCGGAAGTTCTCGACCACGACATCGGACGAAAGCGCAAGACGTCGTGCGAGGCTCCGGTCGCCTTCGGTCCCCAGGTCAATGACGACGGAACGCTTGTTCCGGTTCAGGGCAAGGAAGTACGCCGAGTCCTCGCCCACGAAGGGCGGACCCCATGCTCGAGCGTCGTCGCCCGTCCCAGGCCGCTCGACCTTGACGACGTCGGCTCCCAGATCGGCGAGCAGCATCGTGGCGAGCGGGCCGGCGAGCACGCGGGAGAAGTCGGCGACCCGGATCCCGTCGAGCGGCAGGGAGCCCGGCGGACGAGCCTGGTCGGACACGGGAGCGCTCTCCTGCGGCGGGGGTGGAAAGAGCGACGCCGCCGGAACCCGAGGGTTCCAGCGGCGCCACTTATATCCAACACCATCGAGCCGGGAGCGGTCAAATCGGAGCGATCGTTCCTGTCACTCTCTTTCCGGAGGGCCTGCGAGCTTCGAGGGGGCGCCCTTCGACGCAACCCGCGTAGTTGGCGCGTTGCGGCCAGATACCGCACGATACGGGCGTGAACCAGGAAAGCCTCCAACGAGCGAACGCGTTCCTGGCCGCCGTGGCCGGGCGGGCGAGTGTGGGTGAGCTCGTCGACCTGTCGCCCGCGGAGCTCGGACGAGAGATCGGAGTCGACGAACCGCTCGCGGCCGCCAGGGCCGTGCGAGCGCTCCTCGCCCGGCGCCGTCTCGAGACCGTTGACGGCCGCTACCGGCTCCTGGATGCCCGGCCGATCGAGCCGGGAGAGCGTGAGCAGGTCCCTCGTCCCCGGCGCCCACGGCAACGGTCCTCGGCAAAAACCGACCGTGCCGCCGAGCCGAGCGGACGAAAGCGCACCGCCTACTCGGACATCGGGCGCGAAGCGATCGAGCGGCTGGTCGAGCTCGGCCGCGAGGTGGGCACCTTGCGCGGCGGGCTCCGGACGGCGCGAGAGGAAGCGCGGGAGGCGCAGGCCCGTCGCGACGACGCCGAGCGCCGGGCCTCGATGCTCGGCGCCCGCGTGAAGGAGCTCGAGGCCCGCGCCGAGATGGCCGAGAGCAACCTGCGGACGCTGCTCGCCGCCGCCAAGGGCGCCGGGCGCGACGCCCCCGTCGGCGACACCGAGATGGAAGCCATCCTCGGCGTACTGAAGGGCGGCCCGGACAGCGAACCGGCCGAGTACAGCGAACCGGCCGAGGACAGCGAACCCGCCGAGCAGAACGCACCGGCCGAGCGGAGCTAGGCTAGCCCGCGGAGCGCTCTCCCGGTGGAACAGCCGTGCGCGATGTTCCCCCGTCCCCCCCGTGGACCGTCGCGTTCGCGAGATGACACGCCGCCAGGTGTCCGGGTCGAAGCTCACCGAGTCCGAGATCCTCCGCGCGACACTTGGGTTCGACGCCGATTTCCCCGGCAGCTCCCGATGCGACCTCGGGGCAGCGCGGGTGGAATCGGCAGCCGGGAGGGATCCGTGTGGGGTCCGGCGGCTCCCCGGCCAGGATCGGCCGGTCGATGCCCTCCGCCTCCGGGACGACGTCCAGAAGCGCCTGCGTGTACGGATGGAGTGGCTTGGTCAAGACGTCCTCGGCCGGACCCAGTTCGACGATCCGTCCGAGGTACATGACCGCAACCCGGTCCGCCACCGTCCAGGCCAGGCCCAGGTCGTGCGTCACGATGATGATCGAGATCTGGTCCTCGTCGCGCAGTTTCATCAGCAAACGCAGGATCTCGCCGCGAACCGAGGCGTCCAAGTTGGAGACCGGCTCGTCGGCGACGATCACCTGCGGCTCCAAGACGAGCGCGCCGGCGATGACGACGCGCTGGCGCTGCCCGCCCGACAGCTCGTGCGGATACAGGAGGAAGAACCGCTTCGGGGGCCGGAGCCCGGCGCGCGAGAGCGCCCTCGCGACGAGCTCCTCTTCGCTCTCGCCGTTCGCGCCCCGATGGATCCGGTGGATGCGGAGCCCCTCGGCGACGATCTCGTAGATCGTCTGGCGGGGGTTCAGCGATCCCGTCGGATCCTGAAACACCATCTGGACCCGGCGCCGGAACTTTCGCAGGCTCCCGATAGGACGGCCCTCATACAGGATCTGGCCCTGCTGGGCTTTCTGAAGCCCCAGGATGACCCGAGCCGTGGTCGTCTTGCCGCACCCGGATTCGCCGGCGATCGCGAGCACCTCTCCCCGGCGAAGCTCGAAACTCACGTCGTCCACCGCGCGCGCGTCGTTTCCTTTCCGCCCCATGAGCCCGCCGATGAGCCCGATCCGTCCCTCGAACGTGACGCCGAGATTGCGGACGTCGAGCACGACGTCGGCGACCTCGTGCTCTTCGACGCTCACGCGCCGGCTCGCGGGACGTGGACGAGGGCGCCCTCGACGAGCAAGCACGCCGCTCGTCGCGCCGGGCCGGCCGGGAACAGCTCAGGCACGACGGTTGGGCAGGGCTCGAAGGCGACTGGGCACCGTGGGTGGAACGGGCAGCCCGATGGGATTGCTTGGGGATCTGGAGGGTCTCCACCCAGGCCGGATGGCTTGTGCCGGAAGCGCTCGTCGCCGATCGCAGGGAAAGCGGCGGCGAGGGCCTGAGAGTACGGGTGCTTCGGACTCCCGAATACCTCGCGAGCGGGACCCTCCTCGATCACCTTGCCCGCATACATGACCGCAAGGCGGTCCGAGACCTCGACGAGAACGGAGAGGTCGTGGGTGATGAACAGCATCGCGAGGCCGAGTTCCCGCTGCAGGCTCTTGAGGAGCTTCAACACTTGTGCCTGCACCATCACGTCGAGCGCGGTGGTCGGCTCGTCGGCGATGATCAGGCTCGGACTGCAGGCCAGCGCCATCGCGATCATCACGCGTTGCTTCTGGCCTCCGGACAGTTCGTGGGGGTAGTCCTGTATCCGACGAGGGGGAAGGCCGACCTCCTCGAGCAACCCTCCCACCCGGACGAGCGCCTCACGCTCCCCGGCCTGGCCGTGGATCACGATCGCCTCAGCGATCTGGTCACCGATGCGTTGAACCGGATTCAGCGCGTGCATCGCGCCCTGGAACACGACGGCTGCCTCGGTCCAGCGCACCGCGCGCAGGCGGCTGGCTTTCATCGTCAAGACGTCTTCGCCGCCGAGCCGGACCTCGCCCTCGACCCGCGTGCCCTTCGGGAGCAGACGCAGGATCGCATTCGCGACGGTCGACTTCCCGCACCCGGACTCGCCGGCGAGGCCCAAGACCTCTCCGCGGTCGATGTCGAAGCTCATCCCGCGCACCGCGGGCACGGGCCCTCCTTGGGTCTGATACGTGATCCCCAGGTCTCGGACACTCAGCAAGGTCATCGGTGTCGCAGCCTCGGATTCACGATCTCGTCCAATGCGAAGCCGCACATCGTGAAGGCCAGCACCACCATCACGATCGCAAGTCCCGGCGGCAGGAGCCACCACCACTGACCGCTTCCAGCGGCTCCGGCGTTGAACGCGAACTCTAGGATCCTTCCCCAAGAGATCGTCAACGGGTCGCCGAGACCCAAGAACGCGAGGGTCGTCTCGGACAGGATCGCGATCGCCACCGTAAGGATCGTATTCGCCAGGATCAGAGGTCCGACGTTGGGCAGGATATGGCGTGTCACGAGATGCCAGCTGCCGGCGCCGAGCGCCTGCGCTCGCTCGACGTACGGGCGGGTCTTCACGGAAAGCACCTGAGCGCGGACGATCCGTGCCGTGCTCGGCCATGACGTGACCCCGATCACCAGGATGATGACGAACATCGACTGCCCGAGGATCGATGCAAGAACGATGGCGAGTGGAAGGAAGGGGATCACGAGGAACCAGTCGGTGAGTCGCATCAGCACAGTCTCTGGCCACCGCCCGAAGTAACCGGCAACGAGGCCAACGACCGAGCCGATCACCATCGATATCAGGGTGGCGAGCATCCCGACGGCCAGCGAGATCCGAGATCCCCAGACGGTGAGCGCGAGGATCGACCTCCCGAGGTTGTCCGTCCCGAAGGGGAAATCAAGACTCGGCGGGCTGAACGGGATGCCGTTGCACTCGCACGTGGCATCCAGGGCCTCGCCGGGCGCGATCAGTGGTGCCAGCACCGCGACGATGATGAAGAAAGCGAGGATGACGAGCCCGCCCAGCCCCATCTTGCTCTTGCGATACATCGCCCAGATCCGCTTGGCGGAGCGCTTACGCCGCGTCCAAACGATGGCTCGGGGACTTCGTGGCGTTTCGGGCGGTGGAGGCTCGAGCTCGCCCTCCGTGGGTGGCGCGTCGGTGCCGGGGCCGAGTCTTTCTGGCGGCCGCATCCGTTATGCCGCTCTCACGCGGGGGTCCATGTAGGAGTACAGGATGTCGGCGACGAGGTTCGCGACGATGACGGCGGTAGAGAACAGCAGGAACAGACCTTGTAGCAATGGGTAGTCGTTCCCATCGATCGCTTGGACCGTGAGCGAACCGAGGCCAGGATAGGAGAAGACATACTCGACCGTGATCGCTCCGGCGAAGATGAAACCGAACGACAGCAACGTGAGCGTCATCGTCGGAAGGAGCGCGTTCGGCACGGCGTGTCGCCACAGGATGTGCTCCTCGCGGACGCCCTTCGCACGAGCGGTCTGGATGAAGTCGTCCCCCATGATGTCGATGAGCGAGTTGCGCATGATGATCGCGTACTCTCCGAGATAGGCCGCGGTCAGGACCGTGAACGGCAGGACCAGGTGGTTGAGCACGTCGACGATGTGTGCCATGCCGGTGAGATCCGATGCTGCCGTCTCGTAACCGCCGGTGGGGAATATCGCGGGGAATGGCCCGATGCCGCCGGCGAAGGCCATCAGCACGAGGATGCCGAACCAGAACTCCGGCATCGCGTACACGAACAACGTGAATCCCAGCGATCCGATGTCGAACTTGCTTCCGCGCTTCCAGCCGCCATAGATCCCGATGATCAGCCCAAGGACGGCCGACGCGATCGTCGAAGTCCCCACCAGCAGCACTGTCGGCCACACGTTGTTGCCGATCACCTCCGAAACCGGAGCCCCCCGACCGAAGAAGGATTCCCCGAAGTTCAGCGTTGCGGTGTTCTTCACGTAGATGAGGAATTGCTGGGGTAGAGGCTTGTCGAGTCCCAGGTCTTCTTGCAGCTGCTCCACGTTGTCCGGGTTGAAAGCCGAGGTTCCGCGGAGCAGGAGAGCAGCCGGATCTCCAGGGACGATACGGAAGAGGAAGAAATTGAACGCGATAACGAACGCCAGGGTCAGGAACGCCTGAAGGACCTTCCCGATCAGGTAACGACGCATCCCCAACCCCGGTGTAGCGTCATCCTCCTTTGCCTAGACCTCGTCCTCGGCGGACCGGCGTCGCCGAGCGATCAGCATCACCCCGACGATCACCAACAGCGCCACGCCGGCGAACCACGCGACTGCCGGGATGCCACTCGACTCGGCGCTGGACCCAGTGCCCGGACCCTCACCCTCACCAGTCCCCGCCGGGCGAAGGGTCCACCAGACCTCGCTGGGGCCACCCCAACCCTCGAGTGGGTCTCCTTCGGGAGCGGGCTGCGGATTGAACCCCGTCCAGCGATCGCCACGCCAGGCCGAGAAGACGGGGTCGTACCACATCACGGCGTAGCCGGCGTCCTGGTAATAGATGCGCTGCATCTCGTGCACGATCTCCCAGCGCGCGTCTGGGTCGAGCTCCAGCCGCTGTTCGGCAAACAGCTGGTCGTATTCGGGATTGCAGTAGTAGGCGTCGTTGTTGCCGTAGGTCTTGCCGTCCGGCGGACGCTGGTCGCACGTGAACCACGACAGCGCAGAGTCCGGGTCGGGGTCGGGGATCCAGCCCCAGCTGAACAGTTCGTACGTTCCCTCGTTGATGATGTCGCCGAGGCGGCCCGAGCTCACGGCCTCGACGTTCGTGGCGATGCCGATGTCGGCGAGCCACTCGGAGACGAACTCTGCGGCGTCGACCGAGGTTTGTTCGCTCGTCCGGACGTGATACCTGAACTCGAGTGGTCGGCCCGGCTCTAGCGAGCCCGCGGGCATCTCGCGAACGCCATCGCCGTCCGAGTCGACGTAGCCGTTCTCCTCCAGGAGCGCGTTCGCGGCCTCGAGGTCCCAGGCGATCAGCTCGTCGCCCGTCGGTTCGTACCGCGCGCCCTCGACGGAGACCGGTGGGATGATCGTCGTGCCGGGTTCGCCGTACCCGAGCATGATGCTCTCGTTGAGCTGTTCACTATCGATCGCCATCCGGATCGCGCGCCGAACGTTCACGTCCGTAAGGGCCGGGTGCCCGTCGCCGTGGGGCGTGAACAAGTCGTCCGCTTCCTGGTAGGCCGATCCCGTATTCATCCCGATCTCCGAGAACGAGGGGATCGAGCCGACCATGCTGTCGATGCCCTCGGCCTCCGAGATCGTGTTGAAGATGTTCGGAGACGTGAAGTAGGCGAAGTCGACCTCGCCTTGCCTCAGCGCCTCAACCATCGCGTCCTCGTTCTTGAAGGCGCGCCACACGACCTCGTCGATGTAGGGCTCGGGGCCGGTCCAATACGGGTTCTTCTCCATCCGGACG
>Ga0268386_10000714_pt1 | contig 21680 bp, 14 predicted proteins | sample RVTome_15_FD_200260 | JGI IMG/M metagenome (GOLD analysis project Ga0268386, IMG submission 200260) | Soil microbial communities from uranium-contaminated site in the Upper Colorado River Basin, Wyoming, United States - RVT150D86... ...
ACTCGATCTCGACCCCCACGACGAGTCTCCACGAGCACAACGAACGGGCGAAAACCGCTCAGGTGCTTCGCCGCCTGGCGGCCGGGGAATCTGTGGCGCTGGTCTCGGACGCGGGCACGCCGCTCCTGTCCGATCCTGGCGCCGCGCTGGTGTCGGCCGCGCACGCGGCCGGCATTCGCGTCGAGCCCGTTCCCGGAGCAAGCGCGCTGACCGCCGCGCTGTCGGGAGCCGGTTTCGAGGCGGACGCCATCCATTTTGCCGGCTTCCCGCCGGCCAAAGGCACCGCCCGGCAGCGCTGGTTCGAACGCGCCGCGCAGCTGGCCGGCATCCTTGTGTTATACGAAGCGCCCCACCGGATCCGTGACACCCTGCAGGACCTTCTTCGCCGTGTGGGGAACCGCCCGTGTGCGCTGGGACGGGAACTCACAAAAGCCCACGAAAAATTGGTCGTTAGACCAATAATGGATCATCTCGCCGTCCTCCGGGAGCCTCGTGGAGAGTACACGGTCGTGCTTCTCTTGGCAGGCCCAGAGCATGTGCACGATATCCCTAGCGATGATGCGATGTTGGACGAATTGGGCCGTTTGACAGAAAACGAAGGAAACAGCCGGCGGCAGCACGTGAAGCGGCTTGCCGCCAAGTACGGACTGCGTCCCAGGGAGGTCTATGCCCGCCTGGAGCGTGCCAAGAAAATCGGGTAGACGCCAGACCTGCTCGGCTGGCGGAGAAGATCCGGCGCCGGCGGAGGCACTTGACCGAGCCGAAGCGCCTCTGTTACTGTCTGTGGCCGCCTGCGAGCCGGGCCAAGCGATGGCTAAACAGCACCGGCCGACCCCGAGCCGGTCGCCGAAAAAGAAAATCGTCCCCAAACGCCGGATCCTGGCTCGCGCCGGCTCCGGCGTCGCGCCCGGGCCGCGCGCGGCGTCGCCGACCCCGCAGTCGACGCCCGTTGCGCCCCACAGAAAGCCGGCGTATTACGAAGCCATCGCCGTCTACGAGAACGGCGTCCGCGCGCTCCAGCGGCACGACTTCCCCGGCGCCGCCGAGCATTTTCGCACGGTGGTCCAACGCTTTCCCGAGGAACGCGAGCTCCTCGAGCGAGCTCGGCTGTATCTCCGTGTCTGCGAACGGGAAACTGCCAACAGGCCAGCCGGCCCGCGCACGCCGCAGGAGAGGATCTATGCCGCGACCGTCGCGCTGAACGCCGGCGACGCGGCGGGCGCCGTCGCACTCCTCCGCCAGGCGCTCACCGAGGAGCCGGATAGCGACCACGGCCACTATATTCTGGCAGTCGCCCTATTTGAACAGGGCCAGCTTGAACACGCCGTCAGCGCGCTCCGCCGGGCCATCGTGCTGAACCCTGATAATAGGTCAGTCGCCATACAAGATCCCGACCTGGCCGGGCTGCGGGAGACCGACGGCTGCCGGGCCCTGCTCGACTCCGCTGGGCCTCAGATCCGACGGCGCGCAAGGGCAAAGCGGTAGGCCTCCACTCGAGAAGGGGCAGGCCTGAACGCCTGCGCTACACTCTCAGTTGATGCCCGAACTTCACGTCGTGGTGCTGGCCGCGGGGAAGGGCACGCGCATGAAGTCCCGGGTGCCGAAAGTCCTGCACAGGATTGCCGGTTACTCGCTGATTCAACATGTGTTACATGCGATCGAGCCCCTGCGGCCGGCAACCGTGGTTGCCGTGGTCGGGCACGGCGCGGCCGACGTCCGGCAGGTGCTGGCGAAACAGCCGGGCCTGCTGTTTGCAGTTCAAGAGCCCCAGCTTGGAACGGGCCACGCACTCCTGCAGGCGGAGCCGCTGCTCGCGGACCGCGCGGGCACGCTCGTTCTGCTCTCCGGCGACGTGCCGCTGCTTCGCCCACGCACGCTGACCCGGTTGATCGAGCACCACCACGAGCGCCGAGCGGCAGCGACGGTGCTGACGGCGATGCCGGCCGACCCGTCGGGCTATGGCCGGGTCGTTCGTACGGGAGGCGTGATTTCGTCAATTGTGGAAGATCGCGATGCGTCGGGCGCCGAACGCGAGATTCGCGAAATCAACACCGGCATCTACGCCTTCGATCTGGCGCCGCTCTTCCCGGCGCTTCGCGGCATCGGCGCGGCAAACGCGCAGCGCGAGTATTACCTGCCGGATCTGGTGCGCATCTACCGCAGCCGCGGGCTCGCGGTCGAGACGCTCGTCGCAGACGACCCGGCCGAGATCGCCGGCGTGAACAGCCGGAAGGAGCTGGCAGACGTGGAAGCGACCGTGCGAAGGAGCAGAAACGACGATCTGATGGCCGCAGGCGTGACGATCGTGGACCCGGCGACCACCTGGGTGGGCCCGGAGGTAACCATCGGCCCGGACACCATCCTGCACCCGGGCGTCTACCTCGAGGGCCGCACGCGGATTGGCGAGGGAACGGAAATCCATTCCGGGGTGCGGATCGTCGATTCGGAGATCGGCGCCCGGGTCACGATTAACAACTTCTGCGTCATTTCCCAGGCTCGCATCGCGGATGGGGCCCGCATCGGGCCGTTTGCGCACCTCCGGCCCGAATCGGAGATCGGCGCCGACGCGCACGTCGGCAACTTCGTGGAACTGAAGAAGACGCGCATGGGCCGGGGCTCGAAGGCCAATCACCTCGCCTATCTGGGCGACGCGACCATCGGCGAGCGGGTGAACGTCGGCGCCGGCACGATTACGTGCAACTACGACGGTGTGGCGAAGCATCCCACGGTGATCGAAGACGGGGCGTTCATCGGGAGCGACACCCAGCTGATTGCTCCCGTCCGCGTCGGCCGCGGCGCCTACGTCGCGGCCGGATCCTCCATCACGGAGGACGTGCCGCCGGACTCGCTCGCGATCGCGCGCGGCAAGCAGGTCAACAAGGTGGGATGGGCGGCGCGGAAGAAAAAGAAGTCTGAAGGCTGAGGGCTGAAAGCTGAGTCTGACGTGAGAGTCGAAAGGGCCGGCTGACTTATGTGCGGAATCATTGGCTACATCGGCACCAGGCAGGTGCTTCCCATCCTGATTGACGGCCTTCGGCGGCTGGAGTACCGCGGGTACGACTCGGCGGGCGTGGCCGTGGTGCGCAACGGCACGATCGAGCTGCGCCGGAGCGCCGGCAAGCTGTCGCGCCTGGAGGAAGTGATCTCCGTCAACCCGCTCGACGGCGAATATGGCATCGGGCACACGCGCTGGGCCACGCACGGGCGTCCCACCGAGGAGAACGCGCACCCGCACCGCGACTGCACCGGCCGGATCGTGGTGGTCCACAACGGGATCATCGAGAACTACCTCGATCTCAAGCGGCAGCTGCAGCAGGAAGGGCACCGCTTCGCGACCGAGACCGACACCGAAATCGTCGCGCACCTGGTCGAGCGGGAGATGAAAGGCGACGGGCTCGAGAACGCCGTGCGGCGGGCGCTGCTCTACCTGCGCGGCCTGTTTGCGCTCGTCCTGATTTCCGCCGACGACCCCGAGAAGATCGTGGCCGTCCGCAACGGCCCGCCGATTGTCGTCGGCCTCGGCGACGGCGAGTTCTTCGTGGCGTCCGACATTCCGGCCGTCCTGAGCCACACGCGCGACGTGGTGTTCCTGGGCGACGAAGAGATGGCGGTCATCACGGCCGGCGGCGTGGAGTTCACCGACTACTCGGGCCGGGCGGTCTCGAAAAAGAGCACGCGCGTTTCCTGGGATCCGGTCATGGCGGAAAAGGCCGGATACAAGCACTTCATGCTCAAGGAGATTTTCGAGCAGCCCTGGGCGGTGAAAGAGACGGTGCTCGGGCGGGCGTCAGTCGAAACCGGCCGGGTGTTCCTGCACGAGATCGAGATTCCCGATCAGGTGTTGCGCGAGGTCGAACGGATCGTCATTCTCGCGTGCGGCACCTCCTGGCATGCCGGGCTCGTCGGCAAGTTCCTGATCGAGTCGCTCGCCCGCCTGCCGGTGGACGTCGATTACGGCTCGGAGTACCGATATCGCGACCCGATCGTGTCGCGGAACACGCTGGCGATCGTGATCACCCAGTCGGGCGAGACGGCCGACACGCTGGCCGCGCTGCGGGAGGCCAGGAAGAAGGGGGCGCGCAGCATCGCGATCTGCAACGTGGTCGGGAGCATGGCCACCCGCGAAACGGAAGGCACGGTGTACACGCATGCCGGTCCGGAGATCGGCGTCGCCTCCACGAAAGCGTTCACCTCGCAGCTCGTGGCGCTGCAGCTGCTGGCCATCTACCTCGGCCAGATCCGGGGCACGCTGACGCCAGAGGAGGCGCGGCCCCATCTGGACTCGCTGACGCAGCTGCCTCTGCTGCTCGAGCAGGCGCTCAAGTGCGAGCCGCTGGCCGAGGAGATCGCGAAGCGCTTCTATCAGCGCAGCGACTTCCTGTATCTCGGCCGGGGGATCAATTACCCGATCGCGCTGGAAGGAGCCCTGAAGCTGAAGGAGATCTCCTACATTCACGCCGAAGGCTACCCCGCCGGCGAGATGAAGCATGGGCCCATTGCGCTCATCGACGAGCACATGCCCATCGTGACGCTCGCCCCGCGCGACCACGTGTTCGAGAAGATGGTGGGGAACGTGCAGGAGGCGAAAGCACGGGGCGGGTCGGTCATCGCGCTGACCACCGAGGGGGTGAACGGAATCCACGATCTGCTGGACCCCGTCCAGGACTTCCTGATCACGGTCCCGAGCTCGCATCCGCTGCTGACGCCGGTGCTGATGGTGGTGCCGCTGCAGCTGCTCGCGTACCACATCGCGGTGCGCCGGGGCTGCGACGTCGATCAGCCCCGGAACCTCGCGAAGAGCGTGACGGTGGAATAGCGGCGGAATCGATTACGGGTCGGAGGTGAGCGCCACGTACCACGTGCTACGTGCTCAGACCCCGTGTCCGTAGCCGCGCTCGGCTGGCGTTACGGCGAAGTCCTGGGCCGGCGCGAATGCGGCCGTCTGGCGCGTGGGGGTGCCGCGCAGGCGAAGCACGAGCGCGGCGAGGTCGTCGTCGGTGACGATCTTCTCGCGATCCGCATGCCCGATGACGGCCTTGTACACCTCGTCGAGTTCCTGCCGGCCGGTGAGTGTAATCCCCAGCAGCTCGCAGCGGCGCTGGACGGCGTGGCGCCCGGAATGCTTCCCGAGGACGAGCGTCGCCTGCGGCACGCCGACTTCCTCGGGCCGCATGATCTCGTACGTGCGCCGATCCTTCAGTATGCCGTCCTGGTGGATCCCGGCTTCGTGGGCGAACGCGTTGCGGCCGACGATCGCCTTGTTCGCCTGGACGCCTTCGCCGGTGAGCTTCGCCAGCAGCTGGCTCGACGGGTAGATCTCGCGCGTGACGATGCCGGTGTCGTACGGCAGCCGGTCCGCGCGGACGCGCGTCGCCATCACGACCTCTTCGAGCGACGCGTTGCCGGCGCGCTCGCCGATTCCGTTGACCGTGCACTCCACCTGCCGCGCGCCGGCAGAGACGGCCGACAGGCTGTTGGCGACGGCCATGCCGAGATCGTCATGACAATGCGTGCTGAACACGGCATGCCGGGCGTTCGACACGCGGGCCAGAATCGCGCGGAAGAAGGCGGCGATCTCGTCGGGCGTCGAGTACCCGACCGTGTCGGGCAGATTGACTGTCGTACAGCCGGCCGAGATGACCTCCTCGACGACCTGGCACAGGAACCCGAAGTCGCTGCGCGTCGCGTCCTCCGCCGAGAACTGCACATCGTCGGTATAGCGCCGCGCGTGATGAATGGCGGCCACCGCCGCGGTCAGACAGGATTCCCGGCTGATCCGGAGCTTGCGCTCGAGGTGCAGGTCGGACGTGGCGAGGAACACGTGGATGCGACGGCGCGGCGCGGGCGCCAGCGCCCACCCGGCGCGATCGATGTCCTCGCGGTTGCAGCGCGCCAGCGCCGCGATGACGGGGCCGTGGACATGCGTGGCAATCATCCGCACCGCCTGGGCATCCGCCTCCGAGGCGATCGGGAATCCAGCTTCGAGGACGTCCACGCCCAGCGTCGCGAGCTGGCGGGCCAGCTTCAGCTTCTCTTCGGTGTGGAGCGAAAAGCCCGGGGCCTGCTCGCCATCCCGGAGCGTGGTGTCGAAAATCGTCAGCCGTGTGGACATTGGGCGCTCCCGTTACGGTTGTAGCAGGAGGGTGCCGGCCGAGTCCAATTTATAGTTGTGCACTTTTCATAAGATACGGTTATGATGTCAATCTCAAGATCCCCCAGGAGCCATGTCCCCGATGCCATCTCCTTTGGATGTCGGGGGTTGATGCGGGTTGCGTGAGATGCAAATCGACGATCTCCGCACGTTCGTGACGGTGGCGGCCGAGCGCAGCTTTTCGGCGGCGGCCACGAAGCTCCACCGCACGCAGCCCGCCGTGAGCCAGGCCGTGCGGCGACTGGAGGATTCGATTGGCGATCGCCTCTTCGATCGCAGTTCACGAAATGGCACGCTCACTGAGGCGGGCCTGCTGCTGCAGGAGTACGCCACCCGCCTGCTCCGGCTCGCGGCCGACGCCGAAACGGCCGTCCGCGAGCTGCAGCTCGTGCGCCGCGGGCGTGTGGTGATTGGCGCGAACGAAGCGGCGGTTCACGCGCTCCTCCCGTTCATCGAGCGGTTTGCCAGGGCGCACCCCGGCGTGCTCGTGGAGGTCCGCCGGATGGCGTCGCGGCACGTCGCCGGCGAGATCCTCAATCGCGCGATCGACTGCGGCGTGCTGACGTTTCACCCCTCCGGGAAGGGGCTGCAGACGCTGCCGCTCGGCGCCGACGAGCTCGTGCTGCTCGTGCACCCGAAGCATCGCCTGGCCACGAGGCGGCGGGTCACGCTCGAGACAGTCGGACAACAGACCGTCATCGCGCACAACGATCCGTCGCCGGCTCGCGAGCGTGTGCTCCGCGCGTACGAACGGCGGCACGCGCCGATCAACATTCAGGTGGCGCTGCCCAGTCTGGACGGGATCAAGCGCGCGGTGGAGATGGGCATCGGCGTCGCGGTGCTTCCCCGGCGGTGCGCGCTCACGGAGATCGCGCGGGGTCAGCTCGTCGCGGTCGCCATCCCCGGCCTCGGCGCGCGGCGGCAGGTTCGGCTCGTGTTCCGCCGGGGCGAACTCTCACACGCCGTCGAGGCGTTTCTGGCGGAAATCAGGGGGCGTAGCGAAGGAGCCGGGAAGGGAGCGGGCGCTCGAGCCTAGTGACTAGTCTGTCCACCCGGCGACATACGGCAATGTCGCGGCCACCCGCTCGACGTCTTCGAATCGCTCGAGCAACAGTCCTGTGGCATCCCAGCTGCCGTCCAGGAACGCTTCGCGCGCGGCGCGGGGCAGCGATATCGGACAGGCGTGGTCTCCGAGCGTGGCGACCTGTTCCCGCAAGTCAAGCCGCAGCACCAGATCCGGATCGCCTTCGACGTCACGCAGGATCCGGTCGATGTCTGCGGCCGGGGCGCTGGCGCACGGCATGCCCAGTGCCAGCGCATTCCCAAAGAAGATCTCCGAGAACGATTCGCCCAGCAGGGCGTGGAAGCCGCGCCGGCGGATCGCCTGCGGCGCGTGCTCCCGCGACGACCCGCAACCGAAGTTCGCGTTCACGACGAGGATCGTGGCGCCGGCGTAGCGCGTGTCCGACAACGGATGGGAGCCGGCCGGGGCCGCTTCCGCCTGCGCGCGGTCGTCGGCAAACAGGTGCTGTTCGAGCCCCTCGAACGACACGGCCCGGAGGAATCGCGCCGGGATGATGCGATCGGTGTCGATGTTGTCCCCGCGCAGCGGCAGCGCGCGGCCCGAGATCCGCTCGATGCGCTCACTCGTCATGGCGTGAGAACGCTCGAACGTCCACCACTTCTCCCGCAACCGCCGCGGCAGCCACCATCGCGGGGCTCATCAGGAGCGTGCGCCCTGTCGGACTTCCCTGGCGGCCCTTGAAATTCCGGTTCGACGAGGAGGCGCAGATCTCGCGGCCCTCGAGCCGATCCTGGTTCATCGCCAGACACATCGAGCAGCCCGCACCGCGCCAGTCGAACCCCGCGTCCCGAAACACGCGATCCAGCCCTTCCCGCTCCGCCGCCATCCTCACTGCCTGCGAGCCCGGAACGACGAGCGCGCGCACGTGCGGGGCGACGCGGTGGCCCCGCACCACCCGCGCCGCCTCGCGGAGATCCGACAGGCGCGCATTGGTGCACGACCCCACGAACGCGACGTCGATGCGAGTGCCGCTGATGGGATCGCCCGCGTGCCATCCCATGAATTCGAGCGCTTCGTCCAGCGCCGCGCGGTCGGCAGGCGCCGCGTCCGACGGCTTCGGCAGCCGCTCGTCCACGTAGACGGACTGCCCCGGATTGATGCCCCATGTAACGGTCGGCCGTATCGCTCCGGCATCGATGGCGACCTCGTCCTCGTACGCCGCCCCCGGATCCGACCGCATCGTCCGCCACCACGCGACCGCCCGCTCGAAGGCCTCGCCCTGAGGGGCGCACTGCCGGCCACGCAGGTAGTCGAAGGTGGTGTCGTCCGGGTTGACGTAGCCGACCCGCGCGCCCCCTTCGATCGACATGTTGCATACCGTCATCCGCTCGTCCATCGACATCCGCTCGATGGCCTCGCCGGCGTACTCGTAGGCGTACCCCACGCCGCCGTTCACGCCGAGGCGCCGGATGATCTCCAGGATGACGTCCTTCGCATACACACCAGGCCCAAGGCGTCCGCGCACATCGATGCGCCGGACCTTGAGCGGTTCCATCGCCAGGCACTGCGACGCGAGGACGTCACGCACCTGCGACGTGCCGATGCCGAACGCGAGTGCTCCGAATGCCCCGTGCGTGGACGTATGGCTGTCGCCGCAGGCGATGGTCATGCCCGGCTGCGTGAGGCCCAGTTCGGGTCCGATGACGTGGACGATGCCCTGCGATCCACTCGACAGATCGAGCAGGCGGATCCCGGCCGCGCGGCAGTTGCGCTCGAGCGCCGCGAGCATGTCCTCCGCCATGAGGTCGCCAAACGGCCTCCGCTGATCGCGCGTGGGGACGATGTGATCCACCGTGGCGATCGTGCGCTCCGGGAACTTCACGGACCATCCCCGCGCACGGAGCATGTCGAAGGCCTGCGGGCTCGTCACCTCATGGATCAGGTGGAGGCCGACGAACACCTGCGTCTGCCCGTTGGGCAGCCGGCGTACGGTATGCGCGGTCCAGGTTTTCTGGAGCAGGGTCTGGGGCACGGAGGAATGGTACTACGCTGTCGCGGGGCGGGGGGCGGGGGGGTCGAAGGATCGCTGGCATACGCCGTGGGGCCCGGTTCTTGCCAAATCGATTGGCGCCGCCCTGCGCGATCAGCGAGTTAGCGAGGATTAGCGCAGAAACTGCACTCCTCGACCGGCAGCGGCGTCGCAGAAAGCGAGGTGAGAGGCAGCCGAGATTCGAAACTCCCGGGATGGACCCGCGCGCTTCGTGCGGGGGCGCCGAGCACAGCGGGGTGGGAGCGCTATCGTGATCGCCGCTTTGCTGGTTGCCGTCTGGCTGGCTTAGCCGAAGCGCGCTTGGACGCGCTGGCCCTGGCCGTACGCATCCGCACCTCAGCAATGGTGTTCGGCCGCTCTCGCCCGCTGACTTTGTACTGACCTGGATTGACGTTGTTGTATTTGCTCATCGCAGGATCGAGTGAACCAAGATTCCTGCCAAGTGTGGTTGGAATCCGCTTCGAACGGACCGCGGATCGCGACCAGCGGCCCCGCGACAGCGATATAATTCACCCTTCCCCCATGTCCTTCCTCGACAAACTCAATCCCGAACAGCGCGAGGCGGTGCTGCACAGGGATGGACCGCTGCTGATTCTCGCCGGCGCGGGATCCGGCAAGACGCGGGTCATCACGTATCGCATCGCCTACCTCATCGGGGACGGTCACGCTGAGCCTGACGAGGTGCTGGCGGTCACGTTCACCAACAAGGCGGCAGGGGAGATGCGCGAGCGCGTCGAGGCGCTCATCGGCGAGGACTGCAACGGGATCTGGCTGTCCACGTTTCACGCGCTCTGTGCGCGGCTGCTGAGGCGCGAGGCGCCGAAGATCGGCCTGTCGAGAGACTTCGTCATCTACGACTCGTCGGATCAGCTCGCGGTCGTCAAGGCGGCGCTTCGCGAGCTGCACATCGACGACAAGCTGCTCCCTCCGCGCATGGCGCTCGCGCGCATCAGTCATGCGAAGAACCGCATGGAAGGGCCTGATGCGCTCCGCGGAACCTACAGCCTTCGCGACGAGCAGACAGCACGGGTATACGAGCACTACCTGGCTGCGCTCCGCGACAGCAACGCCCTCGATTTCGACGACCTGCTGTTGAAGACGGTCGAGCTGTTCGAAACGTCGGCGCCCACGCGCGAGTTCTACGCACGGAAGTTCCGCTACGTCATGGTCGACGAGTACCAGGACACGAACAGGCCGCAGTATCTGCTGATCCGGCGGCTGGCCGAAGTCCATCGCAACCTCGCGGTCGTCGGCGATCCGGACCAGTCGATCTACAAATGGCGCGGCGCGGACCTGAAGAACCTCCTGGACTTCGAAAGCGACTTCCCCGAAGCGCGCATCGTCCGCCTGGAGCAGAACTACCGATCGACACAGGTGATTCTCGATGCCGCGACAGCGGTGATCCGCCGGAACCGCAACCGCAAGGAGAAGCGGCTCTGGACGGATCGCGGCGGCGGCTCGCGGATCACGTACTACCGCGCGAACGACGAGATCGAAGAAGCGGATTTCATTCTGCGGACGATCAAGAGTGCTCGAGCGGAAGAGGTCGAGGCCCTGGCGGCCGTGCTGTACCGGATCAACGCGCAGTCGCGGGCGATTGAAGACGCGCTGATGCGCGAACGGATTCCCTACAAGATCATCGGCGGCGTCAGGTTCTACGAGCGCAAGGAAATCAAAGATGCGCTCGCCTTTCTCAAGCTGATCATCAATCCGCACGACGACGTGAGCCTGCGGAGGGTGATCAACGTGCCGGCGCGCGGCATCGGCAAGGGCGTCATGGATTCGCTGGCCGCCATCGACGCGAACGCGGTGCTCGCCGACGCCCCACCGCTTCTGGCCGCAGGGCTCCAGGAGGTCTCGTCGGCCCGATCCCTCTGGGCGAAGCTGGTCTACGCGGTCGATGAAGGAACCCTCGCGCCGCGGGCCGTGGCTTCGCTCCGGGTGTTCCGCGATCTGATTGCCGCGCTCGCCGAGGGTGCGCGGAAGGACAGCGTCTCGATCACGATCGGGAAGATGCTCGACCAGACCGGCTATTTGAATGCGCTGCGCGAGGAGAACAGCGAGGAAGCGAACGAGCGCCTGCAGAACCTCATGGAGCTGGTGTCCGCGGCGCGGGACTACGAAGTGCGCGAATCGGACGCGTCGCTTGGCGGATTCGTGGACCGTCTGTCCCTGCTGTCGGAGGTCGACGAGGAGTCGGGGTCCCGCGATGCGCGCGTGTGGTTGATGACGATGCACGCCGCCAAGGGGCTCGAGTTCCCGCTCGTGATAATCGCGGGCCTCGAGGAAGGGCTCTTTCCACACTCGCGTTCGAGCGGCGACGAGGAGGAGCTCGAGGAGGAACGCCGGTTGTGCTACGTCGGCATGACGCGCGCGCAGTCGCAGCTGGTCCTCACGAGCGCGGCGCGGCGGCGGGTGTTCGGCGAGTATCAATCGACCGAACCGTCGCGCTTCCTCGACGAGATCCCCGCCGAGCTGGTGGACCGCATCGCCCCGACCTTCGCCCCCGCGTATCAGAGCACGTTTGCGCACCGCCATTACGAGTTCCGGACGAACCCCTATGGCAGGAAGGGCCGCGGCGGCCGCGTTCGCGAGACGGGAGCGGCCTACGCGTACGAAGACGAGGATCAGTCCATGTTCGGCGTTCGGCTTGGGATGCGCGTCCGCCACGCGCAGTTCGGCATCGGGAACGTGATCGCGGTCGAGGAACACAACGACGACCAGAAGGTCACGGTCAGGTTCGGCTCCGTTGGGGTCAAGAAACTGATGGCGAAGTACGCGAGGCTCGAACCGGCCTGAGCGGTGGCCTGATTTGCGCGGTCTCGCGCCCCAACGCTATTCCGGCGGCACCTCATCGTCCGGCGGCGGTACGATCTCCACCGTTTCCGCCGTCACGGACCCGTTCTCCCCCTCCTCGCGCTCCGCGAGCCGCGCAACCGAGACGACCTGATCGCCTTCCTCCATCCCGATCAACCGCACGCCCTGAGTGGCGCGGCCGATCGCGCGCACGTCGCGCGACACCATCCGCAGGATCTTGCCCTGCTGGCTGATGAGCATCAGCTCGTCGTCGTCGTGCACGTACGAGATGCCGACGACCTTGCCGTTGCGGTCGGTCGTCTGGATGTTGATGATGCCGATGCCGCCGCGGGACTGGATCCGGTATTCCTCGAGGTCCGTGCGCTTGCCGTAGCCGTTCTGCGTCACGGTCAGGATCGTCCCGCCTTCGCGTACGACTTCCATGGCGACGACTGCGTCGTCGTCGCGCAGGCTGATGCCGCGAACGCCGTACGCCGCACGGCCCATCGAGCGGACGTCGGTCTCCTCGAAGCGGATCGCCATGCCGTCGCGAGTGCCCAGGAAGATCTGCTCCTTGCCGTCCGAGAGCTCGACGGCAATGACCGAGTCGCCTTCCTCGACGCCCATCGCGATGATGCCGCCGGCGCGCGGGTTGCTGAACGCGGAGAGATCGGTCTTCTTGATGATCCCCTTGCGGGTTCCCATCACGATGAACTGCTGGTCTTCGGCCTCGGGCCATTCGCGGACGGCAAGCAGCGCCGCGATCCGTTCCCCTTCTTCCATCGAGACGAGGTTCGCGATCGCCTTGCCCTTGCCGCCGGGGCCCACATCCGGGATCTCGTGGACCTTCAGCCAGTAGGCGCGGCCGCGGTCGGAGAAGATCATGATGTAGGAATGCGTCGACGCGATGAAGAGATGGCTGACGAAATCCTCCTCGCGCGTCCGCATCCCGATGCGCCCCTTCCCGCCCCGCCGCTGCATGCGGTAGGTCGAGATCGGCGTCCGCTTGATGTAGCCGGTGTTGGTGACCGTGATGGCCATGTCTTCGTCGGCGATCAGGTCCTCGATGCGCAGCTCGCCGCTCTCGTCGATGATCTCGGTACGCCGGTCGTCGGCAAAACGGTCGCGGACCGCCTTCAGCTCGTCGACCACGACCTGCATCAGCAGCTCGTCGCTCGACAGGATGGCGCGGAGCCGTTCGATCGTCTTCAGCAGCTCGACCAGCTCGTCGACGATCTTCTGGCGCTCGAGACCGGTCAGGCGCTGGAGCTGCATGTCCAGGATGGCCTGCGACTGGAGCTGCGAGAGCCTGAACTGCGTCATCAGGCCTTCGCGCGCCTCGGCGGGATTCCTCGACCCGCGAATCAGCTTGATGACCTCGTCGAGGCGATCGAGGGCAATCTTGAGGCCTTCGAGGATATGGGCCCGCGCCTCGGCCTTGCGCAGCTCGAACTCGGTGCGCCGCCGGACCACCTCGCGCCTGAACTCGATGAAGTTCTCGACGATCTGGACGAGCGGCAGCACCCTGGGCCGCCCGCCGACGATCGCGAGCATGATGATCCCGAACGTCGTCTGCAGCTGCGTGTGCTTGTAGAGGTTGTTGAGAATCACCTCCGGCACCTCGCCGCGGCGGAGCTCGATGACGATTCGCATCCCCTCGCGGTCCGACTCGTCGCGCAGATCGGCGATGCCCTCGATCGTCTTCTCCCGCACGAGCTCCGCGATGCGCTCGAGCAGGCGCGCCTTGTTGACCTGATACGGGATCTCCGTGACGACGATGGCCTGCTTGTCCCCCTTCTTGTTCTCCTCGACCTTCGCCCTGGCGCGCAGCGTGAGCGCGCCGCGGCCCTCTTTGTACGCGTTGAAGATCCCCTGGCGCCCGACGATGAACCCGCCCGATGGGAAGTCGGGGCCCGGAATCGTCTTCATCACGGCCCGGAAGCGAGCCTCCCTCGACTCGCCTTTCGCCTCGATCACGGCGATGACGCCGTCGATCACCTCGCGAAGGTTGTGCGGCGGAATGTTGGTGGCCATCCCGACGGCGATCCCGGCCGATCCATTGACCAGGAGGTTCGGGAAGGTGGTCGGCAGGACCGTGGGTTCTTCGGTGGTCTCGTCGTAGTTCGGCACGAAGTCGACGGTCTCCTTGTCGAGATCCGCCATCATCGCTTCGGCGGCTGCCTCCGGCCGCGCCTCGGTGTACCGCATGGCCGCCGGCGGGTCGCCGTCGATCGACCCGAAGTTCCCCTGCCCGTCCACGAGCGGGTAGCGCATGTTGAAGTCCTGCGCCATCCGGACGAGGGTGTCGTAGATGGAGGCGTCCCCGTGCGGGTGATAGTTGCCCATCACCTCGCCGACGATCTTCGCGCACTTGCGATAGGCCCGGTTGGACGCCAGGCCCATCGTCCGCATGCCGAACAGGACGCGGCGATGCGCCGGCTTGAGCCCGTCGCGGACATCCGGCAGGGCGCGCCCGATGATCACGCTCATCGCGTAATCCATGTACGAGCGCTTCATCTCGTCTTCGATGTTGACGGGGATCTTGGAGGCGGCGATGTCTGTCATGGTGTGGGTTCTATCGCGACGGATCACGTGCTACGTGCTACGTGCCACGTGCTACGTGCTTGCTTGTCACGTGCCACGTGCCACGTGCGACGTGCTCGTGCGACGTGCAACGTGCTAACGTGCGATGTTCTCATCCGACGTGCGACGTGCGGCGTCCTACGTGCGATGTGCTCGTCCTACGTCCTGCGTCCGACGTCCTACGTGCCCCGTGCGACGTCCGACCTGCGGCGTCCTGCGTGCGATGTGCTGCGTCCTTCATTGCCATAAACGGTGTGCCGCTGCACGGCAGGTGGCACGTTGGCAAGCACGTAGCACGAGCACGTCGCACGTTGCACGTGACAAGCAAGCACGTAGCACGTAGCACGTGGGACGTAGCACGTGACACTAAATGTCCAGATTCTTCACATCCAGCGCGTGCTCCTCGATGAACTTCCGGCGCGGTTCGACCTGGTCGCCCATCAGCGTGGTGAACATCAGGTCCGCCTGCGGATGGTCGTCGGCCTTCACCTGGAGCAGCGTCCGGCGCGCGGGATCCATCGTGGTTTCCCAGAGCGTGTCGGGGTTCATCTCGCCGAGCCCTTTGTACCGGTTGATATCGAAGCCCTTCTTCCCCGCGCTGACGAAGAACTCCACCAGCTCGTCGATCGACGTGATGCGGACGTCGGCGTCTCGGGACCTGGCCGCCCCTTTCGGCATCGAGCTGACGTCGACCGGCTTGGGCTCCGCGGCGAGCTTCGTCGCATCGTCCAGCGGCGCGCCGCCGATGGCGGTGTCGTGGGCGGCGGCGCCGCCTTCACCGGCCTCCGCCGGCTGTTCCGGCTTGACCGTCCGGACCGTCATCTCGCCCCGGATCTGCTTGACGTCCTCGTAGCTGGCCGCCAGCGTCTTGAACTCGCTGGTGGTCACGAAATCGAGGTCGACGCGATGGTGGCGCGGATACCCGCCGCGGCGGTCCTCGAGGGCGATGCTGAAGGCCTGGTGCTCCTCGTCCGGCTGCACGCTCGCGCTCACGGCCGGCGCGCTCAGGGCCTCTGCCAGCTGCTCCACCTTGTCGCGATCGACAAAGAACGCCTTGTCGCGCGCGCCGCGATCGAGCAGCGTGAGCACGACGTCCCGCGACGGCCCGCGCCGCTCGACGATCTGCAGGTACTTCCGGAACGCCATCAGCCGCTCGAGGCGCAGCTCGAGATCGGCGCCGGAAATCTCCTGGCTGTCGGCCAGGACGAGCACGCGTGATTCCGCGGCGCGCTTGATGAGCCACTTCTCCATCTCGCGCTCGTCGCGGATGAAGAACTCGCTGCGGCCCCGCTTCGCCCGGAAGAGCGGTGGCTGCGCGATGTACACGTAGCCCGAGTCCACGAGGCTGCGCATCTGCCGGTAGAAGAACGTCAGCAGCAGCGTGCGGATGTGGGAGCCGTCCACGTCCGCGTCGGTCATGATGATGATGCGGTGGTAGCGCAGCTTCGTCGCGTCGAAGTCCTCGATGCCGATGCCGCAGCCGAGCGCCGCGATCATGGTCTTGATCTCGTCGCTGCTCAGCATCTTGTCGAAGCGGGCCTTCTCGACGTTCAGAATCTTCCCCTTGATCGGCAGAATGGCCTGGAAGCGGCGGTCCCGTCCCTGCTTCGCCGATCCGCCCGCCGACTCCCCCTCGACGATGTACAGCTCGCTCTGGGCGGGATCGCGTTCCTGGCAGTCCGCCAGTTTACCGGGAAGGCTGCTGCTGTCGAGGGCCCCCTTCCGGCGCACGAGGTCGCGCGCCTTGCGGGCCGCTTCCCGCGCACGCGCCGCGTCCACGGCCTTGCTGATGATCCGCTTGGCGACCGCCGGGTTCTCCTCCAGGTGAGCTCCGAGCTTGTCGTTGACTACCGCCTCGACGATGCCCTTGACCTCCGTGTTGCCGAGCTTCGTCTTGGTCTGCCCCTCGAACTGCGGACGGGGGATCTTGACGCTGACGACCGCGGTGAGGCCCTCGCGGATGTCGTCGCCGCCGATGTTGGCGTCCTTCAGATCCTTCGCGAGGTTGTTCCGGCTCACGTACGAGTTGATCGTGCGCGTCAACGCCGATCGGAACCCGGAGAGGTGCGTTCCGCCCTCGTGCGTGTTGATGTTGTTGGCGAACGAATACACCGTCTCCGTGTAGCCGTCGTTCCACTGGAGGGCGATCTCGACGTCGATGCCGTCCTTGTCGCCGTGCATGTAGATCGGCTTGTCGTTGACGGCCGCCTTGCTCTGATTCAGGTACTGCACGAAGGAGTTGATCCCTCCCTCGTACAGAAACTTGTGGCTCTTGCCGTCGCGCTCGTCGTCGATCGTGATCGTGACGCCGCCGTTGAGAAAGGCCAGCTCGCGGAGGCGCTGCGCGAGGATGTCGAAGCTGAACTCGATGGTCTCGAAGATCTGCGCGTCGGGCTTGAAGGTGACCTTGGTGCCGCGCTTCTTCGTGGTCCCTGTCACCTCGAGCTCGCCCGTCGGCGTCCCGCGCTCGTAGGTCTGCCGGTAGACGTTGCCGGTGCGCCAGATCTCCAGCTCCAGCGTTTCGGAGAGGGCGTTGACCACCGAGACGCCGACGCCGTGCAGACCGCCCGACACCTTGTAGCTGTCGTTATCGAACTTGCCGCCCGCGTGCAGCACCGTCAGCGCCACTTCCGCCGCGGATCGGCCGCTGGCATGGCGATCGACGGGAATCCCGCGCCCGTTGTCCACCACGGTGACGGAATTGTCGATGTGGAGCGTGACGTTGATCTGGTCGCAGAATCCGGCCAGCGCCTCGTCTATCGAGTTGTCTACGACCTCGTACACGAGGTGATGGAGCCCGGGGGCGCCCGTGGACCCGATGTACATCGCGGGACGCGTGCGTACCGCCTCGAGACCCTCGAGGACCTTGATCTTGTCGGCGCCGTAGTCGTCGATGGCCTGGCCGTCGCCGTTGGCAGATGCCGTCGGTCCGCGCTGAAGCGCAGCTTCCGCGTCAGCAGCCGATCGCGGCTCGTCCTTCTGATGTTCGAATTGAGACATGAATGATGTTCGAATCGGGCCACCGGCAGCCCAGGGGAGGCTGGCTGCCGGATTGGGAAACGCTCAAATCCTCATCGGCATAATCACGTACGTGTAGTCATAGCCTTCGGCGCCGATCGGCTTCATCACGGCCTGGCTCATCTCGTCCTTGAACTCCAGCGCCACCGAATCGGTCTCCACCACGCTGAGGAAGTCGAGCACGTATTGCGCGTTGAAGCAGATCGTGACCGGCGTGCCGGCGTAGTCGACTATCAACGTCTCCTTCGCCTCGCCGAACTCAGGACTGCTCGACGCAATTTCCACTTTGCCCTTTTCGATCTGGAACTTCACCGCGCGCGACCGCTCGTTCGAGAGCAGCGCCACACGCCTGACGGCGCTCGTCAGACGATCGCGATCGAACTCCACCCGTTTGTCGTTGTTCTTCGGAATTACGCGTTCGAACGCCGGAAACTGGCCGTCGATCATCCGCGAGATCAGCAGGCGCCCGCCGATGTCGAAAAACAGGTGGTTCTCCCCCCGCTCGTACTGGATGTCCCCGTCGGCTTCGGTCAGGAGCCGGCCCAGCTCGAGCAGCGTCTTTCGCGGCAGGATCACGCGCACTTCCTCGTCGCTCCGCGGCGCTTTGCCCTTGCCCTTATCCCTCGGCACGGTGACGAGCGCAAGGCGGTGTCCGTCGGTCGAGACGAGACTCATCGAATCGCCGCGCAGGATGAACAGCGCGCCGTTCAGGAAGTAGCGCGTGTCCTCGCCCGTAATCGCAAACTGCGTTTTGCCGACCATCTGCTTGAGGACATCGTGCTGCAGCGCGGCGCTGTAGGTGCCGCTGCCCTCGGGCACCGTCGGAAAATCCTCGCGCGGAAGCGTCTGCATCCGCGAGTCGAATCGGTCGGCAGCGACCTTTACGCCGTTCTTGTCTTCCTCGATGCGGACGTCGGTCTCCGGAAGCGATTTGATGATCTCGTACAGCTTCTTCGCGGGAAGCGTCAGAGAGCCGCCCTTCGCGACCGATGCCGTGCACCGGCTTCGCAATCCCACCTCGAGGTCGGTCGCGAGCAGCTTGACTTCGTCGCCGCTGGCCTCGATGAGCACGTTGGCGAGAATCGGAATCGTGTTCTTGCGCTCCACGATCCCCTGGAACAGCTGCAGTTCGCGTAACAGATCAGTCTTGCGGACGACCAACTCCATGTGGTGAGGCCTCGCCGGTGATCTAACTGAAAAAAGGAAATCTAGAGAACAAAGAATTATAACAGGAAATAGGTCCTGTTGAAAACATTAAAATTCGTTATTACTCCTTATTTGTCAGACAGTTACCCTGTGCAGACGGAAGCGGGTTCGCGGCGGGTTTTTCCGACAGGATCCGTGCACGTTTTCTGATGAGCTTTCCCCCGCAGGCGACTCCACAGCCCGCCCCTCCGCCGGCTGTGGAAAACGCCCGGCGAGGCCCCTTCCGTTACCGAAAGGTCTCGATGAAGCTGTTGATAAGGCTGTTGAAATCTCCATCCCGCTGCCGGAGGTCTTCTATCTTGCGGATGGAGTGGATCACGGTCGAGTGGTGCTTGCCGCCGAAGCTCTTGCCGATCTCCGGCAGCGAGGCGTTCGTCAGATTCTTGCACAGGTACATCGCAATCTGCCGCGGCATGGCCACCGACTTGGAGTTGTTGCGCGACTTCAGCTCGATCAGCTTCAACTGATAGTAGTCGGAGACGAATTTCTGAATTCCTTCGATTGTCACCGCCCGTTCGTCGTGCTGGAGGACGTTGCGCAGCACGTCCTGCGCGAGCGGCAGCGAAATCTCCCTGCCGGTGAGCGAGGCGTAGGCGATCAGCCGGATGAGCGATCCCTCGAGTTCGCGAATGTTCGATTTGATTTTGCCCGCGATGTAGATCGACACGGCGTCGGGCAGAGGAATCCCGTCCGTTTCGGCCTTTTTCTTCAGAATCGCCACTTTGGTTTCGAGATCGGGAGGCTGGATGTCGGCGATGAGGCCCCATTCGAAGCGTGAACGCAGGCGCTCCTCGAGCGACGGGATCTCGTGCGGCGGGCAGTCGCTGCTGATCACGATCTGCTTCTGCGCATCGTAAAGCGCGTTGAACGTGTGGAAGAACTCGTTCTGCGTGCCTTCCTTGCCGGCGATGAACTGAATGTCGTCTACCAGGAGCACGTCAACGCTGCGATAGCGCTCGCGGAAATCCAGAATGCGGTCGTACCGGACCGCGTTGATCATCTCGTTCATGAACCGCTCCGACGAAATGTATGTCAGCTTGAGCGATCGCAGATGATTCAACACGTAGTGCCCGATTGCGTGCATCAGATGGGTCTTGCCGAGTCCCACCCCGCCGTAGATGAAGAGCGGGTTGTAAGACCGCGAGGGGGCCTCCGCGACTGCGCGGCACGCGGCGTGTGCGAACTGGTTCGACGGTCCGACGATGAAGGTGTCGAAGGAATAGCGGGGGGCGAGACCGCCGGGCTGATTCTGTGAATCTCCGTCGGCTGCCTCCGGGGTCCCCGGCAGGACGCCGAGACCGTCCTCCTCGAATCCGCCAGCCGGCGCCGGTCCGGCCGTATCGTCGGTCACGAACGATGCGAAACAGCCGCGACGGTGCACGTCGGCAAACGCTTCCTCGAGGACGACCGCGTAGTGCTTCGTGAGCCAATCCCGGTAGAGGCTGTTTGGCACCCGCACCCGTATCTTGTCCCCATCGTCGGCCACAAAGCTCGTTGGCTTGAACCAGGTGTAGAAGATATGCCGATTGACTTTGGTTTCGATGCGGGCCAGGACCTGGTCCCAGATGTTGCTGCCGGTCATGGTGCTAGACGCCCCCCAGGGAGCCCCCCCGCTACTTTCGCCTTCGCGAGGCCGGTCTGCTGCGGCCGGTATACTGGCGGAATGCGAAAAAAACCTTTAAATATGCCTATTCTTCGGCCTTCGCCCCTCGAAAAGCCCGGCTAGTTCGGCATCCGTGAGAGTGACTGAAGCGAAAACCGGCGCTTTTCCACATTTTTTTCCACAGTTGTGGAAAACTTCGGGGGGAGACCCTACGAAAAGAAGGGTCGTCTGTGCCCGGAGGCCTGTTCTACGAGCCGCCGGCACCCCCAGCCCGCACGCTCGAGCCATTGCCGCTGGAGGGACCGCGACTGTAGCACAGGGCTTCAACCGGTGACAAACCCGGCCGAAAATCCTGACGGACAGGGGGGCGGAGCTGGCCTCGAATCGGACCGCGATTGACACTTCCGTAGAGCGTTCGCTACTATTTACGTTTCTCCGCGTAATCATCGTTCGTTGCAGGGGTTCTCAATATGAAGCGTACGTTCCAGCCGAACCGCCGGCGCCGGCGCCGCACTCACGGCTTCCTCGTGCGGATGAGCACGAAGAACGGACGGCTTGTGATCAAACGACGCCGGGCGAAAGGGCGCAAGCGTCTGAGCGTCTCCTCGCCCTAATTCCCCGGAGGGTGGTTCAGACCCATCGCTTTGGCGCCGAACGCCGGCTTCGCCGCCGGGCGGAGTTCCAGCGGGTTTTCGAGACGGGGCAGAGGGTCCACGGCCGGTTCATGACACTCGTGCTGGCCCTCAATCAGGTTGGATTCCCGCGGCTTGGCATTGTCGCATCACGAAAACTGGGAGATGCGGTGCGACGCAATCGCGCTAAGCGTTTGATTCGAGAGGTTTTCCGTCAGAGCGGCGTCAAGGCGGCGCTCGATGTCGTGGTCATCCCTCGCCGCGAACTGTTCGATGCCGTTTATTCCAGCCTCGACAATGATTTCCGCAACGCCTTCAAGCGCGGCGCGCAACGGATCCCGAGCGATGGGCCCTGAGCCCGTCGGGCGGGACGAGCTCACTGCGGCGCAACGGGCGGCGCTGGGGGTGTTGCGGGGCTATAAGCTGCTCTTCTCGCCGCTTTTTACCGGTTCGTGCCGCTTTCTTCCGTCGTGCTCCGATTACGCCCGCGAGGCGATCCAGACCCACGGCGTGGTGAACGGCGTATGGCTCGCCGCGCGCCGGCTGGGCCGCTGTCACCCCCTGGGATCGAGCGGGGCCGACCCGGTTCCAGGCCGGACGCCGCGGACCTGATCCAT
>Ga0268386_10000715_pt1 | contig 21663 bp, 17 predicted proteins | sample RVTome_15_FD_200260 | JGI IMG/M metagenome (GOLD analysis project Ga0268386, IMG submission 200260) | Soil microbial communities from uranium-contaminated site in the Upper Colorado River Basin, Wyoming, United States - RVT150D86... ...
GCGGCATCGACGCGGTCCGCGGCGAGTGGCGCCGACACCCTTTTGCGACGCTGCAGACGGAGGATCGCGCCGCGCACGATCTGCTGTCGCTGATAACCGCGCGCTACCCGGCGCACGATCTGCTCGCCGGGCCGGAGCCGTCCTCGGTCGCATCCTCGGCTGCAGCAGCGATCGACGTTCCCACGCTGGTCCTGAGCGGTTCCGGCGATACGCGGCGCCGCTGCGCGATGGGCGACGAGCTCAGCCGGACGCTGCCAAACGCCGAGCGCGCGCTGGTCGCCAATGCCGGGCACCTCCCCAACCTCGACAACCCCGCCGATTACAACCAGCGGGTGCTTTCGTTCATCGAGCGGCACGCCGCAACGCCCGGTCCCCGGAGACACGCCGATGCGTAAGCTCCTGATCCTCTACTACAGCAGCTACGGCCACATCGAGGCGATGGCCTATGCGCAGGCCGAGGGCGTGGCGAGCGTGCCCGGCATGCAGGTGGTGGTGAAGCGCGTGCCGGAGCTGGTGCCGGTCGATGTCGCGCAGGCATCCGGCTTCCGCCTTGATCAGCGCGCCCCGGTCGCCGCCGTCGACGAGCTGCCGGGCTACGACACGATCATTTTCGGCACCCCGACGCGATTCGGGAACATGGCCGCGCAGATGCGCAACTTCCTCGATCAGACGGGCGCGATATGGACGCAGGGCGGGCTGGTCGGGAAGGTCGGCAGCGTGTTCTGCAGCACTGCCAGCCAGCACGGTGGGCAGGAGACGACCATCACGTCGTTCCACACAACGCTGCTGCACCACGGGATGATCATCGTCGGGTTGCCGTATACGTATCGGGAGCTCTCGACCATGCGCGAGATCACCGGGGGGACTCCCTACGGTGCGAGCTGCGTCACCGGTGCCGGCGACGAGCTGCGAATGCCCACCCCTCTCGAGCTCACGTTGTGCCGGTACCAGGGCGAACACGTGGCGAGGATCACCGCGCGGCTGCAGCCGCAGGACTGACTGGGAGACGCGAATGTACGCACCGACCGTCGAGGACTTCGAGGCGTGGCTGCGCGGCTACAAGGCGGCGTGGGAGACGCGCGATCCGGCGGCAGCCGCGGCGCTTTTTACGCCGGACGCCGAGTACTACTGGACGCCGTTCGACCCGCCCCACAAGGGCCGTCCCGGAATCGCCGAGGCGTGGCAGGCCGCGGTGGCCAATCAGAGAGACGTCCGGTTCGATTACTCGGTCGCCGCGGTTGCGGGCGCCATCGGCATTGCGCGCTGGCATACGCGGCTCACCGCGGTCCCGGAGGGCGAGGCGGTCGAGCTGGACGGTGTCGCAATCTGCGAGTTCGCGCATCCCGCGCAGTGCCGGACGTTCCGCGAATGGTGGCACGTGCGGGCCGGGCCGACCTGAGCCCGTGAGCTGAATCTAAAATGTTAGATAAACCTTCTCTGTCCAAAACCCTGCTGCCGGGGCGTTGCTGACGGTTAGCTAACATGTTAGAAGATTCGAAAATGGCGGTGAAACGGCGACGGTGATGGCGACATGAGCATCGCATCCAAGGCCCCGAGCGCCGCTGGTGCGGAGGTCAGATCGCCGCCGTTTCGCTTCTACGACAACCGGCAGAAGTACCTGGCGTTCGTCAACACCTGCAACGAGAAGTCCGCGATCGCGCGCCGGGCGGCCGACGAGCTGCGCCACATCCGGCCGACGCCGCCGGCACTGCGAATCTTCGACGCAGGGATGGGCGACGGGACGGTCCTCGCCGGACTGATGCGCGCGACGCATCGCATGTATCCGACCGTGCCGCTGCTGATCGTCGCGAAGGAGATCAGTCTCGAGGACGTTCGGCTGGGCCTGGAAAAGGTGCCGGACCGGCTGATGGAGCACCCGGCCACCGTAGTGGTGATCACCAATCTGAATTATTCGGAGGCCCCGCGGCTCATGCCGCGAAACGTGCAGGACGCCGCGGCGCTCAACTGGCAGGAAGTCGGCCTGACGGGCACGACGGCGTACGAGTACGCCGAGCAGATCGAGGACCTCGCGCCCGCTCTTGCGCACGGCTGGCAGACGAAGACCAGCGAGAAAACCGGCAACCCGATCTATGAGCGGCCGTCGGTTCTCGTTCTGTACCGCGAGGACCACCGGTTCCTGCTCGACGACGTGATTCCGCGACCGGGCCGCAGTTTCGAGTGCTACGACCTGGTGATCGCCTCGCAGCCGTGGCGGGCCCGGATGTCAGCGAAGTTCAAGGCGCAGAAGGTGCTCGCGCCGCTGGCGCACAGCCTCGCGCCCGGCGGGCGGCTGCTCGCGATCCAGTCCTACGGCCGCGATGCCGGTCTCGAGATAGTGCAGCGGCTGTGGCCGGACGAGAATCCGTTCCAGGTCGATCGCCATCAGCTGCTCGCGGCGCTGCGCGACGAGCTCGGGCGGGATGCGCGCAACTACACGCTGACCGCGCGTCCCGACGACAAGGCCGTCTTCCGCTACCACATGCACACGCTGCCGTCGGAGATCGGCGACCGCATCGGCACGTCGACGCTGTTCGCGGCATGGAACGCCGCCATCTATGTCAATCAGATCGAGGACGAGCGCCTGGACGCGGTCATCGCGGACAACGCATACCTCGAGGCCACGCAGAGCGTCCTTCAGAAGCACGGCGGGCTCTGGTTCAACGACGAAACCTTCGTCGTCGTGAATCGGCGGCCGTGAGCGACGGGCCGGTGGCGGTGCCGCGCGCGCCGATATCCGACGCCGAGCTCGCGCGGCTCGTCGCGGAGTTTGCGCGCAGCGCCTCGGTGGAAGTGACGGCCGGCGATGCGGGCCTGGTTGCGACGCTTGCTGCGGAGCTTCCGCCGGCGTCCGTCGTCTACGTGGCGCACACGCCGAAGGCGACGATCGAGGACGTTGTGCGGACGGCGGTGGTCGTGCAGGCAGCGGGTTTCGCGGCGTGCCCGCACATCGTCGCCCGCCGTATCGCGGACCCGGACGCGTTGCAGGCGTGCTGCGAGCGCCTTGCAGGTGCCGGGGTCGACCGGGCGCTGGTGATCGCGGGCGACAACGGCCAGCCGGCGGGGAAGTTCGCCTCCGCGCTCGACGTGCTGCGGACGGACCTGCTGGCTGCGCATGGTCTCACGCGCATCGGCGTCGCCGGTCATCCGGAAGGTCATCGCGTCATCGGCCAGACCGTCCTCTGGCGCGCGCTGGCGGAGAAGCAGACCTGGGCCGGGCGGCACGGGATCGATATGCACGTCGTGACGCAGTTCGGGTTCGATCCGGCGGCGGTGGCGAGCTGGGATGCGTGTCTCGGCGAGCACGATATCGGGCTGCCGGTCCACGTCGGGATGGCCGGACCCGCATCGCTCCCGCAACTGATCGGGTACGCGATGCAGTGCGGCGTGGGGGCCTCGCTCCGGGGCGCATTGCAAAGCATGAACGCGATGCGGAACGTCGCGGGTCTCGCAACGTCGCCGGACCAGATGCTCACGAGCATCGCTCGCTACGCAGGGAGCGGGACGACGCATATCGCCGGCGTGCATTTCTACTCATTCGGCGGCGCCCTCGCGACGGCCCGCTGGCTGCGCGTGGTCGCCGACGGGCGCTTCGAGTTGAATGCAGGCGCTGACGCATTCGCCACCACGACCGGATGACAGCGCGCTGACCTGAGACGCCGCAGCTCACTCCGCTGGCTATACTCCCGTCCGGGGGCCGATGCCCGCTCTCTTCGGCGGGCTTCTGCGGCCACACGTCCCCGTCCGGGATCGGCATGATGGGATTTCTCAGGGAACTGCGGGAGCGCAATGTCGATCGCGCGGCGCTGGCCTATGCCGGTGCCGGCTGGCTGATCGCCCAGGGCGGTCAGCTTCTCGCGGACGCATACCAGTGGCCGGGCTGGGTGATCCGTGCGCTGCTGGCGGCGCTGATGCTGGGTTTCCCGCTGGTTCTGGTGCTCGCCTGGTTCTTCGAGTGGACGCTCGCCGGCCTGGTGGCCGACGGCACCGCTGCACCAGTGTCCTCCATCCGGCTGCGCACACGACGAAAGCTCGATCTCGCGCGCGCGATTGCGCTCGACGCGCGCAATGCCACGCCCCATTACCGGCTCGCGCTCCTGCGCGGGTTCAGCGGCCGGTTCGACGAAGCGCTGGCCGAGATGCAGATTGCACGCGAGCTCGAGCCGCTTTGGGCGCCCGCGGCGGCCAACCATGCTTGGCTGCTGGTGCTCGCGGGGCGCTATGCGGAAGCGGAGGCAGAGGCGAGGCGAGCGATCGAGATCGACCCGGACTTCGCGCACTCGCGCAGCGTGCTCGGACGCGCGTTGCTGGGACAGGGTCGGTACGACGAGGCGCTCGAGGCGTTCCGAAGCCGCAAGGGGCGTGGACCGGGCAGCTTCGCCGACGTCGTCGTCATGCTGGTCTCTGCGGGCCGCCTCGACGAGGTGCGGCAGGAGCTCGACGGGGTGCTCGCGCTGTCGCGGCAACGTTACGTGTCGGCATATGACATTGCCGTCGGCCATGCGGCGCTCGGTGACGAGAGGTCCGCACTCGACTGGCTCGACAGGTCCGTGGAGCAGCGCGGGACGATGCAGTCGATCGGCGTGGAACCGGCGCTGGCGGCATTGCGCACGGACCCGCGATTCAAGGCGATCGTCAAGCGCGTCGGTGTGCCGGACACGGTCTGGTCGGTCCACGAGGGCGGATGAACACTCTGAATCGCCGCGATTTCATTGCGCACAGCGTGGTCGCAGGAGTCTCCGTGTACGTCGCGGCGCCCGGCAGCATCGCGCTTGCCGCCCTGTTCGAGACCGAGCGATTGCGTCCGCCGCCCTGGGACCCCGCCTCGGGGCGGATGCGCTATCGCACCGACGCGACCGCGAAAGTCACGGGCGAGAAGATCTTCAGCATCGATATGCGCTCGCGCGACCTGCCGGGCTGGCCCGCGAGCCAGTCGCACGCGATGCTGCTGCGCGTGAAGCGCGCCGACCGTGCCTACGCCGGGTTCGACCTGTCGGTGCTGGGCGAGCTGCAACCGGATCGCGTCGTCACGGCCGCCGACCTGGCGCGCGACCGCGTCGCTCTGCCATCGTTCTATGGCGATGACATGCTGCTGCCGGTCGGGAAGACACCGGCGTACCTCGGCCACGCCGTCGCGTTCCTGGTCTGGCACGACTTCGCGCGCTTCCGCGCCGCGAAGACGCGGCTCGCCTTCCGCGACGATCTGATCCGCTGGGGCGGTGAGACCGGGCCGCTCGAGCGCGAGCCCTGGGCGAGCTTCCGCTACGTACGGGTCGGCGGAGAAACGCCCTACGACGACGACCGGTATTCGAGCCTCAAGGATGCACCGTTGTTCCCGGTCGGCTATCGCAAGCAGCAGCCGCAGTGGCCGACGGCGGGGACCGCGGACATCGATGCCCAGGGCATGACGCATGCGGGGGCGATGGCTGCGACGCTCGCCTCGCCGGGCGAGGACCGCCTGGTGCTCGAACGCGAATACTTCTCGCAGTCGATCGACACCGCAGCCTTCGAGGCCGACAACGGCAACGGCTGGTACGACGCCGCATCCGCCACCCTGCACTTCGTAACGGCGACCCAGTCGCCGCAGGAGATCGCCGCCGACGGGGCGAAGCTGCTCGCCGCAACCCGGTTCGGCGTCCGGCGACTCGTGCTGCATCCCTGTTACACCGTGGGCTACGGATCGAAGGACCACAACCCGTTTCCGTTCCACGCGCTCGTGGCCAGCCTCTATGGCGCCGGCCGGCCGGTCCAGCTCGCGAACGACCGGTACGAGCAGTTCCAGGCCAGCCTCAAGCGCCACAGCTTCCGAATCCGCTACCGGCTCGCCATCGACCGCAGGAGCGGCAAGTTCGAGATCTTCCAGGGCGAGATGCAGGGCGACGGCGGCGGACGCCGGAACTTCTCACCCTCGGTGTGCCTGGTCGCTGCGACCGCGGCGCAGTCCATCTATTACTTCCCCCGGAGCGACCTCGCGAGCACCGTCATCGCCTCGCGCGCGCTCGACGCCGGGTCGGCCCGCGGCTACGGCACGCTTCAGGCGATGAGCGCGACCGAGATGCTGGTCGACGAGGCCGCCGCCGCGCTCGGTGTGGACGCGATCGAGCTGCGCCGGCGCAACGTGTTCCGGACGGGGATGAAGAACACGCAGGGGGCGATTCCCGGCGGCGCGATGCGTGCGGAGGAGATCCTGGCGCGGGCGGCCGAGCACCCGCTCTGGTGCGAACGCGGCTCGCGCAAGAAGTCGTACGAGGCCGCGCATCCGGGGCGCCGCTACGGCGTGGGTTTCGGCTGCGTGCAGAAGGATTTCGGAACAGGTGCGGAGGCCGCTTTCGTCGAGGTCTCGCTCGCGGCCGATGGCCGCGTGAGGCTCCGGCATTTCGCGGTCGAGATGGGCACCGGGATGGCGACGAGCCAGGCGGCGCTCTGCGCACAGTGGCTCGGCCGCCCGGCGGACGAGGTGCGCACCGCCGAGACCGACTGGCCGGAGCTGCCGATGTTCGGCACCGACGATCCCTGGCTCATGTCGCAGCAGATACAGGATCGCGCGCAGGGAAACCCGCGCTGGACGCCGCACCTCGTGAGCCCGAGCAGCGCGAGCAATTCTGCGTACTTCTGCGGGCATGCGACCCGCGAGGCGGCGCGTCTCGTCTTCGCCGAGGGACTGTGGCCGGCGGCGCGGGCCATCTGGAGCGAAGGCTACGGTGGTGGCCAGCTCGCTCCGCTCGCGGTTCGGGCCGAGGATGCACGCTGGGTCGCAGGGCGCCTCACGGCCGGCGGACTCGCGCCGCTCACGCTCCCCGAGCTCGCCGCGCGGGTGCATACCCTGGGTCTCGTCACCGGCGCGGTCGTGCACACCTTCAATCGATGGCAGTGGGCGGAGGCGGAGTTCCCGCTGCGCGAGGGCAGCCGGCGGCTCCCGCTCGACGGGCTCGCGCTCCGCTACGGGGACGGCAAGACGGCTGGCTCGGGCCGGCCGACCGCGAACGGGTACCGGATGATCGATCGCAGCCGCGTCTTCTATCCGCCGGCGCAGCGCAACAACGCAGGAGTGGTCTACTACGCGACGATCGGGACGCTGGCCGAGGTCGCCGTGCACACGGCGAGCGGAAAGGTCGAGCTGCTCGATCACCACTCGATCCTCGAGTGCGGCAACCAGATCGTGCCGCAGCTCGTCTCGGGGCAGCTTCAGGGCGGGCTCGCGATGGGGATCGGCCACGCGCTGCACGAGTTTCTGCCACTGTACGAGGACGGGCCCGGTGACGGCACCTGGAATTTCAACCGCTACCGTCTTCCGCGGGCGAGCGACGTTGCGGTATGGAAGCAGACCGGCGAAGTCCTGCCGCCGCTGTCGGACTCCGATCCGCCCAAGGGAATGGCCGAGGTCGTGATGATCGCCGTGGTGCCGGCGATCGTGAACGGCATCGCGCACGCGACCGGGGTGCGCTTCCGCGAGCTGCCGGTGACACCCGAGAAAGTGCTTGCGGCGCTCTCAGCGATCAGGTCTGCGACGGGGTCGGATACGCCGCAGGCGTCGAGCAAGGGATGACAACCGTGAGCAAGCCGCCCGCAAAGCGTCCACTGAGCCTGACGGTCAACGGCCGGCGCCACGGGCCGATCGACGTGCCCGAGGACATGATGCTCGCGGACGTGTTGCACGAGTATCTGGGGCTCACGGGTACGCGCGTCGTCTGCGGGCAGGGTGTCTGCCGCGCCTGTACGGTGATCGTTGACGAGGCCGATGGCAGCCGCGAGATCCGCAGCTGCATCACGGGCGCGCATTACTTCGAGGGGAAAAGCATCCGCACAGTCGAGGGCCACGCCAAGCGCGACGAGAACGGCCGCATCGTCGAGTTGTCGCCCGTGCAGCAGGCTTTCCTCGATCACTACAGCTTTCAGTGCGGCTTCTGCACGCCGGGCTTCGTCAACGCGGCGACCGTGCTCATCGAGCGGCTCGAGCGCGATCCTGTCGCGCGCGACGAGGTCGAGGCAGCGATCAGCGAAGCGCTCAACCCGCACCTGTGCCGGTGCACGGGCTACGTGCGGTATTTCCAGGCGGTCCGCGAGGTCGTGCTCGCGACACCGGGGCTCGTTCGGGAGGAGCGGTGACGGCGCGGTCGTCCTGGCGCCGTATCCTCGCGTGGGCGCTGTTCGCGCTCGTCGTCTGGATCGTCGCCGGCTGGGCGATGCGCCTGGTGGTGAACCGCGGGCCGGCGGTGCGCGTGAGCGCGACCGAGGCGGAGCTCGAGCACGGGCGGTACCTGGCGGCAGCGGCCGACTGCACGGCCTGCCACACCGTCCCGACGAGCGCGCCCTATGCCGGTGGCGTGCCGCTTGCCTCGCCCTTCGGAACGATACACGGCACCAACATCACGCCCGATCCCGAATTCGGGATTGGCCGTTACACGGCCGACGAGTTCTACCACGCGTTGACGAAGGGGGAGGCCCGCGACGGCCGCCAGATCTATCCGGCGATGCCCTACGTGTCGTACCGCTCGATGACCCGCGAGGACAGCGATGCGATCTATGCGTATCTCATGAACCAGCCGCCGGCCGCGATACCCAACCCGGAGAATTCGCTCCGATTCCCTTACAACATTCGCAGCGGTCTCGCGCTCTGGAACGTGCTGTTTGCCCGTGACGACAGCGCGCCCGCCTCGACCGGAGCGGCCCAGGCCTGGCAGCGCGGGCAATACCTGGTCGAGACCCTGGGGCATTGCGGTGTGTGCCACAGTCCACGCGGCGTGCTGGGCCAGATCGACCGCGATCGTCCGCTGGCCGGCAATGCGGAGCTCGGTCGTCTGGCGGCGCCCGATATCACGCCGGCGGGCCTCGCTGCACGCGGCTGGGATGCCGCGACGCTGCGCGCATATCTGCGCACCGGTATCGCGGCGCCGGCCGCGGCCTCCGGCGAGATGCTCACCGTCGTGCTTGCGTCGACCCGTCACCTGAGCGACGCGGATCTCGAGGCAATGACGACCTACCTGCTCGGCGATCCGGCCCCCGCGGCGCGGGCGTTGGCCTTCACCGGTGCGGCGTCCGACGAGCCGGCCCGGCGGCACTATCTCGGGCTCTGTGCCGGCTGCCACGGCCCGGACGGTGAAGGCGTGCCCCACGTCGCGGTCGCGCTCCGTGGCAACAGCAGCGTGCGCGATCCGGATCCCCACAACCTGATCGTGGCCATCCTCGACGGGCTGCCCGAGCATGACTTCGCCGGCCTCGAGCGCATGCAGGAGATGCCCGGCTTCGCGCAGGAGTTGGACGATAACGAAGTCGCGGCGCTCTCCGGATGGCTGCGCGTTCGTTACGGCGGCCTGGATTCGACCGTCACGCCGAATCTGGTCGGCCGCTTGCGGCGCGTGCCTGCGAGTTCTCGAAGTCCTGATTCCACCGGCTGACGCATGTCGCGCGTCGCACGACGGTCAATTAGACCCGGTCATTCCGTCGTAAAGGTCTTGCTCAGTATCTGCCAGCGGTCGCCGACGTTCAGCAGATGGAAGTAGTTCGTGAACCGCAGGCCCAGGAATCCCTGCTCTTTCAGCGTCACGCTGGCGATCTGCCCGGTGACCTCGATCGACGTGATGTCCGCAAGGTACCCGCCGGATGCATCGGCCGGTGCGTTCTGCACGGCGTCGTAGAAAGGCTCCGGTGAGCCGATCAGAAGCTGCTCCATCAGGTAGCCGTTCATGACCGCGGCGGGGTGAAACACGGCCTTGAGCCGGGGGACGCTGCGCGCGCGACACGCGGCGACGTACTCCTCGATCACGGCGCGGGCGGCGGTGCCGTCAGACATGACGCGACTTCTCCTCGAGCTTTCCTACGAGCTCTTCTGCCTGGCGGATCACGGCGTCCTGATGTGGCTGCAATGCCTGGTAGCCGAGTCCGTTCAGCAGTTCATGGAACGGGTCGACCACTCCGGTCCGTATTCCCGACAACTCTTCCATCACGGCGAGGCCGAAGAACGGCACGGTGGGCGCGTTGTAACCACCCTCGTGACACATGACCAGCCGGCCACCGCAAAGAGTGCTCGCGGCGCCCAAGAGCCTCTTCGTCAGGCTGCGATAGCCTTCGCTGGTCATCATCTGACGTCCGAGCGGATCGTGCGCGCCGGCATCGAAGCCCGACGGCACGATGATCACGTCGGGTCGATACGCGTGCAGTGCGGGCAGTATGACCCGGTCGAACACCGCCTCGTACGCGCCCACTCCCGAGCCCGGCGGCAGGGGGATGTTGATGTTGAATCCGGCGCCCTTGCCGGCGCCGTTCTCGCTCAGGTGGCCCGAGTTCGGCGGGAAGCAGTTGTCCTGGTGCACGGAAATGGTCAGGGCGCGGGGCTCCTCCCAGAAGGCTGCCTGCGTGCCGTTGCCGTGGTGGACATCCCAGTCGACGAACGCAATTCGATCGATCCTGCGAGCCTCGAGCAAATGCCGACCGGCGATCGCGGCGTTGCCGAACAGACAGAATCCCATCGCAAGCTCTGCCAACGCGTGATGACCGGGAGGACGCACCAGCGCGTAGGCATTCTGCACGGCCCTGTCCAGCACCGCGTCAGCTGCCGCGATTACGCCGCCCGCCGAGAGCAGTGCGATCTCGAAACTGCCGCGGCCCATCGGCGTGAACATGCCCGCGTCCACGCCGATCTGGTCGTTGAGCGACCGGATGCGGTCGAGGTGTGCGCGCGTGTGCACGCGGAGTATCTCCGTGTCCGTGGCGGGACGCGCCTCGATGGGCGTGAGCTGCTTCAGCAGCCCGCTCGCTTCGAGCAGATTGCGGATCCGGCGCTTGGTTTCCGGGTTTTCGACGTGCTCGTGCGGCTGCACAGGAAAGCCAAACGGGAGCGGGCCGGCGAAATTGCCGGTGTTGTGCCACATGTAGAGCTCATGGAAGACGATACCGGTCGTCACGGGCATTCCCTCGCAATCAATCGTTCATCAGGCGGCCGCTGCTAGCGCGAGCGGCGCGACGCGCGGCCAGGGCATGCTGCGCTCCAGCTGCGCCGCCAGGTTGATCAGCACGTCTTCGGCACCGAAACGTCCGACGAACTGCATGCCGATCGGCAAGCCACCGCCGGTACGGACCAGTGGCAGCGAGATCGCCGGTTGCCCCGTCGTGTTGAAGACCGGCGTAAACGGCGTGAAACCGAACACCTGGCGCGTCCAGCCCTCCGCATCGAGCGACGAGTCGTTGGCATCGACCGTTCCCAACCGTGCCGGCGGCGCCGGCAGCGTCGGGGTGAGCAATACGTCGTATCTGTCGAAGAACGCCGCGAACGATCGGCGGATGCGGTTGGCGACGTCCATTGCATGCAGCAGGTCCGTCGCCTTGAGGGTCTGACCGTACCGATAGCAGGCGAGCGTCGTCGCTTCGAGCGTGCTCGCATCGATGGATCGTCCCACCGTGGTCGCCACCTGGTCGATCCACGCGGCCAGGTTCGCCGTCCAGTACACCATCGTGGTCGACACGAACTCGTCCCAGTCTAGCGCCGGCGCCGCCTCGGTGACCGTGTGCCCGGACGCTTCGCATTGCCGAACAGTTTTGCTGACGCCCTCGAGCACCTCGGGATCGGTCTCTTGACCACCCCACGCCGTGCCCATGACCGCGATGTGCAGACGCTCGTGTCGCCGGCTCACGGCTTCCGTATAGGAGCAGGTCGGTTGCGGCGCTACGTAGGGGTCACCGAGGCCGGCCCCCTGCACCGCATCGAGCAGCGCCGCGCAGTCGCGCACCGAGCGTGTCACCGCGAACTCGATGCCGAGACCGTTGAGCCCCTCTGCGGCGTCCGGTCCGATAGGAGTGCGAGCGCGCGTAGGCTTGAGGCCGACGAGCCCGCAGCAGGCCGCAGGGATGCGGATCGAGCCGCCGCCGTCACTGGCATGGGCGAGCGGCACGATGCCTGCCGCCACCGCCGAGCCTGATCCGCCACTCGAACCGCCGGGCGAGCGCGTCGTGTCCCAGGGGTTGCGCGTCGGGCCGTGGAGGACGTTCTCCGTCGTTGGGCAGTAGCCGAATTCGGGACTCGTGGTGCGGCCCACCGTGCGCAGCCCCGCTCGCCGGAAGCGCGCCATGAGGTCCGTGTCGTGCGGGAAGACGAGCCCTCGCGCGAGCCGGCTGCCCAATTCCATCTTCTGTCCGGCCGCGTGCAGCACGAGGTCTTTGGTCACGAACGGCACGCCCGTGAACGGCGCGGCCGGATCGTCGCTGCCTGCGAGCGGTTCGGCATAGGTTTCGATCACCGCGTTGATGCGGGGGTTGATCGATTCCACCATGCGCTGCGCGCAAGCCAAGACTTCCGCGCCCTTCACCTCGCGCTTGCGTATGAGTTCGGCGAGGCCCAGGCCGTCGAGCTCGATGTATTCGGACAGCTTCATCGGAAGCGATAGGCGAGGGTGGCGCCGAAGGTCCGTTGCTCCCCGAGGATCTCGAGCGCGAAGAACGCGATGTTGTTGATGTAAGTGATGTATTCCTCGTCGAAGATGTTCGTGCCGTACACCGCTGCCTCCCAGCGGCCATCGGGCGAGGCGATCGAAGCGCGCATATTTGCGACCCAGTAGTCCTCGGCCTCGTCGAACACCTGGTTAGTGGCTTCCAGAAAGCGCTCGTCCACCCATCGGTAGTCGACACCGATCATCGCGTTCCAGTCGTTCAACACGGGCCTGCGATACTGCACGACGCCGTTGTAGGTCCAGGTGGGCGAGTTGACCGGTGTCTTGCCTTCGAGCGAAACGGGACCCGCGTACGTGCTGATGACCCGGTCGGTGTCCTGGTACTCCGCGTCGAGCCAGCCAATGCCCTGTCTCACGAACCAGTGCTCGCCCGGCGCCCATTCCAGCTCCACTTCGGCGCCCAGGTTTTCCTGCTCGCCAATATTGCGAGTGATCGGCACCAGCGGCGACACCGGATCGTCGACGTTGACCTGGACGTCCTCGTACAGGTAGTGGAACAGGGCCGCGTTGAGTTGCACCCTGCCGTCCATCCAGCGGCTCTTGAGGCCGATTTCCTGGGCGAAGATCTCCTCCGGGTCGAACGTGGTCGCGGCTCCCGCGAACGGCAGGCTGTAGCCACCGGCGCGGTAGCCGGTGGTCAGGTTGCCGTACAGCAGCACGTCCTCAGCCGGTGTCCATTCGAGGCCGAGGAGCCAGGACACGTCCTCGTCGGTACGGCTGTCCGAGAAAAGCGGTGCGACCGGGCCCAGAAACGGGCATGCCGGCGTGCCGATCGGTGGGGTCGGGTTCTCCGGGGTTGGGGCGAACGTCGTGATCAGGCACGGCGTGACGAACTTCTCCTTGCCCGTCTGCGGCAGATTGCCGAGGCCGAGCAGCACGTCGTTTACTTCCGTGTCGTCCTGGGTATATCGCAGGCCGCCGGTGACGGTGACCGCATCGGTGACGTCGAACTCGCCATTCAGGAACGCCGCAACCGACTCGAGCTTCTGATTGAACTGCGCAAAGAACTGATTCGCGAACGGCGGCGTCACGCCGGGCAGCGGCTGCTCGCTCAGGTCCGAACCGTCGACCTGATCGAGGTCGTCGTGTTCGTAGAAAAGTCCCGCGGTGTAGCGCCAGCGATCGCCGAGGTCCCCGCTCAGGCGCAGTTCCTGCGTGAACTGGTTCATATCGTTGTAGTAATGCGTGCTCGTGGAATCGAAGATGTCGCTCTGACTGTCTTCACGGTGGATGCGCTCGTAGTACTCGGCGGCGGTGATCGAGGTGAGCAGTGCCCCGCCCAGGTCGTACTCGAGACGCAGGTAACCGCCATAGAAGGTGTCGTCCACGTTGGGCGGCGTGTTCTGGTTGATCGTGAATGCATCGTCCGGCTCGAATTCGCCCTCCGGAAAACCCGCGAGCGTCGCGAAGCCGGCGAACTTGGAGCACGCAGACGGTCGCGTGAGGGACTCACCGGTCAGCGCTTCCGGGCAGATGCCGGGTGTCCCGAAGTTGAAGAGGCCGGGTCCCTTCCAGGCGACTTTCTCGCTCTGGTCGGCGCCGCCGTGGACCAGCGCGCGGACCGTCAGACGGTCGCCTTCCCACAACAATTGCCCGCGTACGTCGTACAGGTCGGGCTTGCCGTGCTCTTCGCCCGTGAACAGGTTGTCCTGCGGGCCGCCATCGCCGAACTCGGTATTGAACGACAGGCGTCCGCTCAGTCTCTCCGTCAACCCTCCGTTGACCATGCCGCTGACACGGTAGCGTTCGTGCTCGTCGAGACCGAACTCGATTCCGGCGGCGGAATCCTGCGCCGGCGCCTGCGTGTAGTAGTTCACTGCACCGCCGGTCGTGTTGCGCCCGAACAGGGTGCCTTGCGGACCTTTCAGCACCTCGACGCGTGCGACGTCGTACTGGCGGCGTGCTGTCATCCACGGTTTGCTGATGTAGACCTCGTCGATGTGCTGCGCGACCGGGGAGTCGTACTGGCCCTGAAACTCGTTGAGGCCGATGCCCCGAATGTGCACGCTCTGCAGGAACGAATTGGTCGCGTAGGCCTGCAAGTTGGTGATCTGGGAGGAAAGACCGTCGAGCGTTCCCCGCGTGAGTTCGCGGTAGCTGTCCTCGTCGAACGCCGCGACCGTGAGGCCGACGTCCTGGACGGACTGTTCCCGCTTTTTGGCGGTCACGATAATTTCCTCCAGAGTGGCGCCGGCCGAGCCGAGCGGCAGGAGCGCCAGGGTGGCGGCGATAGATGGAACTGCACGATGTAACTTGTCCAAGGCGCCCACCTCGTCGTTCGCGATGCCGGGATCACGTTTCTGGCTCCGAAACGTGGCCTGTCGGAGAGAATAAACACGCCGCTAAAGAGCGACACCACCCGATCGGGTGGTTGAGAAACCGCGGGCGCGACGTCCAGGAAGCCGGCGGACTTGGCCGAGGATTGCCGGCAATTGCGCGAAACAGGCGCGGGCGCTACGGTGTTGCGCGAGGGCCAAAAGCGTGAATTCCATCATCAAGACCCGGCTCTATCCACCGGTCAGCCGGGCGCCTTTGATCGAGCGCGGCCGCCTCCTGGAAGTGCTCGTCCGGAACCGAGCGCAGCGGCTGACCGTGGTCGCAGCGCCGGCCGGTTTCGGCAAGACCACGATCCTCGGACAATGGTACGAACGCCTGCGCCGGGACGGCGAGAGCTGCTGCTGGTGCTCGCTGGACCGCGACGACAACCAACCGCAGCGCTTCCTCAGGCACATCGTCGGTGCGCTGCGTTCCGAGTCCGATGTCGCGTCGGACATACTGCGCCAGCTCGAGACGACCCTGATCGCGGACATCGCCGATACGCTGCCGGTGCTGGTGAACGAGCTGGCCGACAAGGGCCGGGACACCGTGCTCTTCATTGATGACTATCACCACGTGCGGTCGGAGCAGATCCATCGGTTCGTGGAGCTGCTCGCCACGCTGGCTCCCGCCAATCTGCGCATGGTCATCGCGAGTCGGCTGCGTCTGAATCTATCGCTGTCCGGCCTGCGCATGCGCACCCAGCTGTGCGAGATCACGGCCAAGCACCTGCGCTTCGATATGGCCGAGACCCGTGAGTTCATGCACCGCACGCTCGGGCTCGACCTGACCGCCTGGCAGCTGGAACGCCTCTACGAGCACAGCGAGGGCTGGGCCGCGGGGCTGCAGCTCGCGTCTCTGTCGTTGCACGACTCCGCGCGGCGGGACGCCTTCATCGGGTCGTTTTCGGGCAGCCTTCGGGACATCGCCGACTACCTGGCCACCGACGTCCTCAACCAGCAAGAGCCGGAGATCCGTGACTTTCTGCTGCGCACGGCGATCCTCGATCGTCTGAACGCGAGCGCCGGCGCGGCAGTCACGCAGAATCCCCGGGCGCGGTCCCTGCTCGACCGGGTGGAAGCCGGCAACCTCTTCCTCGTGCCGCTCGACGATACAAGGGAGTGGTACCGGTACCATCACCTGTTCCAGGAGTTTCTGCTCGCCGAACTGCGGCGCGCGCGTCCGGACGAGGTCGTCGCGCTGTACAGGCGCGCCTCTGACTGGTTCGTCGAGGCCGGTTACCACAACGAAGCGATCAACTACGCCCTCCTGTCCGGGGACATGATCAAGGTGGGTCGCCTGGTCCACGCCGGCACGCTCGAGCAATTGTCCATGGACGGAAAGATGAACGCGCTGCTGTCCTGGGTCAGCAGCATTCCCCAGAACGTCAAGGCAAAGTTTCCGCGTCTGCTGATCCAGGAGTGCATCGCGCTCTCGCACCTCTGCCGATCCACCGCCTCGGCGGACGTCGCCGCGCAGGCGCGGACTGCGATCGACCGCCTGCCGCACGCGACCGACTATCCTTGCACCCGGGAGGAATTGACCAGGATCCGGCAGGAAGCCGCGGTCCTGCCGCTCATGGTGGCCTTCTGCAAGGACGACATCGACATCATCGACGCAGCGACCGTGGCCAGCGCCGAGAGCGATGAGGACCTGGTGCTGGCGCTCGCGAACAATTTCATGGGTTACGCCGCACTGCTGAGACACCGGCTGCCGGAGGCCGAACACCACTTCGCCAAGGCACGCTTCCATCATGTGACCAAACGCACGTACTACGGCGCCGTGTTTTCCGATTGCTTCTACGCAGCCAGCCGACTGCTGCAATTCCGCCTGGACGATGCGTACGACCACGCGCTGACCGCGGAGCGCCTGGTCGACCAGATCGCTGGGGGACACCTCCCGGGACTGGCCAAGGCCAAGGTCATGCAGGCCGCGGTACTCTATGAATGGAATCGCACCGAGGAAGCGGCGGAACTGCTGAACGCTCACCTGCACAAGATCGAGGCGGTAGGCCAGGTCTCGATCGCCCAGCAGGGATTCCTGACCCTGGTCCGCTGTCTGACCGCGATGAGACAGCACGGACCGGCGATCCAGGCGCTCGACCGCTGCCTGCAGATCTCGCAGCACGCCAATCGCGACTACATCAATCTGGCTGTCGAGATCGAGCGATCACGCATCGCGTGGCTCGTTGACGCGGCCGTGACGGCCAGACCCGCCGAGTGCGCGCAGATCCGCGCCTGGCTCGATCAGCTGCATGTCGACTGGAACCGCGTCACGTTCGCACGCTGTTTTCTGCAGCTGCAGAACTGCATCTACGCGGGACGGCTTGAGTGTCTCGATGGCCTGGTCCAGGAATTCAGGACCCTGTGCCGCAAGCGCGGACTGATGCTCGCCGATCTGCAATTGCTGCTGTTGTCGGCGGCCGGACACCTGCAGCGTGGCGCGCTCGACGTCGCGCGTGCGTGCGCGGGCGAAGCGATCACCGCGGCCTGGCCCCACAACGGTCTGCGCCGGTTTCTCGATGCCGGGCCTGCACTTCTGCCGCTGTATGTCGACGTGCAGCGTCAGGCCGCCGACGCGGGTGATGCGATACAGCAGGAGTTCGTGGCCCGACTCCTCGCAGCCTTCCGGGAGCGCGGCAACGCGAACGAACGAATGCGCGCGGGAGGCAAAATGCGCAGCGGCACATCCACCGGTATTGAATCGTTCAGCAGCCGGGAGATCCAGATCCTCGAATGGATGGCGCGGGGTGATTCCAATGCCACCATCGGCTCTCATCTGTTGATCAGTGAGAACACCGTGAAGTGGCACATCAAAAACCTGTTTGTGAAGCTGGGTGTCAACAATCGGACTGCGGCTGTCACGACGGCACAGCAGCACCAGCTCCTCGCATGAGCGGGGGCGCGCAAATCTCAATTCGACTTGGCCATGCCCAGTTTCCCGCGCCGCTGCATACCGTCCACGGCACGCATGATCCCGTACTCGGCATTCTGCAGGTCGAGCTGTCGCTGCAGCATTTCATCCAATGTCTCGAGCTGCGGTTGCGTGAGGATCGATTCTGCCGCGGTGTGCATGCGCTCGTTTGCGGCGGCCGAAAGTTGTGCGTTTCGCTCGTTGCGTCGCGAGTGCGACTGCCCTTCGATGCCACCCGACCATTTGAGCGTGGCGGTATAGGCCGCAAGCTCATCCTTGACCAGCTTCTGCTCTGCGTACATGGCGTCAACCAGCGGCTGAATCTGATCCTCACGCAGGGGCTCTGGCCCTGCGGCCAACGTCGCGCGGAGCTGCTGGACCTGGTGGCGGGTCTGGAGGCTGGCCTGGTATTCCTTCCACTGCGCCAATTTCGCCTCTCCGAGCAACGCGGCAATTTCGGCGTCGTTTGCACGCTGCGATTCCATGGCCCTGATCTGTGCCTCCTCCGCGCCGGCATGCATCGGCCTGGCGGCATAGCGCATTTCCTGATCCACGAGCAGCTCAAAGAGCTTGGCCGCCTGCTGCTGCGTGATCTGCAACGACTCCGCTAGATCGATGTGACCCGAGGCCAGCCGCATGCGCCGATGCACTCGCCATGCCTCGCGGTACTCCGGGTTCCGGAGCATGCGTGCTCCGTACTCCTGGTAGTCGATCGGCGTCGACCCCTTGTCACCGGCTTTTGACGGCGCAGTTGCGGCGACTTTCTCCGGGTCCGGGACCGGAACGGCGACGGATGCAGGGGCAGGCGATGCCTCGGCGGGCGCCACGGGCCGGCCCGCGTCCGTCGCCGCCGCGTGCGTGCGCTCGAGTTCCATAACGCGGGTCTGCAGGGCGTCCGCCCGATCGCGCTCAGCACGCAGCTCGCGCCACAACCAGGACGAGGCCGCAACGCATGCGAACAGCAGGATCGCAAGGACCGCGGCCGGTCTGTACATGGCGTCCCCTCGCGACGGAACCGCACTCCGTCCGTCAGAGAGTATTCCGATCCTGGCCCGGTCTCACCTCGGCCTGGCGGACACGAAGGGACGAATGGATCGCCGGCCCGGATGGCTGCTGATGTCGGAGCATCAGGATCCGGGGTGCCGTTTCCCGAAGGCCGAGCGCAAGCAGGCCGGCAGCGACCGCGAGGCCGAGCATGATCCAGAGCGGCGCCTGCAGACCGGCGAGATCCGCGGCGAAGCCGGCGATGGACGGGGAGAGCACCCCGCCGATGACCTCGCCGGTCCCCATGCACACGCCGAGGACGGTGGCGATGTGCCGGCGGTCGACGCTTTCGGACGGGACGGTCGCCATGAACAGCGGAAAGATCCCGTTCAGGCCCCAGCCGACGAAGAAGATGGCTGCCAGCACCCAGACCGAGCCGTCGAAGTACATCGCGCCCAAGGGCAGGATCACGCCGATCAGCGGCATCGCGATCATCAGCGGCCGGCGGCCGATGCGGTCCGACAGCCCGGAGACGAGAAACGCGCCGACGGTCGCCGAAATGCCGAGCGTACCCATGAGCCAGCCCATCGTCTGCGCGTCGTAGCCGCGCACGCGCGTGAGGAAAAGCGGCATGAACGCCCAGCACACGACGAGGTACGAGACCAGCAGGACGCCCATTACGGCACAGATCAGCACGTTGCGCTCTGCCAGCGCCTCGCGCCAGGTCATCGCGGCACCGGCCGCTTCTCGCGGCGGCGTGTCGGGTCGCGCCGCGGGCTCGTGAATCAGCTTCCACATCAGCAGCGCCGCGAGAATCCCGGGAATGCCGGCGAGGAAAAAGGCACTGCGCCAGCCGAAGGCCGCCGCGAACGCCACCAGCAGCACGGGCGCCACGAACGAGCCGAGCAGGTTGGAGCCGAAGTTCTGCGTCACGCCCATCGCGAGACCGCGGCGCTCCGGCTTCACTTCCGCGGCGATCATGGCCTGGCTGATCGGCATAATGCCGCCCTCGGCGGCACCCATGAGCATCCGCGCGCCCAGCATCGCCGCGAACGAGCCGGCTAGGCCCGACAGGAACGAGCACGCCGAGAAGGCGAGCGTTGCCATAATGAGCAAGCCCTTGCGACTGCCGGTCCGGTCGGAGATGACGCCGATGCCGAAGGCGGCGGCTGCCCAGGTCAGTGAGAGCGCGCTCGCGAGGATTCCGACCTGCGTGTTGCTCAAGCCCAGTTCGGGCTGCACGAACGGCATCAGGAAGTTGAGCGCATTGCGGTCGAAGAAGACGATGCCGAAATGTAGGCTCAGAAGCGTGACCAGCATGACCTGGTACGCCGGGCTGCTTCCGATCGTCGAGGCAGGCAGGCGATCCACGGGCACGCGGGTTCATCCGGCGATCGGGCTATTTCGCCGTGATGGGCCGATAGCCCGGCCGGGCCGCGATGCGTGCGCACCAGTCGTGGATCGCAGGGTAGCGCTCTAGCGGAAAGCCGCCTTCTTCCGCCACGTGCGTGTAGGCGTAGAGCCCGATGTCGGCGAGCGAGTACTGATCCGCGACCAGGTACCGCCTGCCGGCAAGTCCATTCTCGAGTACGTCGAGCGCCGCAAAGCCGAGGCGCCGCTTATCGGTGAGCTTCTCGCCGAGCTCCGCCTCGGTCTTGTGCAGCGAGTGCAGCCAGAAGCGGACGGTTGCGACGTTGGGCTCGAGGTTGTACTGCTCGAAGCACAGCCACTGCCACATCCGCGCGCGGTCGAGCGGATCCTTCGGAATCAGCGCCGATCCGTCGGCGAGGAAGCTGATGATGGCGTGGCTTTCCGACAGAAAGTCCTTGCCCGGGATCTCGAGCAGCGGGATGCGGCCATTGGGGTTCTTCGCCAGGAACTCCGGCGTCCTCGAGCCGCCGTGGAGGATGTCGACCTCGACCAGCTCGTAGGGCAGTCCGAGCTCGCGGAGCACGAGCCGCACCTTGTAGCCGTTGCCGGACGGCAGGTAGTCGTACAGCCGGTACGTCATGACTCGAGGGTCTCCTTGCCCTTCTGGATCGCGAGCGCGCCGCTCCGCACGACTTCGAGCACCTCGCCGTGGGCGCCGGCGTCCGCGACGAAGCGGCTGATGTCCGACTCGCTGCTCGTGAGCTCGATCGTGAAGCTGTCGGTCACGTCCGACAGCACGCGAGCGCCCGCGCGCTGTGCCGCGGCCCAGAGCTTGCCGACTTGCGTCGCGTGTGCCTTGACCTTGATGAGCAGCAGCTCGCGCTCGAAATGCTCTTCGCGCGTGACGTCCTCGACGTCGACGACGTCGACCAGCTTGAGAAGCTGGCTCGAGATCTGGTGGATGACGGCGTCGCTGCCGGTCGTCACCAGCGTCAGGCGCGAGACGGCCGGATCGTCGGTGGGGGCAACCGACAGCGATTCAATGTTATAGCCGCGGGTCGAGAACATTCCCGCGACCCGACTCAGCGCGCCGACCTCGTTCTGCATGGTGACCGAAATGATGTGTCGCACGCATCGAGCTTACACAATGCGGTTGCCGCATTGCTGCCACATCGGCAGCCGCGGACATGGAGCCGTGGCGACCCCGGAGCCGATCAGCGGCGGCGGCCGCGGCGACGCACCAGTCGAGCCGAGGCGGCGACGACCAGCCCGAGCAGCAGCAGGCCCGCCGTACCGGGCTCCGGCACGGAGCGGATCTGGGTCAGCTCGAACACCAGCTCGGGATTTGCCAGGTTCTCGTCCAGATCCTCCTCGACGAGGATCAGCCCGACGCCCGGCGCGTAGTACTTGAATTCCCGCGCGTCGGGTTCGAGCTCGGTCGTCTCGAGTATCCGCAGGACGTCCTCGAACGTTCCGAACTCTAGCGTGAGCACGTCGATGAAGTCGAAGATCGTTCCTTGGTCCAGCGCCTCGTCCGCCGCCGCGAACTCCTGGAAGTAATTGAAGCCGATGGTCAGCTCGGCCGGCATGATGAAGCCGGGCAGCGCGCCGTTGACGCCGGCGCGCCAGGCGCCCTCCGTGT
>Ga0268386_10000716_pt1 | contig 21590 bp, 26 predicted proteins | sample RVTome_15_FD_200260 | JGI IMG/M metagenome (GOLD analysis project Ga0268386, IMG submission 200260) | Soil microbial communities from uranium-contaminated site in the Upper Colorado River Basin, Wyoming, United States - RVT150D86... ...
GCGAGGATCAGCCCGATGCGGCTCGCCCACTCCTGCTTCTGCTGCGACATGCGCCTCCCTTCCCGCGGAAACGTGGGGCGGTGCGAGATTGGCGCAGGATACGGGCTCTGGGGGAAAAGTCAAAAGCGCGGGCGGGCGGGATGGGCGGGATGACGCTCGGGAGGGATTCGGGGGACGGCTCTGGGGAAGAGAGTTTGGCGGGAACGGCCAACGGCCGCCGGGGGCGCGCCCGACTGGCGCCCCCGGCGGTGCATCCCCCGGCGGTGCATCAACCGGCCGTCACCTCCCGCGGCCGCTCCTTCTCGACCTCGCTCTCGACCTGGACCAGGTTCTCGACCCGGAAGGCGAGGGTGCCGCGGGCGATCGACCCGAGCACCGCCTTCTCGACCGGGCTGTTGACGAGGCCGGTGAGGGTGACGTTGCCGTTCTCCACGACGATGCGGATCGGGGGGTTGACGAAGGTCGCGTACCGCTGGAAGAGCCCGTTCCCGTAGATCTGCCGGTAGAGCTGCAGCCGGAGCCGGTCGTCGAACGTGGAGACCGGCTGCACCCGCAGGTCGTTGCGGATCTCCCGCACCCCCGCGACGCGGGCGACCCGCCGCTCGATGTCGTCCTTGCGCCAGGGCCGGCTCACCGAGCCCACGAGGGTGACCACCCCCTCCTCCACCCCGAGACCCACGCTGTCGAAGACCCCGTAGTGGACGTAGCCGAGGACCGCGTCGGCCACCGCGTCCTCCAGCGCCGGGTCGGGCACCGCCTCGGCGGGGACAACCCGGATCCGGTTGTCGACCAGCTTCGTCTCCTTGCGGGCCGCCTTCTCCGCCCGGCTGCGGGCGTCCACCGTGGTCGTGAAGCCCGAAAGGACGGCGCGCCCGTCCGCGACCTCGACCGCGACCTGGCCATGCTCGGCCAGCCGCGCCTTGTCGAAGCGGGCCTCGATCCGCTCGCGGAGCCCCGCCTCGCCGGCGAAGGCCGGCCCGAGAAGCCCGAGCGAGGCGACGGCGCCCGCCACCACTCCGACCGTCCGTGCGCCACGGCTGTAGAAGCTCGTCATGTCTCCCTTTCGCTCTCCGGGAGAGCCACCCGCCCCCGCGGCCTGGCTCCTATAATGGGGTACGGCTGCCCTCTGTAACCGGTTTCAAAGAGACGTCACAGGGTGTTTCCGGCGGCCTCTCCCGGGTGCGCGAGATCACCACGGGCGGCTCCTCGCCCGCCGCGGGGCCGGTCCACGCTACAATCCGGCGAACCGACGCTTCCTGCCGGCGGACGTGCGAGGGCTTTCCCCTTGGCGGAGGTGACATGTCCGAAGAAGACGTCCGTCCCGGCCGGCTCATCCTGGTGCCCGCGGTCATCAGCGTGGTGGTGACCCTCCTCCGGCTCACCGGCGAGCTGCTCCACTGGTCGCCGGCCCTCTTCAACCCCGCGGCGGGCGGGGGGGGCGCCCTCGTGGGCATCTCGTGGCTCGTCCCCCTGTTCGGGGCCTACTTCGGGGTGCGCCTCGCCCGGGCCGGCCGGGGGCCGGAGAGCGTGGCCCGCGGCCTGGGCCTCGTCGTCCTCGCCCTCGCCCTCGCCCCGGCGAGCGGCGCCGCCGCGACCGCCCTCGGGATGGATCCCCAGAGCCTGCGGATGCTCCTCGTCTTCGTGGTGGCCTCGGTGGCGGCGGTGCCGGTCGCCATGCTCGCCTGGCCCGCGCTGGGGCGGACGCTCCTCGCCTACGCCTTCGCCGCCCGGGTCCCGGTGGTGCTCGTCATGCTCGCGGCCATTCTCGGCAACTGGGGGACCCACTACGACGTGCCGCCGCCCAACTTCCCGGAGATGGGTCCCCTGCCCAGGTGGCTCTGGATCGGGCTCCTCCCCCAGATGACGATCTGGATCGCCTTCACCGTGGTGATCGGCGGGCTGTTCGGGATCGTGGCCGGGGCGGTGGCCGCCCGGCGGCGGTCGGCCGTTCCCGCCTGATCGGCCCCGACGATGGTCGACCTGCGCGGACGACGGGCCCTCGTCACCGGGGGCGGCCGGGGCATCGGGAGGACGGCCGCTCTCCGCCTCGCGGAGGCCGGAGCCGACGTGGCGGTCTCCGCCCGCACCGCGGCCGAGGTGGAGCGGGTGGCCGAGGAGGTCCGCCGGGCGGGGGTGAAGGCGGCGGCGATCACCGCCGACGTGGCCCGGGCCGACGAGGTGGGCCGGCTGTTCGCCGCCGCCCGGGAGGCCCTGGGGGGGATCGACATCCTGGTGGCGAACGCGGGGATCGCCCCCTCGGCCCCCCTGGTGAAGACGACGGACGAGGTCTGGTCGTCCGTCCTCGCGGTGAACCTCTCCGGGGTCTTCTACTGCCTCCGGGAGGCCCTCCCCGGGATGGCCGAGCGCGGGTGGGGCCGGGCGGTCGTGCTCGCCTCGATCGCCGGGAAGTCGGCGATGCCCTACATCGCCGCCTACGCGGCGAGCAAGCACGGCGTGCTCGGGCTGACCAAGGTCGCCGCCCTCGAGATGGCGGGGACGGGGGTGACGGTGAACGCGGTCTGCCCGGGCTACGTCGACACCCCGATGACCGACGGGGGGGTCGCGCGGATCGCGGGGAAGACGGGAGCCGATCCCGCGGCGATCCGCCGGAAGCTCGAGGAGCTCTCGCCCCAGAGGCGCCTGGTGACCCCCGAGGAGGTGGCGGCCCTCGTCCTCTTCCTCTGCGGAGAGGATGCCCGGGGGATCACCGGCCAGGGCCTGAACGTCGACGGCGGGACCCTGATGTGACTTGGCCCGGATGGTCCTCTACGTGACCGACCGGGACGAGCACCGGCGGCGGGCCGCGGCGATGGGGGCGGCCTGGCGCAAGCGGATGGGCCGGCACTACCCGGCCATGGTCCTCGGGGAGGTGCGCTCGCTCCTGGACGACGAGGCCCGCGTCGAGATCGAGGCGGTGGCCCTGCCGTGAGCGGCGCGAGGGACCCCTACCTCGAGCCGCGCCACGAAGCCCTCGCCGACAAGGTCCGCGAGCTGGCCGAGAAGCACCTGCGGGCGGCCGCCCCCGACGAGTCGGACCCGGCCGGCCGCACCCGGGAGATCGCGGCCCGGCTGGGGGCCTCGGGCGTCCTCGCCGCCGCCGTCCCCCCTCCCCACGGCTCGATGGACCTGCGGTCGATCGTGGTCGTGCGCGAGGTCCTCGCCTACTACTCGTCCCTCGCCGACGCCGCCTTCGCCGTGCAGGGCCTCGGCTCCCACGGCCTGAGCCTGGCCGGGACCGACGTGCAGAAGGGGCGCTGGCTGCCCGGGGTCGTCCGGGGGGAGACGCTGTGCGGCTTCGCGGCGACCGAGCCCGAGGCCGGGTCCGACCTCGCCGCGGTCCGCACCGCCGCCGTGCGGGACGGCGGGCTCTTCCGCCTCAGCGGTGTCAAGACCTTCATCTCCAACGCGGGGATCGCCGGGCTCTACACCGTCCTCGCCCGCAGCTCCGACGCCCCCGGCCACCGCGGCCTCTCGCTGTTCCTGCTGGACGCCGACGCCCCCGGCCTCTCCGTCCGGCCCCTCGAGCCGATCGCCCCCCATCCCCTGGGCGAGCTGCGGCTGGAGGCCGCTCCCGCGGTGCTCCTCGGAGAGGAGGGGAAGGGCTACTCGCTGGCCCTGGCCAGCCTCGATGCCTTTCGCCCGGGCGTGGGGGCGGCCGCTTGCGGCATCGCCGCCCGGGCCCTCGACGAGGCGCTGCGCCACGCCCTGGCCCGCCGGCAGTTCGGAAGGCCCCTCGCCGACTTCCAGGCGACCCGGATGGCCCTCGCCGACATGCACGCCGAGCTTCAGGGGGCCCGGCTCCTCGTGCGGCACGCCGCCTGGACGAAGGACGGCGGGGCCGACCGGATCACCCGCGAGGGAGCGGTGGCCAAGCTCGTGGCCACCGAGATGGCCCAGCGGGTGGTGGACCGCGCGGTGCAGCTTCACGGGGGCCAGGGGGTCATGAGAGGATCGACGGTGGAGCGCCTCTATCGCGAGGTGCGCTCCCTGCGGATCGCCGAGGGCACCAGCGAGGTCCTGAGGCTGGTGATCGCGAAGACCCTCCTCAAGGAGAAGAAGTGATGGGACGGATCGTGGACCTGTGCGGCGAGGTCGCCGCCGCCGCCGACGAGGGCCCCGAGGGCCTCGTCCTCCCCCCCGAGGCGTGGGACCGCCTGCGGGCGGACTGGGAGGAAGACGACATCGAGGACGCGATGGGGTTCGTCACCGACTCCCTCCTCCAGGGCGAGCTGGTGGATGCGGCGGAGAGCCTGTCCGCCCGCCTCGTCGAGCTGCTCGGCGCCTTCGGGACGGCCCAGGCGTTCGAGAAGGCGGTGGCGGGTCAGGCCGAGCTCGGCATCGACGTGATCCGGCAGCTCGCCCACCGGGTGGACAGGCTGGAGGAGGCCCTGGAGACGTTCCGGGACGACAAGGGGCCCGACCGCCGGGGCTTCGACGCCCTCCGCCGCCGGCTCCTCGACCAGGGGATCGAGGCCGAGATGCGTCCGGACGACGGCGACGAGGAGCCGGGCGGGGGGACCTGATCCGTCCGGCCCCTCCCGTACACTGGGGCCTCATGAGACCGAAACTCGCCGCCCTCGCCCTCGCCTTCGCCGCGCTCCTCCCCTCGCCGCTCTCCGCGGGCGACGGCTTCGAGCTGGCCGGCTACCTGGGGACCTCGTTCCCCGGCTACTCGCAGACGTTCACCTACGACCCGGGGCCGGTGAGCGTCCCCATCCCCGGGGTGAGCGTGACCCAGTCGGGGTCCTTCGACCTCGACGCGAGCGGGGGCCTCGTCTTCGCCGGCGGGGCCACCCTCTACTTCGGCGGGGTCGTGGGGATCGAGGGGCGGCTCGACTGGGTGGACGCCGGCCTGGAGAGCCGCGGGCAGCGCTACGACGTGAGCGTGACCCTTCCCGGCGTCCCCCAGCCGGTCACCGCCGCCCTCGACCTCGGGGTGGGCATGGTAGACCTCGACACCTTCCGCCCCTGGTCGGTCAACCTGAAGATCCGCACCCCGGGATCCGTGCGGCTCATGGTGTCGGGCGGGATCAGCCGGCGTCCGGACCTGGCGTTCACCGTCGAGCAGCGGATCGGCCTCGGGGCCTCCACCCTCGACGTCCCGGATTTGGAGCTGGACGTCTCCACGGTGGTCCTGGAGGGGATGCTCGTCCCGGATGAGGAGGACGCGAGCCGCTGGGGGTTCAACCTGGGCGGGGGGCTCCAGTTCCGGATCGGCGAGAACGTCTCGCTGGTGGCGGAGGCCCGCTACTTCTATTTCAAGAAGCAGACCTTCTCCTGGTCGGCCACCGTGCCCGACCGGACGCTCTCGGAGACCGAGCAGATGCTCCTCGACGCCACCCTCGAGCGGCTGCCCCCGGTCGAGTTCGAGCCGCAGTTCTTCCTGGTCACCGGGGGCCTCGCGATCAACTTCTGACCGCCGCCGCTCGGTGTAGAATCCGGCCGCTTCACTACGCGGAGGGCCCATGGGCTGGCGGACGGCCGGAGCGGCCGCGGGTTTCGTCACGCTTGCCGGGCTGGCGCTCCCCGGAGGCCCGCGAGCGGACCCCCAGGGAGCCCCGCCGGCCCCGGGACGCGGCCTCCCGCCCCTGGACGCCGCTTCCCCGCCGCCCGCGGCCTCTCCCCGGAACGCCAGCTACACGATCGAGGCCCGGCTCGACCCGGAGGCCCACACCCTCGACGGCACCCTGGTCCTCGAGTGGCGCAACCTCGCCGACGTCCCCCTCGACTCGTTCCCGTTCCACCTCTACTGGAACGCGTTCCGGAACGACAGCTCGGCCTCGGCCCGGGGGAGGGGACGCCGGGCCGCCCGCTTCCAGGACGAGCGCGACTACGGCTGGATCGAGGTCCGATCCGTCCACCGGCTCGGCGAGGGCGAAGAGGAGGACCTCGGCCCGACCCTGCGCTACCCGGCGGGGAAAGACGCTCCCGGCGACCGCACGGTGGCCGAGGTGCGGACGGGGCGCCCGGTGGCCCCGGGCGAGACGGCGCGCTTCCGCATCCGGTGGGCCTCGCGCATCCCCTACGGCCGGGTCGGGCGCGCGGGCTGGGTCCACGACTACCACTTCGTCGCCCAGTGGTTCCCCAAGATCGGGGTCTACTGGGGGGGGGCCTGGAACTGCCACCCCTTCCGCCCCACCACCGAGTTCTTCGCGGACTACGGCGTCTACGACGTGAGCCTCACCCTCCCCCGCGGCTTCGTCGTGGGGGCCACCGGCCGCCTCGAGGCCCGCCGGGAGAACACCGACGGCACCGAGACGCTGCGGTACGTGCAGGAAGACGTTCACGACTTCGCCTGGACGGCCAGCCGGCGGTTCCTCGAGCGGACGAGCCGCTTCGACGAGCCGGGGTACCCGCCGGTCGAGGTCCGGCTGCTCGTCCAGCCGGAGCACGCCCAGCTCGCCGAGCGCTACCTGGCGGCCGCGAAGGTCGGCCTCCGGAGCTACGGCGCCTGGTCGGTCCCCTACCCCTACCCGGTCCTCACCGTGGTGGACCCCGCCTGGGGATCGGCCTCGGGGGGGATGGAGTACCCGACGCTCATCACCGGCGGCTCGTTCGTCTTCGCGCCCCCCGCCCTCCAGAGCCCGGAGAGCGTCACCATCCACGAGACCGGCCACCAGTTCTGGTACGGCCTCGTGGGCACCAACGAGTTCGAGGAGGCCTGGCTGGACGAGGGCCTCAACAGCTACCACGACGCCAAGGCGGCCGAGCTCGCCCTCGGGCCGAAGGGCTGGGGGCGCCGCTACTTCGGCCCGTGGCTCGGCCGGGGGAGGCGCACCGGGGTCCCGGTGGTCGCGCCCGGGGTGTGGCTCTTCCGGGGCGAGGAGGATCGCTCGTCGCTGCGCCGCCACGGACGGGCCGACGTGATGACCCGCCGGGCCTGGGAGTACCGCCACCCGGAGTCGTACCGCCTCAACTCCTACGGCAAGCCGGCGCTGGTGCTCCAGACCCTGGAGGGCCTCGTCGGGGACGAGGCCATGACCCGCATCTTCCGCGCCTGGGCGCGACGGCATCTCTTCGGCCACCCCACGACCGCCGACTTCATCGCCACCGTGAACGAGGTGACCGGCGAGGACTGGGGCTGGTTCTTCCAGGAGACCTTCTTCTCGAGCGACCTCTGCGACTACGCGGTCTCGGTGGAGAACCGGGAGGTCCGGGAGCCCGCGGGGTTCTTCGAGCAGGACGGCAAGCTCGTCTACCGGCCTCCCGCCCGGGCCGGGGGCGCGGGCGCCGGCCCTTGGCGGTCCGAGGTGACGGTGGAGCGCCGGGGGGGCGTGCGCCTCCCGGTGGAGGTGCGGGTGGAGTTCTCCGACGGCCGGTCGCGGAGCGAGACCTGGGACGGCCGCGACCGGTGGACGCGCTTCCGCTACGAAGGGGGCGCCGCCCGGGTGGTGCGGGCGGTCGTCGACCCCCACGGGAAGCTCGCCCTCGACGTCGTCCCCGCCAACGACTCCTGGATCGAGGACGCCCGCCCGGCCTCCCGCGCGGGGACGAAGTGGGCGGGGCGCTTCCTCTTCTGGCTCCAGAACCTCCTGGAGCTCCACCTGGTCCTCGGATGAGGGAGATGCTGGCCTCGGTCCGGGACGGCTTCGGGGCGGTCCGCGCCAACCCCGGCCTGCCCCTGCTCGTGCTCCTCGTGAACCTGGCCACCGCCGCCCTCCTCGCGGCGCCCCTCGCCCGGGTGGTCGAGGCGGACCTCGCGCACCGCGACGCCTCGGTCGACATGATGTACGGCTTCGACCACGGCTGGTGGAAGGAGTGGTCGGAGAGACAGACCGGCTGGACGCGGGACCTCGGCCCGGAGCTGCTGGGCTCGGGCTTCGCGGCGAGGAGCCTCGACCTGCTCCAGCGCGGCGAGCTGCCCCTCGGGCTGTTCGCCCGGCCCCGCCGGGAAGGCGACCCCGAGGTCGCGACGGTCGACCCGGTGGTCCTGGGGCTGGGAGCGCTCTACCTGCTCGTCCAGGCCTTGCTCGCGGGGGGCCTGCTCGGAGTGTTCCGCGCTCCCGGGGGGGGCTGGACCTTCCGGGGCCTCCTCCACGGCGCCGGCTTCTACGGGGGGCGCCTGCTCCGGGTCACCCTGCTCGCGCTCCTCGCGGCCTCCCTCCTCTTCGCGGGGGACGCCCTCCTCGCCCGGGGGACGGACGCCCTGGCCCGAGAAGCGGTCTCGGAAACGGCCGCCCTCGCCTGGTCGCTCACCCGCCTCGCCCTCCTCCTCCTGGCCCTCGCCTTCCTCCACGCGGTGTCGTCCCTCGCCAAGGTGATCCTGGTCCTCGAGGAGCGGACGAGCGCGGTCCTCGCCTTCCTCTCCGGCCTCGGCTTCTGCCTGCGCCACCCCCTCCGGGTGCTCGGCCAGTACGGGGTCGTCCTCCTCCTGGGGCTGGGCCTCCTCGCGGCCTGGCTCCTCGTGGACGCCCGCCTCGAGGTCACGGGCTACCGGAGCCAGCTCGTCTTCCTCGTCGCCGCCGAGGCGTTCCTCCTCGCGCGGATCGGCCTGCGCCTGTCCCTCCTCGCCGCCCAGGTCGCGCTGTACCGCCGGCTGGCCGCCTGAGCGGGGGAGACCCGCCGCCGGCCTTTTGTGCCCCCTCGCGGGATGCGGTAAAAGAGGCCCTGGATGGCAGTCGACGCCCCCTCCTTCCGGCGGGCCCTCGGTCAGTTCGCGAGCGGGATCACGGTGGTGACCGCCCGCGATGCCCGGGGCCGGGCGGTGGGCCTCACCGCGAGCTCCTTCTGCTCGGTCAGCCTCGAGCCGCCCCTCGTGCTCGTCTGCGTGGACCACCGCTCGGACGTCGACGTCGCCCTCGCGGAGGGCGCCCTGTTCGGGGTCAGCGTGCTCGCGGAGGGCCAGGCGGAGTGGTCGCGGCGGTTCGCCGCGGGGGGGACCGACAAGTTCCGGGACGGCGGGCTGGTCGCCGGCCCCCAGGGCACCCTGCTCGTGCCGGGAGCCCTCGCCCACCTCGAGTGCCGGGTGACGGCGGGGCACTCGGGAGGCGACCACACGATCTGGGTGGGCGAGGTGCGCTCGCTGGCGGTGGCGCCGGGACGGCCCCTCGTCTACCACGCGAGCGGCTACTGTCGGCTCGAGGGGAATGGCGCCGCCGCCGAGGCTGGCGCCGGCGCTCCCGATCGAGTATAAAGACCGGAGCGGAGTATCGCCTCCAAGCCCCGATAACCAGAGAAGCAGAAAGGAGCGAAGGAAGACGCATCCTTCGAGGACCATGGCCGACAACGCGTTGATGATGTCAGAGATGACCTGGACCGAGGTGGAGCAGGCGATGAAGGACCGGCCGGTGGCGCTGCTGCCCGTCGGCGCCACCCAGGCCCACGGCCCCCACCTGCCCGTCTCCACCGATTCGGTGATCGCCACCGAGATGGCCCGCCGCGGCGCGGGGAAGCTCAAGGAGCGCGGGATCTCCACCCTGATCCTTCCCCCCGTCGACTTCACGGTGGCGGACTTCGCCGCCGACTTCCCGGGGACGATCAGCCTCCCCGCGGAGACGGCCCGGGCCCTCCTTCGGGACCTCTCCGTCACCCTGTCCCGGAAGTTCCGCGCGGTGGCCCTCGTCAACCTGCACCTCGAGCCCGGCCACGTGGAGGCGGTGAAGGGCGCGGTCGAGGAGGCGAAGAAGGCGGGGGCCAGCGTCTGCTTCGCCGACGTGACCAAGAAGCGCTGGTCGGAGAACCTCGGCGAGGCCTTCCTCGCCGGCGACCACGCGGGGGCCTTCGAGACCTCCTTGATGATGGCGGCCGCCCCCGAGATGGTCCGGGAGAAGACGAGGATCAGCCTGCCCCCGACCGACGGGCTCGCGCCGGCCCTGAAGAAGGGGGCGAAGACCTTCGCGGAGGCGGGGGGCGAGGACGCCTACTTCGGCGACCCGACCGCCGCGAGCGCCGAGGAGGGGGAGAGCCTGTTCGAGGCCCTCTCCGAGATCCTCACCCTGTCGGTGATGGAGCACCTGGGAAGCAAGGCCTGACGCCCGGCCGCCCCCGGCCGGACCTCCGCGGAAGCCGGCGGTCCCCGCGGCCTCCGCGCTCTTGACGGGGGGACGCTCGTCTCGTATCGTTCGGGGCGTTTGCTGCCCTCGCCCGCTTCGGGACTCGCGGCGTCGAGCCTCACGGCCCTGCTCCTGCCCGCGGGCCTGCTCGCCGCCCCTCCGGCCGGACCCTCGCGCGACGCCCGGCCGTGCTTCGCCCTCCAGGACGGGGTCTCCGAGCCGCTCGGTCCCTTCCTCCCCCGGCGGGACGGCGACCACGCGGAGTGGGGGACCTATCCCGACGGGCGGGCCTGGGCGTCGACCCGGGCCCGGGTGGAGCTCCCGCTCGCGATCGTCCTCGCCAAGCTCCGCGACCACCGCAACCTGAAGGACATGTCGAGGACCCGGCTGGTGAGCCGTCCCCAGGTGCGAGCGGGCTACCTGGATGCCCGGGAAGTGGACGTGGAGGTCACCCTCCGGGCGCTCTTCGTCAAGCTCCGCGTGGCCTGGACGGAGGAATGGGGCTACCGCGTGCTCGCGGGGTCGGCGACGGAGCCCGAGGCGGCCCTCGCGGTCTACCAGAAGGTCGCGGGCAGCAGCCACCTCGCCCACCAGTGCGGCTCCTACCTGCTCACCCCGGCGGGGCCCCGGGCCACCGACCTGACGCTCTACGAGGAGGTGAAGGCCCGCCGGCGCTCGGCCGAGGACACGCGGGACATGCAGCGCGGGATCCTGCGCAACCTCCGCGAGGACCGGTGGCCGCTCCCCCCGGACGCGCTCGCGGCGCCCGGCCAGCCGGAGGCCCGGAGGCTCCCGTAGGTCCGCCGGGGAGGCTCCCGGCGGGCGGCCAGGGCCCCCTGCATCATGTTCACGACCACGATCCTCGTCCGCTTCGGCGACCTCGACGCCGCGGGGATCGCCTACTACCCCAACCTCGTCAACTACCTCCACGAGGCGCTCGAGGACTTCTTCGCGGGGCACGTGGGCCGGACCTATCCCGAGGTGTTCGGGGGCGGCCTCGGCTCGCCGACCGTGAAGGTGGAGATCGAGTTCCTCTCGCCGGTCCGCTACGGCGACCGGGTGGAGGTCGCGGTGGCGGTGGAGCACCTCGGCCGGACGTCCCTCCGGATGCGCTACGAGGCGAACGTGCTCGGGCGCCCCGTGTTCCGGGCCCGCAACACCATGGTGATCGTGGACATGAAGACCTTCCGGCCGACCCCGATCCCGGACTGGCTGCGCGAGCGCCTGGAGGCGGCGAGGGAGCCGGAACCCGGTCAGTAGAGCTTCAGGTCCAGGTTGTCCGCGGCGATGTCGGTCAGGTCCACGATGGCGGCCGCGTTCACCCCGATCGCGATCGCGATCGACTCCGAGATCTCCTCCCGGCTCGCCCCGAACTTGCGCGCCTTCTTGACGTGGCCCTCCAGGCAGCCCTGGCACTTCGCGGCCAGGCTGGCCGCGATCGCGATCAGCTCCTTGGTCTTCCGGTCGAGGACGGACGGCTTGTACGTCTCCTTGTAGAACTGGAAGTAGATCTCCCGGAAGCGGGGATCGACCATCGTGTAGGAGGTCGGCTGGGTCCGGGGCTCTCCGTTGTCCTCCTCGGGGAAGGGGACGTGGTGGGTCTTCGCGTCGTGCTCGCTCACGGGCACCCTCCCCGGGGCGGCCGGCGCCCCGCGATCTCTGCCAGGCGGGCCGCCGCCGTCATCGGCCGGCGACCCGCGTCACGGGGCCCCCGGCGGCGTCCAGGAGGCCGGCCACCGCGTGCGAATAGGCCTCGGTCCCGTCGCGCCACGCGCCCCCGTGGCTCTTCCCCGGCACGACCAGGACCTCGGCCCGCGCCCCCGCGGCCCTCTGGAGCTCGAACGCGATCTCCCGGGGCATGCGCCGGTCGTCGGAGTTGGCCACGAAGAGGGCGGGCCGTCCCTCGAGCCGGGCGGCCGCCGCCGCGACGTCGACCGCGGCGGGATCGAACCCTCCCCGGCGGCCCATCCAGAACAGCACCTGCTCGGGCAGCGGCCAGGGCGGCACGATCTTCAGCCACCAGCGGAACGAGCGGACGAGGGCCACGTGGTGGCGGACGGTCTCGGAGAGGCTCCGGTAGCTGCTGTCGCACACGACCCCGGCCACCGAGGGGTCCTCGGCCGCCGCCATCACCACCGAGGCCGCGCCGAGGGAGACGCCCCACAGCACCACCGGGCCCGGGGAGCGGCGGCGGGCCTCGGCCACCGCGGCGAGGACGTCCTCCTTCTCCTTGACCCCGAACGTCGTTGCCGTTCCCCCGCTCGTCCCGTGGTGGCGCAGGTCGAACAGCAGGGAGTTCCAACCCCGCTCGTGGAGGAACGGCGTCTTCCGCACCATCTCGATCCGCGACCGGTTCAGGCCGTGGACGAGGACCACGCTTCCCCGGGCCTCGCGGGCGGGGACCCACCAGCCCCGGAGGTCCACCCCGTCGGCCGATCGGAAGGAGACGTCCTCGGATGCGAGGCCGAGTCCCTGCGGGTCGACCCCGGCGTTCTCCCGGTCCGGGTACTGGAAGCGGCGCGTGGTGGCGACGCCCCCGAGGTAGTAGGGGGCCCAGCCGAAGACGAAGACGAGCAACCCGGCCAGGAGGACGAGGCCGGCTCGCTTGAGCCAGCGGACCCTCATCGGTCGCTGCCCGGTTGCTCCATCTGGACCGCGATGATAGCAGCCCGGCCGCCGGGCTTCACGCGACCCGCCCGGGCCGCGACGGGCGCCAGGGCAGGGCGAGAGGCGTCCGGGGGGGCGGGCTCATGGGTCCTTTCCGGGGAGAAATGGGGTCGGAGAGGGGCGTGGCGCCCGACACAACGGCCGCGCTGGTGGGGCCTCTCTGGGGGCACTCGATCAGCCCCGGCGCGCCGTCACCACGTCGCAACGCCACGCCCTCTCCGTCCTCCACCCATAGTACGCGATCGACCCTTCGAGGTTTCCTGTTGGTTAGTGAAACGATGTCACCGCGGCCCGGCCGCTCGTCGACGCGTTGTGAACCTCGGCGGAGCGCGTCGGGGAGTGCCCGGGAGACGACCAACCGTTTGAGCGCGGCCCGCGAGGGGTCGGCCCCCAGCGGTTTCGCGATAGGATTTCGCCGACGTGAGCGACCCTTCGCCCTGGCTCCTCATCGGCCTCGGCGGCGCGACCGGCCTCGTGGGCGCGCTGCTGGGTCTCGGGGGAGGGGTCTTCCTGGTGCCCCTCCTCGCCCTCGGGCTGGGAGTGCCCATCCGGGTCGCGATCGCGGCCAGCCTCATCTCCGTGATCGCGACCGCCTCGGCCTCCTCCACCGTGAACCTCAAGCGGGGCCTCGTCAACATGCGGCTCGGCATGGTCCTCGAGGTGGCCACCACCCTCGGCGGCCTGGGAGGGGGGGTCGCCGCCGCCCTCCTGACCCAGGGCCAGCTCTTCCTGCTCTTCGGGATCACCCTGGCCGCCATGGGGGCGGTGATGGCGCGTCGCTCGGGAGGGCGGAACGTCATCCCCGACCTCGGCGTGGACCCGGGACGGCTGGGGGGCCGCCTCCTCGAGGGCGATACCATCTTCGTCTATCGGGTCAAGCGCCTTCCCCTGGCCCTCTTGGCGTCCCTCGCGGCCGGGGCGATCTCCGGCCTCCTCGGCCTCGGGGGCGGCATCGTCAAGGTGCCGGTCCTGAACGCGTTCTGCGGGGTGCCCATCCGGGTCGCCGCCGCCACCAGCGCCTTCATGATCGGTGTCACCGCTTCCGCGTCCGCCTTCGTCTACCTGGGCCGCGGCGACGTCCTCGCTCCCCTCTCCGCCGCGATCGCCGTGGGGGCGCTGCCGGGGAGCCTCCTGGGGGCCGGCCTCAGCCACCGTGTGCAGGCCCGGTCCCTCAAGCTGATCATGGCGACGGTTCTCCTGGTGATGGGAGCGCAGATGGCCCTCGAGGCACGGTGAGCCGGCTCCCCCGGGAAGCCCGGTCGTGAGGCGTCCGCGCCTGGAGCGCGTCGTCGAGGGCGCCCTCGCCGCCGGCCTGCTCGCGAGCGGGGGCCTCCTCGTCCTCGGTCTCGCCCTCGGGACGGAGGGCCCGCTCCGGTGGGGGATCGTCCTGCTCATGCTGACCCCGGTGGCCCGGGTGGCGATCCTCACCGCGGGCCTCCTGAAGGCCCGCGACCTGGTCTTCGGGGCGGTGTCGCTGTTCGTGCTCGCCGTCCTCCTCGGGGGGATCGCGATGTCGGTCCGGCTCGCCCCGGGGGGAGAGGCCTCCCGGGCGCCGGCGCCCTCGCGCGCGCTCCCGCGATGACTCCCGGCTTCCGCGCCGTCCTCTTCGACTGGGACGGGACCCTCGTCAACTCCGCCGACAGGACCTTCCACTGCTACCGCCACGTCTTCTCCGGCTTCGCGATCCCCTTCGACCGGGCGCGCTTCGAGGAGACGTACTCGCCCGACTGGCGGCGGACCTACCGGGCGGTGGGCCTGCCCCCCGAGCACTGGCCCACCGCCGACGCCCGCTGGATCGACTGCTACGAGAGCACGAGGAGCGCCCTCGTCCCGGGGACGGCGGACGCCCTCGCGCGGATCCGGGAGCGGCGGCTCCTCCTGGGCATCGTGTCGAGCGGCGACGGCCGCCGCGTCCGCCGGGAGCTCGCCACCCTCGGCCTCGACGCGTACTTCGCCGCGGTGGTGTGCGGGGGGGACACCGAGCGGGGCAAGCCGGATCCCGAGCCTCTCCTCGTGGCCCTCGGGCGCCTCGGCCTGCCCGCGGCCGAGGCGGCGTACGTGGGCGACAGCCCGGAGGACGTGTGGATGGCCCGCGCGGCCGGCGTCTTCTCGGTGGGGATCCCCGGGGGCTTCCCCAACCGGGAGGCCCTCGTGGCGTCGGCCCCCGACCTCCTGGCGCCGAGCCTGCCCGCCGCGATCGAGCGGATCGTGGCATGAGCGAGGGCCCGGCTTGGCGGCCCCGGCGGCCCCGGGGGAGAATGGCGGAGGTGAGCGAGCGCCGTGCCGTGCCCATGGTGGACCTCCGGGCCCAGCTCCAGCGCATCCGCCCCGAGGTGGACGCGGCGCTGGAGCGGGTCCTCGCGAGCACCCGGTTCGTCCACGGGGAGGACTGCCGGCGGCTCGAAGAGGAGTTCGCCGCCCACTGCGGGGCAAGCCACGCCTGCGGGGTCGCGAACGGGACCGACGCCCTGAGCCTGGCCCTCCGGACCTACGGGGTGGGCCCGGGGGACGACGTGGTCACGGTCGCGAACACCTTCATCGCCACCGGCGAGGCCATCCTCCTGAACGGCGCGCGGCCCGTCTTCGTGGACGTCGACCCCGAGACGTTCACGATGGACCCGGAGCGGGTCGAGGGGGCGATCACCCCCCGCACCCGGGTGATCCTCCCCGTCCACCTCTACGGCCATCCCGCGGACATGGAGGCGATCGGCGCGATCGCCGCCCGCCACGGCCTCCCCGTCCTCGAGGACGCCGCCCAGGCCCACGGGGCCGAGGTGGCGGGCCACCGGGCGGGGAGCCTCGGCCACGCCGCCTGCTTCAGCTTCTACCCCGGCAAGAACCTCGGGGCCTACGGCGACGCGGGCATGGTCACCTCGTCCGACGCGGGATTCGTGGCGCGGGTGCGGCAGGTCGCGAACCACGGCGGGGGGACGAGCAAGTACGACAACGTCGTCCTCGGGACCAACAGCCGCCTCGACACCCTGCAGGCGGCGGTCCTCCGGGTCAAGCTGCGCCACCTCGACGCCTGGAACGAGGAGCGGCGGCAGCGGGCCCTCGCCTACCGCGAGGCCCTCGCCGGCGTCCCCGGGCTCGTGCTCCCCCGGGAGCGGGAAGGGGCGCGCTCCGCCTGGCACCTGTTCACGATCCGGGTGGAGGAACGGGACGCCCTCCGGGACCACCTCGAGTCGCAGGGGATCGCCACCGCGGTGCACTACCCCCGCCCCATCCACCTCCAGCCGGCGATGGCCGCGGCGGGAGGAAGGCCGGGGGACCTGCCGGTCTCGGAGCGACTGTCCCGGGAGGTGCTCTGTCTCCCGCTCTACCCGGAGCTGCCGCTCGAGGACGTGGAGCGGGTCGCCGCCCTGGTGCGGGACTTCGTCGGCGCCCGGGCCTGAGCGCGCCGGGCCGGGGGGCCCGCGCTACCCCCGGGACGTCTGCTGCTCGATGATGCGGAGCTGGGCCTCCGCCGCCTTCCGCACCTCGATGTAGCGGCTCTCCCGCCGGAGGCGCTCGAGGTAGGCGACGTCGGCGGCCCGGTTCATCTGGCGGACGAGGATCTGTCCGATGTGGCGGTCCTGGGCGAAGGCCTTGAGCAGGTCGGGGTCGCGGATCTTCTTGGCCGCCTCCTGGCGGATGAAGAAGTGGCGCTCGCTCCTCACGACCTCGAGCAGCGTGTCGTCCCGGTCGTGGGGGCCGTCGCCGAGGGCCTCGACCTGGTAGAGCAGGTCGTCGTCGGGGAGGGTCAGCCATCCTCCCGTCCCCAGGATCGGGGCGAGCGCGTTCGCGGTGCGCCGCCGGTCCGCGCCGTCGCTGGTCACATCGGTCCTTTCAGGCGAGCTGGGCGGCGCGGCGGTGGTAGTCGTCCACGACGGCCTGGAGGGCCTTCCGGTCCTCCTCGGACAGCCCTTCGAAGGTCAGGCCGAGCTCGTAGCCCCCCTTGCCGGCCGCCCTCGACCACTTGACGACCGCGGGCAGCCGGGAATGGGCGACCCGCCGGCCGATCCGGACCTCGAGGGTGACGAGGGTCCCCGGGTTCGGCACCTCGTCGTCGCAGTGGATCCGTCCGCCCCCCAGGCTCAGGTCCGTGATGTAGGCGGACTGGCGGTGCCGGCCGACGACGATCCGGCACGGCACCACGAACGGCTGGATGCGCGGCGTCCGCCGCTTGTCGCGCGCGACCATCACCCCCTCCTCGGACCCCGGACGTGGCACCTCGGACGGCGAGGGCGGCGGCCAGCGGCCACTCGCCCGCCCGGGAGGCGGTCACGGTCCTCGTCAATGTACGCTGCCGCGTCGGCCGGGTCCAGGACCCGGACACGCACCGCGCCCGGCCGGGCTCTCTGGGAAGGGTCCTCGCGACCGGGACGGGTCAGCTCTCGGAAGCCGGGGTGGGAGCGGGGGCTTCCTCGGCCGGGGGCGCGCCGTTGAGCAGCGCCTTCAACTCCTTCCCCATCTTGAAGTACGGGATCTTCTTCGGCGGCACGTCCACCTTCTCGCCGGTCTTGGGGTTGCGCCCCTTGCGGGGGGCGCGGTTCCGGAACCGGAAGCTGCCGAAGCCGCGGATCTCGACCTCCTGCCCGCCCTGGAGGGCGGAGACGATGCTACGGAGGGCCGCCTCGACGATGATGCCCGACTGCACCTGGGTGATATCGAGGCGCCTGGCCACGACGCTGATGAGGTCGGCCTTGGTCATCGCGTTTCTCGACGGCTCGGACATGGCTGCGGGACTCCCCGTCCGCCCTCCCCGGGTCAAACCCGGCGACGCGAGAAGGTCGTCTGAAAATCGGCGGATTCTAGCCCGAGAATCCGCCGAAGTCAAGGAATCCTCTAGAGATCCGGGCCCCTAGGCGTCGGAGGTGCGGCGGGGCGCCACCGGCTTCTGGGCCGGCCGGGCTCCGAGGCCGAAGGTCTTGGCGAGGGCCTTGTCGACCCGCTCCTCGACGGTGGTGCGGGGCTTCTCTTCCACCTCGGCGATCTCGCTCACCAGGAGGAACTTGGCCCGCTCGAGCATGCGCTTCTCGCGGAAGGAGAGGGCCTTCTTGCGGGACAGGTAGGTCAGCCCCTTGAGGACCACCGCCACCTCGTGAAGGCTGCCCGTGCGCATCTTGTCGGAGTTCTCCTTGAAGCGGCCCTTCCAGTTGGAGGGCTGCTCCACGGTGCCGTCCCCGAGGAGGTTGAAGATCTTCCGGACGTCGGAGGCGCTGATCACCGGGCGAAGCCCGACGCCGTCCGCGTTCTGCTGCGGCACCCAGACCCGGGAGTCGTTGGAGAGGATGCGGAGCTGATAGAGGCTGATCTTACCCGCCGGAGTGGGTCGGGTCTGGATGCTCTCCACGATGCCGATGCCGTGATTCGGGTAGATGACCTTCTCACCGACCTGGAAGACCACGTTGACCTCCTCGCTTTTTCTGGGCTCTCGTGGGCGGCCTGCGGGGAAAAAGAGGCGCAGCGATCGACATCCAGTCTAGCAAAGCCTCCGCGGGGAGGCAAATCGCGGCGGCCCGGCGACGGCCGGCCCGTTCAGGCCCGGGCCGCGTCGCGAAAGGCCTGGAGGGCCTCCACACAGGCCTCGACTTCCGACTCGTGGTTGTAGAAGTGGGTGGCGATGCGGAGCCCCTCGGGCTTCTCGGTCACGTGGACGCCGCGCTCCCCGAGGAAGGCGCGGGCCCGGGCGGGCTCGCCGAGGCGGACGAGGGTCTGTCCCGACCGGTACTCCCCTCCGGGCGAAAGGATCTCGAAGCCGGCGCGGCCGAGGCGGAAGGTCAGGTACATGTTCAGGGCGAGGACGCGCTCGGCGATCGACTGGATCCCGATCCCGGCCAGGTAGTCCACCGCCGCCCCGAGGGCGAAGATGGAGGCGAAGGCGGGGCAGCCCAGCTCGACCCGCGAGGCCGCGCGCTTCACCCGGCAGCGCCGGTTGTCGAAGGCGAACGGATCCTCCCCGCTCAGCCAGCCGATGGCCCGGGGGGTCCGCTTCTCGAGGAGGTCCCGGGAGACGTAGACGAAGCCCGCGCCGTAGCCCGCGCAGAGCCACTTGTGCCCGGCGGTGGCGAAGGCGTCGATCCGGCTCCGCGCCACGTCCACCGGGAACGCCCCCGCCGACTGGCTGCCGCAGACCACGAGGCGGCGGCCGTTCTTGGCCGCTGCGAAGGCGTCCAGGTCCTGGCGGCTGCCGTTCCCGTACTGGACGTGGCTGATGCAGATGGTGGCGGCGCGGGGGGCGTGCGCGGAGGCGAACGACTCGAGACGCACCACCCCCTCCACCGCGGGCATGAAGTGCACGACCACTCCCCGGTGGATCCAGGGGAGGGTCACCGTGGGGAACTCCAGCTCGTCCGAGAGCACGGGCCCGTCGCCCTCGAGCAGGTCCACGATCACGTTGATCCCGGTGGACGTGTCGGGGACGAAGGCGATCTCGTCGGGCTCGGCGCCGACGAAACGAGCCACCCTGGCCCGCACCTCCTCCCGCCGGAGGAGCCAGTCGTCCCAGGGCTCGTCGCCCTGCTCCTCGAGCTGGCGGTAGAACCCCTCCGCCGCTTCCCGCACCGGCCGGGGGATGGGCGACGCCGCCGCCGCGTTGAGGTACGCCTTGCCCGCGAGGCCCGGGAAGTCGCGCCGTACCTCGTCCCAGACCGCGGACATGGGCCTCAGGATACCCCAGGTGGAGTAGACTCGGCCGGCGCCGGGGCGCCTTGCCGCCCCACGCGCTTCAGCCGGGAAGCGGACATGATGGAAGTGGTCTCCACCCTCATCGTGGGCTGGCCGGCGAGCATGTTCATGAAGACGAGCGCCCCGAGGGCCCGAGGGCCCGGCGGGCGGTGGTGTCGCTCGCGACGGTCCGGTAGACTGGAAAGCGTCGCTCTCCGGGGCCGGAGTGGCGAAACTGGCATACGCGCGGGACTCAAAATCCCGAGGGGCTCACGCCCCGTGTGGGTTCGACCCCCACCTCCGGCACCAGCCGCGGCGCCGCCCGTCCCCGATGTCCTCCGGGAGGCCGGTCAGGGCCGGAGCAGGACCTTCCCGGTCGTCTTCCGCGCCTCGAGCGTGCGATGGGCCTCCGCGGCCTCGGCCAGGGGGAACGTGCGGTCGATCCGGACCGCGAGCCGGCCCGCCGCCACCGAGCCCAGCACCGCCGAAGCCCGGGCCTCGAGGCTGGGCCGGTCGGCCACGTAGTGGAAGAGCGTGGGCCGGGTGAGGAAGAGCGAGCCCTTCTGGGCGAGGACCGCGGGGTTGACCGGCGCCACCGGGCCGCTCGACTGGCCGAACAGGACCAGCATCCCCCGGGGGGCCAGGCAGTCCAGGCTCTTCTCGAACGTGGCCTGGCCCACCGAGTCGTAGACGACCTCCACTCCCCTCCCTCCGGTGAGCCGCTTCACCTCGCCGACGAAGTCGTCGCGGGTGTAGAGGATCGTCTCGGCCCCCGCCTCCCGGGCGAGGGCCGCCTTCTCGTCGGTGGAGACGGTCCCGAGCACGCGCGCGCCCCGGCCCTTCGCCATCTGGACGAGGAGCAGGCCCACCCCTCCCGCCGCCGCGTGCACGAGGCAGGCGTCGCCCGGCTTGAGCGGCCAGGTCGATTCGCTGAGGTAGTGGGCGGTCATCCCCTGGAGCATGACCGCGGCCGCGGTGGGCGTGTCCAGCTCCCTCGGGACGGGCACGAGCAGGGCCGCCGGCACGAGCGCCTGCTCGGCGTACGAGCCGAGGGCGCTCGCCCAGGCCACCCGGTCGCCGAGGCGGAGGGAGGTGACGTCCGGGCCGAGGGCGGACACCGTGCCCGCCCCCTCGAGGCCGGGGGTGAAGGGCAGGGGGTTCGGGTAGAGGCCGGTGCGGTGATAGACGTCGATGTAGTTCAGGCCGGCGGCTTCGACCTTGACGAGCACCTGGCCGGGCCCGGGGGCAGGGATGGGGACGTCCTCGAGCCGGAGCTCCTCCGGCCCGCCGAAGCTCGCGACGCGGATCGCCTTCATGGGCGCCCTCCGGTGGTGGGAGAGTATAAGCGGCGCCGGGGGCGGCGTCCCCGGGAGTCGCGGCCGGCGCGCCGGCGTCCCCGTCCCCGGAGCGGCTCCCCGCGTCCTAAGGACCGGGGGTGCCCGCCGTGCTAACCTGCCCTACGGCATGATGGTCGGCCGGTGAAGCCGCGCGAAAGACGCCTGCTCCTCCTCCTCGGCGCGGTGGCGCTGCTCTCCTTTCGTCCGGTCTGGCGGTACTTCCAGCAGGGCCCCGCCACCGTCTCCGGCCGGAGGGCCGAGAAGCTCCCCGAGGCCCTGCCCCGGATCGACCTCGACCGCCTGCCCAGGGAGAGGCCCGAGTCCCAGGCCGGCCGCCGGGACATCTTCGCGTTCGGCCCCCCGCCGACGCTTCCCGCTCCCCCGAGGACCGGGGCGACCCCGGCCCCCGGGCCGCCCCCGGGCTCGGTGATCGCCGAGTCGGCCCCGGTGGCGCCTACCGCCCCCTCCGCCCCCCGGCTGCCCCCGATGAACCTGAAGTACATCGGCTCGGTGGAGAACGGGCGAGGGACGCGGGTGGCCGTCCTCCTCACCGAGCGGAACGAGCTGCTCACCGGCCAGGCGGGCGAGGTGGTCGCCAACCGCTACAAGATTGCCAAGATCGGCTTCGAGTCCGTGGACCTCGAGGAGGTCGGGACCGGCCAGGTGAAGCGGATCCCCCTGCGCGACTAGCCAGCCTAGCCGCCTGGGCCGGGGAGCTCGATCGTCCCCTCCAGGTACTTCACGGCCCGGCCGGCGATCGAGACCCGCGCTCCCCGCAGCTCGCAGAGCAGCTCGCCCCCCCGCGCCGAGGCCTGGTAGGCGTGGAGCCGGGTCTTCCCCAGCCGGCGTGACCAGTAGGGGACGAGCGTGCAGTGGGCCGAGCCGGTGACCGGGTCCTCGGGGACGCCCTGGGCGGGGGCGAAAAACCGCGAGACGAAGTCGTGGC